>Ga0308414_1001802_pt1 | contig 13933 bp, 22 predicted proteins | sample HotsprSampleOS50_FD_205667 | JGI IMG/M metagenome (GOLD analysis project Ga0308414, IMG submission 205667) | Hot spring phototrophic mat microbial communities from Octopus Spring, Yellowstone National Park, Wyoming, United States - 20090730_OS50 ... | reverse complement strand
GGGTACTCGCGCGCGCGGCTCACGTCCCAGAAAGATGTTCTCTGCCGCGCTGAGATACGGCACGAGGTTGAACTCCTGATAGATGATGCGGATGCCTAGGTCCATTGCTTCGTGCGGGTTAGTGATATGTACCGGCTTGCCGCCCAGAAGGATTTCGCCATGATCGCGCGTTTCTGCGCCGGCGAGGATTTTCATCAGTGTGGATTTGCCCGCACCGTTCTCACCAACCAGCGCCATCACCTCGCCCGCACGCACCTCGAAGTCCACATTGTCCAGCGCTTGCACACCCGGATACTGCTTGCTGATACCGCGCATCTGCAGCACCGGAGGAGCGGCTACCGCCGTTTCTGGCATTCTGCACCCCTCTTCCAGCTCGAACTCCTGAAAACAGTTTTCGCCTTGCAAAGTGCGGAGTCCTTGCATTCAGACCCTCTGGCTCCCTCACAACCGTGGCACCGTGAGCCCCCCGTCCACCACGATGACCGCGCCCGTCGAGTAGGGCAGGTCGCCTCGCACTAGCATCGCCACCGCTTTGCCCACGTCATCGGGCGTGCCCCAGCGCGGCTGCAGGGTAAGCCCTTCTGCAATCAGACGGTCATAGCGCTCCTGAACGGGGGCGGTCATGTCGGTGCGGATAATGCCGGGGCGCACCTCGTAAACGGGGATGCCGAACTCCGCCAGCCGCACCGCCCACAGTTGCGCCGCCATCGACAGCCCGGCTTTGGAGATACAGTAGTCGCCGCGGTTGACCGATGCCACCGTGGCGGAGATAGAAGTGATAAACACGATACAGGCGGAGAAATCGGGGGCGGCTTGCTTCTGTACGGTCATCCAGCGCGCCACAGCCTGCGTCAGGAAGTAGGGCGCCTGCAGGTTGATTCGAATCAGCCGCTCGAAGCTCTCCTCACCTGCCTCCAGGATGTCCGCCCGCACCTGTGGGGCGACGCCCGCGTTGTTCACCAGCACGTTCAGCCTTCCGAAACGCTCGCGAACCGCCTGCACCAGCTGCTGGCGTTGCTCCGGCTGCGAGATGTCCGCCTGAAAATACTCCACCGGCACCCCCGACTGCTGCAGTTTCCCTAACACCTCCATCACCGCTTCGAGCGGGCGCACACCGTTGAGCGCAAGCGCGTATCCCTCCTGCGCGAGACATCGCGCGATACCCAGTCCGATGCCTCGCGTTCCACCGGTAATGAGAGCTACGGGGTGCATCGTTTATCCTCCTCGACCGATATGCTCCATGAGCTGCGCTGGCGTCCACGCCGTAACCTCGCGGTAACGGGTGAAGTCGTCGGGGTTAAGGGTCAATATGTCCCTGATTTGGTGCGCGACCGCGAACGCCACCAGCCGCGCGTCATGCACCTCTTTGCCCTTGACCTCATACTGCCGCACCAGCTGCAGCCACTGCTCCGCGATGTCCGGCGGCTCAGGAAGCAGCGGAATGCTGCGGACAATGGTGGTGATGCCAGTAAAAACCTGCTCTGTATCCAATCCCAGCCCGTTTGCCTCGCGCGGGCGCGTGCTGACTGCCCAGAACTCAATCAGCGATTGCGCGCACAGATACAGACGCACACCCTGTTGCAAGCTAGCCTGAACCACCTGTTCGCAGACGGCACGCTCAAGACTGTCGAGGTCTCTCAGCCGCACGAGAATGTTACTGTCCACCAGGTAAGCCATCTTCAGTCCTCATAGATGGTTTCGCGTCGCAACGCTTCGGGTGGAAGATTAACTCCCCGCACTCCCCCTTCCACGAATCGCCTCAGCGCCTCGATCCGCTCCTCTACCGACAGCTCCTCCGCCTTCGGCAACGGCTCCAACAGCATCATCGTGACCGTTTGTCCCGCCTGCAAATCCAGCGGTTCCTCCGGAACCAGTACCCTGCCGTCATACCAGGCCCGAATCAGCGTCTTCATGGCAAACACCTCCACCATGATTGTACCCCCTCACCCGCCGTCGCCGAAAAAGGCATAATACCCTTCGCCCCTTGCCAGCCGCTGCACGTAAAGGCACGCCTCGCGCAGGTGGTAATCACCCCACATGCTGGACTCGCCGCAGGGGATGCGCCGTCCTTCGGGCACATGGTCCCAGCCGTTCGGACGATGGTACACGCTGTGCAGCAGCAGCCCCTGATGCGATTCGTCCACGCTCAGGTAAGGCTCCTCCAGCAGACGGCGCAGCACGGTCAACCCTGCCTGCCGATAGCGGCGCCCCTCCTGCTCGCGTCCATTTGCGCTCAGCCAATGCCCCAGTCGCAGCAACGCCTGGCACGCAATCGCCGCCGCCGAGCTGTCCACCGGTTCCCGGTCGTTGAACGGGTCGGCGGGACGGTTCAGGTAGTCTCCCAGTTCGCGCAGACCGGGCGCGCCGGTGTCCCAGTAGGGGATGCCGTCGGTGGGGGTGTTCTCGATGAAGAAATCGGCGGTCGCCAGCGCGGGCTGTAGCAACATCGCCTGCACCGCCTCACGTCCCCCGAAGGGTTGCAAGTCGGCGTCGCTGAGCCTATCGATAAACTCCAGCTGCTCCGCGAAGCCTAGCATCACCCACGCCAATCCGCGCGTCCACGTGCTGAACGGCGAGTAGCCCTGCTGCGTGGAGGGGCAACGGTAGTTGCCGTCGTTCGGGTTGAACAGGCTCTCGTGCGCCACGCGCCCGCGCACGTCGTAGATGTCTCGCCCCTCGCCGTAGTACACCGTGTAGCGGGCAGTGGTGCGCGCGTGGGTGATCAATCGCTCCAGCAGCGACACCGTGCGGTCGCCCTCCGCTTTCAGCACATGTCCCAGCCGATGCGCCAGCGCAAGCACGCGCAGGGTGCGCATGGTGTCCGCGAACAGCGAGTGCGGCCCGTTGAACGAGTAGATATAGCCGCCTCCGTCTGCCGTGCGCGCCCATCGGCTCGCCTGCACCGCCCCGCTGCAGCGGATTGCCAGCTCGCACAGCCGACGTTCGCTCTCCTCGGCAGGAAGACGTCCCTCCCCCATCAACCGCCACAGGTTGCCATAGGTGCTGACGACGTTAAAGCCGTGGTCATGCACGCCGATGTGGGTGATGTGGACGGGGATATGGCGGTACGTCCCCTCACGCCCGAGTTGCAGGAAGGTCTCATCGCCGGTGGCGTCGTACTGCAACAGCGCGGAACCGAACTGGAAGCCGTGTGTCCAGTCTGTCCACGCGCGGCTGGTGTATCGCCCCTTCACCGTGAACACCGGCGCGCCCATCTCGGGCGACCAAGTTTGCTCGATAGCCAGTATCTTCGCTGCCGACAGCTGCCACATCCGCTCGATGGCGGGTAGCAGGTGGGAAGGGGTCAGGTTGTTGTCGACATAGAGCATAGTAGATAGTCCCTTCCGGAACCGCCCTCCCCCGCTGGCGGAGGGTTTGCCTACAGTATATCCCCCTTGTGCAAACGCGACAACATCGTTCTGTAAGTGGTGTAACGCTGATCTGCAAAGATAATCATATGTACCGTCAAGAACCTGCCCGTCGCGTGGTCAAAGGAGCAGAGCCCTCGAGTTCGGTTCCTAACCCCACATCCCTTGCACGCCATACGCATCCAGCGAGGCATCGCTACTCGCAATCGCTATCCCCTCCGCCCGCGCCTGTGCCACCAGCAGAAGGTATGCGTGTTAAGGAGAATCGTCATGACAGGTAGGGAAGAAAATCCTCAAGCGGTGCGTCGAAATCCTCACCCAATTTGACCATGCCGCGGGCACTGCCGAACTGGCGCGGGCGCACTGCTGGCATGGCAGTGAGCTGCACCATACCTTGCTCCGTGCGGATAAACACCTTTTCGCCCTGCAACACCGACGCCAGCAGGTCGTTCAGTTGCCCTCGTGCCTCTTCTATAGTAACTACGCGCATCGCAGGTTCTCCACCAAGAAAGACCACTGTCAATATAGCACAAAGCTCGACCATGTGCAAGATAGAGAAGCGCGCCATGCGAGACCATCCTATGCCGCCGAACAAACGCATGAGCCTCTTCGCACGCCCATCTGCAGCGGACATATTCTTCAATGCGATGCACGGTGCGGCACGCTGTGCTGAGGTCTCATCTTCGTCAACTCGCTACGCAACTCAAACACGTTGTATACGCTAACCCCCAAGCCTAGTAGGCTTAGCAACAAGAGCACGGCACCGACCCAACGGGGTTTGCGGCGCGTCCTGAACGCTTTCTCAGGGAAAAACGTCATGACGAAAGCCGGGATGCCAAAACAGACAGAGACGATGATACCAACCAGCGGCCACTGGAGAGCCATCAACAGCATCCTCCGTTCCATCTCATCCATGCCATCACCACCCCATTGCCCACATACGCATACAGATTGACCCCACCCTCCACCCCAATCGGGTCTCTGGTCAGGAACCTTCCCGTCGCAGGGTCAAAGTAACGGTGCGTGAGCAAGAGCAGCAGACATAATGTTGGTCTAACTGCTAACCTGCAAGTGTTTGAGAAATGCCGTCACCTCAATTCCCACCGCTTCTGCAATCTCCACAGCCATTTCCAGTTGACGCTCTTTGAGAGTCCGCGACTGCATCTGACGAAAAAGAGCCCGCAACGTGTCCGACTGGAGACGCCCCACTCCGAGAACGAACGCCGTCTGACCAAATCGGTTCACCGCATCGGCATCCGCGCCGCTTCGAAGCAACAGAGCGACGCTCTCGTCCACTCCAGAAACCGCGGCATACATCAGCGGCGTGTAACCGCTGGTGTCGCGATGATTAACAAACGCCCCGTGCGCAATCAGCGGATGAAGCAGTTGTTTCAACCCGTAGTGCGCGGCTGCCGTCAAAGGGGTTTCGCCAGCCTCATTGGGCACATTGGGGTCTGCACCGAGACGCAGCAACAGCAAGGCGTTCTCCACTTCCTCATGAAGAACCGCCTCCATCAGTGGGGTGTTGCCCATCTCGTCCCGTGCGTTGAGTCTGGCGCCCGAATCCACGAGTAATCGGATCATTGCACCCCAGTTCGGATGACTACCGTCCTCATGTAGCCTGAAACCACAGACTGCTGCCAGATGCAGGGGGGTGAATCCATCCGTGTCGCGACAGTTCACGTCGGCGCCTGCCTGAAGCAGACGGAGGACACGACGGGCATCGCCGCGTTCCACTGCTGCGACGAGCGCATCGCACAAGTGTTCTTGCCTCTTCTCTTTTCGCCCCATTTGGTCTGTCCTTTCCTATTGTGGCAACCTTCGCGCTTTGCAGTGTTCATAATAGCCTCCGCACCCCGGCGGCACGGGCTGATGTATGGCGTTTTTGCACGCCTCCTTGGCAGTGCTACCATATCCGTATACGAATGGCGGACATCCTAACTTTACGTCTTGCCGTATGCCGCACTTACATATGTAGCGTGCTTTTGGAGGCTTCGGCGGTGGTTGTGGCTTGACGATTTCACCTACAATTTCGCAAATGGTGATAATTACGATGCCACAAGCGACGATATCTCCAACAGGAAGCGGACCGTCCGACACCGCTGTGCCAATGCCTATCACTATCCGCCTGCAGACCAAGCTCCCTACTGGCGACAACCCACGAGCATCGCTCCCAACCACCACCCCATTCCCTACATACGCATACAGATTAACCCCACCCTCGAACCCAATCGGGTCTCGGGTCAAAAACCTGCCCGTTGCGGGGTCTAAGTAACGGTGCGTCAGTAACAGTAGACCAGTTTTCATATCCGTATAGTAGCCCCACTGTCCTTTGTAGCCGTAGGGGGCTTGAGAATCTGCCTCCATATCAGTCCCCTACGAGCCATACAGCCCTCGTGCCAATACCTGCCCGTCTTCGCCAATCTCCCAGTAGCACCAAAAAGGCGCAGGCACACCTCCTGTTCCTTCGCCTATAATACCCGACTGTAACACCACACTCTTGGTGGCGAGAGAGCCCGATAACCATGTACCGATGCGTAACTTTCCGGTTCTAAGCCAGTAACCTGTATCATACAGAGCAACACAATCCTGAACAGGAACTTGCGCACTCAACAGACTCTTGTTTCGCTCCAAAAACAACCGAGCGCTGCGTCGTCCCTCTGAGGAGCGCGACGCCACAAGCACCCTGCGTAATTTGTTACCGTACAACCATCTCATCACTACCCACTTGTCACCTTCACTGCGATAAACCTGAATGGTATCCACATGGCATCCGCGCGTGCATGCAGGGTCTGTTGCTTGACCGTTCACCTCAAAAACCACTTTCTCCCCCGAAATCTCTTTGATACTGCGCGCTGTCAACCACCGCTGATACGTGGAGCAGTGACGGAACAACTCGTCTTCCTGCAGTCTATGGTAAGGGCTCGTACACCCTATCCACCAAATAAAGAACATTAGCAAGCAGAGCATGCAGAGAACAAACACATAAAGGACCTTTCTTCCCTTCATTTCCATCGGCGGAACCCCTTGTCATGACAGCACTTCTGGCAATCCAACCAATCGTTTCCTGTCCCTACACGACGTATACGCTTGCCTTCAATAGCGATGCCACGTTTGAGCGTAATAGCACATTCTACTCCATCCAGTGCAGCCTTCTCATCGAGCGGGTCGCCTGGTGGTTTAAGGCGCCCAAATGGATTACCTCCCTCTCGCTCCGTTGAGCGTGCCGCCAACCAAGCACAAGCTATCCCAGCTCTGGCTCGTAATCCGATTAGACAAGCGGCAACACAATGCACTAATTTATCCCCACCCTTCGGCGTGCCGCTATGGGAGTGGGGCCAATTCTTGCACTCGTCCCCAACTCGCTTTGCTGTCTCCAAACAGTCGTGCGCCCAATAGACGAAACCACCCCCGATACATACTGGTATGCCCCAGTGCCCACTAGAGTCTTGGTTGATTACCACCCCATTCCCCACATACGCATATAGATTAATCCCCCCCTCAAACCCAAACGGGTCTCGGGTCAAAAACCTGCCCGTCGCAGGGTCATAGTAACGATGCGTTAGAAGCAGTAGACCTGTCTCTGCGTCCGTGTAGTAGCCCCACTGTCCTTTGTAGCCGTATGGTGTCGGGTTATTACCAGACATGCGCTGACCCCACGCATCGTAGGCAAGGTGCGCCAGCACCAAACCGTCATCGTCCATCAGGTGCGTGGCGTTGCCCTGCGGGTCAAACTGGTAGCCGGTGGTGCCGTACACCAGCAAGCCGTTCGCCCCAAATACCACGCCTGCCACGGGGTTGCCCGCCGCGTCCAGCTCACACACCAGCTCTTCGCCGTCATACAGATAATACCTCCTGCCGGAGGACCTTTTCTTGCCAAATTGTCGTCACAGGTGTTGTGTTACACCGCGGCGTATCCTGTCACTCGCCCTTCCCGAAGGCACTGCGACCCGAGGTAAGGTGTATACCCTTCTGGCAGAGCCCGCAATAAGGTCTATCTTCCATAGTGCGTCCTGCGTCAGCGACAAGAGCGCGCTTTCACCATCCCAATGCTCTACCTGCAACACTCTTTCATACCAAGGCGGCCCCACCGGCGTACATGAACCGAACTTATCACAATACCAGATACGGTCTGCCTCACCCGCTCGGCTCCATACTACGAAGCTTGCTCCATCTCTGTTCCATCGGACACGTAAGGATTTTGCACTGGTGGCAAGTACCAGATGCTTCTCGTAAGGGGGGCGGAGATGCACTAGACCAATCTCCGTTTTACCATCCGGCTTGTTGACACAGGTTACCATGTGCAAGGCGTCTGGTGAGACATACCCCGAATGGGCATTAACTTCCGCAACGGCAACGACACGCTTACCATCACCTCGAAACACGGTCAGTTTGTCAGCTCCTTCAAGGGCGCCTCTTGTTCTCGAGACGAGATATACTTCCTTGGCACGCTGGTGCCACTCTTTGACCAACACATTCGTTAAGCCCATGCCCTCTACGGTATGAACACGCTGCTTACGTCCCGTAGCAATATCCACATAGTAGACGTGCACCAACGAAACAGTCTCGTCCATTCGCTCCGTGGCGTCTTGTAACAGCCCTCTCTCGCTAAAAACAACCCCTTGCTTGTCTGCGCTGAGCTGGAAGGACCCAAACACGTTTTGAGGCATGGTGCGTCCAGCGGGTAGAAACTCGCGTAAGGAACAGACCCGACGCACGGAACCAGCTTCTGTGCAGACCTCGATCAACACTTGGATGAAACGTGTTTTCCATACCGACTCTGTGTCCGGTGGATATTTTCGTTTCAGCAAGACAAGCTGCCTCGGCGATGCCCAACCTATGGCTTGGCATCTTACCCCATGCTCCCAATCCAGCCCTACCAGCCGATAGTGTTTCGTCGCTCGGCCTCGCAATTGCCAGAGGAGTAGTGGGCGTGGCGAAGTTGATACCTTACGCGCACGCTCGCCCGGCCACCACACGTCGAAAGCTACATGTCGCTCATCAGGAGAAATCGCTATACTGTCGCCATATGCGTAGATCTGCCTCTCCATACGCCTCTCCGTGCGATAGACATTGCCCCCAGAGAATCTAATTTCTGCGGAATCCCCAGGCTCCCCTGCGTGGCTTGCGTGGCGGTTTCGGCGGGCCCTCTTCCCACTTATCACACGCCGGTTGACACACGTTATCTATCCATCCGGATTGGTCACCCGGGTCGGCATCTGGGTACACCTTCACTGCTAACTTCTCGCAGCAAGCGTAACAACGTGAAAGGAATACGCCTTTCTTTTTCGGGTCACGCCAGCCCGGACAATTTAGCAGACAATCGAACACGGTTTGGGGGTCTTCGCATTTCGCTCTGCATCTGCGAACTTTGTCCAGTACTTTGCGCAACTCATTGAGATCGTTAGCCGCTGTACAAACGTCAAGACAGGTAAAGTACAGCGCCCCTGCAGGCGCACAGATGATGAGACACCATCCCGAATCGAACAGGCCGAGCGGGTCCTTTCTGTTGGACACGTTGTTGCGGACATAGCAATACAGGTTCACGCCCGCCTCACATCCCGCAGGGTCTCGGGTCAAAAACCGCCCCGTCGCAGGGTCAAAGTAACGGTGCGTCAGTAACAGTATATCAGTACCAGCCTTCTCATTCATCCAGCTCGCGCAACAGGTCGTCCACACTCCCTCGCCTCCCCTCTGCGGTAACCAGAGCATGCCTCCTCCACCTCAGCATATGTGATCATCCGTCCCGAAGTAGTCCTCAACGGCGTTCCAGCACGCTTGGCAAACCGCCACGCTCTGACACTGCTGCGTCATCTCTCGCAGCATGTGCTTGGCAGCCTCTCCGCGAATATGATACCCTATCGTTTCGCAGATTTTCCACAGAGCCATTTCGTCTACGTCTTGGGTCGAGCACAACCGGTCTACATGCAGCAGCACCCTTTTTAAAGCGTCCAAGAGTTCTTGTTTTTGCACCTCATCCATGCGGTCAATCACCCAGTTGTCCAGAACGAATAGCACGTTCCATGCTGTGCCGTGACGCCACGGTGTTTCCTGAAGGAGCAGCGAAATCAAGTCACGCCAGGCAACATACTGCGCCCAGTCCACAATGGTCAGCCAGATATCCTCTTGCGGATGCAGGATGTTTTGCAGAAACAGTCGTCGCTTGTCGGCTGCGGTGTAGCAGTAGGCATTCTCTGCTGCTTTGAACCCGGCCTCGCGCACCTTGATATGATAATGACACAGGCGGCGGCGAACGAAACGTCTTAGCGTATACCACACCTGCCGATGGGTCCGGTTAGGTGCTTTCTTATGCCAACCGTACACTTCCCAAATGAGCAGAGGTGTGATAAAGGTCACCTCTGGGTCGTAATCGCTACGCACGCACTCCAGCACAAGAGCACAAGCCTCGGCAGGGGACAACGATGCCAGTCGCTCTCTAAGACGCCTGAGACTTTGGTCCCTACAGCCGCGTGCCCAACGCTTGAGCCAGTATCGCATGTAACAACAGTCGTGTCGTGCCGTCATATAGGTACGAGGACAGGCGGTCTTATTGGAACAGGAGTGGGTATGCGAGGCGGCCAGGGATAGGGCAGAGGAACGCATGGATAAAGACCCCCAGGCCATTCGGGAATAGGGGCGTTGAAAACCCCTTCGAAATACTTAATTTCATTATGAAAGTAGTTTTTCCAATGATTGTTGCAGTTATTGTCGATTTGGTTCAGCACCTCCTACAGCCTCCGTTTCAACCCTTCTACATCTTTAACGTGCCCCCGATAATTTTCCCACTTCTCCAACAATGTGTGGTCTGGCCTTCGGGGAGCAGCAGCACACGGTTCGCTGGGGATGCATAAACTAGCCACAGGAGGGAGGTTATCTCGTATCTTTTGTAGATGTTCCTCGATCTTTCTCGCCAACTCACGTGCTTTAGCAACAGCCTCAAAACACTTGTCTTTATTATGTAGCCCCTGTGGGTCGGCTGTAGTCACCACCCCGTTCCCCACATACGCATATAGATTAATCCCCCCCTCAAACCCAATCGGGTCTCTGGTCAAAAACCGCCCCGTCGCAGGGTCAAGGTAACGGTGCGTTAGTAACAGCACTCCCGTCTCCCCGTCGGTGTAGTAGCCCCACTGACCCTTGTAGCCGTATGGTGTCGGGTTGGTGCCGGACATGCGCTGACCCCAGGCGTCGTAAGCAAGGTGCGCAACCACCGTGCCGTTCTGATTCAGCAGGTGCGCGGCGTTACCCTGCGCAACAAGTACGTTTTCCTGCTGATACCTTCCTAACGTAGGCTCAGCGCCACTGGACGAACTCTTCAGCAGACATGCCCACATCTTTGGCTATTTGCCGCAGCAAGATTGGCGAAATATCGCGTCCCGAATGGAACGGTACCGTCGTGCATCGCCCGTCGGGATGCCGATACTGACGATGAGAGCCGCGTTGGCGCACCCTCGCAAAGCCTATCTTTAGCAGAATGGATTCTACTTCGGAAGGTTTCAACACGGGCACTTTACTCATCTACGACACCGTGATGACCTGCATTCCGACAAACTCGCTGGGTGCCTCTATCTCGCCATCCTCCTGAAGCATCTGCAGCACTTCTTGAAGGTTCCGGTGCAGTTCGTCGAGGCTCTCCCCCTGACTGTGCGCCCCTGGCACACCAGGTACCCACCCGACGTAAAGACCCGTGTCGGGACACCTTTCCACAATGGCAACGAAGCGACGCATGGTGCATTTCCTCCCTGCTCAGCGATCCCCGTGCATCCAGATTATACTCTGTTCCGCAACAGCTGTTCCACGTGATGCAACGGGTCTGTGGTCGAAAACCTGTCTCGGGCGGGGTCACAGTAACGCTGCGTCAGAAGCAGCAGCCCCGTCTCTGCGCCGTGAGATAAACTCTATCGCGGCGTCAGGGGTGCGGTTTCCATCTAGTAGGTCTAAGGTGTGCATGGCTTCGTGCCCTGTTTGCTGCAACCGAGATGCTAACCGGCGTGGCAGCTGCGCATCTACCAGGAATCTCATCGCACCAGTTCCTGGAGCTGTTCCGTGCGCACCATCTTCACCGCATACTGCAAACACGCCAGCAGGTCTTCACGCTCGAGGTCGGGATAGTCTTCCAGTATCTGCTCAAAGGTCATCCCCGAAGCCATCAACTCCAGAAGGGTCTCCACGGGATAACGCAACCCGCGAATGACCGGCTTGCCGTGACAGATGTTGGGGTCAATCACGATGCGCTCCTGCCAAGTAGAAGTGCTCATCATTGCCTCCGAATGCACAACCGCCTCTGCTGGATATTATGCTACCCTACCATGCGTCTGCTACAGGTTGATGCCCCCGTCAAACCCAATCGGGTCTCGGGTCAGGAACCTCCCCATCGCCGGGTCAAAGTAGCGGTGCGTTAGTAAGAGTAACCCTGTCTCTGCGTTGCAAGATGGGTTTGCGCCGCCCGTTCTCACAGGTCTTCCGGTTTGAGACCCGTGTGTTTTGCAATGCGCGCCAGCATACGAGGCCCTATTTCTTCCTCATCGTGAAAGGCAAATACGTAATCCCGCCAGCCTTCGCGAGACAGCACCCGGTGCGAGCCACTCTTTTGCCGCTTGATAACCCAGCCAATCCGCAGCAGCGCGGATAGCACCTGCCTTGCCTTCACCGAAGCCCACTGACTCATACCGCAACCGAAAACAGTTCGTCCGTTTCGGGAACGGGTTCCATGTTTTCCACCCGGTCAGCGATGATGCGCAACGCCAATGCCTTTACCCGTGCAATCGCCTCTTCGCGCGTCGGGGCGTACACCAGCGCGCCGGGGATGGCGGGCACTTCGGCAATCCAGCGTCCGTCCTCTTCCTGTTCCGTCTCGATACGAAGGTTCATCTTCGCCTCCGGTTCCTCCAATATACCCATTTTACCATGTATTGCTGTCCTTTGATTCCCCCCTCCACCCCAATCGGGTCTCGGGTCAAGAAGCGGACACAAGGCGCCGACGTATCCAATCCGTCAACTGTTCCTCAGACACCTTGCCCGAGGCGATATCCATGAAAATCCCATACTTCTCCTCCGCAGAAGCAAACAGGTCGTAGCCGTTCAGCCGCAGGAAGACTCGACACGCCACGAGTGCCACACGCTTATTGCCGTCCACAAAGGGATGGTTGCGAACAATTGCCCACGCGTAGGCAGCCCCGCTAACCGCGCAATATCCACATTTTGCCCGTAAGCATACACTTGACGAGGGCGAGCCAGTGATGCCTCTAACAAGCCCCGGTCACGCAGTCCCAGCGAGCCACCATGCTGCAAAATCTGCCGGCGATGGATAAACAGTATTAGCTCTTCCCGCAGCCATACAGGCTCTGGCATCACTTACCCCGCCAGCTGCCGAAGCACTTCCGCATCTTCCTGCATCACTAACTCTGCGATCGCCACCTGTGAAGCAAGGTGGGTTTCGTCGGGCAGCAGCTCCAGCCCATACGGCGTCTCTATCAGCAGAATCCGCTGTCCCTCCACCAGCCCAAGGCGATGCATCACCTCGTCGGGTAGCCCTACCTCCGTCTGCTTGTTTATCCGTTGAACCCGCAAGGTTTTCATCGTTCGGCTCCGCAGTTATCACTCCGTGTGTAGCATACCTTTCTTGCCTGCCGATGTCAAGATAGCAAGGGTCCTGGTCGCTGCGACGACCCAACCTACGAGGTTGAGCGGTATGACCGCTGCTCCCAGCCTCCAATGTGTCCCCGCGCTGAGGAGCAGACCAGAACCCACATACCACAACCCAATCAGCGCAGTAACGAGCCACCATGCCAGTGCCTGCCGCTGCTCTTTGCGATCGAGTGCCGTAAGCGCTAACAGCCACGTTCCTGTGATCACAACACATGAAAGGATGGCAATATAGTGAAGCAGGATAGACCATTTTCCTGTATACCACAAATCAACATACCCTAACTTGCCCTGCTCGTCCAGATACAAGTACACACTGCCCTCGCCGCTGCCAGCAACGGAGTAGTGCAATACCTGCCACCTGCCTGGCACAAGGAAACGATGCCCCTCAAAGGTGTGTTTGGGTTGCCCCAACAGTTGCTGAATGTCTTGTGCAGTGGTCTTTCCCACGCGCAGGTGAGCAAGCAGGTCCTCGTAGAACGAGTAGTCCATCAACATATCCGCATTGCCCATCAATAGGACAGAGTTGCCCAAGATAACGAGAAACCATCCGATTAGGGCAAGCATCCTTCGCCCCGACTGCCACACCACCTGTTGTTTAAGTCTTCCGCTCACCCACACACCACCATTTACTGCCTAAGCACACTACGAAAGACTAAATGGGTAGACAGATACCCCAGCAGCCCACCGATTACGATGCTGAGCAGCTCCATCACGCTCGCCCATCGGTCGCCCAAAGGCAGCGAAGCAACGGTGCGCAGGGAAAACCACAAGCCACTCCAGCCCACCAATAGCAGAAGAGACCACGCCGCCCGCGGCTGCGCCACCACCGCGCTAAGCAACAGGGAGCAGAATCCTAACCACAACCACACAGCAGGAGGCGTGGCTCCAACGCGCAGCACCAACTCGCCACTCCATCG
>Ga0308414_1001801_pt1 | contig 13938 bp, 11 predicted proteins | sample HotsprSampleOS50_FD_205667 | JGI IMG/M metagenome (GOLD analysis project Ga0308414, IMG submission 205667) | Hot spring phototrophic mat microbial communities from Octopus Spring, Yellowstone National Park, Wyoming, United States - 20090730_OS50 ... | reverse complement strand
GACCAGCTTTTCAACCTGGGCCATGATTTCCGCTTTTCTTTGTTGGCGTTGGCTGGACATGCTTCAATCTCTCCTGGTTTCATGTCCACCACTTTATCTCATTTTGCCCCCACTTCCGAATGCACCCCCCGCAAATTCTCAGAAATTTCTTTACCTGGCTGTCCGGCCCATCAGGGCCAGGCGCAGCCCGCCGACGGCGTTGAAGTCGACCGGGTGCACGCGGCGCGCGGTGGGATGCTGGCGGCGGTCGAGCACCTTGCTGCCGTACCAGGTGATCATGTGGTCCTCGACGAGCGTGGCCCCGCCGCCGACCAAGATCACGCTCTTGATGCCGCGCAGGCCGGCGAAAACGCCGTCCACCAGCGTGTTGGCCACCCACCCGGCGTAGCGCTCGCGGTGTTTCTCCACCAGGGGCTGGATGTCAACGGCGTGACCGGCGGCGGTGAGCGTGTAGTCGCCGCTGACCAGGCCCCGGCGCAGGACGCGGTCGACGTCGTCGGCGGTGAGCAGCTGGAAGTCATCGCCCATGCGGCGCAGCGTGCGCAGGATGGGTTCGAGGATGTGGGTGTGGACGCCGCCGTTCTCGAAGGTGGCGTGTTCGAGTTCTTCGGGGTTGAACGAGCCGTCGACCATCTTGAGGGCGTCGAGGGTGTAGAAGCCGAGGTCGAGGATGAGGGTGTCGCCGGAGAGCACATCGGTGGCGGTGGGGCGGCCTTCGTCGTCGAGCAGGAAGCAGGCGGCCGCACCGAGACCTTCGGGCCAGACGGTGACGCTGGCGTAGCGCCAGACGCGCGGCTTGCGGTCGCTCTTGAGGCGGATGGTGACCTCGGCGCCGGCGAAGCGCTGCAGCATAGTCTGGCGGGCTTGGAGGTAGAGGCCGGGCGGGGCGAACAGCGTGAGGGCGACGCTGCCCTTGGTGACGCCGAGGCGGGCGAGCGCGACGGCGACCAGGAACTGGTGCAGCTCGTTGCCGTAGCGGTTGGCGCCGGTGTGGCGCTCCATGTGGCGGCGGGTGACGCGCAGCGCGTCCTCGCCAACGACATAGCGGTGGCCGTACCAGTCGACGTAGTCGTACGCCAGCTCGAAGTCCTGGCCCAAGCCGAGCGAGTCGCCGGTGGCGGCGGCGCGCACCGAGGGGAAGTAGACGCTGGCGCAGCGGCCGTTCCCCTTGCTCAGCACGGCGTTGACGCCGCCGTTGCCGGCGTCGCAGGAGACGATGTAATCGCTCATCGCTGAGTGCCCCTCCCTGCCCGGCGGATGGCGGGCAGGGCGTTCAGCGCCGGCAGGTGCGGCTTTTGGCGCGCCGGGCCGGCGCGCTGGACCGCGCCGGCCGGCGGCGGGTTGTTGAGGGCTTGCTGCAGCTTCTCGGCCAGCAGGTAGCGGACGACGGCGGCCTTGCTGACGCGGTCGGGATCGTGCGGCTGGCGCAGGCCGGGCACGCCGAGGCGTTCGAGATAAGCGGCCACGATTTGGTAGACGTCGGTCTCGTCGCGGGCGGTCATTGCTGGAGGGCCATCATGCTGCGGATGAAGTTCTGGGCGATGTGCGCGCCGTCGACTTTGGCTTTGGTGACGGTGACGAGGGCAGCGTCGTCCTCGTCCGACACTGGCCCCACCGCTTTGGGCACGGCCAGCGGGCCGAGGGCCTCTATGAGGCGCGGGCCAGCGGGCGCGCTGGCCTGCTGGAGCAGGAGCTGCTCCAGGCGGGCGAGCTGCTGTTCGAGGCGCTGTTCGGCGGCGGCTGTGTCTGGCTGGAGGGCCTGCCTTCGCAGACAGGCCTGCATGTAGTCGAGGAACTCGGCGCGCACCCAGGGGAAGAGTTCGAACAACACATCGAGGCTGCCGCGGCGCAGGTCGCAGATGAGGCGGATGCCATCGCGAATGGTGGCCGTGAAAGCGCGTTTCTTGCGAAGCTGGACCGTGAGGTCGTTCAGGGAAGCCTCATCAGGATTGTCAAGATCGAGCCAGAAGCGATGCTGTACTCTGTAAGCCATAATTAGCCTCTGCGTGATGCAGCTTGCATAACGCAAATATAGCATAGGTTGCGGATATTCCGCAAGAAAATCAAATAAAGATCGCGTCAGTACTACCTTATCAGTCGAAGGCTTGATCAACCCTGATCAAGGTTGCTATATTATGAAGATGAACAGATTCCAGACACGCCACGTTTCACAGCTTTTCGATGTAAGCCACCAAACCGTGAAGGATTGGTGCGACGCATTCGCGGATTTCCTCAGCCCTACAGCGACCCCTGGCAAAGGGCGTGCGCGCCACTTCACCGACGAAGATATGCGGGTTTTTGCGCTGATTTCTGAAATTAAGCGCAGCGGGGGCACATATGAGGACGTCCGCATTGCTTTGGGGGCAGGACAGCGCGGTTTTGTGCCCGATCAACTCGATCAAGCGATCATGATGCCCCAGAATATTTCAATTACGCGGCTGCGTCATGCGCTCGAAGAGGCGCGACGAGAGGCGCAGCAACTCCGCGATGAGCTGATGCAGGTTAGGGGGGAAAACAGGCTGCTGCGCGAACAGCTTGAGGCCCGGGACAGGCAAATCCGCCAGCTTTATCGTGACTTGGCGAAGCTGGAAGCCGAAGACGACACGTAGCGCACATAGGTTGCGGACAGGTTGCGGGTGTTTGCGCGCAGCGTTTAAAGCTGTCGCATAGTGCCGGTTTCGACCTACAACTGATACAGCTGCACCCTGAATAGGCTCACACGATCTGCGCAAAACGGGATCAAGTATAAGGCCAGCATGAGCGCTGTGTGATGCTGCCGCGCCAACACCTTGAACAAATCCGCAGTATGTGGATGTATGAGGTTAATGCCGGTCAGCGCAAATCGTGGTGACAGCAATCGGCGCTGTTATCCCAACTGCACGCTCATCTCGATGCGGCGAAACGTCTCTAGATAACCGACATTGACAAAGGCCGGCAGGTACGGGCTGTCAGCGGGCATGTTCTCCACTTTTGCGTCCTGGTGCGGATTTAGGCGGTGAAGCTGGCACAGCAGAGCAGTAGCCACCGGCTCTCGCACAGGGGATGACGTGCCGCACACGATGTGCGTGAGCTGGAACGGCGTTTGTTGGTAGACGATCCAACCGCTGTCACCGCTCGTCAGCGTCACCCACAGCCCTTTGAGGCTGCCTGCGCGGTAGAGCGAGCGTGTTTCCTCCAGCCACGATGGGCCTGGGGGGCGTATGGCCAGACAGGCGGCGATGCCAGCCTCATCCATTTCGACTACGCGGCACACTTCCGGCGGCGGGATAAGCGGCGCTGTCCCAGGCGGGCGGCGGATAATGAGCAGTTCGCGGGTCTCGCGAAACCCCAGCTTGCGGAACAGAGTATGAGCGGGCACGTTGCCTTTAACAACTTCGAGCAGCGCCGACCGCGCGCCGTTCAGCCGCGCCTGGTGCAGCAGATGCTCCATGATGAACAAACCGGTGCGGCGGCCGCGCTTCTCTGGCAGCACGCCCAGGCGGCTGATCCAAGCGCGATCGTCGCGCAGGCCCAGCATACCCAGGCCGGTTACTTCGCCCTCAGCGTTAAGTGCGACAACAGATAGGTCTAAGATAATGTCGTAGGTGTGGACGTATTCCTGCAGACGGCGGGCGTTCATCGGCATAGGGACGATGTAATCCACCCGCGTTTGGTTATACAAATCGGCCAGCTCGTCAAAACCGTAGCGGCTGGCCGGGACAGCAGTTTGACCGGCAAACTGCTCGAGATCTGAGCCGGGAACCTGCTCGAAAGGCGCGGGCAGGCGATGGCTGTGCGCGGTGATCATGGCTGCACCCGCTGTCGTTTGATGTGCACCTCCACTTGGCTGGCGAATGTGCGCGTGTCAATTGGCTTGGTGATGACGCCGTCACAGCCGTAGGCGAGTGCCATTTTGTGGGCGGTATCCTGCGGCCAAGCAGTGAACGCGATAATCGGCACTGTATCCAGGCCGCGCTGCTGGCGCAGCAGCGCTACAACTGTCTGCCCGTCCAGATCAGGCAGACCCAGGTCAACCAGCACCAAGTCAGGAGGCGGGCCGTCCATGACGGCGGCAAGCCCCATTTCGCCGTCTTGGGCCACAATTACTTCATGCCCAGCCAGCCGCAGCAGCCGCGCTGCAAGGCGGGCACTCTGTGGCGTGTCCTCGATTAGTACGATAGCGCTCATGATCCGTCTCCTGTGCCTAGGAGCGGTAGATTTGGTGCACTGTGCGCCCTAGGAAGTGGGTAAGCATATTAAGCAGCTCGATCCTGGTGACAGGCTTGGCGAGATAGCCATCGCACCCAGCAGCGATAAAACGCTCGCGGTCGCCGTGCATTGCGTTGGCTGTGAGCGCGATTACTGGAACGTGCGCCATTTCCGGCATGGCCTTGATGCGTTTGGTAGCTTCTAGGCCGTCAATGTCAGGCAAGTTAATGTCCATCAGGATCAGATCGGGCAGTTCCTGCGCTGCTAGTGCCACACCGGTCAACCCATCAACAGCTTCAATCATTTCATAACCGCTGTGCTGGAGTATCTTGCGCACCAGGCGCATGTTCTGCGGGTTGTCCTCGATGTACAGAACTTTGGCCAACATGGCAGGCATTCCTTGTTGTGTTAATTGTTTGCGCCGCTTAATTTAATATATCATTAATTATACTGAGGAATTGCGTCCGTTCAAATGAAGATTTTCCTAACAGCGCGTGAATTCCGCTGGCTAGTTTCTGCTGCTCATCGGGCGAAAGCGTTTTGGCGGAAATGACGATAATTGGAATGTCGCGCAGTTCGGCGTTGCTGCGCAGCGATTCCAGAACGGCGAAGCCGTCCATGTCAGGCATCATCAGGTCGAGCACAATCAGCTCGGGGTGGTGTTCGTAGATGGCTTTCAGCCCAGCGCGCCCGGAGTCAGCCGCAATCACGCGGTACTTGCGCGTGGACTCCAGATAGCGGCGCATTAAGCGCAGGTCGTCAGGGTTGTCGTCAATTACCACAACTGGACGCCGCAAGGCATCGAGGCTGCTGCTGACTTTGGTCTGCGCCCCCGGCTCATCCAGTTCTTCCAGGCGGCGCATCTGGCCGGCGGACAGGTTAAGCGGGGTGTCGCCCAGTGTGCGCACCACATGGTCAATCAGCGCGCGTGTATCGTAGTTGCCTTTAGTCCACACCGATTCAGAATGGGTAGCCAGCACCTGGCGGTCATGGTCAGTCAGGTTCTTGGCTGAGACGACTATCACGGGAATTGCAGCGGTTTCGGGGTCGCTTTTGAGGCGTTCCAGCAGACTAAAGCCGTCCATTTCTGGCATGGTGAGGTCGGCTACCACCAAGTCGGGACGGTGTTCGCGCACCATTTTGAGGGCTTCGACCCCGTTTTGGGCCTCAAAGACTCGGTACTGCTTGTAGCGTTGGAGCAGGCGGCGGATCAGGCGGCGGTCATTGAGTGTGTCGTCTACAACCAGAATGGTAGTGATTTGCTCATCCAGCCGTTCCAACGCTGCGCCCAGCCCCTCCTCTTGGCGGCTGGAGGTTGTACGGCTGCCGCGCTGGTCAAGTTCCAGGTTTAGGATGTACTGGTCGCCCAGGATGTGGCTTTCGGCTGGGAAGGTGTGGCCGGAGCAGTTGACGACCACTGTCTCGCCTGGGGCGATTGTGCCGTCGCGGAGCAGCTTTTCCAAACCTGCAAAGGCGACCGCTGTCGCTGGTTCAACAGAGAAACCCGCCCGGCTGGCGACAGTTCGCATGGCCTGGAATGTTATGCCGTCCTCAACAGCAATCATTGCGCCGCCGTAGGCAGTGATGGCGCGGTGCAGTAGGGTATAGCTGTAACCGGGGTCTCCGGTTGCCAGCACTGTGATGAGCGTTTTGGGAACGACCGCTTGAGCTTTGTCTAATCCAGCAGCGTGAGCCTGCACCATCGGCGCGCAGCCGGCCGCCTGAATAATTCCCAGCTTCGGCACTTTGTTAATCAAACCCATGCGGCGCAGCTCTTCGAACCCTTTTACCACCCCCAGCGGGCCGATGCCGCCGCTGACGGCCTGGATGTACCAATCTGGCGCGGCAAGGTGGCCCGGCTCAGCCGGGTGCAGGGCCAGCCCAAGCTGTTCAGCAATCTCATAGCTGAGCGTCTTCATGCTCTCTTTGCCAGGGATAGCCTTCGCCCCTCGGTCGAAATGGATGCCCTTGCGCGCAGCGAATTCAGCCGCAACGTGCTTGGTTTCGTCATATGTGCCCGATACTTTGACGACTTCTGCACCGTAAAGCGCTGCCTCACGCATTTTCTCGGCGGGAACCAGGCTGGTAAGGAACAACCACAGCTTGATGCCCGCGCGCGCAGCATAGGCGGCGTAAGCGGCGGCGGCGTTGCCGGTGGAGGCCAGCACACATTCGGTGATCCCAGCGCGGCGCATGGCTGTCACAGCCAGCGCGGCCTGCCGATCTTTAAAACTGCTGGTTGGCCCCTGACGTTCGTCCTTGGTGTAGATGTGCGGGTGATCGTAAAGCTGTTCGAGCTGATAGAGCCGGATAAGCGAGGTAAAGCCCTCGCCCATCGAGATTTCCGGGTCAGGCTCACCAAGGGGCAGAAGCTCGGCGTAGCGCCACAGGCTGCGCTCACGGCCTGCCAGCGCAGCGGGCCACAGTTTGGCTACCGCATCGTAATCGTAGCGGGCGTCCAGCCAGCCTGACCCACACACTGGACATGCCTTGAGCATGGGGTTGGCGGGCATCTCATGCTGGCATTCCAGGCAAACCACTTTAGTGAAGTACGATACGGGCATGGTGTCAACCGAACCTCTCGTCGCTGCTTTGCAAGTCATCCGCACAGGCAAGGTCTGCGCTGTCCGTTTTTTACAGGCTGTTCTGCTGCGCTTGTCAGCGCAGCCTCAGCCGTCACCTTCGTACTCCCAAGTCGCTTCTCCCCGCACAGCAGAGGCCAAGCTCGTTTCTGCGCGGGGAGAAGTCGAGGCAGGCGACGGTGAATTATCAGCCGCGCACGGTTTCTTCAACGTACAGCGGCAGCGTGAACCAGAAAGTTGAACCCTGTCCCTCTTCGCTCTCTACGTAGATGCTGCCGCCGTGCAGCTGCACCAAATGGCGCGTGATCGCCAGCCCCAGGCCTGTGCCGCCTGCCCGCCGCGTGGATGAACCGTCTACCTGGCGGAAGCGTTCGAACACCACTGGCAGCAGTTCTTTCTTGATGCCAATGCCGGTGTCGGTTATGCTGACAACGGCCTGGCTTGGGTTGTCGCTGCTGCGCCCATACCGGATGGTGACACTGCCCTGCTCAGTGAACTTGACGGCGTTGCTCATGATGTTCCATACAATCTGGCGCAGGCGCACTGGGTCAGCCTCGATGTGCGGCAGGTCATCTTCCGCTTCGACGCGCAGCTCCACCGGCTTATCCTTCACCAGGATGTGTCCGGCATGCACAATGTCTTTGATGAACGCTCCCAGATCAACCGGCTGCAGGTCAATTCGCATCTGCCCAGCTTCGATCTTAGCTAGGTCGAGAATGTCGTTGATGATGGTTAGCAGGTGCTGGCCGCTGCCGTGGATGGCGCGGATGTCTTCGATCGCATCGTCACTCAGGTCGCCATCCACACCATCCAGCAGCACCTCCGAGTAGCCGATAATCGAGTTGAGCGGCGTGCGCAGTTCGTGGCTCATATTGGCAATGAATTCGGACTTGAGGCGGTCAATTTCGCGCAGGCGCTCGGCGACGCTGTGCTCACGCTCGAAGGCCATCGCGTTGCGGACGGCTACTGCCACCTGTGATGCCAGCGTTGTCATAACGCGCACGTCTTCTTTGGTGAAGCGCCCTATCTGGTCTGACTGCACGTCCAGCACGCCGATCAGGTTGCTGCCGACGATCATCGGGAGGGCCATTTCGGACTTGGTTTCCGGCAGCAGCGGGTTGGGCAGGAAGTCCGGTTCCTGTGTCACGTCGTTGGAGATAACGCCCTGGCGCGTGCGGGCGGCCCGCGCCACCAAGCTGTGTTCGTGGTTGAGCGGGATGCTGTGGCCCTTGGCTACCATCTGCTTGCCGATGTCGCCTGCGCCAGCGGCCAGCGCCAAGTTTTCAGTGTCCTCATTGAGCAGATATACATGGGCGTGATACAGGCCGAAACTGGTCTTAGTGAGTTCGGTTACGGTATCCAGCAGCTCCTGCACAGCGAGTATGGTGGCGGCCGCCGCGCTCACCTTGGCCACCGTTTCGAGTTCAGCAGCACGCTTGCGGATTAACTCTTCAGCCGCCTTGCGCTCGGTGATGTCGCTCATGATGGTGGCGATGAACAGCAGATTACCCTGGTCGTCTCTAACCGGGAAGATTGTCTGGTCAACGGGGATAAGGCGGCCATCGCGGGTGAGCAGACGGTTCTCGCCGCGCCACTGGCCGATCTCGAGCGCGACGGGCAGGCCTTTGTCAAGAACGAGCTGGGTGTCTTCTGGCGTGTGCACATCGGCGATGCGCAGGCCGGGCACGTCTTCTGGCGCGATGCCGATCATCTGCAGACCACCAGGGTTGATGTAAGTGACGTTACCCTGCAGGTCAGCCATTGAGATGAAGTCGCGCGAGTTCACCAGAATGGCGTTCTGGCGGGCGATTTCTTCCTGCGCACGCATACGCTCGGTCACGTCCTGGTTCGCGCCGATCATGCGGATCGGTTTGCCGTTTGTGTCTTTCTCGACACGGAACCTCACCAGGTCGTAGGCTATTTCGCCGCTGGCCCGTACCGAGCGCGAGATAAATTCTGTGCTGTAGTTGGGGTCGTCGCTGGCAATCGCCTTGGCGATCTCGTTCTCTACGACATGTTGCTCATCTGGGTGGACAAAGCGTTTGGCGTAGACCTGGGCGGGCATTTCATAGCCGCCCTCAGCTTCGACAGTTGTGCCGATGAGCGCGTAGAACTCGTCCGTAAAGATAAAGTTGCCGCTGGCGAAGTCGAATTCCCAGTAGCCCAGGCGGGCAGTGCGCAGCGCGTCGGAGAGCTGCGCGCTGATGGTCTGCATCCGTTCGTAAGAGCGCGCGTTCTGGATGGCGATGGCAACCTGACCGGCAAGCGTGGATTTGACGCGCACGTCGTCGTCGGTGAAGCGGTTGGCAGCAGCAGCCTGCACGTCTAGCACGCCCAGAAGCGTATCGCTGGCAATTATCGGGATTGCCATTTCGGACTTGGTTTCCGGCAGCAGCGGGTTGGGCAGGAAGTCCGGTTCCTGTGTCACGTCGTTGGAGATAACGCCCTGGCGCGTGCGAGCGGCCCGTGCCACCAGGCTGTGTTCGCGATTGAGCGGGATGCTGTGGCCTCTCTTGACCATTTCGCGCCCGATGTCGCCGGCGCCGGCGGCCAGCACCAGGTTTTCGCCGGCCTCATCCAGCAGGTAGATGTGGGCATGGTACAGGCCGAAGCTCTTCTTTGTCAGGTCTACCACGGCATTGAGCAGCTTGTTCGTGTCGAGCGTGCTGGCGGCCTCAGCGCTCACCTGGGCCACCGTTTCCAACTCGACCGCGCGCTTCTGAACCGACTCGAACAGGTTGACGTTCTCAAACGTGACGGCAAGCTGGTCAGAGAGTGTTTGGAACAACTGCTGCTCGTTGGGTTCGAAAGCGTTGATCTGGTCGTGCTGGATGTCGAGCACACCGATAAGCTGGTTCTTTGCCATCAGCGGGATGGCGATTTCCGCCCGCGTTTCGGGCAGCAGGTCGTTGGGCAAGAAACGCGGGTCTTGCGCTGTATCCTGCACTACATAGGGCTTCTGTGTGCGGATCACTTCGGCCACAATCGAATTGCCTGCCACAGGCAGCCGGTGACCGCGCGCCAGCAGCTTGCGGCCGACGTAACCAGTGCCGTCTTTCAGAACTGCCCACTGGCCGCTGCTGTCCAGCAGGTAAATTTGGACATAGTAGAAGTTAAACCGGTCACGGATCAGGTTCACCGTCAGGCTCAATAGGTCGTCCAGCTCGCGTACCTGGTTGGCCGCCGAGGCAATCTCGGCGGCGGTTTCCAGGTCGCGCGTACGGGCCTGGACGCGCTCTTCCAGCCCCGTGATAGAGTCCTGCAGCTGGGCGGTCATGCTGTTGAAGGTGTCAGCCAACAAGCCAACCTCGTTCTGCTCGCGAATGTTGGCGCGCTGGCTGAAGTCGCCCTGTGCAATGCGGGCGGCACTTTGGGTCAGCGCCGTAATTGGGCGCGACACACGAGCGGCGTTGTACAGCGCTACCGCAGCGGCAGCGAAAGCTGCGCCCATCGCCACAGCGATGCTAACGCCTGAAACCTGTTGATAGGAGAGCAGCGCCTGGCTGGTATCAATCTCCGCTAGCAGGGCCGCGTTCAGTTTCGGTATCCAGCGGTAAACGCCCACCACCGATATGCCGCGATAGTCGTCATACACGCCGGAACCGTCCTGACCGCTTAGCGCCTGCCTAATGCCCTCGCTGGCGTAGGCTTGCTGCTGGAAGCGGCTGAAGCGGCTGGGCGTGATCAAATAGCTGTTATCGCGGCTGACCAGATACGTCTCGCCACTTTCGCCCAAGCCGCTGCGTTCGGTCATGATCGCGGACAGCGTATCGAGGTTCAGCCGGCCGGCCAGCACCCCGGCGACCCGTCCGCTCCGGGTCAGCAGCGGCCGCGTGATAAGCATCGTCAGCTGCCCGCTGCCCACTTCATAATAGGGCGCCTGGACATATTCGCCCTGCAAGCTGCTTTCATAATAGGGCTGCAGCGTGACAACCTTGCCCACCTGCCTGTCTTCAGACGAGGCGACAATCATGCCTGATGGGCCGTAGATGAACAATTCATTAAACAACGTCGTGGCACTAGACAGCGCCACGCTGTTTTTCAGCACTATGTTCATGTTGGCCTGTACTGTTGGGTCCATGTTTTCCAGTTTGTCCATGCCCGCCAGCACGTCAAAGATGGCAGAATTGGCCAGCACGCCCTCGATGAACAGGCGACTCGTTTCAAGCCAACGGTTGATCGTGTCCTCTTTGAGCACCGCAACCGATGTGAGTTGGTCAACTGTTTGGTCAATAGTGGCCTCGCTGGTGCGCAGCAGGATGAATCCACCGACAACCAGCACCGGCAGAATGGTCACCAGCACAGCGGACGTAATCAGCGTCCAGCTGATGCGGCGCCAGAACGGAATGCGGCGGTGCAGTGAGGCAGGCTGTGTGTTTTCCATAGCTGAATCTCTCCTTACGCGGCGCTCATTAACCGGCGTATGCCTGGTCTACAAACCGTGTAGTGTAAGCCTTTCGAAAGTCAATCGGCTCTGCAATGACGCCCTGATCAACCAGCACTCGGTGCATGAATTCCCAAGTAGCATCGGTCATCCTGCCTGGCTGGCTGCCGCTGGGGTTTAACAGCGCCAGCGCCCGCTGCATGCCGCTTTTCTGGGCATCGAGCACCAGCTGATCGTTGTAAGTCAGCGCCAGCTCTGCTGCGCTGTTTGGATCGGCAACGACGGCTTGCACGCCTTTGATTGTGGCGCGCACGAAGCGCTGCACGAGGTCCGGGTTGCTGTTGACAATAGCTTGGGTGGTGAAGATCAGGTTGGGATAAGCGTCAATGCCGTAGTCTGACAGCATGATGGTGTTGATGTCGTAGCCCTGTGCGATGAGTTCAACCACCTCATTTGTCACCCAGCCGTCAATGACGTCTGCTGAGCCGCTCAGCAGCGGCGCGATTGAGGGATCGGTGCGGCTGCGCACGTCAACGCTGCTCGGGTCAATGCCCTGCGATTTAAGCAGCGCCATGTACAGCGGCATCGTTTTAGACGACATATCAACGGTGTGGCCCACCAGGTCTGCCGGACGGACGATGCCCTTTTCAGCCAGCGACACCAGCGTGACAGGGTGTCGCTGGTAGATCGACATGACCGCGACCAGGTCTTTGCCGTCAGCGCGGGCCATCAGCAGATCGCCTCCTTCTGTTATGCCAAACTGCGCCTCACCGGAAAGTACCTTGTCGATCGCGCTGATATAGCTGCCGTCCTCGCTGAAACCGCTGGGTGGGATAACAACTTTCAGACCTTCTGCGCTGTAAAAGCCCTGTTCGACAGCCGCAAATATGCCGGCGAACTCGATGTTAGGCGTCCACGAAAGCTGGATTACAACGTCGGTGCTGGGCGGAGCAGGCGAGGCTGGCGCTGTCGGCCCACAGGCCGCGCTGGCTGTTATTATCAAAAACATTCCTACCCAGATCAGGTGTCGTGCGTTCATCGGCTTATCACCCCCCAACTGCCATATCTCGATTTTTCACGGTTCGCGTTCCGGCTGAAGTGTTGTGATGGGTTAGGAACGCGGTAAGATATCAATGCTGCATTTACGATTTATTTTAAGGGCTAAACACGAGCAGAAGAATCAATAAGCGCTGGTAGATTGTTCTAATAAACAAACCGAAACGGTACTGAAAAAGCAGCAGCGTGACGGCTCTCCCCGCTAAAGCGGGGAGCCTGGACTTTGGCAGTCTGAAGAGAGTCGTTGTCGTTTGACAGCGACTTTTTTATGGCAGAAACAGGAAAAAAGGAGGGGCAGGGAGGCTCAGGAACGAGCGGAAGCAAAGACAGCGTTGCGCAGCGCCAGCAAAAGCCGCTCTTTTTCACCCCAATCGGACGGGAATGGGGAACAAAGGGGGTGAAAAGCGTGCTGCTGCCAGAAGGCGGCGCGGTAAGCCCGCCAGAGGGTGTTGAGCGACCAGCGCGGTGAGCCGCGCCACCAGCGGGTCGGAACGGTGGGGGCACGGGTCAAGCCGAAGGTGCGGTAGCCGGCCAGCAGAGCACGGCATAGACCCAAGCCGACCACTGGACGGAAGCGACCGCGGCATAGGGGTTGAAGCACTGCTTGTTGCCCAGCCCGAAGTTGGATTTGAGTTCGCGGTGGCAGACTTCCATCTCCCAGCGCTGCCAGGCCCAGAAAAGGAGCAGCGCCAACGGCAGGGGCAGCTGCCATGAGCCATCGTCCGCCTGCTGCGCGTTGACCAGAAAGGGCAGCGGTTCGCGGCGGGTGCGGACGTTATCTTTGCCCCGCACGACAACGAGAAACAACGGGCACTGCGCCGCGCCTTTGCGCACCAACACGCCGCGCACTTTGACATGGAGATGGCGGGTGCGTCCCCGCACCTCCAGCCTACAGGCTTGCCAGCCGCGCCGCTCCTGCCAGACCTGTTGTGGGGTAGCCGCCCGCTGGCCGTACACCCGGCTGCGTCCGCGCTGGTTAGGCTTGGGCGGCGAAGGCAGATAGTACAACACGCGGTTCTTGGCGCTGCGCGCCAGCAGCGTCACACCCTGTGGCAGCGCTTGCCACAGCGTTAAGCTGTCATAATGCCCATCGCCGACGAATAACACCCGCTGCCCAGCGCGTCCACAGCGCGCCAACTGTTGTCGTAACCAAATGAGAAAATCGAGCGCTGCCTGGCTCTCTTTCTTCGGCTCATGCACCCGCGGCTTCGACTTCTCCGTGAAGGCTGGTTGCCAGTAGATGGGCACCGCCCGGCTGTAGCTGCCCTGCTGCGGAATCAGCCAACTGCCGTTGAACCAGCGCTGCGCCGCATGGATGCCCACCATGAATGGCGGCGTCCTCAGGTTGCGCAACCACCCGGCCCCTTCCAGCTTGCGACTGCTGCGCGGCGTCTGCGTCGCATCCCCTGCCACCACATACACTTCGTCCGCCCCGACATGCTTCAGCGTTTCACCAAACAGCACCTCGCTCGCCTGCTCATATCGAAACCGCCTTTGGCTCAATAGCCGATACCAACTGCTCCAATCCGTCTGCGTCTGTCCCAGACCCATCAGCAGCTGCGTGATGGTGTGGCGGGCAAACACGAACAGTTCCGCCAGCACCAGCGCCACCACCCGCTGGTACGTCCGTTCCTGCTTGAAGAGCCTGCGGTGCGCTTGCAGCAGTTCAAACAGGTGCTTGAGCAGTTCGTGGTTTTGTGCGATAGTGGACATGGAAAGACCTCTGGT
>Ga0308414_1001799_pt1 | contig 13941 bp, 15 predicted proteins | sample HotsprSampleOS50_FD_205667 | JGI IMG/M metagenome (GOLD analysis project Ga0308414, IMG submission 205667) | Hot spring phototrophic mat microbial communities from Octopus Spring, Yellowstone National Park, Wyoming, United States - 20090730_OS50 ... | reverse complement strand
CGGCCCGGTGATGTAGATGGGAAACAAGCCCGCCTCGGCAAACCCCGGGATGTCACTCAAGCCAAAATCCGTGCCCAGCGCGGTCTGGAGCGCCGCCAGCAACAGCACGTTGTACTGCGTGGCGTACCGCCAATAACCCGGGCCTTCGGCCCAGGCGCCGTCCGGGCCGTATTCACGCATGGCCCGGGGCAGGGAGCGAAGGGCGGCGGCCAGGATCTCCCCGGCCAGCGCGGGTTCGACCTCCGCCACGGCCAAGGCGCCCACCCCGATCCCGCCGTTGCAAACCTGGTTCCAGTTGTGCCGGCTGCGAGCCCAGCCGGAGTCACGACGGTAGATCTCGAGGGCCGGACGCAGGCCCTTGTCCACGATGGCGCGGCTCCAGGCGGCGCGTTGTTCGGGCGACCAGAAGTGGTAAAGCCAGTCGTAGCCGATGGCGAAGGCGTGCGTCATCTCGGCGGTGTCCAGGAAGTGGCGCGGATTCCAGTCCGGGAAGGCCGCGGCGGCCTCAAGTTCCTGCGCGGCGCGCCGGGCCAAGGCCGGGTCGCCGTCCAAGTGGTAGAGCAGGGCCAGCGTGTACACGCGGTCCACCACGCGACGGCTCACGCTGAGCAGACGCAGGCCGTCGGGGATTTCGTAGCGTGAGGGCGGTTCCTCCAGCAGCCGGCGGCCGCGTTCGCGCAAGCGGTTGTACCAGTCCTGCAACGTGGCGTCTTGGCGAGTGCGCGCCGCCAGTTGGCGCAGATCCTCTTCCGAAACCAGCAGCCGCGGGTGGCCGGGCTTGAGCCGGGACAGGATTTGGTCCGGAGCCGGAGCCGTGGTGTTGTTTTCGCGGGCAGGTTCGGCCGCCGGAAAACTCGGAGCCGCGATCAGGAAAAACAGGGCCAGCGGCCAGCAAACGGCGGGGGATTTCATGCGCCGAACCTACCGCGCGCCGCACCCGGCCGGCAACAATCGTTCCGGCCCCCTCGCGACAGGCCGAGCCGGGCTTTTCGCGCCCGGCCGGCAGCGGACGACGCCCCGGCCAACCGCCTCAGGCCGCAGCCGCCACGGCCTCCGGCTCGAAGAACGCAAAGGCGCCGTAACCCACCACACGGTCGGTCGGCCCGGCCGTGTCGCCGGAGTGCCGCAGGTCGAGCGTCTCGACCCGGAGTCCGCGGGCGCGGGCCACGTGCAGCAGGCCGGCAATGGCGCGGCAGCCGCAGGCGCAATAGCCGTCCAGCGCGTCACTGCGCAGGGCCTCGATGGCCCGGGCGGTGGCGCGGTCTTTCCGGCGCGCGGTTTCCGCGTCCAGGTAGTGGCTGAGGTCGGAGCTGACCACGATGGCGGTTTCCTCGCCGCCCCAGAGCGTTTGGAGGACATCGCCCACCTCGCCCGGGCCGGCGTGGCCCACCAGCAGGGGGACGATGGTGAAGTCGTCCAGGACGGTTTGCAGGAAGGGCAGCTCGACTTCCAGGCAATGCTCGGGGCCGTGGGCACGGTCGAAGACGCGCACCTGGGGCAGGTTCAGGGCCTGCTCGAGCGCTTCGGCGTCCACGGGCGTTACGCCCAGCGGGGTGGCGAAGGCGTCGGCCGCCGGAGCGGCCAGGCCCTCGAAGTCCTCGTAGTGCGAAGGCCCCACCAGGACGACGCGGCGAATGCGCGCGTGTGCGGGGCCCAGCCGGATAAAGGCCGAGGCGGCGATCGGGCCGGAGTACAGGTAGCCGGCGTGGGGGGCGATCAGGGCCTTGGGCACGGGGCCCTCGGCCGGAGCCACGCGGTCCAGGTAATCCTGCACGTCGGCTTGCAGCCGCGCGGGGTTGGCGGGGTAGAAACGGCCGGCTTGGGCTGCCGGCCGGATGAGTTGGGGAGCGGTTTTGAGCATGGCCGGTTCAGCAGTTGAGGGTTACCGGGCGCGGCCCGCGACTTCCCGCCCCCTCGGACACTGGCGGGTGGGCGGCGCCCGCGTAATTCCACAGGCCCGGCACGAGGGCGCCGCAGCCGGGGCAGCGATTCCCGGTGACCAAAAGGTTTTCGAGGACGGCAAAGCCGTGCCGGCGCACCAGCGTGCGGGCGCAGTGTGGGCAGCGGGTGTTTTCCCACTCGCCCACCCGGCCCGGGAGGTTGCCGGCATAGACAAAGCGCAGGCCGGCCGCGGCGCCGATTTCCGCGGCGCGGATCAGGTCCGCCACGCGCGTGGGCCGCGGCTCGGTCATCCGGTAGTCCGGGTGAAAGGCCGTGACGTGCCAGGGGATGTCCGGACTGACCGAGGCCAGGAATTGCGTCAGGTCGCGCAACTCGGCTTCATCGTCGTTGAACCCGGGCACCAGCAGGGTGACCACCTCCAGCCAGAGCCCGCGGGCGTGGACCTGGCGGATGGTCTCGGTGACCGCCGCCAGGGTGCCGCCCAGGGAGCGGTAGCGGCGGTCGTTGAAGCCCTTGAGGTCCACCTTGTACGCCGCCAGCCAGGGCTGGAGGAAGTCCAGCGCCTCGGGCGTGGCGTTGCCGTTCGAGACAAAGGCGCACAACAACCCGGCCGGCCGGGCGGCGGCAAAGACTGCGGCGGCCCATTCGGCGGTGATGAGCGGCTCGTTGTAGCTGGACACCATCAACCGCGCGCCGTACCGGCGTGCGGCGGCGACCAGTTGCTCGGGCGTGGCCGGTTGGATGGGCGCCAGCGCGGCGTCGTCCCGCAGGGCCTGGCTGGTGATCCAGTTCTGGCAATAGGCGCAGTGAAAGTCGCAACCCAACATCCCGAAGGTCAGCGCGTCGCTGCCCGGCAGGACGTGGAAGAACGGCTTTTTCTCGACCGGGTCGCAGGCCACGCCGGCCACGTAGCCGAAGGGCACTCGCAGTTCGCCGTCGCGGTTGAAACGCACCTTGCAGACCCCGCGTCGGCCCGGGGCGATCAGGCAACGGTGCCCGCAGGCCAGACAACGGACCTTGCCGTCCTCGGCGCGCCAGAGCCGGCCCGGGACGGTGTGGCGGTCCAACACCTCGGCCAGCCGCTCGCGTGGCGGCGGCTCGGTGGCGGGGGTGTCCGCCGCGGGATTGGGGTTGGGGTTCCTGTTCATGGCGCCCGGCGCGTTGTGGCGACTTCGGTGTTCGCTACAACTATACGCGCCGGGGCGGAGCGTGCAATGGCGCGAACCGCGGGGCGGCGCGGACGGCCGCAACCGACTTGCCCGCCCGGAACGGCGGGAGGCGGCCTTCGACGACCCCGGCGGTTCGGGTGCCTTTGCAGGTGCGGTGGCTGCAAAGCGCGCACTCGGCGGCGGGGGCTGCCTGCCTGCCGGCTGGTTGTCAGGTCAAGTACGGCCAGATTGGCCGTGCCCCCGGGACTCGCCGAAGCGTTTCGGAAAGCTGGACCGGCTCAGGCGCCGAGCAGCTCCTGCACCATTGCCCGCTCTTCTTTCAACTCGGCCTCGGTGGCCGCAATCTTGGCGCGGCTGAAGTCGTTCAACGGCACGTCCGGCACGATGGACCAGTGGCGGCCGTCGCTGCGCACCGGGTAGCTGAACATCAAGCCCGGCTCGATGCCGTAGTCCCCCGGCGAGCTGACCGCCACGCTGAACCAATCCCCGGGCGGGGTGGGCGTGGTGAGCCGGCGCACGGTGTCCACGATGGCGTTGGCCGCGCTGGCGGCGGAACTGGCCCCGCGGGCCTTGATGATGGCCGCGCCGCGCTGCTGCACGGTGGTGAGGAACTCGTTTTCCAGCCAGGCGCGATGGCCGATGACCTCCGGCACCGGGCGGCCGTGAATCCGGGCGTTGAAGAAGTCCGGGTACATCGTCGAGCTGTGGTTGCCCCAGATGGCCATGTTGGTGACCGCTGTCACGTCCACGCCGGCCTTCTTGGCGAGCTGGGTCTTGGCGCGGTTCTCGTCGAGCATGGTCATGGCGAAGAACCGGTCGGCGGGCACGCCGCGGGCGTGGTGGCGGGCGATGAGGGCATTGGTGTTGCACGGGTTGCCCACCACCAGCACGCGCACGTCGCTGGCGGCGTGGCGGGCGATGGCCTGGCCCTGGGAGATGAAAATCTTGCCGTTGATGCCCAGCAGGTCCTTGCGTTCCATGCCGGCCTTGCGCGGCACCGCGCCCACCAGCAGCGCCCAGTTCACGCCCTTGAAGCCTTCCTCGAGGCTGGCGGTGGGCACCATGCCCTTGAGCAGCGGGAAGGCGCAGTCTTCCAGCTCCATGCACACCCCTTGCAGGGCGTTGAGGGCTTTTTCGTCGGGGATTTCGATCAGGTGCAGGATCACCGGCTGGTCCGGGCCGAAGAGGGCGCCGGAAGCCACGCGGAACAGCAGGGCATAGCCGATCTGACCGGCGGCGCCGGTGATCGCCACGCGAATGGGCGGTTTGTTCATGGTCTCAGGGCAGACGGTTGCGACGCAAAGCGCGGCCACTATAAGAAGCGCCCCCCGCGCGGCAAGGGTTATCCCGGCCGCGCGATCTTAATCGGCCCCGTCGCCGGGCACAGCGGCTTTGCCCGCCTGCGGCACCAAGTGAACCGGGCCGCCGGGAAGACCCGACGGCCCGGACTGAACGGGTGCGCGACTCGACCGGCGCGGCCCTCACGGCTCGAACCGCGAGAACGCGAAGTCGGTCTGGGCGGCTTTGTCGCGATGGCAGGCGAAGCAACTGGCGCCGCCGTCGGTCACCAGGGGCTTTCCTTTCGCGTCCCAGGCCTGAAAGGCCCAGCCGCCGGTCTCCTTGTACCTGGCGGCGTTCTTGACCATGACGGCGGTGACCTTTTTGTCCGTGGCCACGTAAGCGCCGTCGGCGTTCTTGATGTCGTAGAGCACGAACACCAGTTGGCTGCCGTCCGGGTACGGGAACTTGTTGTCCTTGGTCGAAGGCAGCGCCCGGGCGTTCGCATACACATGGTGGATGCCGCCGAAGTCCTTGTGGAGCGGATGCGCCGGGTCGAAGATGACCATGGACTTCACGTGCGTCCACGAGCGGTAGTCGGGCAAGGCGACGTCGGGCTTGCCGCGCTCGGCGGCGCCGAGGGTGAGGGCCAGTGCGGCGGTGGCGCCCGCCGCGAGCCACCAGGTGTTTTGTCGTTTCATAGGCGTTGTTGGTTTGAGTAGTTTCCAGACACGCTGCCTATTTCAACCCACCCGGCCTTGCCGGCAACGGGGCACTTTTTGGTTACCTCCCCCAAGCAACCGCGGTCCCAGGCGCACCGCGGAGTCTCCTCAGCCCCGCCCCCGCCGCCACACTACCACCGCGCCCAGCAGTGCCGAGGATACCAACACGATCACCGCGCCGCTGGGCAGGTCCGTGGCCGCCGCCAGCAGGAACCCGCCCAGCCCGCTCACCGCGCCGAACCAGGCCGAAAGTCCCAGCGCCCGCCCACAGCCCCGGGTCAATTGAAACGCCGCCGCCGCCGGATTGCTCATCAGGCTGTAAATCATCAGCCCGCCGACGGTCTGAAAATTCACCGTGAGCGTCGCCGCGGCCAGCACCAAGAACCCGGCCCACACCGCCCGCGCCCGGATCCCGGCCGCTTCCGCGTCGGCCCGCGAGAACATCACGGCGCGCAGTTCCTTGAAAAACACGGCCACGTAGCCGCCCAGCACCAGAGCGGCGGCCAGCATCCGGCGCACGTCCGGCCAGCGACAGAAGTTCAAATTGCCCCAGAGCAGACCGCGCACGTCGTGGTCGCTCTTGCCGAGGATGCCGTACAGGCCGATGCCCAAAAAAGCCAGGCCCATCGTGGCGGAGAACAGGAAACTGAGCACCGTGTTGTCGTCCAGCCGCGTGCGCTGCGGATCGGCCAGCCCCAGGACCAGTGCGGTGACCACGGCTGCCCCCAGCGCTGGGCCCAGCAGGGCCGGACCTTCCAGACCGGCCAGCCCGCCAAACACGGCTCCGGCCAGCGCGGCATGCGCCACGCATACCCCCAGAAACGGGATGCGCATGCCCACGATGAACGTGCCCAGCAGGCCGCTCGAAGCGCCCGCCACCGCGCCGCCCGCCATCACTGGCGCCCAAAACATCAAGTCAAGCCCCGGCATGGTCCTGCTCGCCTGCCGCGCGCCCGGTGCTTCCGTGCCGCACCGTGTTCGCCGGCACCACGGCGTGGCGTCCGCCGGCGTGCACGGTTAATAAGCCTTCCCCGTACAACTGGCACACGCGCTCGTCGTGGAAAATTTCCTCGGGCGTGCCGGTGGCAGTCGGGCGTCCGTTTTCGAGCCACACCACCCGGTGGCAAGCCGGTGGAAGCACTTCCAACTCGTGACACACCAGCACGACCGTTAACCGTGTTTGCCCGTAAAGGGCCTCGAGCGTGGTCACGAGCTGTTCCCGCCAGCCCAAGTCGAGGTTCGCCGCCGGTTCATCCAAGAGGAGCAGTTCCGGCTCCTGCGTCATGGCCCGCGCCAACAGGGCCTTGCGCTGTTCGCCGCCGGAAAGCTCGGCGAAGGTTCGCGCCGCCAGCCCGGCCAGGCCGAGGCGTTCCAGCCACGCGTCCACCACGGCCCAATCTTCCGGGCGCAGGCGCCGCCCCAACCCGGCCCGAGCGGTGCGGCCGATCGCCACCACTTCCCGCAGCGTCATGGGCAGTTCGCTGCGCGCCGGCAGTAATTGCGGGACATAACCGATGCGCCGCCGCAGCGCGGCCAGCGCGCCGCCCCGCAGCGCCGGCACCGCTTCTCCCAACACGCGCAACACACCTGCCGCCGGCTTCAGCAGCCCCAGGACCGTCCGCAACAGAGTGCTTTTGCCCGCGCCGTTCGGCCCCAACAGCGCCACAAACTCACCTTGCGCCACCTGCAACTCCGGCACTTCGAGTCGGAAGCCCCGACCCAACCGGAGTTCGACTCCGCGCATTTCCACCGCCGCAGGGGTCATGGTTTTGCGGCCTTGAGCGGCTCCAGGGTGTGGCGGGTAGGACGCATACTCCGTTTGCCGGACCCGCCTCAAAGGATCAGCCGCGCCAGGTTGGCGCGGATCATTTGGTCGAACGAAATCCGGCCGCGGACACGGTCCGGGAAGTTCTCCAACACCACCACCCGGGCGTTCAGACGCCCAGCCAGGGCGTCCGCGGTGCGTCGGCCCTCGGGCCGGTTGGCCACGATGAGCGTCACTGCGGCCAATCGGCCGACGGCGAGGGCATGTTCGATCTCGCGGATGCTCGCCGTATCCGCCGCGCGGAACGTGGCCACCACCCGGAGCCCCAGCCATTCACAAAAATCCCGCTGATGCACGCTGGCCACCACCGGCGTGCCCGCCAGACCGGTTTGCGTGACGCGATTGGTGAGTTCGCTCCCCAGCGCCTCCAGCCGCGCAGCCAGGGCGCCCAGGCGAGCCTCCGCCGCGGCGCGCTCGAGCAGCCCCGCGCCCACGAGGTGCTCCGCCACCTGCCGACAGGCCTCGAGGTAGCTCTCCGGCAGGCCCAGACCACGGCGCACCGTGATTGCCCCCACTGCCGGCCCGTTAGTGCCGCGTCCGGCCAGGTGCGTTTCCAGGGATTTCTGGAAGTCGAATCGCAGCAGCACCCGACACCGGTGCAGCGCTTCGGCCTGGCTGGGCCGCAAATCGAAATGGCCGGGGCAGGTGCCCGGCTCCGCCAGGCGCAGCACCGGCGCGTTCTCGCCCAGCAAATCATACACGGCGGCTTCGAGATACGAAGTGGTGGTGGCAACTACCGGTGCCCGGTTTGCCTCCGCGCTCGGGCGGCAGCCCGGCGTCAGTAAAGGCAGCCCCAGCGCCATCAGCGCCAGAAAACTCGCCCCCGCGCAGACGTGCCAAGCGGCTTCACTCCATCGGGCCATACCGGAAATCGTCGAAGCGCGTCACGCTGTCGGCCTTGGTCCAAAGCCCCACTTGGCCCGCTCCGGTGAAGGTCGTGTCCTCGACCGTGAACAGCTCGCGGCCCTCGAGGAACACGCGGAAGCGCGGGCCGGCGAACTCGACCCGCAACGTCTGCCAGGTCGCCCGAGGCACTTGCACGTCCACGCCGTAACTGCTCGGGCGTCCCACTGGGGCCAGCGCGGTGCGCTTGCCGTTCTCGACCTTGTAGAGCACTACGTTGTCCTCGAGCGCATTGGCCCGGCAGAGGTAGTAGTTGGCCGCGTCGCGCGCCCGCCAGACCACGCCGGCGGCCTGGTCCACTTCGCCGCTAACGGTTTTGAACTTCACCTCGACGAAGCCGTCCCGCAGTGCCGCGGCGTCGTGCAGACAAAGCGGGAAACTCGGCTTGGGCACGCGGCCGGATTGCTCGAGCACCTGCGGCGGGCTGGGCGCCGTGGCGTCGGCCACCACGTGCCACACCGGGGTGCCCTCGCCAGTAATCGCGCAAGTCCAGCCGGGCGGCGCCTGCCCGGCGGGGTCCGAGTCAAAGCCCGACCGGAAGTCCGCCGTGGTGCCCGGCCAGGGCGCGGCCAGCACGGCCACGGAAACGAGGAGCCACCCACCGCTTTTCACGCCGCAAGTTTACCGCCCCGGCCGGTCCCGGAAAGCCTGATGAGTGCCCTCGCCGGGATGAGTGGCGAAGCAGATTCAGTCGGCCCGAGACCCTGGGCCGCGCTGCGAGTGCCTTGGCGGGAGCGCCCGGCTTGTGGCAGGCTGGCCGCATGAAGGCGAAGCTGACCATGATTTACTGGAAGTCGAAAAAGTTCTGGCTGGGACGCTTGGTCGAGCATCCGGAAATCATGACCCAGGGCCGGACGTTGCGGGAGCTGGAGGAAAACATGCGGGATGCCTACAAGCTGATGGTCTTGGAAGACGTGCCGGCCAAGCACGGCGTGAAGGAAATCGCCGTATGAAGCGGCGCCAGTTGGTGCGCGAATTGGAGCAGCACGGCTGTCGCCTGCTCCGCGCGGGCGCGCGCCACGACATTTACTGGAATCCCCAAACCGGCAAACGCCAGCCCATCCCCCGCCATTCCGAAGTGGACGAGCATCTGGCCCGGCATATCCGTCGCCACCTGTTGGGTGAAAGTTGAACCGGCCGGGGCCGTTAGGCCGGGAGCGCCCCGGCTTCTAGAAGTCCCACCCGCTCGCACGTGCCGGCGGGAACCCGTCCTTAGTCTCACCGCCCCGGCCGGTCCCGGAAAGCCTGGTGACAATCGGAGCAGGATTGGCCGACCCGCTTGAACTGCCGCCCCAGCGCCTCGACCGGCAACGGGTCCAGACTCAGCAGCCGGCTCAGTTCCCGGGCCTGCGCTTCGGCTTCGTCAAAGTGCCGGAGCAAATCGGCGCCTGCCGTGGCGACTTCGGGAAACTCGCGCGACTCGGCCAGGCGCGCGGCCAGCCGGGCGGCCTCGCGGGCGGGTACCAGGTCCGGTTGCTCCGGCGGGGTGCGATAACCGGCCGCCGCGATGGCTTTGAGATGGTCCCACGCCCGGTCCACTTCCACCATCGCCCGGGTGAGGTCGGAGGTGCGGGCCACTTCCGGAAATTCGGCGGGCACCTGCGCCAGGGCTGCCGGCGCGGGCGGCCGCCAGCGGCGCACCGTCTCATAAAGACCGGGGTAATTTGTGGAGGTGCCGGCGGTCCGCAGCCAGTGCTCGGCCCGGTCCGACGTCCAGCCCAGCGCCGTCATGGCCATGATGGCCGCGGCGGCGGGGCCGCGGTGCTTGCCGTGGTGACAGTGCACAAACACCGGGCCGGGCAGGGTCTGCATCGCCCGGGCCAGGCGCGCGCAGGCGGCGTCCGCGTAGCCCTGATAACCCAGCGGCAGGTGGGCGTAGCGCAGGCCGTGGCGGCGCGCGGTTTCCACCTCCGGCGCCGCGCCGTCCACGCTGAGGATGGTCTTGACGCCCAGCGCGGCCAGTTGGGCGAAGGCCGCCTCGCCGCGCGGTTCGCCGCCGGAGAAAAGCCCCGGGCCGAGCTGGTACAAGTTCTCGATGGCCGGGGAGGCAATGCGCCGGGGCCACTCCTCCGCAACCGATGGAGACCGCTTCGGTGCGGAAGCGGTCGGTTGCGGGGAAAGGTGCTCCGGCGCAGCGGCCAGGGCGGTGAGCAGGATCAGTCCGGCGGCGGCGCCAGCGACGCAGGTTGCCCCGCGCGTTGGCAGGGCGGGTGCCGGGTGCGACTTCGATTGCATGGGCGGGAGTTTAGACTCCGCCCGGGTCTTCGCAACTTTGCGGAACCGATACGGTCCTGGCCGCCCCGGGGCGCAGCTTTCGCCTTGGCCGGCACGGCGCGGATGGCAAAAACTGCCCGCGTGCAACTGATCCCTGTCTTCACGGCGATTCTGGCGTCGGCACTCCCGGTCGCCGCGGCGGAACTTTACGAGCTGGGGCCGGACTCGCTGGCCCGGGCGCCGGGCGTGCCGGCCGGGCGGGTGGAGGCGTTTGAGTTCAACGACTCAAAAATCTTCCCCGAGACGACCCGCGCCGGCTGGGTGTACCTCCCGGCGCAGTACCGGGCCGACGAGCCCGCGGCGCTGATGGTCTTCCAAGACGGCCACGCCTACGTCTCGACGAACGGCCAGATGCGCGTGCCGATTGTGTTCGACAATCTCATCGCCCGCGGCGAGATGCCGGTGACGGTGGGCGTGTTCATCAACCCCGGCCATCGCGGCCCGGACGCCCCGCCGGCCGCGGGCTGGGGCAACCGGAACAACCGCAGCCTCGAATACGACTCGCTGGGCGACGCCTACGCGCGCTTCCTGCTCGAGGAACTGCTGCCCTACGTGACCAACCGCTTCGGGTTGAATCTCAGCCCGGACCCGCGCCGGCGCGCCATCGCCGGCATGAGCAGTGGCGGCATCTGCGCCTGGACGGTGGCCTGGGAGCGGCCCGACCAGTTTGGCAAGGTGCTCAGTCACATCGGCAGCTTCGTGAACATCCGCGGCGGCCACGTGTACCCGGCCCTCATCCGCAAGACCGAGCGCAAACCCCTCCGCGTTTTTCTCCAGGACGGCCGCAACGACCTGAACAACCTGCACGGCCACTGGCCCCTGGCCAACCAGGAAATGGCCGCCGCCCTGGCCTTCGCCGGATACGACTTCCGCTTCGAGTTCGGCGAAGGGGCCCACGACGGCCGCCACGGCGGCGCCATCCTGCCCGAAAGCCTGCGCTGGCTGTGGCGACCCGAGTTGCCCGCGCCGCCCCCGCCGCTGACCCGCGACAACCTGGCCGGTGACGAGGCCCTCTCGAAAATCCTGCCCGCCGAGGGCGGCTGGGAGTTGGTGGGCGAAGGCTACGCTTTCACCGACGCGGCCTGCAGCGATGCGGCCGGCCATTTTTATTTCGCCGACCTGCCCCGCGGCACCCTTTATCGCGTGGCCGCCGGCGCGTCGCGGCCGGAGGTCTGGTGGGAAAACGCGCCGCGCCTCAGCGGCCTGAAGTTCGGGCCGGACGGCCGCCTCTACGCCTGCGCGCAGGGCACGGGCACCAACGAGGTCAAACGCCTCGTGGCGCTCGACCCCGCAACGCGGGAAATCACGACCGTGGCCAGCGACGTGAACCCGAACGACCTGGTGGTCACGCGCGCCGGTTGGATTTACTTCACCGACACCGCGGCGGGCACGGTGGTGCGCGTGCCGCTGACTGCGCGGGGCATGTCGCGTCCCCCGCCGGTGGCCGGCGGCCTGCGACAACCCAACGGCATCACCCTCAGCCCGGACCAGCGCCAGCTCTGGGTCAGCGAGTACGGCGGCACCAACGTATGGAATTTCCTCATCGCCGAGGAAGGCTCGCTCCGGGGCGGCGAACGCTACGCGGAACTGCGCGCGCCCACGGGCCGGGCCGAGGCGGGCGGCGACGGCGCCACCACCGACACCGCCGGACGCGTGTACGTGACCTCGACCGTGGGCATCCAGGTGATTGACGCCACGGGACGGCTCAGCGGGGTCATTCTGCCCCCGCCGGGCCGAGCCCCAGTCAGTTGCGCGCTGGCCGGGCCGGACCGGGCGTGGTTGTACGTGTGCAGCGGCGAGCGGGTGTTTCGCCGCCGCACACTGGCCGCGGGACTGGCGCCGTAAAGGCCGGGCCGGTTCAGCGTTGGCCCACCTCGGCCGCGTCGCCGGGTGCGCCCGATTCGCGGGCCGCGGCGACCAGTGCCTCGGCCAGCTCGGCCGGGGTCCAGGCGTTGCCGTCGAACTGACGAAAGATGCGGCCCGCCGGATCGAGCACCACGGTGCGCAGGTTGTGCGAGAAACCGCCCGCCTCACGAATCACCATCAGGTCCAGCCGGGGCGCCAGGCGGGCCAGCGTGGCCGGTGCGGCGGCGGCGAAGAGCCAGCGATCCGGGTTGTCGCCGCGGTAGGCGCGGGCGTAGCGGGCCAGCACGGCGGGTTGATCGAAGGCGGCATCAAACGAGACGCACAGGAACTGCCAGTTGGTGGGGGCATCGGGCCGGGACAGAAGCAGTTGGCGGGCGTCGCGGAAGTGCGCGTTCATGCGCGGGCAGTAGTCCGGCAGCGGGCAGCGGGTGAAGAAAAACGTGAACGCCACCGCGCGCCCGCGAAAGTCCGAGAGCCGCACCGGGCGACCGTGTTCATCGAGGAACTCCGCGTCCGGCACCGGGTCGCCCGGCTTCAACTCCGGCGTCTCTTCGGGCACGAACAGCGGCGTTTCCGCCGCCGCGACCGCGGGCGCGCGACCCACGCGCCGGATGCCGTCAATCCAGTGCGTGTCCGCCGTGGCGTGCAGGCGGAAGGTGATTTCGTCGCCCACGCTGACCTCCGCCAGCTCGGCCGGGTCGCGCACGTTCAACTCCATCGTCATCTTTGGCATGTAGCCGGGGATTTCCTCGTGACGAATGACGGCCGTGCGGCGGTCGGCGGCGATTTCGCGCACCACGCCGCGCGCCTCGAAGCTGCGGGTGCCGGCCGCGTCCGGCGCGGCAGTTGCCGAGGCCGGTGCGGGGGCGCGTCCGCAACCGGCCGTCATCAGCAGGAGCAGGCCGCCGGTCAGCAGGGTCGGGAGCGTTTTCATGGGGCCTGGGTTTCCTCGCGCAGCCGTTCGAGCGCGGCGAGGATTTGCCGGACCGCATCGGCGCGCAACCCGCCGAAGGCCTGGCGCACCCGGCCGGTGCGGTCCACCAGGAAGAGGTGGTCGAGGTTGGCGAAGCCGCCCGGGATAAGCGTTTCCAGCTCGCGCGAGCGGGACAGGAAACTGGCTTCGATGAGGCGATAGAGTTCGGCCTTTTCGCCGGTCAGAAACCACCAGCGGTTCGGGTCGGCGTGGTAGCGCGCGGCGAAGCGGGCGAGTGTTGCGGGCGTGTCGGTGCGCGGGTCCACGGTCAGGGAAACCAGGCGCACGTCCTCGGCGCCGGCCAGCGCCCGCTGGAGCTCGGCCATGCGGTCGTTGACCGCCCGGCAGCTCAACGAGCAACTGGTGAAGAGGAAGCTCACGATCAAAAACCGGCCGCGCAGGTCCTCGCGCGTGACGGCGCGACCCGAGCGTTCGAGCAGCGCGAAGTCGGCCAGCTCACGCGGGGTGGCAGGCGCCTCGTGGGCGGGGGGACTCCGGCGACGGGCGGTCCACCAGCCCAGCGTCACGGCGGCGAGACAAAGCGCGCCGCCCACGCCCAGCGTGGCCAACCATTCGCGGCGGGTGAGCGTGGCTTCGCGCCCGGCCGGGGCGTTGTCAGCGGCGCGCGGGCTTGGGCGGTTTGGCGGGCTTGGCGGCATAGCCGGCTTGGGCGATGACGTCTTGCAGCGTTTTGAGGGAGACGCGGTTGGTGTCGTAGGCCACCACGGCCAGTTTGTTGGTGAAGGACACCTCCGCGCGGAGCACGCCGGGGGTGCGTTTGAGTTCGGAGGTGATGCCGCGCGCGCAGCCCTCGCAGTGCATGCCAGAGATGGCCAGCCAGTTGGTGGCGTTGGCCGCGGGCGGCGCGGGCGGGGTTTTCGGTTCGCGTTCTGCGGTGTTGCTGGTCAACAGGGGCAGACCGGACAGCAGCGCGGCCAGGAGGGTGCGGAGTTTCATGGGTTCTGGGGATCGAGGGTGGTTTTGCATGGGGCAAAGCGTGATGCGGGTTCAGGGTTGGAACGGATGCCA
>Ga0308414_1001798_pt1 | contig 13941 bp, 17 predicted proteins | sample HotsprSampleOS50_FD_205667 | JGI IMG/M metagenome (GOLD analysis project Ga0308414, IMG submission 205667) | Hot spring phototrophic mat microbial communities from Octopus Spring, Yellowstone National Park, Wyoming, United States - 20090730_OS50 ... | reverse complement strand
CAAATCCGAATGCACCCTTTGGGGGAATAATGTCCAATGTGGAGAAGGGAAGTCCCGCGCCAGCGGGACGGGATGACGTCTGCTGCTGGTTGTCCGCTGAGAGCTGCTGGTTGATCGCTCTCAGTCAAAATCGGTCGGCAGGGCTGGGTTGCGGTGGTGCTCGAAGAAGCGGGCGATCTGTGCCCGTGTCACGCGCCCGACCGACAAGTCCTCAGGGATGGCGTCCTCGGTGAAGAAGGCCGCCTCGCCTGTTTCGACAAACGCTGCGCTGGTCTGCCCGGCGTAATCGCTCTCCTGCTGGCCGTTGATCAGCTCGCACAGGAAGAAAATCTTGTAGATGTGAAAGATGTGCGGCGGGTGTGCGTGCCGGTTGCGGTCGTAGACGGCCAGCACCTTGACCGCGCGCGTGCGATAGCCGGTTTCCTCGTAGACCTCGCGCACCGCCGATTCCGACGGCGCGTCGCCGACGTCGGCCCAGCCGCCGGGGACAGTCCAGCGCCCGCCGTCCAGGTTCTCGCGCACCAGCAGGATGGCGTCGCCGCGGAAAACGACGCCGCGCACGTCCACCTTAGGCGTGGCGTGGCCGGCTTGGGCGTTGAACAAATCGGCAAACAGAGCCGGCGGCGCGCCGCTGTGGGCCGCCAGCATCTCGGCGGCGATCTCCTGAATCTTCTCGTAGCGCTCACGGTCGAAAAGCTGCGGCTCATAGCTGAGGCCGGTTTGGGCGATGGCCTGCAGGCGCTGCGCCCAGTCGAGCCAGTTGGGAACAGTCATGCGCCCCTCCTTCCGGGCGCGCCCATGATAGCACGCCGGCCCGCGTTCGAGAACACACGGCACGGCCGTCAGCGGCGCTGAAATCAGCCAGACCATCGCTGCATGGCCGCTGTCCGGCGCGCTAATCGCGCCGTCTATATTGTTGGTCCGCATCCGATTCGTCGTCCACAATCTCGACCAGCTCGCCGTCCTCGACCAGCGCCAGCCGCGCGTCTGCGCGCTTGCGCTTGGCCGCCGCTTTCGCCGCTTCCTGAGCCGTGTCCCGCGCCTGCTCGAGAGTGCGCTGGATGGCGCGGTCGCGCGCGCTGGCCAGCCGCAGCCAGCCGAAGTGCACCAGCAGCGCGACGAACCATATAAACATCAACTCGTCGGAAACGGGAAACGGGCGTCGCCACGGCGGGAACAGCACCGCAGACGTAATAACAGCGGCAAACAGCCCCACGTGAAGTAGAAACGCCACGCGCCTCCGGTAGCGCCAGCGCTCCAGACGGATCAGCTGCTGCAGTTCGGTCTCCGCCATGCCTTATCCCCTCCGCCGGTTTCGTTCGCGCAGGACAGCCTCGTGCGGCTCGGCCTCCCAGTCGTCTTCCACAATCTCGATCAGCTCGCCGTCGTCGGTCAGTTCCAGGCGCGCGCCCTCACGCTTCTTTTTCTTAGCCGTTTGGGTCGTTCCCGCCCAGCGCTCCACCTCGCGCTGAATCGCCTCTTCGCGGGCGAGCTGCTGTCGCGCCGAGCTGAAAAACACGCTGGCCGCGTGGCTCACCAGACCGACGCCCCAGAAGCCCATCACCAGCAGCGGGAAGGGGAACTCCGCTCTGGTGAAAAGCCAGATGAACCACAGCATGAGGTTGATGAGCGCGTAGATAACCGCGTGTGTGGCGAACTCAGTCCGCTCTTTGGCGGCCTTCTCGATGGCGCGCAGCACGCGCTGGTAGTCATCAGCGTCGGCGATGGCGTCCCAGTCCGGGCCGTAGCGGCGCGCCATCTGCGCCTGGGCGCTGCGCTCCAGCGCGACGAAGCGCGCCGGCGACTGTGAACGCACCTCCATCCAATTGGCGGCAACGCCGGCCCCCCACGCCAGCGTCACCAGTCCCGGCCAGGGGAAGCCGGTAGGGCCGCCAATCAGGAACCACAGGCCCCACAGCGCCGCGTTCACCGCCAGGTAAACGGCGACGTGCACGACGAACTCGCCGCGCTCCTTGTAGTATTTCTCAACGCGGCGGCGAATCTGTTCCGTGCGCTCTTCGCTCATACTTCACCCCTTATCCTTCCTGACGACGGGCGCGCGCCGCCGTCTCGCTGTCGTCCTGGGCCAGCACCTCGCCGTCGTCAGCCAGCAGCAGCCGGTCGTAGTCGCGCTTGGGCTTGCCCTGGCGGCGGATTATATCCAGTTCGCGCTGGAGCGCGCGGTCGCCAGCCTCCTGCACAAAGAAGCTGGCGGCGTGCGCGGCGAAGACGAAGGCCCACAGCAGCAGCACCAGGCGCAGATCCCAGGTGTTGGGCAGCCCGTAGAACTGCGATCGCCAGAAAGCCGGGTCGAGCAAAAACACGATCATCGCCAGCGCATAGCCGCCGAACAGCACCGCATGGGTGGCGAAGCGCGCCCGCCGGTTGAAGCGGCCGCGTATGCGGGCCGCCGCCGCGTCCACGTCGTCGCCATAGACGGCCTCGGTCTGGCGCGGCCCGCGCCGCGCAGCGGCCCGCCCCGCCACCAGCGCCAGGACGATCACCAGCAGCAGCGCCAGGACGAACAGCGCGAGCAGGTTGATGAGCAGGTTAAACGGAATCATAAGCGCTCCACTCCTCACTGTTTATACGCAGCACATGGGCAGCGGGTTGTGTGTGGGGGCCAGAAAACAAAAGGAGACCGCCAGCGTCTCCTCTTCTGTTCAGCGCTGCGGGACCGGCGCGGGTCACACGCGGGTGACGTAGCTGCCGTCCTCGGTCTTGACGCGGATGATGTCGCCCACGTTGACGAACATGGGAACCCTGACTTCCAGGCCGGTGTCCACCGTGACGCGCTTGGTGGGGTTGTTGGCCGTGTCGCCGGCCACTGCTACCTCGCTGTCTACTACCTCGAAGTCAATGGTGGTGGGCAGCTCGTAGTCAATGATCTCGCCCTCGTAGCTCATCAGCTTGATCTTCAGGTTGGGGCGCAGGTAGAGCAGGTCGTCGCCGAACACCTCGCGCCTGATCTGCGGCTGCTCGAACGTCTCGGTGTCCATGAACGTCAGGAACTCGCCATCGTCGAACAGGTACTCCACCTCACGCGCTTCCACGCGGATGTCCTGCACGCGCGTGCCAGAGTTGTAGGTTTTCTCGAACTGCGCGCCGCTGCGCATATTGCGCACCAGCACGCGGATGGTGGCGTTGCCGCGGCCGGGCTTGATGTGCGAGTAGTTGATGACTTTGAAGATCTCGCCGTCCTCGGTATACGTCGCTCCCTTGCGGAGCTGGTTCACGTCAACTGGCATGAGATATGCGTCCTCAGGTGTTCAATTGTTCTGTCTGAGGCGGCAGTATAGCAAAAAAACAGCTCGCTGAGTATCCGCTGGCGGGCTGGCGCAGCGATACCAACATCGAGCGGCACAGCGGATATCGCGCTGGCGGCGGTCTCGTGGTAGGCTTGTGCTGCTGTAAGGAAGTGGGCTGTCAAACTGCAACGAAAAAGCTGCGATGAAATCGAGAACCGTGCTGCTGCTTGGCCTGGCCGCTGTGATCACCCTGGCCCTGCTGATTGCCCTCACAGCAGCCTTGACGCCGGAAAACACAAATCCCGCCTTTGCCACTGCTGTCGCCTTTGTCAACGCCGCCGCGGGCGGCGATGACGCCGCTGCCATGCCGCTGCTGACGCCAGCGATGCAGGAATGGGTGCGGGCCAACTGCCCGAACGGCAGCGTGGCCGCCTGCGCCCAGGGGTACACACCGCCAGAGTGGGGCGGCCTGCTGCGCGCAGTGTTCCGCCGCGCCACGCCGGACGGCCCGGCCTGGGACGTGGACATCATCGCCACCTACGCCCAGGGGACTGGCTTCAGCGGCGTGTGCATTTACAACCGCGTCGAGCTGGACGCCGCCGGCGAATGGCGCGTGGCCGGCTGGGCTGGCTTCGTCCACTGCGGCGACCCAGCCTCGCGCGGCATGGCGTCCAACCCGGACGCGCCCAACCGCGCCCCATGACACGGTGGCTGGCCCGCGCCGGCGCGCTGGCGCTGCTGGGGCTGGCGGCCTGCGTTCCGCCGCGCCTGCCGCACCAGCTTGAGGCCACGCCAGGCCCCGCAGTGGTAGTGACCCACCGCGTGACCGTGGCCGACCTGTTCAGCGTCCGGCCGCCCGGCGGCTGGCGCGTCATTACCGGGCCGGCGAGCGGCCCGCCGCAGGTGGTGTTCGCCCCGCCAGACAGCGCTGCGCTGATCGCGCTGGGCGTGGGCGAGGGTTTCGCCGCGCCCGATCTGCCCGGCGCGCAGCGCAGCGCAGCCCGCTCCTTTGACCTGGGAAACGGGCTGCGGGTTGAAGCGGTGCTGCGCGCCCCAGCCGACGGCTGGGAGGCTTACACAGCGGCTTTTGAGCGCGTGCTGGAGTCTGTGCTGGCCGTTCAGCAGGCCGAGTAGAAACCGAGCGCGTTAAGGATGTTCGACAGGATCGGAATCTGATCCCACAGGCAGGCCTGGTCAATGATTACCAGGCCGACGGTGGTCGCGCAGCAGCAGAACAGCAGCAGCGCCACACAGCCAATCAGCACCCAGCGCATGGTGTTGCGCTGTTCAAACTCGCGGGCGGCATAGGGGTCGTATTCGCCGTAGCCGGCCGGCACCTGCGGCGGCTGTTCGTATTCGGTTGGCTGCTGCTGGGCGTAGGTGTAAGGCGGCGGGGCCGGCTGCGGGCGCGGCTGGGCCGGGGCTGCGCTGGGCGCATACGGGCTGGAGGCCGCCGGCGGAAGCTGCTCTGCCAGCTCGGCTGGCGACCGGGCCGGCGCGGCTGCGGCTTCGTAGGCCATGGTGACCGTCTCGCCCAGGCCGATCAGATCGCCGGGGTTCAGCGGCTTGGCCCCAGTGAGGCGCTGTCCGTTGATGAAGGTGCCGTTGGTCGAGCCGAGGTCTTCCAGAGTGAAGCCGCCAGCGCCGCGCGTGAAGCGCATGTGGTGGCGGCTGACCTCCGGGTCGTTGATCACAATGTCGTTGGTGATGTCGCGCCCGACTGTAATCACGTCCTTGTTCAACTCGTAGACCTGATTGGGCTGCGGCCCCCGGCGAACGACCAGGCGAAAGCCGTCGCTGCCTTGCATCATGGAGTCCTCCTTAACGCAGTGGCGAATCCCCCCAACGCCAAATCATAACACGCGCCCTGTGAGAGGGCAATTTCCGCGGCGGCGGCCCTCAGCCTGCTGGCACGGCGCGGATGATGCGGTCGTCAGCGGCCTGCTCAACCCGGTGACCCGGCGGCACGACCAGGAACTCGTCCTCTGGCCACTCGCCGCTGATGAGCATGTTCATTAAGCGGCGGTCGCCCGCCATGCGCTCGAACACCCACCCCTCGCGCTCGGCTTTCTCGCGCGCCTGGGCCGCATACGGCTCTGGGTCGCCCAGGCCGGTGTCAATGAAAGCTGCGCGCGTGTAGTGCTGCGACCAGCGGCGCAGCTCCTCCATGAGCATGGCAGCCGTTTCCTCGCCGAACTTGGCCACATATTTCTCGTATTCCGCCTCAGACGCCTCGATACCGGCGGCGCCCAGCGCCACGCTGTTGGCCGGGTCCTGCCGCTCCATGTAGTCCACGCTGTACCAGTAAGTGCCGGGGTGCTTTTCGAACTCGGCCAAGTAGCGCTGGCGCGAGCCGAGATACAGCGTGATGCAGTCGTGAGCGCGCGGCAGCACCAGCGGCGCACTGCGCGCCACGAGGCCGGCCGTCGCCGCGCCGCACAGACCGTAGGCCAGCAGCACCGCGTCGTAGGCGTCCGTGGGCAGGGAGTCAATGCGCTCCTGAAGAATGGCGCGCAGGTTCTTCGGGCGGTTGTGCAGCCCCTGCTCCAGCAGCGTGACGGTGACAGTGTGCGGGCTGGCGGCGGCGGCGGCGTAGACGCTGCGCGCCAGCGCGGTGCAGGTGAGCGCGAGGTAGTGCTTCATGCGCCCTCCGTTTGCAGCGCGCCGGCGATGGCGGCGATATGGGCCGGCGTGCTGCCGCAGCACGCCCCAACGATGCGCGCCCCAGCGGCGCGGACGCGCTGGGCGTAAGCCGCCATATCCGCCGGCGTGGCGTCGTAGACCGCGCGCCCGCCTTCCAAGCGCGGGCGGCCCGCGTTCGATTTGGCCACCAGCACCAGGCCGGGCTGGACAGCGTGCATCTTGGCGATTACCTCCTCGATCTCCTGCGGGCCGTTGCCGCAGTTCGCACCGCCGGCGGCCACACCCAGCTCGACCATCGCCGCAGCGGCCTGTTCTGGGCGAACGCCCATCATTGTGCGGCCTTTAGTGTCGAACGTCATCGTCGTCACCACCGGCACGGCTGGCGCGGCCTGGCGGCAGGCGGCGGCTGCCGCTTCGACCTCCTGCAGATCGGACATCGTCTCGATCCAGAACACGTCCACGCCGCCTTCGGCCAGCGCGGCGGCCTGCTCGGCGAAAGCCGCCTGCGCGCTTTCCGCCGTAAGCGCCCCCATCGGCGCAAAGAACTCGCCTGTTGGGCCGATGCTGCCAGCCACGACGACCGGGTGCGCGGCGGCGTCCGCCTCGGCGCGGGCCAGGCGCGCCGCTGCCGCGTTGATCTCGGCGCAGCGGGCGTCCAGACCGTGGCGCGCCAGGCGCAGGCGGCTGCCGCCGAACGTGTTGGTCAGGATGATCTGCGCGCCGGCCTCGATGTAGCCGCGGTGCACGCTGCGGATGTGCTCGGGCTGGTCGAGGTTCCAGCGCTCTGGGGCCGCGCCCTGGGCCAGGCCGAGCGCAAACAGCATCGTCCCCATGCCGCCGTCAGCCACGATCGGGCCGCTGGCCTGGAGCAGTTCGTCAAATCGCATGGCTGTCTATCCTCTGCCGCACGGGGCGGCCTGCGTTCGGTAGGTCACGAACCGGCTTCAAGCAGCGACCATTCGGTCTCCAGCGCGTCGTAGTGCACAGTGACGGTTTCCTCAACCAGCTCGCCGGAGGCAGTGTTGAAATCAGAGTAGCGCACCTCGCTGATCCAAGCGCCCTTGGCGATCCAGCGGCGGACGACCACCGCGTTGTCAACGGCCAGCACAGTGAGCGTGCGGCGCGGGCGCGGGCCGTGCGCGCCGGCGCTGATCGTCTCGCGCAGCCAGGTGTTAAAGCGGTTGTGCGGGTCGCGCTGAACCATCTTGGCGATGCGGAACGGCTCGTTGACCAGGGCGATCCCCTGGTCGTCCAGCTTGAACGACACCAGGCCGGAGATGCTGAACACACCGGTGACTGGCTCGCCGTCCAGCTCTAGCACGAACTCGTTGGCAACCAAGCTGTCGAGCGACCGAATGCTGTTGACCATTGCGGGCAGGGGCTGGTTGGTCATCTGTCTTTTCTCCTCACACACTCAAGGGCCAGCAGAAAGGTAAGATGCGCACACTTTCGCCCATTATAGCCGCAATTTGAGGCGATTGCTCTCACGCCAACAGCGTCTGTACGCCGCCCGACCCCGCCGCTATAATGCCCTCTCGGCAGGCAAACGACAGCGGCGCAGCGCGCCGTTTACGATGGAGCACCCATGGTTTCACCAGACGACACCCAGCCGCGCGCGCCTTTCAAGGTGCAGCCAGAGCGCGAACCGCCCCTTATCCCCCCGCCGACTGACGATGACGACCAGGGCGCAGGCGGCCCCGGCTGCCTGCTGCTGGGCGTGGTGGGCGCTGCGATGGTGGGTTGTGCGGCGCTGGTCGCGCTGATGGCTGGGGCCGCCGGTTGGACCAGCGGCCAGCAGATCGCCCGCGCCAACGCCACCGCCACCCAGAGCGCCCAGATCGCCGACCAGCTCAACCGCATCCCCGGCGACGTCGCCAGCGGCAACACTGTTATGCTGGAGGCGCGCATCCGCTTCCTGGCGACGCTCACGCCGGGCGTGCCGGACATCCCCGCGCTGATGCAGACCGCCACCGCGGTGTACATCCAGCGCCAGCCAACCGCCACCCCCACCCCGACGCCCACGCCAGAGGCCACCGCCACGCCCGCGCGCGTTGAGATTCTTCCCACAGCCCCAGGCGGCAGCTTCGACAAGGCCGCCCTGCTGCAGCAGGCGCGCAGCGCGGTTGCGCTGGCGCAGTACGAGGAGGCCATTGACCTGCTGGACGCGCTTATCGCGCTTGATCCAGCCTATGAGCGCCCGACGGTCAACGCGCTGATGCTGGAAGCGCTGCGCAGCCGCGCCCTCATCCTGTTCCGCACCGGCACCAACCTGGCCGAGGCTATCGTGCTGACCGACCGCGCCGAGGACTTCGGCCTCTCTGGCCAGGACGACCTGCGTTTCGAGCGCGAAGTGGCCGCCCTCTACCTGAGCGCCAAGAGCGCCAGCGGGGCCAACTACGGGGCAGCGGTGCAGGCGCTGCAGCGCGTTCTGCAGCTTTCGCCAAACTACCTGGACGCGCGCCAGCTTCTGTTCCGCCAGCACGTCAACCAGGGCGATTACTGGGCTGCTCAGAACGAGTTCTGTCCGGCGGTTGGCCCGTACACCAGCGCGCTCAACGTGCTCAACGACCCCAGCGTGGCCGCCAAACGCAGCAACGCCGAGATGATGTGCGCCCAGGCCACCCCTGTGGGGCTTCCGCCAGACGCGGCTCCCCCGCCGGACGGGCAGCCAATCGCGCCGGTGGGCGTGCCGGATTCACCGCCGTGAGGTTGAGACGCGCTCTCACTCCCTACTCATAGTTAGTTCATTTCAATCTTACTAACGCGCCTTAACTTTAAGGCTGAACAAACCCGGTGTGCTGAGTCGATTCCTCCTTCCTCCAAGTGGTGTGAGATGTGTTGTAAACCGGGTTTGTGGGCAACGGGGATTTCAAGCGCACTCCGTGCGCAGAAGAACGACCCATAGCCCTTCCCTCTAAGGCCATCTGCTGTGTCCCCCCTCACGGCAGGTGGCCTCTCTGTTAGCCTGCAACGCACACGCGCCCGGGCAATCCCAGGCGCGTGCGTTATCCCCCCAGCCCTTCCATCGAGTTGCTAACATGGCCGCCGGCCCGTTAACATTCTCGCCATGCAATAACACACAGCCGCGCCAGAAGTGACGCGAAGGGGGACACCAGTGGCCGGAAAGTACTTCGACGAGCTGGAGGTGGGCCAGATCATCCGCCACGAGCTGGGCCGGACGATCACCGAGGCCGACAACACGCTGTTCTGCGCGCTCACGCTCAACACTCAGCCGCTGCACATCAACGCCGATTTCGCCAGCCGCACCGTCTACGGCCAGCGGGTCGTCAATGGGCTGCTGACGCTGGCGCTGGCCGTGGGCATCTCTGTGCCCGATCTCACGCAGGGTACGATCGTCGCCAACCTAAGCTATGAGCACATCGCGCACCCGCAGCCCGTCTTTCACGGCGACACGCTGTACGTTGAAACCGCGATCGTCGCCAAACGCGAGAGCCAATCGCGCCCGGAGGCGGGCGTCGTCACGCTGAAGCACACCGGGCGCAACCAGAACGGCGCGGTCGTCATCGAGGTGACGCGCACCGCTCTGTTTCTCAAGCGACCGCAGTAAGCGTCAGTCTTCTTGCCCGGCGCGCCGCACGACGGCGCGGGCCAGCACATCGCGGGCTGGCTCTGTGCCCAGGCGCTCCACCACAATCAGCGGCGGCCCACCAATGGCGGTAACGTCGCCTGGCTCAAGGTCCGGGTAGTTGTCCGGCGTGGCGGGCGGCAGACGCAGTCGGAAGAACCTGTCCGGGCTGGGCCGAACCCGCCGCTCATCGTCCAGTGTGTAGAGCGCGGCGCTGTTTTGACTCGCCGGCAGGCTGAAATCGAGCGCGTTAAACGTGCGGTTCCACAGCACGTAGATGCGTTCGCGGGTCTGCTGGCGGTCAAAAGCGATGGCGGTCGCGCCGGCGCTGTAGACCTCGATCGCAGCGGCATCGTGTGGGACCGAGCCAAGCACGCGCGCCAGCAGCCGAAACGCCTGGGCCGCCGGCCTGGGCGTGCCTGGCTGCGGGTGATGGCTGTAGCACACACTGCTGCGCGGGTTGCGCAGCAGGCCGAAGGCGTCGCCGAAGCAGGCGCGCCCGCCCCGGCACAGCTCGCCACGGTGGAAGGGAAAGTTCGTGCCCGGCGGCTGGTTGCCGCAGTCATCGTAGAGCTGGTGGAAGAAGATCACGTCCGCCCCTTCGGCCCAGGCGTAGGCCGCGCTCTGGATGACGAAGGCCGCCTGCTGGGCGCTGGTGGCGTGGCCCACGCGCTCGTCTGGCTGGTCAGCCACCCACAGCGGGCCGGGGTAGTCGTCCCACACCGGGACGCCGGTCTCGTTGAGCCAGATCGGCCGCTTGAGGCCGTAGGCGTTGAGCGTCTCGCGTACGTACAGCGTCAGCCAGCCGCTGCGCCAGGGGTATCTGTAGCTGTGCACGGCCACCATGTCCATGTACCAGTTGTGCTGTTCGCGCATTGGGTCGTTGATGTAAATGGCCAGCACGCGCGCCAGCCAGTTATCCGGCGTGCCGTAGAGCAGCCCGCCGAACATCACCTGCGCTTGGGGGTCGGCCAGCTTGGCCACCAGATAGGTGACTTTCAGCAGCCGGGCGTAATCGCGGATCGTGCCGCCCCAGGACGGCTTGTGATCCGGCTCGTTCCACACCTCCCACACGCGGATGCCTTTGTCGTCGTCCCAGCCGCGCAGGCGGGCCAGCGCGCCGCCCGGCTTGTAGCGGTTGACCGCCTCCCACACGTAGACAGCCCAGGGGTTGGCTGGGTTGGGGGTCTTGCCGCTGGCGGGCGCGTCTGTGCCGTCGCTGAACGCTGGTTCGTTGAGGCCGGCGATGCGCTCGCCGTCCTGGTAGAAGGGCGGGCGGCCCAGCAGAATCGCGTTGATGCTGAAGCCGTGATCCAGGTCGCCGGCCACAAGCTGATCATAGGCGGCCCAGGCCCAGGTCTGCGGCGCGGGCTGGACGTGATCCCAGTAGAGCGGCCAACGGTTCCAGCCAGCGCCCAGGGCCAGCGCCTGGCGGTAGCGCTCCGGATTGGTGGCGTCGGCCACTAGGCTGATGTGGGCGATGCCCAGCCGCTGCGATCGAGGGGCGGCAGCCGGGGAGTCGTCAGCGGGGGGCGGGCTGGCAGTCAGGGTCAAGGCGAAGGCGAGCGTGAGCAGGAGAGATTTCAACAACGGCGCGTCTCCGGATGCAGGCATATGCCGGCCATTATACATCAAGCCGCGGCCGACCAATGGGCTGCGCCGGCGGCCGTTTTCCGCTGTCGTCGTGCGCGAGTCGCGGACGCGCGGCACAGCGAAATCTGTGTTATAGTCGTACCATGCTGGAAGTAGGCAGCTGCGGTGGTAGCTATGCAAAGTGGGTTTGAGCAGGCCCGCATTGATCAGCTTATCTCAACCTATGGGCCGGACGAACCGCCGCGCCTGCCGCTCGATTTTGGCGACTACTTATCGCTGCTGTGGCGGCTGGACGCCAGCGCCAACCAGCCCAACCGCGCGCGCTATTACAGGCAGTGCGCGCTGGCGCTGGGCGCGGCGCTCAACATCACCGGGCGCAGCGTGTTTCGCCTGGTAGAGACCACGCCCGCTGGCAGCCTGTACCAGCAGCTCCCCAACGCCCCATATCGCGGCACTACCCGGCTGATTGACGCCCACGACCGCAAAGCGGCGATTGCCCAGCTTGTCGAGCTGCGCGCCGATGTGCTCAAAATCGGCACCTATCAGGACAACTGGCCGGTGAGCTGGCCCGGCAGCGGCATCATGGACACGGAGCTGCGCGAGCGCGTGTTCGCTGTGCTGTTCACCGCGCTGCAGGGCCAGTTTGGCAGTTTCGGGCGTTTGCTGCTGGTGGTTGATATTGTGCTGGCGGATTTGCTGCTGGGGACTCAGCCTGCGCGCAAAGCGCCGCTGACGCAGCTTGTTGCCGAGTTCAACTACCCCAACCCGACCGACAGCCGCGTGCGCTGGGAATATTACAGCGGCAGCAGCGCCGGCGGCAGCGCAGAGCGGGAATGACGTTCATTCAGCTTCAGGCTGGTCGTCGGGCGCGCTGCCGTCAGCCTCCAGCGGGACCGACATGACCACAAACAGGCCGACAAACAGAATGAGAGCGATAGCGATCGCAATCTGCATTTCTCCCTCCCGACGTTCCACGCCCCGCTTGACTCAGTTTGCTCCCAGTCTTCTATCGCCTATAGCGCAGCAGCGATCGAAAAGTTTCGGTCTCATGTTCTATTACAATGAGTGTAGGGCACAACAGCGCCGCTGTGACCGATGACTTTAGTCCCGTAAGCAGATGGCTGTGAGCTAACAATCCTGCAGCAACAGCCCGGCTCGGCCGGGCGCGGCGCTTACAGCGGGTAGATGTTGATGCCCAGCGCGCTCGCCAGCGCCACCAGCAGCGGCGCAATTACCAGCGCCGGCAGGAAGTTGGCCACACGCGGGCGCTTCACCTGAAGCAGCACCAGCGCCAGCCCGATCAGCAGCAGCCCGCCGACCGCCGTCATCTCGTCAATCATCGGCACGGACATGACCGACCCCACGGCGCTGCCCAGCAGCGCCAGCCCGCCCTGCAGGGCGATGATCGTGATGACGCTGAAGAGCACGCCAACGCCCAGCGTGGCGGCGAAGGCCATCCCAGCGAACATGTCCAGCACGCTTTTAATGGCGAGCTGCTGGAAGCCCAGCGGCAGGCCCATGCCGTCCTGCATCGCGCCGACGAACGTCAGCGGCCCCACGCAGAACACCAGGCTGGCCGTGATGAAGCCGTTGATGAAGCGCGCGCGCCCCTCGCGCTGGGCAGACTCATCGCCGCCGGCGCCGCCGGCGGCAAAGCGGCTTTGCAGCCAGCCGGCGAAGGCCTCCAGCCGGGCCTCGATGCCCAGCAGCTCGCCGACGATCGCGCCTGTCGCAATGCTCAACAAGGGGATGATGACGTTGCCGGTCTGGCCGGCGTTGCTCACACCGACGTACAGCGTCACCAGCCCCAGGCCGGTAACAACCGACTCCTGCATGCGCTGCGGCAGACGGCTGCCCACCGCCAGGCCAATCAACCCGCCAATCAGCACAGTGATCACGTTGAGGATAGTCCCGCCCAACGGACCGCCTTCCTTTCGCTTCAGTCCAGCTCCCACACGTCTACCACCCCGCTGGTTCCGCCCGCCGCCAGCAGGCCGCCCCCTGGCGCGAAGGCTGCCGCTGTGTAGCCGCGCCCCTGCCCGCCCGGCAGCCGCGCCGCCAGCGCGCCGGCGGCGGCGTCCCACAGCAGCAGATCACCGCAGGCAGCCGCCAGCCGCGCCCCGCCGGGCGCGAAACGCAGGTCGCAGGCCGGCGCGGCGGTCTCAGCCGCGGCCAGGCGGCGCGGCACGCTGTCCAGCGACCACACCTCCACCTGATGGGCGAACGCTGCGCCGCGCTCGTAAGCCCGGCGCGCTTCCGCGGGCGTGCCGGTGACGCAGGCCAGCCGGCTGCCGTCTGCGCTGAGGGCCAGGGCACACACCCCCTGCCCAGCCTCAAAGCGGCACAGCGGCGCGCTGTCGGGCAGCCGCCACAGGCGGACGTCAGCGGTTTCGGCGGCGGCGGCCAGCACATGATCCGCAGCGGCCAGCGCCGTCACCAGGCTGCCGAACGCGCCCAGCAGCCGCGCCAGCTGCGCCCCGTCCGCCAGCGACCACAGGCTGATCGCGTCGTCGTGGCCAGCGGCCAGCAGATCAGCGCCGGCAAAGGCCAGCGCCAGCGCCGCGGCCGGCGGCTCGCCGGCGGCCAGTTCGGCGATCAGCCGCCCGCGCGGCAGCGCCCACACCCGGCCGCAGGGCTGCCCTGGCTCTAGACTGGGCGGGCTGTAACCGCAGGCGACCAGCGCGCCGTCAGCGGCCAGCGTCACCGTTCCCAGCCGCGGCCCGCCGGTGTCAATCATTCGGCGTAGCGGCGCGCCGCCGGCGTGCAGCAGGCTGCCGTCAATCAGCCACAGGCGCAGCAGCGGATCGCGCGGCTGCCAGCCACAGGCCACCAGCGTGTTGTCGTCGAGGAACGCCAGGCGCAGCGCGCGCC
>Ga0308414_1001796_pt1 | contig 13943 bp, 10 predicted proteins | sample HotsprSampleOS50_FD_205667 | JGI IMG/M metagenome (GOLD analysis project Ga0308414, IMG submission 205667) | Hot spring phototrophic mat microbial communities from Octopus Spring, Yellowstone National Park, Wyoming, United States - 20090730_OS50 ... | reverse complement strand
CAGCCTTAATGGCTTCTTCGGCAAGGTTTGAGCAGTGCATCTTCACAGGCGGCAGCCCGTCAAGCGCGTCCGCTACCGTCTTGTTTGTTATTTCGAGCGCTTCTTGTATCGTTTTCCCTTTTATGAGCTCAGTAGCCATGCTGCTTGTTGCAACCGCCGCGCCGCATCCGAATGTTTTAAACTTCGCGTCCTTTATAATCCCGTCTTCGATTTTAAGGTACATCTTCATAATATCCCCGCATTTAGGATTTCCGACCTGTCCTACACCGTCCGCGTTTTCTATCTCCCCCACGTTTCTCGGGTTCATGAAATGGTCCATTACCTTATCGCTGTACATATGCGCTCACTCCTTTCCGCATGCTTTCAAATGCGCTTCGTAAAGAGGGGACATTTCCCTGAGCCTCTCAACGATTTCCGGCAGCACGCCCATCAGGTAGTCAATATCCTCATGGGTGTTCCCGTCTCCGAATGTCAGCCTAAGCGAGCCATGCGCCTTTTCGTGCGGAAGCCCCAATGCAAGAAGGACGTGGGAAGGATCGAGGGAACCTGAGGTGCATGCGGAGCCGCTTGACGCGGCGATTCCTTTTAAATCAAGCATCAGAAGCAGCGACTCTCCTTCGATAAATTCAAAAGAAAAATTCGCATTCCCCGGAAGCCTTTTTTCTCTGTCCCCGTTTAGCCTGACAAATGGGATTTTACCTGTTATTTCGTTTATGGCTCTTTCTCTTAATTCAAGAAGTTTCGCGTTGTAGGAGTCCATGTTTTCATTTGCAATTTCTATGGCTTTCCCAAGGCCCACGATGGCAGGCACATTTTCGGTGCTTGCCCTTCTGCCGCGCTCCTGGGCCCCTCCATGCAGGAAAGAAGCGATTTTTGCGCCTTTTCTGATATACAATGCTCCCACGCCCTTGGGCCCATAGAATTTGTGGGCTGAAAGCGACAGGAAATCCACATTCAGTTCATTTACGTTTATGCGGACATTCCCTACCGCCTGCACCGCGTCGGTGTGAAACGGTACGCCTTTTTCGGCCGCTATCTTCCCTATTTCGGCAATCGGCTGTATTGTGCCTATCTCATTATTTGCGAACATTACGGTTATAAGGATTGTTTCCGGCTTAACCGCGTTTCTTACCTGCTCCGCCGAAACCAGACCTTTTTCGTCAACAGGAAGATATGTCACCTCAAAACCTTCTCTTTCCAAATGCTGGCATGTATGAAGAACCGCATGGTGCTCAATGGATGTTGTTATTATGTGGTTTCCCTTTTCCCTGTTTGCGTATGCCGAGCCCTTTATGGCCCAGTTGTCGGCTTCCGTGCCGGAGGCTGTAAAAAAAATCTCCCTGTTGTTTGCGCCCAGTGCAGCGGCAACTTTCTCCCTTGCCTCTTCTATGGCTTTTTTGCTTTCGCGGCCAATCGTATAAATCGTTGAGGCATTGCCGTACTTGCAGCTGAAATATGGCAGCATCGCGTCAAGAACCTCAGGCTTCACCGGCGTTGTTGCCGCATGGTCAAAGTATATTGTTGTCCGGCTGTTGTTCATTTGTCACGCTCTCCTCTTGATGAACTTTACGCGCTATATGCGCTTTTGCCAAAATTCTCCGCTTAAATCGCGGAGTTTGTATTTCAAACATATCGCCATCCGTTTATTTTGTCGATTTGCTTGTAAATAGTATATAATTTAATTATTTGAATTTCAACATATAAATATGTTTCAAATAAATATGCTCAATATGTTTTGGCGGCTACGAACAAATATGCTTGGCAGAAAAATTTGCCCGGGATTTCAGCCGTTCTCGGAGCGGATTTTTTTGAGCCACTCCTTTATCCTGGCTTCGTATCCGTTAGAGGTGGGGTTGTAATAAACCGTTCCGGCAATTTCGTCAGGAAGAAACTGCTGCTTTACAATATTGCCGGGATAGTCGTGCGCATATTTGTAACCCTTTCCATACCCAAGAGAACCCATCCCAGGCGTTACAGGATTTCTGAGGTGAAGGGGGACATCCCCGGTTCTTTTAGTTTCGACGTCGTGCAAAGCGTTTTCGACAGCCATATAGCAGGAATTTGACTTTGGGCTTGTGGCGACCATTATTGCGGCGTGAGCAAGAATTATCCTTGCCTCGGGCATTCCGACCATTTTTACAGCCTCCGCCGCCGCAACCGCCGTTTGGAGCGCGTTGGGGTTCGCCATGCCGACGTCCTCGGACGCGCATATTATAATCCTGCGAGCAAGGAATTCCGGGTCCTCGCCTGCGTAAATGGCCCTGGCCAGGTAAAAAACCGCGGCGTCCGGGTCGCTTCCGCGCATTGACTTGATGAATGCGCTTATATTGTCGTAATGGCTGTCGCCGGACTTGTCAAATGTTATTGATTTTCTCTGGATGCAGTCTTCGGCCGCCTTTTCATCAATATAAATCTTTCCGTCCGCGCCAATATCCGAGGTAATCACCGCAAGCTCCAATGCGTTCAATGCAATTCTTGCGTCGCCGTTCGAAGCTTTAGCAAGGAATTTAACCGCACCGTCCGTAATTTCGATGTCGTAATTGCCTAAACCCCTCTCCTTATCTGAAACCGCGTTTTTTATTATAATTTCAATTTCCGCCTCAGTCAAAGGCTTCAGCATGAAAACCGTTGAGCGGGATATGAGCGCCTTGTTGACTTCAAAAAAAGGATTTTCGGTTGTGGCGCCGATAAGAACTATCGTGCCGTTCTCGACATGCGGCAAGAGGGCGTCCTGCTGAGCCTTGTTGAACCTGTGGATTTCATCTATGAAAAGGACGGTTTTCCCCGAGGGATTAAGCAACTTGTTTTGCGTATCCTCGATGATTCTCTTTATATCGGCTACGCCCGCCGTCACGGCGTTGAGCATCTGGAAATTTGACTTTGTAGTATTTGCGATAAGCCTCGCCAGCGCCGTTTTCCCGGTGCCGGGCGGCCCATACAGGATAACGGAGCTTATCCTGTCGGCTTTAATCATCCTGTAAAGCATCCTGCCTTTGCCAATTATATGCTCCTGTCCTACAAACTCATCGATTGTCCTTGGACACATCCGGTACGCGAGAGGTTCTTTTTTTTCATACATGCCTGGTACCTTCTTTTATTTTGTCTTTTAATTTTGACATAAAGACTCATTATCCCTTTTTACGCTTGAATTATTTTTACATTCATCTTTCCATTTTAGTCAATTTTGCTCTGCTTCAAGCATAAATGAATTAATAATATTTTCCATTTCCTTTAAGTTCTTCTCCGACGAGCACACAACAGGAATGGCGCTCATAAAACAATACGAATACTTTGAGCCGACGGCAACATAGTATGTGTAATACGCAAAAAGCTGCTCATCCTCGTTTTCCAGCCTGTAAACATACATACGCGCACTTGATTTTCCTAAAAATGATGTTTTCTTCTCTACCAATTTCATATTCCCGCTTTCAGATGAATTCATCAAAACGAACTTTTCATTATCGGCGGCATTTGCGCTTGAATCGGCGTTTTCCACAACTTCGACACCTATCAATGCCCCGGACGATTTATTGGAAAATGTTTGAAGGCTGCTTTCGGACTGGCTGCTCTTTATCCAGTATCCCGGCAATTTCACAGACCAACCGTAAGTTTTGTTTCGGTACTCGGTTAAGCTGTCGTCCTTGCCGACGCGGCTCCTTTCCTGATTGTACTTCTGCTTTTCAATGTCACGGCGCAAGTCTTCCGCTTCGCTGCCGTATATCTTTAACGTATTAAGCATTTTAAAATATTTCTTCCTGGAATTTTCACGAATTCCCAGGGGATACTTGACAACAATATCATACAATAGCCCGCCGCTCAAAATAAAATATTCGTCGTATGCGTACAAATCATTTCCAAGCCGCATATCGAACGATATTGAGCATGTTTTGAAGCCTGCTAATTCCAATACGTTTTTTTCTTTAAAAGAATAAAAGCGGGGATTGAAATTATCCCTGTAAAACGCAACAGTTTCGCCTGCATATTCCTCCGCATCCGAAACATCGCCCGGCGCAATTATTTCAACGCTTATATATTCCTTCCTGTCTTTTCCCAATACCGCTTCAAAAGGGCCGTAGCCGGGGAGTCTGTCCCATTCCGGCGGCACGCACAATTCCCAAGAAAAATACTTTTTTCCGCTGTCTGTTTCAATATAATTTTCATATTTGGTCAAACCGTATTTTACTTTTGAAAGGTCCTGCAAATTTTTATCCCGGGCTTCGCAGCGCAGGCTAAAAGAATCAAGCATATCGCAGTAGTATTTGTTTTTCTTGAGCGCATAAGGATTCGATTCGTTGTATAACGTCAGGGTAAGGCTATATATAAGGCCCTTTTTGAAGAATATCCTTTTAATTGAAGCTTCGTCATATTGGTTGTTGTATATTGCTTCAATATAGCTTGAGCCAGCGCCTTTTTTGGCGGCATACTCGGCTATGTCGCCGTTTATATATTCTGAGGGGTTTATGCTCAAAGCTTCGTAATATTTGTCAATACCGCCGTATTTGTCGGCTTCCACAGACACCTCTATGCTTATAGCCCTTTGTATGTTTTCGATCAGCACGTATCTTGAGTTAAACGCCATATTGGCAACTCTTGAACCCGCTGGAATGTTCATGCTCCATCCGAAATAGCTGTCTCCGGCTTTTGGTTTGCTTATGGACCCAACCAAAAACGAAAGGTCGCCTAAGGCGCCATCGTCCTCAAGTATCAGTGTTGCATATTTTCCTCGGCAATCGCAGCTTATATAGGAGGAAAAAATGTTTTTGAAAAATTGAACCGGCACCATTGTTGTGTTGTGGGAAATCTCGGGAGGCGACTCAAGATATTTTTTCTCCCGGTTAACCGCGCATTCGACAGTCCCGAGTGAAATGTCAACCGATAAATCCCTGTATATAATGTTTATATTTCCGCCCCCAAGCCAATTTACTTCTCCTCCGAACGCTTCTGTTACTGCTCTGAGAGGTATGTAAAGAAGACCGCCTTTTATATAAGGCGTTTCTATCTTAACTCCGACGCCGTTTACCTCCATGGTATCGCTTCCGGCCGCCATCTTAATCTCAATGCCGTCTTCACTTAACGAAAAAGCAGGAGCCATGCACGCGGATATTATTGAACATATTATCAGCAGCGCAACGATGCTCTTTTTGACAATGCTCGCATTAACTATGTTCTCTTTAACTATGTTCTCTTTAACCATCCTCTCTTTAACCATGCTCTCCTTAACTATGCTCTCTTTAACTATGCTTTCCTTAACTATGCTCTTTCTTTTGACTCTTCCCGCATCTATCATAACAACCTCCGCATATCAATTCTTTTCCGTAAAGGTAACGCCGACTTCAAATGTTTTTCCTTTCCTCTCGACCGTAAACCTAACGGTGTCGCCGGGCAGGTATTTTTTCATTTCTTCATTGTAATCGATTTTTGTCGGCACGCTTACGCCATTCACAGCTTTTACCGCGTCGTCAACCATCAATCCGGCTTTTTCGGCGGGCGAGCTTTCTTTCACTTCGATAATGGCAAGCCCTTCGTTTGAAGGAAGGCCGTATCTTGCGGCTATGCCTTCCGTAAATTCCGCTCCGAGAAACGGTCTTTTAACCCTGCCGTATTTTTCAAAATGGCTTAACACATACTTGACAGTATCGACGGGAATCGAAAAACTCAAGCCCTCAACTCCGTATCCCACATATTTTGCGGAATTTATGCCTATAAGCTTCCCTTCCATATTTACAAGCGGTCCTCCGCTGTTGCCGGCGTTTATTGCCGCATCAGACTGGATGAACCTGTATTCGCCTTCTATGGAGCGGTTTATGCCGCTGACGACGCCTTTAGTAGCCGAGTTGCGAAGCGAAAACGACAGGGGCGTGCCTATTGCCACAACTGTTTCTCCAGGTACTACGTCTTCAATATTCCCGAATACCGCGGGCATAAGTCCGCCTTTGTCTATTTTAATAAGAGCGAGGTCCGAAGCTGCGTCAATGGCTTTGAGCCTGGCGGCGTAAGCTTTTCCGTTGGACAGAACAACCACTATGCTTTCCATATCGGATACGACATGCGCGTTTGTGATTATGAAGCCGTTCGGTTTGTATACCACTCCCGAACCGAATGTCATATTGTCGCCGTATGAGCTGTAATACGGGCTGCTCTGCTTGAGCTTCCCTATTATTCCCACAACGGATTTGCTTAATTTTTCAATAACTTCAGGGACGCCGTATTCAACAGTCTTGCTCTTTGCGCCGTTGTCCGCGGCGGCGGTTGAAGCGGCGCACAATGCAAGCAATGCGATAATAAGGATTGACGCGTATATTTGTTTTGCCCTCATATTAAACCTCCGCAACATTGTATATTTACATTTTAACATGCCGCGGAGAAAAAAGCATTATTATTGTTTGGCAAGTGCGGCAAAGAATTGTTTTCTGTCACTGTCCCACATCACCGTATGCGATCATTGTCCCCGAGCATATGGGCCATCCGTAATCACACATACAGGGGATATTTTGCGCACATCTGTTTTACCCGCTCAGATACCGGCTCTCTTGAGTTCTCAAAATCTGTAAGAGCAAGGTGTATCATATCGGCAATTTCCGCCATATCTTCCTCGTTAAAGCCTCGGGTGGTTACGGCCGGCGTTCCCAGCCTTATCCCGCCGGTGACAAAAGGCCCTAATGTATCAAACGGTATGCTGTTCTTGTTTGAGGTTATATTGACCATATCAAGCATTTGCTGGGCGTCTCTTCCCGTTATTCCTTTCCTGCTGAGGTCCACTAAAAGAAGATGGTTGTCGGTGCCGCCCGATACAAGGTCAAAGCCCTTCTCAACCAATGAGGCCGCAAGGGTTTTAGCGTTTTTCAGCACATTGGCCTGATATGCCGCGAAATCTTCGGACAGCGCCTCCTTGAAACCTACGGCTTTTGCGGCTATTACATGCATCAGAGGTCCGCCCTGAATGCCGGGAAACACCGCGCTGTCTATAAGCTTGGCATACTCCTTCCGGCATAATATCATGCCGCCTCTGGGTCCTCTCAAAGTTTTATGCGTCGTAGTGGTGACAAAATCAGCGTACGGAATGGGGCTTGGATGGAGCCCGACGGCAATCAGTCCCGCGATATGGGCTATGTCGGCCATAAAATATGCCCCAACCTCATCCGCAATCTCTTTGAAAAGCTTGAAATCAATAATTCTGGGGTATGCGCTCGCGCCCGCGACAATGAGCTTGGGTCTGTGTTCCTTTGCTATTTTTCTAAGCTCGTCGTAATCAATCCGGCAGTTGTCCCTTCTTACCCCGTAGGTGACCGCTTTAAAATACTTTCCCGATATGTTTTTGCTCATGCCGTGCGTAAGATGCCCTCCGTGCGCAAGGTCCATGCCGAGTATTGTGTCGCCCGGCTCCAAAACGGCAAAAAACACCGCCATGTTGGCCTGGGCTCCCGAATGGGGCTGAACGTTTGCGTGTTCCGCGCCGAAAAGCTTTTTAGCCCTCTCTATTGCCAGACGCTCAACGACATCTACATGTTCGCATCCGCCATAATACCGCTTTTCAGGGTAACCTTCGGCATATTTATTTGTAAGAGGAGTGCCAAGAGCCTCCAATACGGCTTCGCTCACAAAGTTTTCAGAAGCTATAAGCTCAATCTTGCCGCGCTGGCGATTGGCTTCGTTCTCTATAGCCCTGGCAATCTCCGGGTCGATTCTGGATATAATGTCCGTCCTGTACATATCCGATATCCTCCATTCATGTAAAGAGGCCAAATCAATCATTGGATTTGACCTCTGAAAAGCTTCCGCATCACATAATCCGGTCTTGCTCCCGCGATTACGGCAAATACTTATTCAACCGGCAATCATCCTCTAATTATTTTCGCTTCATAAAAAATTATAAATTTTTTGAGAGGTTATGTCAATGAATAGAAAAAATGTTTCACCCGACAACTTTGTACAATTCGTCGGATTCAGGCTGCCTGATTTCTTCCGGTAAGCCCCCATCCACAATAAGAACGCGTCTGTCTTTATCCGCGGTTATTTTTCCTATAACCGCGGCTCCAATTCCGGCTTCTTTCAATTTTTCAACCAGTAACGCCCCGTTGCCGCACGTAATAAGCATGCATCCGCTTGAAATAAGCTTCAGCGGGTTAATTCCATAAAATCCGCAAATTTTTTGCGTCTCATAAGCCACCGGAATTCTATCTTTATACAGGCATAACCCGCATCCCGAAGCTTCGGATATCTCCCACGCAGCTCCAAGTATGCCGCCCTCGGTCACGTCGTGCATTGAATCGACTCCAAATTCCCCTGCAACAATACCTTCCTTCACAACGCTAATGCGGCCCATAAACTCCTTTGCACGATCGACCAAGTCCCTGCCTAAAGCCTTAAGAAGCTCCGCCTCTTTGTCAAAAGCTATTATTGCGGTGCCTTCCACACCCGCGGTTTTTGTCATAACGACGTCATTCCCGGCCCTTGCCCCGGAGGTAGTTACAACTCTGCCTTTCAACGCTCTTCCTATGGCGGTTGTCACTATTACGAACCTGCAGACGGCGCTTGTTATTTCAGTATGCCCGCCGATAATATCCACGTTAATTGAGCCGGCTGTTTCGCAAAGCTGTTTCATTACAGAGTCAAGTTCGCCTTCGGTCGTTCCGGGCGGAGCAAGAATTGTTGCAACAAGCCCTATTGGTTCAACCCCGCAGGAAGCGATATCGTTGCACGAAACATGGACGGCAATCCGTCCGACTTCATTCACGGCCCCTGTTACAGGATCGCTGGAAAGCACGCATACATGCTCCCCGAAATCGACGGCGCAGCAATCTTCCCCTATTTTGGGCCGTATAAGCACCTCTTCCCTGCTGCTTCCTATTTTATCAAGTATAATTTTCTGCAAAATATCATTGGGTATTTTGCCTATTTTCAACCGGATCAATCCCCCGTTCAATCCCTGTTCCATCCGTCGTTATAATCTTTTCCGCATAGCCGGAATTAACCTTAATCTTTCCTCTGACAGGCTTATAAACATTCTCCGATATTTTCTCCCTTAAAATGAGCTTCCCGTCCTTTCCCTTCACTTCTCTGTACACTATTGCCTTAAGACCTTTTCTTGCTTCCTGGACAACAACCTTTTTGCCGTAAGGCACGCTGTCGTCAATAATTATTTCATCTTTCCCCGGCTCATATTCCTCAATTATTTCCGATTTAAGCTCCACCGTTTGCCCGTCAAGGTTTTTTCTGCTCCATATGCCGATATTTATCCTGTTGCCTGAAACCTTTGCCGATATGCATACGGGATAATTCTCCCGATTATAGTTTACAACATTCTGGAACTTGAAATCAATACTTCCTTCGGCTATGGTAGCATCCTGGCCGGGCTTTACATAGCCGAGCGGCATTGAATGATGGCTCCTCTCGACAACCTCAAGCCTTGCCTTCAGCACCGCGACGTAAAGAGTAGTCGTAACCTGGCATACCCCTCCGCCGGCTCCCTTCACCAATTCATTCTTATATATTACCGGGGCTTCCCTGTACCCATTTTCCAGCGTTCTTGGCCCAAGCGCCTCATTCATGGAAAAAATTTCTCCGGGCAAAATTATTGAATTATCTATTCTTCCGCAGGCCAATTCTATATTGTGGCTTCTGTCCGAATCTCCGGCGTTGAAGGCGGTTGAAAATGCGGATATTTCTCCGTCAATTTCCTTTATTTTTTCATATAGAATCCTCGGCGCTTTTTCAATTACAGCCAGTTCCATTGCGTTAAAATCTCTTTTCAACAGGCGGCTTTCTATTAACCGCATGTTCATGTCCATATCAAGCTCTTTGCCGATCTTTTCTCTTGCAAAAACTATTTTTTTGTTCCGGATTGAAATCGAGGCGTCCTTTTCTTTCATATCAATCTGGGTCTTTATGCTTGATAATATATGCCTTAAACGTTCCCTGTCAAAATAAGGCCTGACGGTTATTTGAACATTGTTGAACCGTATTTCGCATATTTGCCTTAATCTGTTAAAAACATTTCCTGTGCGGCCGATATTATATGCATTTTCCAAAGCCTCATCCGTAAGAAAGCCGAAAGATATTTCATTTAGGCTTACATTCCATGATTTACCTTCGCTTGTCAAAGTTATTCCCCTGCCTGAAATTTCTTCCTCAAGCTTTTTATCGACAACCGCTTTGGCTTCAAGCCTATTCAGACCCGATATATCGGCATTTTCAACAATGATGCCCTTATAATAGGCGTCTGAGGCCAATATTCGCCATATCGCCAATAAAAGCGGCATAATAATAATCAAAAGCGCTATGCCGGCAACGCGAAGCGTTTTTGCCGCAACAAAAAAACCGGTCAATGAAACATACCTTCCTTGACAACAATCAGCTGCTCTCCACAATTATTATACTGCATTTTGCTATGGCAATATTACAACGGGTTGATTATCAATGTCTCAATATTGTTTATGGCGTTTTCCGACAAGCTTTCAATGTCGAGTTTTGATTCCGACATCTCAATTTTTTCGGGATGCGGTTTTGTTACCGGGTGTTTTGCCGTAAATACCGTGCAGCAGTCCTCATAAGGAAGTATCGAGGTGTCGAACGTGCCGATTTTTCGGGCTGTTTCGATTACCTCATTCTTATCCATGCCTATCAGCGGCCTGAAAACAGGCATGTTTACCACGGCATCGGTAACCGCAAGGCTCTGCATGGTCTGGCTGGCCACCTGCCCCATACTTTCGCCTGTCACAAGCGCCATTGCCCCCGAAGAGCGCGCAATTCTTTCGGCAATCCTCATCATAATCCTTCGCATGATTATTGTCGCCTGGTCGCGGGGACACTTTCCAAGTATTTCCAGTTGGATTTGGGCAAACGGCACAATATGCAGAATTAACCGGCCGCAATATGCCGAAAGTATCCTGACCAATTCGATTACCTTATCCTTGGAGCGTTCGCTTGTATATGGAAAGCTGTAAAAGTGAACCGCTTCCAGTTCCACGCCCCTTTTTGCCATCATCCAACCCGCAACGGGACTGTCGATGCCTCCCGACAGCAAAAGCGCCGCCTTGCCGTTTGTTCCTGCCGGCAATCCCCCATATGCCGGGATAATTTCGGAATAAATATAGGCAAATTCCCTGACTTCGACATATAAAACAAACGAGGGGTTATGAACATCCACCCTTAAGGAAGGCATATTCTCAAGGATGTATCCTCCAAGCTCCGCGTTTATTTCGGGAGATTTCATGAAAAACGCCTTATTTCCTCTTTTTGTCTCAACTTTAAAAGTATCGCCGCGGCTTTTGCCAACTATGTCCCCAACAATTTCAAGAGCGCATTTCTTTATTTCGTTGAAATCGGCATTGACCTTCCATGCAGGACTTGCGGACACAATGCCGAAAACCTTGGTAAGCCTGTTTATTGCCGAATTGTAATCATATCCTGCTTCATCTGCAGGCTCGATATAAATCCTGGCCTGCGATTTTTCCACATTAATTTTGCCAAGGGAAAACAGCGCCCGTTTTATATTCTTCACCAGCTTATCTTCAAAAACCGGTCTGTTTAATCCTTTAAGAATAATTTCGCCATATCTTACCAGGATAATCTTTTTCATATTCATGCCTTTCATATCCATGCCTTTCATATCCATGCCTTTCATATTCATGCCTTTCATATCCATGCTTTTCACACTTGCGGCTTGCCTCCGTAAATCGCCTGCAGTTTTGGCACAATTGCGCCGAGGGCGTCCGAGACCTCAATAATGTCTTCTTCCGTATTAAATATCGAAAAACTGAACCTTATGGCGCCTTCGGCATAGCATTTCTCAATCTTCATTGCCGCAAGCACATGGCTTTTGAGATTTTTCCTCGATGAGCACGCGGCGCCCGTCGAAACAAAGATATTTCTTGATTCAAGATGATGCAGCAGGACTTCCGCAGGCACATGCTTGAACGAAACATTAAGAATATACGGGGACGAATGCTCGGGGGATATTATTTTTAATTCATATGAACAGGTTTTCAATTTATTAATAAACAATGATTTAAGCTTTTCTGCTTTTGCATGGTTTTCTTCAATTTTATCAAAGGCCATCTTTGCCGCAAGACCGAATCCGCAAATTCCCGCAACGTTTTCCGTACCTGACCTCAAGGACTTCTCCTGCCCTCCGCCGAAAATAATCGGATTAATTTTTGTTTTATTTTTAACATAAAGAGCCCCTGCGCCTTTCGGCCCGTGAATCTTGTGGGAACTTACGGACATAAAGTCGACATATCCTCTTATCGTCGTTAGATTCATCTTTCCGTATGCTTGAACAGCATCGACATGGAAGGCGGTTTTGGGATTGATCGAATTCTTGATTTCAGCAATCTTATCGATGGCCTGTATTGAACCGGTTTCGTTATTTACCAGTATGACGCTTATTAAAGAAGTATCTGCCTTTATTGCGGACCTGAACTTTTCCAGGTCCAGCATGCCTTTCTCATCGACATCAATGTATTCCGCTTGGTAACCGCGGCTTTCAAGCCGCTTGAAAACTTCGAGAACAGATGGATGCTCGATTTTTGTCGCAATGATATGCCTGCCGTTTTTGGGGTTTGCATCCAGGTATCCCAATATTGCCAGGTTGTTTGATTCCGTTCCGCCCGAAGTAAATATAATTTCTTTCGGATTTGCGCCGAGAGACGCGGCTATTGTTTCGCGCGCTTTTTTAACAAGCCTCTCGGCTTCAATGCCTTTTAAATGCAAAGATGAAGGATTGCCGTATGTTTCCCGGTTTATCCTTTCCATATAGTCGACTACCTCGTCATAAGGCCTTGTGGTGGCGCTGTTGTCGAGGTAGATTTCTTTTCGTTTTTTTGCGTGCGGTTCAGGCTCACACCATACTTTCAAATTCATATATGCACCTTGTCAGGAGTTTTGAGCCTGTTTCCGTCATTTCAACATATTCGAGTCCGTACTCAAACAGGCTGTTGATTTTGTTTTTCCTCACAACTCTCCCCTTGAAGGGCATTTTGTTCATTTTGTCTACTAAAACAGAGACGTCTACCATGTCTTCCATCATTATATCTTCCGCGCAGTTTATTTTAACGCCGCCGAAGCTTATATTCTTAATCACCGCGGATTTGGCTTCGGGTACGCCGATTATTTTAATTAAAGCAGCCATAGACACGCAGTGCCTTTTTTCTTTTATAAGGTCTTTAAGCTTTTCAATTTTCTGGACTTTTACAGTGACTTGCAGAGGGTCGTTCTTTTCAACGGGACCGATTTCTCCTGTAATAACGTATATATCCCCCGAGGCTCTATAATACAATACAACATGGTCTCCCTCGGACAAAGAAATTCCCGGCGTTTTGTCCTTTGATTGGATTTTCAGCGTGCTTTCGCCGACATCCAGGACAGTGGATTTTATGTAGTTAAAAACGCTGGAATGCTTTAAATCGATGCCGTCGTTGGTTTTGACAATTTTAACCGGGCTCTTTGCAACGAATTTGAATAATCCGCCTTTTTCATCAAGATTGTACTTTTCCATTGAATCACCCCTCAATTAATGTAGGAACGCAACGCAGTTATTATTATATCGTGATTAGAAACAAAAAACAACATACCCTATGTTTTATCTTAGAATATTTGTTTAATTGTAAAATCCGATATAATTTCCTATAATTATATTATATTTTCTTCAGCCTTTCAATATTGTATTTAAGGGATTTTAAGCTCCTGGCCCATGTAAATGGAGCTATCTGGAAGATTATTGGCCTTTTTTATTTCATAGATGTACTTGCGGATGTCATAACCTTTGGAATATTCGGAGGCGATATCCCATAACGTATCGCCTTTTTTCACGATTATCGTCCTGTATTCCCTCTCTTTGAATCCATGAGCGGATGTTGCGGTGATAAACGACAAAATAAATAAAAATACTGCCGCAATAAATGAAAAGAACCTTCTTTTGTTTTTCAATATATATTTTTTCCTCA
>Ga0308414_1001794_pt1 | contig 13945 bp, 8 predicted proteins | sample HotsprSampleOS50_FD_205667 | JGI IMG/M metagenome (GOLD analysis project Ga0308414, IMG submission 205667) | Hot spring phototrophic mat microbial communities from Octopus Spring, Yellowstone National Park, Wyoming, United States - 20090730_OS50 ... | reverse complement strand
GCTGACGCCGTTCACAAGCGTTAAGGGCGCGCTAAGGCGGCCCAGTCTGTATTGCGCCTCGGCCCGATTCTCTGTAAAGTAATCGCTTGCTGCCTGGTTCTCAGACACTCCTGCCTAATGTGCTTTATGTGCTTTTTTGACAGCGCGCTTCTGATCCGACTGCAGCTTGAAGCTGTTCAGTGGCGACGACAAGGTGATGGGCCATGCCTCCAACAACCAAGCGGACGATCGGTGTTCTGACCAGCGGCGGTGACGCGCCCGGCATGAACGCTGCCGTGCGCGCTGTGGTGCGCACGGCCCTCAGCCGAGGCGTTGATGTCTACGCCATCTACGAAGGCTATCAGGGCATGGTGGAGGGCGGCAGCCGCATCCGCAAGATGACCTGGGACTCCGTCGGCGGCATTCTGCAGCAGGGCGGCACGGTGATCGGCACGGCCCGCTGCGCCGAGTTCCGCACGCGCGAGGGGCGGCGCAAGGCGGCGCGCAACCTGCTCCAGCTCGGCATTGACAGCCTGGTGGTCATCGGCGGCGACGGCAGCCTGACGGGCGCCGACATTTTCCGGCGCGAGTGGCCGGAGCTGCTCAAAGAGCTGGTGGAGCAAAAAGCGGTCAGCCCCGGCGTTACCCAGCGCCACCCGCACCTGACGATCGTGGGGCTGGTTGGCTCGATTGACAACGACATGTTCGGCACTGACATGACTATTGGCGCGGACACGGCGCTGCACCGCATCACTGAGGCGGTGGACGCCATCGCCAGCACCGCCGCCAGCCACCAGCGCGCCTTTGTCGTTGAGGTGATGGGCCGCCGCTGCGGCTACCTAGCGCTGATGGCGTCGCTGGCCGGCAGCGCCAACTGGGTGTTTATTCCGGAGTGCCCGCCCCAATCCGACGACTGGGAAAGCGAGATGTGCGAGACGCTGCGCGCTGGCCGGCAGATGGGCCGCCGCCACAGCATGGTGATCGTGGCCGAGGGCGCGCAGGACAAACACGGCAACCCGATCAGCAGCGCTTACATCCGGCAGGTTCTGGAGGAGCGGTTGGGCGAGGACACGCGCATCACCGTGCTGGGCCACATGCAGCGCGGCGGTTCGCCCAGCGCCTTTGACCGCAACCTGGGCACGCTCACCGGCGCCGCCGCCGTTGAGGAGATTCTCTCGGCCCCGCCCAGCGCCGAGTCGAAGCTGATCGGCATTCGCGAGAACAGCATCATCCGCTCGCCGCTGATGCAGTGTGTCGAAGAAACGCACCGCGTGGCTGAGGTGATCGCCGCCCACGACTACGAGCAGGCGATGAAACTGCGCGGCGGCAGCTTCCAGGAATCGTACAACATCCTGCAGACGCTGCTGCGCGCCGCGCCGCGCCCGGTAGAGCCGGGGCAGCCGTCGCTGCGGGTGGGCCTCATCCACTGCGGCGGGCCAGCCGCCGGCATGAACACCGCCGCCCGCGCCGCCATCCGCCTGGGGCTGGATCAAGGCATGACGATGCTGGCCATCCATAACGGCTTCGAGGGCCTGCTCAAAGGCGAGATCACGCCGATGGACTGGATGAGCGTGAGCAGTTGGGCCTCGCACGGCGGCGCTGAGCTGGGCACCAGCCGCAAAGCGCTGGAGGAAAGCGACCTGCTGGAGGTGGCGCGCCGCCTGGAGTCCAACAACATCCAGGCGCTGTTGATGATCGGCGGCTGGGCCGGCTACGAATCGGTTTACCTGATGCACACGCAGCGCCAGGCCTTCCGCGAGTTCAACATCCCGCTGGTGTGTCTGCCGGCCACCATCAACAACAACCTGCCCGGTTCGGAGTACAGCATCGGCTGCGACACAGCCCTCAACAACATCGTCGAAAACGTGGACAAGATCAAGCAGTCGGCGGTGGCGTCGCGCCGCTGCTTCGTCGTCGAGGTGATGGGCCGCTACTGCGGCTACCTGGCGCTGATGAGCGCGCTGGCCACCGGCGCTGAGCGCGTCTATCTGCACGAGGAGGGCATCACCCTGGCCGACCTGCAGAAGGACCTGGCCAACTTGGTCGAGGGGTTCGAACAGGGCAAGCGGCTGGGCCTGATTATCCGCAACGAGCGGGCCGACCCGTTCTACACCACCGAGTTCATCAGCGCGCTGTTTGAGAAAGAGGGCGGCGACCTGTTCGACGTGCGCCAGACCATCCTCGGCCATGTGCAGCAGGGCGGCGACCCATCGCCGTTCGACCGCATCCAGGCCACGCGGCTGGCGGCCCGCTGCATTGACTTCCTCAAAGAGCACGCCCAAGACGACCCGGCGCCGGTGGCGTGCATTGGGCTGGTGCAGGGCCGGGTGCGCTTCACCAGCCTGGAGAACTTCCCGTCGCTGGTAGACCAGCGTCTGCAGCGCCCGCGTGAGCAGTGGTGGATGCGCCTGCGCGGCATCATGGACGCGATGGCCGTCCCGGATGCGCAGCGCTGATCTGGCGCTGTTGACGCCCCTCACAGACGCGGCAAAACGCGCTTGCCGCGTCTACTGCCGTTTATCAGTGTCTTTTCGTGCCTTTCCGCACTAAACCCCTGCCGCCTGGCGCGCTAAGCTCAAGGGCTGGTAGCAGACTGCTTGCTCTAAAGCTGCAGATAGTGCTATTGTAGGATAAAATGCATCACTAATCACCGCAGCCTGCGGCTGCCGCTGGCGGCCGCGACCCATCCATGTTTCTTAAATAGTGTGTTGGAGGTATACATCACCATGAGAAGAGTCTCGCTTCTGTTCCTGGCAGCTATGCTGCTCTCGCTGGCGCTGGCCCCGGCTGCTGCCCAGAACACCCCGCCGGGGCTGGAGGACGGCACGCTCACCATCGCCTGGATTCCCAAGGCGCTCAACAACCCGGTGTTCGAGCTGGGCCGCGACGGCTGCTTCACCGCTGCCCAGGAGCTGACGGAGAAAGGCCCGTACAAGGTCGAGTGCTTGTACTTGGGGTCGGTGTCGTCCGACATGGCCGAGCAGGCCCGCGTGATGGCTGACGCCGTCGCGCAGGGCGTGGACGCCATCGGCGTGTCGTGCAACAGCGACGCCGGCTGCGTCGAGCCGATCAACAGCGCCGTCGCCGCGGGCATCCCGGTGATGACCTGGGACTCGGACTCGCCAGAGTCGGATCGCTTCACCTACCTGGGCGTGAGCAACTACCTGGGCGGCCGCGCCGCCGCTGACCTGCTCATCCGCGCGATGGGCACCAGCGGCAAGGTGGCGCTGCTCACCGGCGTGCCGGGCGCGCCCAACCTGGAGGAGCGCATCCGCGGCTTCAAGGACGTGGTCAGCGCCTTCCCCGACATCGAAATTGTGACGACGGTCGCCTGCAACGACGACATCAACCTGGGCGTGCAGGTGGTTGAGGAGACTATGCAGGCCTACCCTGACCTGGACGGCTGGTTCTTCGTTGGCCTGTGGCCGATCTTCGCCGGCCGCGGCGCGATGCCGCTGTTCGAGCAGGCCGTGCTGGAAGGTGACATGAAAGCGGTTGCCTTCGACACGCTGCCGATTCAGCTTGAGTGGCTGCAGGACGGCCTGCTGCACGGCCTGGTTGGCCAGAAGTACTGGGGCTGGGGCTACGACACGGTCTACATGATTTACGACCACATCGTCAACGGCAAGCAGTTCGAGTCCTTCACCAACAGCGGCATGGACATCGTCTCGATCAACAACGTCGAAGCGATGGCCGCCGCCTGGGCCAACAGCGATTTTACCCAGCCGCTGCCGCCGGCCTTCCCGCCAGAGGACGGCAAGTTCACCATCGCCTGGATCCCCAAGGCGCTCAACAACCCGGTGTTCGAGCTGGGCAAGACCGGCTGCGAAGTGGCAGCCGCCGAGCTGACCGAGCGCGGGCCGTTCGAGGTCGAGTGCATGTATATGGGGTCGGTGTCGTCCGACATGGCCGAGCAGGCCCGCGTGATGGCTGACGCCGTCGCGCAGGGCGTGGACGCCATCGGCGTGTCGTGCAACAGCGACGCCGGCTGCGTCGAGCCGATCAACAGCGCCGTCGCCGCGGGCGTGCCGGTCATGACCTGGGACTCGGACTCGCCGGAGTCGCAGCGCCTCACCTACCTGGGCGTGAGCAACTACGAGGGCGGCCGCGCCGCCGGCGACCTGCTGGTGCGCGCTATGGGTGAAACCGGCAAGGTGGCGCTGCTCACCGGCGTGCCGGGCGCGCCCAACCTGGAGGAGCGCATCCGCGGCTTCCGCGATTTCGTGGCGGATTACCCCGGCATCGAAATCGTGACGACGGTCGCCTGCAACGACGACATCAACCTGGGCGTGCAGGTGGTTGAGGAGACCATGCAGGCCTACCCTGACCTGGACGGCTGGTTCTTCGTTGGCCTGTGGCCGATCTTCGCCGGCCGCGGCGCGATGCCGCTCTTTGAGGAAGCCGCCCTGCGGCCTGAGGGCGACATGAAAGCGGTTGCCTTCGACACGCTGCCGATCCAGCTCGAGTGGCTGAAGGACGGCCTGCTGGACGGCCTGGTTGGCCAGAAGTACTGGGGCTGGGGCTACGACACGATGTACATGCTGTACGACAACGTCCTGTACGGCACGCCTTTCGAGTCGTTCACCAACAGCGGCATGGACATCGTGACGATCAACAACGTGGACGCGATGGCCCGCGCCTGGGAGACGCAGGATTTCACCCAGCCGCTGCCGCCGCCGTTCCCCGGCGAATAACACCCGTCGGCTTGTGCCGGCCTGATTTGACGTAGCCGCTGCGCTGGTGGGGTATGCTCCACCAGCGCAGATCATATCTGTTACCGAGGTGAACCGTGGCAACCGAACCCGTGCTGCGCATGCTGGGCATCTCCAAAACCTTCCCCGGCGTTCGGGCGCTGGACAGCGTGGACTTCGAAGTCTACCCCGGCGAGGTCGTGGCGCTGCTGGGCGAGAACGGCGCTGGCAAATCCACCCTAATGAAAATCCTGGCCGGGGCTTACCGCAAAGACTCCGGCCGCATCATCCTCAACGGCGTCGAGACGGAGTTCACCGACCCGCATCACGCCCAGAGCCAGGGCATCTCCATCATCTACCAGGAGTTCAACCTCAACCTCAAGCAGACGGTGGCGGCCAACATCTTCATCGGGCGCGAGCCGCTGCGCGGCGGCCCCGGCCAGGCGCTGCGCTGGGTGGACCGAAGACTGATGGAAGCGGAAGCTGCCCGCCTGCTGGCAGTGGTGGGATCGCGCGCCTCGCCGCGCGACCTGGTGCGCAACCTCTCCGTGGCCGAGCGCCAGCTCGTGGAGATCGCCAAGGCGCTGTCGGTGGACGCGCGCGTGATCATCATGGACGAGCCGACCTCAGCGTTGGGCCAGGACGAAACCGAGAACCTGTTCAACATCATCCGCAGCCTGAAGGAGCAGGGCCGCGCCATCATCTTCATCACCCACCGCCTCAACGAAGTGATGGAGATTGCAGACCGCATCGTCGTGCTGCGCGACGGCAAGCTGGTTGGCGAGCTGCCGATCAGTGAGGCCAGCGTTGAGCGCATCATCGGCATGATGGTGGGGCGCACACTCGACCAGATGTACCAGAAGGAGGCGGCGCGCATCGGCGAGGTGGTGCTGCGGGTGGAGAACCTGTCGCGCCGCGGCGTGGTGGAGGGCGTGTCGTTCGAGCTGCGCCGGGGCGAGATTCTCGGTTTCGCGGGGCTGGTGGGCGCGGGCCGCACCGAGACGGCGCGCCTGATCTTCGGCGCTGACCGGCCCGACACCGGCACGATCTGGGTAGACGGCCAGCAGGCGCACATCCGCACGCCAGAGGACGCCATCCAGGCGGGCATCAGCCTTGTGCCGGAGGACCGGGGCAATCAGGGCTTGGTGCTGGTGCTGAGCGTGCTCAAGAACACTGTGCTGCCCAACCTGGAGCGCATGTCGCGCGCTGGCTGGCTCGATCAAGCGCAGATGGCGCGCGAGGCGCAAGACTACGTCAGCCGCCTCAACATCCGCACGCCCAGCCTGCAGCAGAAAGCCATGTTCCTGTCTGGCGGCAACCAGCAGAAGGTCGTGCTGGCCAAGTGGCTGATGTCGAACCCCAAGGTGCTGATCCTCGACGAGCCGACGCGCGGCATTGACGTGGGCGCTAAGAGCGAGATTTACGCCCTCATGAGCCAGCTCGCCCGCGCCGGCATGGGCATCATCATGATTTCGTCGGAGATGCCTGAAATCCTGGCAATGAGCGATCGCATCCTGGTCATGTGCGAGGGGCGCATGACCGGCATTCTGAACCGAGACGAGGCGACCCAGGAACGCATCATGGCGTTGGCCACCGGGCACGCCGTAGAAGGAGCACTTCCATGAGCGGACTCTCCACACCCACCACCGCTGCCTCCGCCGGCCCGCCGCCGCGCTTTGACCTGCGCCGTGTGCTGCGCGGCCAGGAAATCGGCATCTTCCTAGTGCTGGTGGTGATGATCACGTTCTTCAGCCTGTCCACCGACCGCTTCTTCACGCCGATTAACCTGAGCAACATCCTGCTCAACTTCTCGTGGACGGCCATTGCCGCCTTCGGCATGACGTTCGTTATCATCTCCGGCGGCATTGACCTGTCGGTCGGCTCGGTGATGGCGCTGTCCGGCCTGGCGACCGCCACGCTGATCTCGACCGACAAGACGCCGTTTGCCGATCCCACGAGCGTCGGCGTGATCGCGCTGGCTGTGCTCACTGGGCTGGCGGTGGGGGCAACGTGCGGGCTGATCAACGGCGCGCTGATCACGTTTGCGCGGCTGCCACCGTTCATCGCCACGCTGGGCATGCTCCAGATCGCGCGCGGCATCTGCTACGGCTGGTCGCAGGGGTGGCCGGTGCAGCGGCTGCCAGCGGAGTTCATGGTCATCGGGCGGCAGAACATCCCCATCGGCAGCTTCAACCTGCCGCTGCCCACGCTGATCATGCTCATCATCGCCGTGCTGGCCTGGCTGTTCCTCACGCGCACCAAATGGGGCTACCATATTTTCTCTGTGGGCGGCAATGAGCAGGCCGCGCGGCTGTCCGGCATCAGCGTCACGCGCAGCAAGCTGCTAATCTACACCATCAGCGGGCTGGCGGCGGGCGCGGGCGGCGTGCTGCTGACGGCCCGGCTGGGCGTGGCCGCGCCCACCGCCGCGCAGGGCTACGAGCTGGACGTGATCGCCGCTGTTGTGGTGGGTGGCACCAGCCTCAGCGGCGGAGAGGGCAGTATCCTGGGCACGCTCATCGGCGCGGCGATCATGGGCGCGCTGCGCACCGGCCTCAACCTGATTGGCGTCGAGGCGTACTGGCTGCCATCGGCCCAGGGCGCCATCATCATCCTGGCGATCACGCTTGACCAGTGGTTCCGCCTGCGCCGCGGCCAGACAACCCTGTTCACCCGCTTCATCAAACGCGACGAAACGCCGCCGTCAAAGGCCAAGCGCAACGAAACGTCGCCGTCAGAGGCTGAAGCCGACTGACGCGGCGGCGTTCCCGCCACCCCCTGGCGTGTTGGGAAAGGGGCGCAGAGGCAGCAGGAAGCCCTGTGCCCCGCCGTGCTGCCTAAGTTTGCTGCGGCGTTTCCCCCGCAAACCCGAACGCGCCCCTATCCCCTCAGTACTGTAGCCCGCTGCGGTCGCCTTCGTTATAATGATCATAACAACTTGGCTGGTTATCAGATCGGAGCAACGCCCGTGAAACGCACAGCGATGATCGCCGCCTGGGGCCTGCTGCTGGCGCTGTTGGGCCTCGCGCTGACGGCACAGGTACAGGCACAGGCGCAGTTCGGCACCAACTGGAGCGGGTCGTTTTGGAACAACACCAATTTTCAGGACCCGGTGGCGGCTACCGTAACGGGCGTCAACGGCCTCAATTTCAACTGGCCTGGCCAGCCAGTCGTTAACGGGCAGACGCTGACAGCGGTCAACCCAGACAATTTCACGGCCCGCTTTACCTCGACGCAGGTGTTCACGCCGGGCCGCTACCGCTTCACCGTAACCTACGATGACGGCGTGGTCGTGTTGATTGACGGCCAGCAGGTGCTCAACGAACCGCCTGCCGGCCTGCGCACGTCCACCTTTGAGCGCGACATGACCGGCACGCACAACTTCCGGGTGGATTTCACCGAGCTGACGGCTGCCGCCGTGCTCCAGTTCCAGTGGGAGCTGGTTGGCGCAGCCGGCACGCCTGTGCCCCAAGCCACGCCCATCCCGCCGCTGACCGCCAGCGTCTCCGGCGTTCGAGGGCTGGCGGTGCGCACCGGCCCGTACCTGGGCGCCAGCCTGGTGACGGTGGCCGTGCCCGGCGAGCAGTACCCCGTGCTGGCGCAGAACCCCAGCGAGGAAGGCGTCACCTGGTACAAGATCACCGTCAACGGGCGCACCGGCTGGGCGTCCGGGCGCTTCCTGACCTTCACTACCGATCCCGGCGGCCTGCCGCGCGAGGGCAGCGTGTTCGACACGCTGGACAACCCGCCCGACACCGGCGTGATCGCCGTGCCGCGCGCCTTCATGAACCTGCGCCCCCGCCCGACCACCCGTCTGCCCATCCTGGCGGACATCCCCTGGGGCGCGGAGCTGCCGCTTCTGGGGCGCACGGTGCAGGGCGGGCAGAACCGCTGGTTCCAGGTGCGCTATGGCGATCAGGTAGGGTGGATTTTTGCGCCGTATGTGGGCGTGCGCGGCAACATCAACGCTGTGCCGGTGCACTGAGCGCGCGCTGCCGGAGAAGGCTAACGGTCGCTCTGGCGCAGCACGATGAACAGCCCCAGCGCCGACGCCGCCACCAGCAGCAGCCCCGGCAGCCCCACCTGCGCCAGGCGCGCTTCGGCGCTGGCCGTCCAGATGTCCGTCGCCAGCGTCTTGTAGCCGGTGGGGGCCAGCAGCAGCGTGGTGGGCAGCTCTTTCATGGCGCTGAGGAACACCAGCGCCATCCCGGCCAGAATGCCGCCGCGCGCCAGCGGCGCGGTGATGCGGGCGGTGACGGCCCAGGGGCGGCAGCCCAGGCTGCGCCCAGCTTCCTCCAGGCGCGGGTTGATCTGCGTGAGGGCGCTGCGCGTCGAGCCGATGCTCAGCGGCAGGAAGCGGGTGGCATAGCCCAGCACCAGCACCGGCAGCGTCTGGTACAGCGCCGGGAAGTAACTGGCGGCGAAGAACACCAGCGCCAGCGCTACCACCAGCCCCGGCAGCACGTTGCCGATATACGGCAGGCCGCTGAGCGCGCGGCCCAGTCGCGACGGCGAACGCACGGCCAGCACAGCCACCGGCAGCGCCGCCAGCCCCACTGCTCCAGCCGTCAGGCCGCTGGCGCTGACGGTGTTAACCAGCGCCAGGCCCAGCCCTGCGCCCGGCGCGCCGGCCTGCAGCGCCCACATCGCCAGCACGACCACCGGCAGCGCCAGCCCCAGCCCCACCAGCGCCGCGCAGAAAGCCAGCGCCGGCACTGTCCAGCGGCCCAGCGCAACCGGCCGCGGCAGGCGCTGCGCGCCGGTCCCGGCGCGGTAGTTGCGCGTGAGGGCGCTGGCGCGGCGCTCCAGCAGCACCAGCGCCAGCGTGATGACCACCAGCGCCAGCGCCAGCACCGCCGCGCGGCTGCGGTCAAACGAGCTGGTGTACTGAATGTAGATGACGCGAGTGAAGGCATCGAAGCGCATCAGCGCCACCGCGCCGAAGTCGCTCAGCGTGTAGAGGGCCGCCAGCAGCATCCCCGCTGCCAGGGCGGGCCGGAGCTGCGGCAGCGTCACGCGCCAGAACACCGCCCGGCGGCCCAGGCCCATGCTATGGCCGCACTCTTCTAAAGCCGGGTCCATCTTCAGCAGGGCGGCGCGCACCGGCAGCGCCACGTAGGGGAAGGTGAACAGCGTCAGCGACAGCCACGCGCCCCAGAAGCCGTAGATGGACGGCAGCTCAGTCACCCCTAGAGGGGCCAGCGCCTGCTGCACCAGGCCGCGCGGCCCCAGCACGGCGATCAGCGTGATCGCGCCCACGTACGACGGGATCACCAGCGGCAGCAGGCCGGCCACCAACCACAGCCGGCGCAGCGGCAGGTCAGTGCGGGCCGTCAGCCAGGCGAACAGCGCGCCGATCACGGCCGCCGCCAGCACCACCGCCGCTGTCAGTGCAGCGCTGTTGACCAGCACCGCCAGCGTGCGCGGGTGCAGCAGGTAGGCCAGGCCGTCCGCCCCTGCGCCCAGCGCGCGCAGCACCAGGTAAACCAGCGGCAGCAGCACCGCTGCCACCACAGCGCCAGCCGCCAGGGCCAGCGGCGACGGCAGCCGCGGCGCGGGACAGCGCATGCCAGCGTGGATGAGAAGGCGGGGGGCGTAGGCGGTCAAATGGTTCAACTGCATCGTGTTTTTTGTTCCTCAGTGTGTTGACCTTCACCCCCTGCCCCCTCTCCACACAGAGAGGGGGGCAGGGGTGAGGTGAAGACTGTTTACGGCAGCGCCCCGGTTTCCCGCAGCAGGTCGAGCGTGGTCTGCAGGTCGCTCAGGTCGCTCAAGTCAATGTCCGGCGTCTCGATGCTGGCCAGCGGCAGCAGCTCAGGCGAAGCGGCCACGCCAGCTGCCAGCGGGTACTCGAACGTCTGCTCGGCGAAATACGTCTGCGCGCCCGCGCCCAGCAGGTACAGGATGAAGCGCTGCGCCAGCCCTGGCCGCTTCGACGTGTCGAGCACGCCAGCGCCAGCGATGTTGATCAGCGCGCCAGGGTCGCCCCCTGGAAAGTAGTAGTTGGCGGCGCGCAGGTCTGGGTTGCTGGCGCGCATGGCGTACAGGTAGTAGTGGTTCACCAAGCCAACCGGCACTTCGCCGTCGGCCACGGCCTGCACGATGGCGCGGTTGTTCTCGTAAGGCACAGCTCCGTTGGCGACCATGCCCTCCAGCCAGGCGCGCGCGCCGTCTTCGCCCAGCAGCAGGCGCAGCGCCGTCACGTGCGACTGGAACGAGCCGTTGGTGGGCGCCCAGCCTACGCGCCCGGCCCACTCTGGCGCGGTCAGGTCAAGGATGGAGGCTGGAAGCGCGTCAGCGGCGACCAGCTCCGGGTTGTAGACCAGCACGCGCGCCCGCCCCGACACGCCCACCCACAGGCCTGCCGGCGAGACAAAGCGCGGCTCGACACGCTCCAGAATGTCAGGCGGCAGGGCGCGCAGGCGGCCCGCCTGGGCCAGCGCGCCCAGCGCGCCGGCGTCCTGCGCGATGAACACATCAGCCGGGCTGTTCGCGCCTTCTTCCAGGATGGTGGCGGCCATCTCGGCCGTGCCGCCGTAGCGCACCTCAATGCGCACGCCGGTTTCGGCCGTGAAGCGCTCCAGCAGCGGCCCGATCAGGCCCTCGGTACGGCCTGAGTAAACGACTAGGGTCTCGGCGCTGTCCTGCGCGCTGAGCGCCAGGGCGGGCAGCGCCAGCAGCGCCAGCAGCAGAACAATTCGGTGAAACTTCAGCATTGTGCACCTTTCGTCAGCGATACGATCAACAGAGCACGCTGCCGGCCAGCGTTGTGCATTTGTATTGTGCGCCAAGCGGGCGGCCTGCGTCTACGATTGCGGTCAATATCACAAGCCGCAATCTGCGAAATCGGTTTTGCGCGGGCAGCGGTGTGTGACTTTTATCCGCGGGGCGCGGGGTGTGCAGGCGGTTAAAACGCGGTTTCGCGGGCGCGAAAAACCCGTCAGCGCTGCTGCAGCAGGCGGGCGACGGCGGCCAGCGCGTCGCCCCCGCCCAGCCGCTGAATGACCGGCGCCATCGCGCTGAGGCACAGCAGCGCGTCGGCCAGCGGCAGATCGGCCAGGGCGACGGCCGCTTCGCGCCACAGGTGGTAGAGCTGCTCGCTGTCGCTGGACTCGGCGCACAGGGCTGCGCCCTCGGCCAGCAGCTGCCAGCGGCGGGTCTGGTCGGGGACGCGCAGCGCCGCCTGAACGCCCTGCTCCAGGGCGGTGTGGCGCTCCGGCACTGGCCCTGCTGCGCCGTCCTGGTCGTAGGGCGTGCCCTCCAGCGTCAGCAGCGGCGCCAGCAGCGCGATGGCGCTGGCTTGGTCGTACTCGTCCATGATCGCGCCGATAATCATGCAGGCGCTGCGGGCTAGGTCCGGGCCGGCAGCGGGCGGCAGCAGGGGCGCAATGGCGGCCAGGGCGCAGGCGGCGTCGTAGCCGTTGTCAATGGCGCGGACCAGCCGCCAGCAGTCCGCCAGCGTGCGGCGGCTCTGTTCCGGCGTGAGGCGCGGGATGAAGGCTGCCAGCGCGCTCACTTGGTCGAAGGGGTCCTCGATATTGCCGGCAATGCGCAGCGCCTGCGGGATCAGATCGTCGGGCAGCAGCGGCATGATCTCGACCAGGGCGCGCGCGCGGCGGTACTCGAACGGCATCTCCTGCACGGCCTCCAGCAGCTCCTCGGTCACGCTGTCGCGGTCAGCGCCTGCTAGGTAGGGCAGCAGGCTGCTGAGCGCCACCAGCCGCTGGGCCGGGTTCACCAGCGCACGGGCGATCTCCAGCGCGCGCGGGGCCAGCGCCGGCGACAGGTGCGGCCCGATCAGGCCCAGCGCGCGGGCACAGGCGATCTCGTTCTTCATCAGGCGCGCGCTCTCCAGGGCGTTGGCGCAGGTCTGTTCGCGCAGGCTGGCGGGGAGGGCGTCCATCAGCCGCACCAGCGTGACAACGCGCTCGTAGGGGCGGGAAAGGTTGTTGGCCGCCGCCAGCGCGTCCAGCAGCGTCTGGTCGCGGGCGTTCTCCGGCACGTACTGGGCGAATACGGTGAGGGCGTGCACGCGCGCGTCCTGCGATTCTAGGCTGTAGACAGCCGCCAGGCTGGCCATCACCAGGTCGGGCGTCAGCGTGGGCGCTAGGTTGGCCAGCAGGGCAGCGCGCTCGCGCTCGTTCGCCAAGCCGTTGACGACGGCCACGGCCTCGGCCTGCAGGTCAGGCGTGAGGTGGGGCGCCAGCGCCACCAGCGCGCGCGCCCGCAGATGACGCCGCTTGAGGCCGATGGCGATGCGCAGCGCGCGCTCCAGGAGGTGGGGGAACTGCTCGGTGTTGGTGACGTACTCTAAGTGCGGGGCGAAGGCGATGAGCGCCTCGGCCCGTTCTTCTTCATTGCGGATGGTGGCGATAGCGCTGATCGCGCCAGTGCGCAGCGCCGGCCGCAGCGCCATCGGCAGGTGGCGCGCCAGCGCGGTGAAGGCGCGCGCCCGTTCGCCGGGGCTGCGCATGGCCTCGGCATTGTGCAGAACGCGCCCTTCCAGCTCTGGCAGCAGATGATCGGCCAGCGTGTTGAGGGCGTTGAAGCGGGCCGCGTCGCTGTGAAGCTGATCCATCTCGTCAACGGCACGGTGCAGCACACGCAGGCGCATCCCTTGCGGCAGATAGGGCGCGAGCGCGACCAGGCTGCGGATGCGCGCCTCCGGGTTGTTGATCGCCTGCGCCAGCGCGACGATCTCCAGCAGGGCGGGGGGCGCGGCCGGCTCGTCGTGGTACAGCGTGAGCAGCGGGGCAAGCTGGAACAGGGCCTGCGCGCGCGCCGCCGGGTCGTCCAGGGCGCTGGCTTCCTGCCAGCCCTGGCGCACGGCCGCCTGGTAGAGCTGCGGCGGCAGGCGCAGCGCCACCTGCGCCAGCACCTGCAAGCGGGTGACCGGGTCTGCAAGTTGGCCGGCGGCGTGGTAGAGCGCGATCACGTCGGTTTCGGGCAGCGTTTCGGCCAGCCGCGCCAGCGCTACCACCCGCGCCGTCTCGGCGGGCAGCGCTGGCCCTGCGGCGGGCGCGGCCGGCGCCAGCCGGCTGAGGTCGAGCAGGTGCGCTGCCTGTTCCACCAGCGCTGCCGGCCCCCGCGCCAGTGCGGCCAGCAGGCCGCGTTCGATGTCGCTTCGGGCCGCGCGGGACGCGATAACGGGGTTGGTCATGGCCAGTTCTCTCGCTGCCAGTGTAAATCACTGCGCAATAACGTTCATTGTAAGACGAGTCGCCAGCCGGCTGCAAGGAGTCGCGTTAAAATACAGGTGAGCGAAGCGCCGTGCG
>Ga0308414_1001792_pt1 | contig 13950 bp, 8 predicted proteins | sample HotsprSampleOS50_FD_205667 | JGI IMG/M metagenome (GOLD analysis project Ga0308414, IMG submission 205667) | Hot spring phototrophic mat microbial communities from Octopus Spring, Yellowstone National Park, Wyoming, United States - 20090730_OS50 ... | reverse complement strand
ACGAAATATATAGAATTTGAATATGATGTTGCGAATTTTTATCATCATAAACATCATGAACAAATTCCGAAATGCGATTTAATAATTGCATGGAAATGTACTACAAATCGATTTGATATACCGTATCTTTTACTATCATCATTTAAAGGAACGTATATTTCCGAACAATTCATTTTAAAATATACTCCGCAATATATTTTTGATTGTTTAATTCATATTTTAGCACATCAATATCCTATTATTGATGTCTCATGTATTCCGTATCTTCTTTTCTTTTTAATAGATTTTCCTATTTCAATTCAAACTATTACCGATCTTCAACAAATTTCACTTTCATTTGATACCCCTATTGATTTAACCAAAATACAATTTTTACAGTATACTAAAAATAATCATATAATAATAATTAATAATTCATCGAGCAATCATCTTATAAAATTAAAAAAAAATTCGAAAAATGAACAAATACAAACGACTGTATCATCATATTTTAATCATATATTCGAAATTAAACAATATATACAGTATTTATCGCTTAAAAAAATGTGTAATACGATATATTATTCATCCGAAATGTTAAATTATTTATTTCAATCTTTTTCTTCATTCGAACATATTGATTATATTTTAATTTTACTTTCATTATTTGCATATTTTTTTCAAATTCATGAAATTACATTAAATTTTTTACTTTATTTTAAAACATTATTTTCGCAATTTTTTTCTTTATCATTTTTTACATAAATTATCATACATCATTCCGAAATAGCAAAATACTATATTTTTTATTTTATTCTATAAATTTAAAAAGTAAAACATGTATATTATATTAGTATGATTATACATTTAATCGGTGTAATTTCCGCATATTTATTTTTGTCAATAGGAATATTATTCATAAGCATGTCATTATATCAATATATTAAATTACAAATATATGGTTATGAAAAATGATAAAAAAAATAAATTAAAAAAGTACAATTATATTCGATTTTTTTATTTAATAAAAATAAAAAAACATATTATTATTCAATTATAAAAAAAATATATAAATTTATATAAAAAATAACCGATGTATTATTTTTCTATGTGATAAAAACATAAACATTTAAATAAAATAATATAAATTATAAAATATAGAAAAAGAATACGTATGACTACATTTGATGCATTTCTTACTATGTAAAAGTAATTATTGTTATCGGTATTCTTTTTTTATATTATATATAAAAATGGTGAAATGGATGGATAAAAAAGTAATGGTCGGAATTATAGGACTTATAATGACTTTCGGTATTGTAGCTGCAAGTATTTCTTATACTGCTACATATACCGTTACGGCAAATATAGATGCAAGTTCCCCGCTTATTTCAATTGAGCTTTCAAATGAAGCAATTACGCTCGGAGCAAGTCTAAACGGCGGAAAAAATAATTATATGCTTGATCTTTCGTTGCCAGCAGAAACGATAACCGAATTTAATCTTTTAAATATTACAAATATTTTCAATAATAATATTATCGTAAATATAACAATTACTGGAACTGATGCTAACCGTGTAACGATTATTAATCAAAATCCTATGGGACTTATGTCGAGTGAAGTAGGGGTATTAAGAGTTGCTATCGATTTAACTTCTTTAGCTAAATCAAGTGTTATAGCTTTTAATATTATAATTAATGTAACTTCAACCATATAATAAAATTAAAATACATATATAATATATTTTTTACATATTTTTTTAATAATTTTAAAATAAATAATGATGATAATGATAATAAATTATAATTCTATAAATTTAAAATATATATAGTTATGAAAAATGAATAAGTATATTTATTTATATTAATTAATAATAAAAATTCAAAAAGTAATGTGAATTTTATGTATCTCTCGATCCTATCAATCATATTATATAATTATAAAAAACAAAAGAAAGATTTAGAGGATTACGATTATAATGCAAATGATCGAACAAATAAACGGGGCCTTGAATATTATAAAAAAAGTATTTCCCGATGCATTTATTGAGGAAATAGAGGGTATGGTATTATATCCATATTCCGTTAACATTATTAGTTAATAGAATTAAACAGAATTAGTTAAACTTAACTAATTTTGATAACATCATGAAAAACTTTCTTTTAATTTTTTATCTTTTATTTATTTTTATAATGATAGGAATTATATTTGCAATATTTTATTATACACTTTATTTTGTTGAAGTATATGTGTTTGTGATATAATTTTTTAAAAAAAAATTATTAATCTTTTACGTTATTTCCGAAAATATATTTATTTATCCAAGTTATTTTTGACAAATAATAAATGCATATTAAAAGTGAAATTAATCCTATAATTGCAATAATCCATGTATAGATAATTAACAAGTGTAAATATTGAATAAAAGTAGGAATAATTGGATGCCATAAATATATCGGATATGAATTTTTTCCGATCCATTCGAGTATTTTATTTTTTTTATTCGGAGTCGGATTCGGATAATGAAAACATATGGAAAGAACGAAAATGATCATTAAAAAATTTAAAAAAATAAATGTTATCGTTATTTTTTTAAAATTATATTTCGGGGCCAAAAAAATATGAATAATCCATACTATTCCGATTATTATTCCGAATATCGATATATTTTCTTTTTTTATATTGAGTTTTTTTTGCCGAATATAATATCCGAATGTAAAAAATCCGAGATAATACGGTTGTATTAAAGTAATAATAAGTGAAAATTGTATACATCGCGTAATTAAAATAATAATGAATATAGAAATTCCGATTCCGATGTATAGAATGGTTTCGTCCGTTACTTTTAATTTTTTAAGAATAAAAATAAAATATATCGAAAAAAGAAAATTATATACATACCATAAATGAAACATCGGATATATGATGTTTCGTATTATTGTATATGGTGAAATATTTTGATAATACCAAAAAAGAAAAAAAATTATCCATGCAAAACAAAAAGGAATAAAAATACGAATTATATATTTTTTTGTAAATTCTTTTAATGATAATGATAAAGTAAAAGAAGATAATAAATAGCCAGAAATAGCTAAAAATAACGGCATATGATAACTATATAATATGTAATTAATATACGGATTAGGATCCCCAATTTTATGTAAAAAATTTGATATAATTGCCGAAAATAATAATATAGCTTTAAATATATCAATTGTTGAATTTCGTTCTTTCATATATCATAATAATAAAAAAAATATATAAAGAATTTGAAAAAATTTGTATATATTTTAATATTTATTGAGTACAAAGTTTTTTAACCATTTCTTCATCGGTTGAATATGAATGTTTGATATGTATATTCTTAAAAGAATGTTGTATTTTATCACAAATCGATTGCGGCAATGATTTAAGAGGCGTATTTTTAATATTTATATATTTTAAATCATTATCAAAAGGTACTATAAGTTCATTAATATTTGTATTTTCAATAATTAAATCTTCTAATTTAGAATTAGATAATTGTACTGTTCCTTTTATATTTTTATTATTACTTATATTTAAAGTTTTCAAATTAATTAATTGATTGATTTCTTTCGGAAATTCTTGCAATTGATTATTACTTATATCTAAACGATATAAATTAGTTAAATTTCCAATTTCACTTGGTAATTTTTTTAATTGATTACTACTTATATCTAAACGATATAAATTAGTTAAATTTCCGAATTCGTTCGGTAATTCTTGTAATCGATTATTATGCATATATAATTTTCGTAAATTAATTAAATTTCCGAATTCTTTCGGTAATTCTTGTAATCGATTATTATACATATATAATTTTCGTAAATTAATTAAATTTCCGAATTCTTTCGGTAATTCGTGCAATTGATTATTAAGCATATATAAATCTTCTAAATTACTTAAATTTCCGAATTCTTTCGGTAATTTTTGCAAGTTATTATTGCTTATATCTAATTTTTGTAAATTAGTTAAATTTCCGAATTCGTTCGGTAATTCTTGCAATTTATTCAAACCTATATCTAAAAATTTTAAATTACCTAAATTTCCGAATTCGTTCGGTAATTCTTGCAATTGATTATTATACATATATAAATCTTCTAAATTACTTAACTTTCCGATTTCTTTCGGTAATGTTTTTAATTGATTATCATCTAAATTTAAACGTAGTAAATTAGTTAATTTTCCGATTTCTTTCGGTAATGTTTGTAATTGATTATTATACATATATAAGTATCGTAAATTACTTAAATTTCCGAATTCGTTCGGTAATTCTTGCAATTTATTATCACTTATATTTAAATATTGTAAATTACCTAAATTTCCGAATTCTTTCGATAATTTTTGCAAATTATTACCACTTATATTTAAATATTGTAAATTACCTAAATTTCCGAATTCTTTCGGAACTTCTTTTAAATCATTATAGCTTATATTTAATTCTTGTAAATTACTTAAATTCCCAATTTCATTCGGTAATTCTTGCAATTGATTATTATGTACATCTAAAAATTCTAAATTACCTAAATTTCCGATTTCAATCGGTAATTTTTGCAATCGATTATTATGTATATATAATTTCTGCAAATTACTTAAATTTCCGAATTCTTTCGGTAATTCTTGTAAATAATTATTACTTATATCTAAATCTTCTAAACTAACCAAATTTCCGATTTCTTTCGGTAATTTTTTTATTTGCTTAGAATTTAAATCTAGCGATTTTTTATTTTTATTTTTTGCATCTTCAATCATATTCAAAATTTCATTTGAAATATTTTTTGAATATGTTTCTTCTTCAAATTCTTGTTTCATATTATACTTAATATATTTTTATTTATAAATATTAATGAAATTTTTATAAAAAAAATTTATATATTTTCTTTATAAAGAAAATATGTGAAAATTATATATAATCAAAAAATGTAAAATCGAATTAAATATATTTTATTTTAATTAATTTTTATATTTATTTAGTACAAAGTTTTTCAACCATTTCTTCATCGGTTAAATATGAATGTTCAATATTTATATTCTCAAAAGAATCTTGTATTTTATCACAAATCGATTGCGGCAATGATTTAAGAGGCGTATTTTTAATATTTATATATTCTAAACTATTACGAGAAGGTACTATAAGTTCATTAATGCTTGTATTTTCAATATTTAACCGTTTTAATTTAGAAGTGGATAATTGTAATGTCCCTTTTATATCTTTATTATTACTTATATCTAAAGATCTCAAATTAATTAATTGATTGATTTCTTTCGGTAATTTTTGCAATTGATTATTATACATATATAAATATTGTAAATTACCTAAATTTCCGATTTCTTTCGGTACTTCTTGCAATTGATTATTACTTATACTTAACCTTTCTAAATCACTTAACTTTTCGATTTCTTTCGGTAATTTTTGCAAATTATTATAACTTATATTTAACTTTTCTAAATTACTTAACTTTTCGATTTCTTTCGGTACTTCTTGCAATTGATTAAAACTTATATCTAAATCTTGTAAATTACTTAAATTCCCGATTTCTTTCGGTACTTCTTGCAAATTATTACCACTTATATCTAAAAGTTGTAAATTAGTTAAGTTTCCGAATTCATTCGGTAATTCTTGCAATTGATTATAACTTATAAATAAATTTTTTAAATTACTTAAATTCCCGATTTCTTTCGGTAATTTTTTCAATCGATTATTTCTTATATTTAAATCTTGTAAATTAGTTAAATTTCCGATTTCTTTCGGTACTTCTTGCAATTGATTATTACTTATATTTAACTTTTCTAAATTACTTAACTTTTCGATTTCTTTCGGTACTTCTTGCAATTGATTATTACTTATAAATAAATTTTTTAAATTACTTAAATTCCCGATTTCTTTCGGTACTTCTTGCAAATTATTACCACTTATATCTAAAAGTTGTAAATTAGTTAAGTTTCCGAATTCCTTCGGTAATTTTTGCAATTGATTATTACTTATATTTAACCATTCTAAATCACTTAACTTTTCGATTTCTTTCGGTAATTTTTGCAATTGATTAAAATTTATATATAAATGTAGTAAATTACTTAAATTCCCGATTTCTTTCGGTACTTCTTGCAAATTATTACTACTTATATCTAAAAGTTGTAAATTAGTTAAGTTTCCGAATTCCTTCGGTAATTTTTGCAATTGATTATTACTTATATTTAAATATTGTAAATTAGTTAAGTTTCCGAATTCCTTCGGTAATTTTTGCAATTGATTAAAATTTATATATAAATATTGTAAATTAGTTAAGTTTCCGAATTCCTTCGGTAATTTTTGCAAATTATTATAACTTATATTTAAATATTGTAAATTACCTAAATTTCCGATTTCGGTCGGTAATGTTTGCAATTGATTATTACTTATAGATAAATTTTGTAAATTAGTTAAGTTTCCGAATTCATTCGGTAATGTTTGCAATTGATTATTACTTATAGATAAATTTTGTAAATTAGTTAAGTTTCCGAATTCATTCGGTAATTTTTGCAATTGATTATCACTTATATTTAATTTTTGTAAATTAGTTAAATTTCCGAATTCATTCGGTAATTTTTGCAATTGATTATCACTTATATTTAATTTTTGTAAATTAGTTAAATTTCCGATTTCGGTCGGTAATATTTGTAATTGATTATTATATATATATAATTCCCGCAAATTACTTAAATTCTCAATTTCTTTCGGTAATGTTTGTAATTGATTATTACTTATATTTAAATCTTGTAAATTAGTTAAATTTCCGAATTCTTTCTGTAATTTTTGCAAATTATTACCACTTATATTTAAATCTTGTAAATTAGTTAAATTTCCGATTTCTTTCGGTAATTTTGTTATTTGCTTAGAACTTAAATCTAACGATTTTTCATTTTTATTTTTTGCATCTTCAATCATATTCAAAATTTCATTCGAAAGATTTTTCAAATGTGTTTTTTCTTCAACAATTTTTTGTTTCATATTATACTTATTATATTTTTATTTATAAATATTAATGAAATTTTTATAAAAAAAATTTATATATTTTCTTTATAAAGAAAATATGTGAAAATTATATATAATCAAAAAATGTAAAATTGAATTAAATATATTTTATTTTAATTAATTTTTGTAATTATTGAGTACAAAGTTTTTTAACCATTTCTTCATCGGTTGAATATGAATGTTTGATATTTATATTCTCAAAAGAATCTTGTATTTTATCACAAATCGATTGCGGCAATGATTTAAGAGGCGTATTTTTAATATTTATATATTTTAAATCATTATTAAAAGGTACTATAAGTTCATTAATGCTTGTATTTTCAATATCTAACCGCTTTAATTTAGAAGTAGATAACTGTAATGCCCCTTTTATATCTTTATTATTATTCATATATAAGTATTGTAAATTAGATAAATTCTTAATTTCTTTCGGTACTTCTTGCAATTGATTATTACTTATATCTAACCTTTCTAAATTATTTAACTTTTTGATTTCTTTCGGTACTTCTTGCAATTGATTAAAACTTATATCTAAATATTGTAAATTACTTAAATTTCCGATTTCTTTCGGTAATTTTTGCAATGGATTATTATTTATATCTAATCTATATAAGTTAGTTAAATTTCCGAATTCCTTCGGTAATTCTTGTAATTGATTATTACTTATATTTAATTCTTGTAAATTACCTAAATTTCCGAATTCCTTCGGTAATTTTTGCAATTTATTAGAATCTATATCTAAATATTGTAAATTACCTAAATTTCCGAATTTCTTCGGTAATTCTTGCAAATTATTATAACTTATATTTAAATCTTGTAAATTATTTAAATTTCCGAATTCATTCGGTAATTTTTGCAATTTATTAAAACCTATATCTAAATATTGTAAATTACCTAAATTTCCGAATTCCTTCGGTAATTCTTGCAATTGATTTTTATTTATATCTAATTTTTGTAAATTACTTAAATTCCCTATTTCGGTCGGTAATTTTTGCAAATTATTATAACTTATATTTAAATCTTGTAAATTAGTTAAATTTCCGAATTCTTTAGGTAATGCTTGCAATTGATTATTTTTTATATTTAAATATGGTAAATTACTTAAATTCCCTATTTCGGTCGGTAATTTTTGCAAATTATTATAACTTATATTTAAATCTTGTAAATTAGTTAAATTTCCGATTTCTTTCGGTACTTCTTGCAAATTATTATAACTTATATCTAATTCTTGTAAATTAGTTAAATTTCCGATTTCTTTCGGTACTTCTTGTAATTTATTCTTACATATATTTAATGCTTGTAAATTACTTAAATTCCCAATTTCATTCGGTAATTCTTGCAATTTATTATAACCTATACCTAATTCTTGTAAATTACCTAAATTTCCGATTTCTTTCGGAACTTCTTTTAAGTTATTAAAATTTATATATAAATTTTCTAATTTTATTAATTTTCCGAATTCTTTCGGTAATTCTTGCAAATCATTATAATTTATATTTAATTTTTGTAAATTAGTTAAATTTCCGAATTCATTCGGTAATTTTTTCAATCGATTATTTCTTATATCTAATTCTTTTAAATTAGTTAAATTTCCGATTTCTTTCGGCAATTCTTGTAAATAATTATTGTTTATATCTAATTTTTGTAAATTAATTAAATTTCCGATTTCGGTCGGTAATTTTTCCAATTGATTATTATATATATATAATTTCTGCAAATTAATTAAATTTCCGATTTCGGTCGGTAATTTTTGTAATTGATTATCACTTATATCTAAATCTTTTAAACTAACTAAATTTCCGATTTCTTTCGGTAATTTTGTTATTTGCTTAGAATTTAAATCTAGCGATTTTTCATTTTTATTTTTTATATTTTTAATCATATTCAACATTTTATTTGAAAGATTTTTTGAATATGTTTCTTCTTCTTTAAATTCTTGTTTCATATTTTATATACTATATTTTTATTTATAAATATTTATAAAATTTTCATAAAAAAAATTTATATATTTTCTTTATAAAGAAAATATGTGAAAATTATATATAATTAAAAAATGTAAAATTGAATTAAATATATTTTATTTTAATTAATTTTTGTATTTATTGAGTACAAAGTTTTTTAACCATTTCTTCATCGGTTGAATATGAATGTTTGATATGTATATTCTCAAAAGAATGTTGTATTTTATCACAAATCGATTGCGGCAATGATTTAAGCGGCGTATTTTTAATATTTATATAGTATAAATTATTACTAGAAGGTACTATAAGTTCATCAATGTTTGTATTTTCAATATTTAATTGTTGTAAGTTATAACTGGATAATTGTAATGTTCCTTTTATATTTTTATTATTACCCATATATAAAAATTTCAAATTAATTAATTGATTGATTTCTTTCGGTAATTCTTTCAATTGATTATTAGACATATATAAATATTTTAAATTACTTAAATTCCAGAATTCTTTCGGTAATTCTTGCAATTGATTATCATTTATAATCAATTCGTTTAATTTAGTTAAATTTCCGAATTCTTTCGGTAATTTTTGTAATTGATTATTACTTATATCTAATCCTTGTAAATTACTTAAATTTCCGAATTCTTTCGGTAATTCTTGCAAATAATTATCACGTAAAAGTAGAACGTTTAAATTACTTAAATTTCCGATTTCTTTCGGTAATTCTTGTAGTTGATTTTTACTTATATGTAAAAATTGTAAATTAACTAAATTTCCGATTTCTTTCGGTAATTCGTGAAATTTATTATCACTTATATCTAAATCTTCTAAATTAACTAAAATTCCGAGTTCTTTCGGTAATGTTTGCAATTGATTAAAACTTATACCTAATTTTTGTAAATTACTTAAATTTCCGAGTTCTTTCGGTAATTCTTGCAATTTATTCCCACTTATATTTAATGTTTGTAAATTAGTTAAATTTCCAATTTCACTTGGTAATTTTTTTAATTGATTACTACTTATATATAATTCTTTTAAATTAGTTAACTTTCCGATTTCTTTCGGTAATTCTTGCAATTGATTATTAGACATATATAAATATTTTAAATTACTTAAATTTCCGAATTCTTTCGGTAATGTTTGCAATTGATTAAAACTTATACCTAATTTTTGTAAATTACTTAAATTTCCGATTTCTTTCGGTAATTCTTGCAATTTATTATTATATATATTTAATTCTTGTAATTTAGTTAAATTCCCGATTTCTTTCGGTAATTTTTTTAATTGATTTTCATTTATATCTAAATATTTTAAATTACTTAAATTTCCGAATTCTTTTGGTAATTCTTGCAATTGATTACTACTTATATCTAAATATTCTAAATTAGTTAAATTTCCGATTTCAGTCGGTAATTTTTGCAATTGATTCTTATGTATATCTAATTTTTGTAATTTAGTTAATTTTCCGATTTCGTTCGGTAATTTTTTTATTTGTTTAAAAATTATATTTAGCGAAATTTTATTTTCATTTTTTGCATTTTTAATCATATTTAAAATTTCATTTGAAATATTTTTTGAATATGTTTCTTCTTCTTCAAATTCTTGTTCCATATTATACTTATTATGTTTTTATTTATAAATATTTATAAAATTTTTATAAAAAAAAGATATACATTTTCTTTATAAAGAAAATATGTGAAAATTATATATAATTAAAAAATGTAAAATCAAATTAAATATATTTTATTTTGATTAATTTTTGTATTTATTGAGTACAAAGTTTTTCAAACATTTTATCATCATTACCGTATGAATGATCGATAATTATATCGTTAGGAAATTTTTGTATTTTATTACAAATCGATTGCGGCAATGATTTAAGCGGCGTGTCTTCAATATTTATATATCGTAATTTATTAGCAGAAGGTACTATAAGTTCATCAATGTTTGTATTTTCAATATATAATTCTTCTAAATTAGAATTAGATAATTGTACTGTTCCTTTTATATTTTTATTATTACTTATATCTAAAGATTTCAAATTAACTAATTGATTGATTTCTTTCGGGACTTCTTGTAATTGATTATTACTTATATCTACTTCTTTTAAATTAATTAAATTCCAGAATTTTTTCGGTAATTTTTGCAAATTATTATTGCTTATATTTAATTTTTGTAAATTAGTTAAGTTTCCGAATTCGGTCGGCAATTTTTGTAATTTATTATTGCTTATATCTAATCTTTGTAAATTAGTTAAGTTTCCGAATGAATTCGGTAACCGTTGTAATTGATTATTACTTATATTTAATTCTTGTAAATTAACCAGATTTTCAATTTTTTTCGATAATTTTTGTAATTGATTATTATTTATATATACTTCTTTTAAATTGAGTAAATTCCAGAATTTTTTCGGTAATTTTTGCAAATTATTATTGCTTATATTTAATCTTTGTAACTCGGTTAAATTCTCTAATTCTTTCGGCAATTTTTGCAATTTATTATTACTTATACCTAATTCTTGTAATTTAGTTAAATTTCCGATTTTTTTTGATAATTTTTCCAATTGATTATTATTTATATATATTTCTTTTAAATTAACTAAATTCCAGAATTTTTTCGGCAATTTTTGTAATTTATTATAACTTATATTTAACATTTCTAAATTACCTAAATTTCCGAATGAACTCGGTAATCGTTGTAATTGATTATTATTTATATATAATTCTTTTAAATTACTTAAATTTCCGAATAATTTCGGTAATCGTTGTAATTGATTATAATTTATATATAATTTTTGTAATTTAGTTAAATTTCCGAAATTATTTAATAATTGTTGCAATTGATTATTACTTATATATAATTCTTGTAAATTAATTAATTTTCCGAATGAATTCGGTAATTTTTGCAAATTATTATAACTTATATTTAATTTTTGTAATTTAACCAGATTTCCGAATGAACTCGACAATTTTTGCAATTGATTTTTACCTATATTTAATATTTGTAACTCGGTTAAATTCTCTAATTCTTTCGGCAATTTTTGTAATTTATTATAACTTATATTTAATATTTGTAAATTACTTAAATTTCCGATTTTTTTTGATAATTTTTCCAATTGATTATTACTTATATATACTTCTTTTAAATTAATTAAATTCCAGAATTTTTTCGGCAATTTTTGTAATTGATTATTATTTATATATAATTCTTTTAAATTACCTAAATTTCCGAATGAACTCGGTAATCGTTGTAATTGATTATCACTTATATTTAATATTTCTAAATTAACCAGATTTCCGATTTCAGTCGGTAATTCTTTTATTTTCTTATAACTTAAATGTAGCAATTTTTCATTTTTATTTTTTGCATTTTCAATCATATTCAAAATTTCATTCGAAAGATTTTTCGAATATGTTTCTTCTTCTTCAAATTCTTGTTTCATATTACACTTATTATATTTTTATTTATAAATATTTATGAAATTTTCATAAAAAAAAATATATACATTTTCTTTATAAAGAAAATATGTGAAAATTATATATAATTAAAAAATGTAAAATTGAATTAAATATATTTTATTTTAATTAATTTTTATATTTATTGAGTACAAAGTTTTTCAAACATTTTATCATTATTACCGTATGAATGTTCGATAATTATATTGCTAAAAGGATTTTGTATTTTATCACAAATCGATTGCGGTAATGATTTAAGCGGCGTATTTTTAATATTTATATCGTATAAATTATTACGAGAAGGTACTATAAGTTCATTAATATTTGTATTTTCAATATTTAATTTTTCTAATTTAGAACTAGATAATTGTACTGTCCCTTTTATATTTTTATTATTACTTATATCTAACCTTTCTAAATTACTAAATTTTTCGATTTCTTTCGGAAATTCTCGTAATTGATTATTACTTATATTTAAATTTATTAACTTAGTTAAATTTCCGAATTCTTTTGGTAATTCTTGTAATTGATTATTATACATATATAAATTTTCTAAATTACTTAAATTTCCGAATTCTTTCGGTAATTCTTGCAATTGATTCTTATGTATATGCAATTCTTGTAATTTAGTTAAATTTCCGATTTCGTTCGGTAATTTTTTCAATTGATTATTACTTATATATAATTTCTGCAAATTATTTAAATTTCCGAATTCTTTCGGTAATTCTTGTAATTGATTATTTTCTATAGATAAAACTTTTAAATTACTTAAATTTCCGAATTCCTTCGGTAATTCTTGCAATTGATTTTTATCTATATCTAAAGATTTTAAATTACCTAAATTTCCGATTTCGGTCGGTAATGTTTGCAATTGATTAAAACTTATATTTAAAGATTTTAAATTACCTAAATTTCCGATTTCTTTCGGTAATTCTTTTAATTGATTATTATACATATATAAATTTTGTAAATTACCTAAATTTCCGATTTCTTTCGGTAATTCTTGCAATAGATTATTACCTATATCTAAATGATATAAATGAGTTAAATTTCCGAAATTCTTCGGTATTTCTTGCAAATTATTATTATTTATACATAATTTTCGCAAATTAGTTAACTTTCCGATTTCTTTCGGTAATTCTTGCAATTGATTAAAACTTATATCTAAATCTTGTAAATTACTTAACTTTCCGATTTCTTTCGGTAATTCTTGCAATTGATTTTTACTTATATCTAAAGATTTTAAATTACCTAAATTTCCAATTTCGGTCGGTAATTCTTGCAAATTATTATTCCACATAACTAAATTTTTTAAATTACTTAAATTTCCGATTTCTTTCGGTAATGTTTGTAATTGATTATCAATTATAATTAATTCTTGTAAATTACTTAAATTTCCGATTTCTTTCGGTAATTCTTTCAATTGATTATTAATTATAATTAATTCTTGTAAATTACTTAACTTTCCGATTTCTTTCGGTAATTCTTTCAATTGATTATTATGTACATTTAAAATTTTTAAAT
>Ga0308414_1001791_pt1 | contig 13960 bp, 12 predicted proteins | sample HotsprSampleOS50_FD_205667 | JGI IMG/M metagenome (GOLD analysis project Ga0308414, IMG submission 205667) | Hot spring phototrophic mat microbial communities from Octopus Spring, Yellowstone National Park, Wyoming, United States - 20090730_OS50 ... | reverse complement strand
AGCTATTTCTTGTCCAAGTATATTATAAACTTTAAGAGTAACTTGTGCAGGTTCTGGAAGCGAGAAACTAATTTTTGTAGATGGATTAAATGGATTCGGATAGTTTTGATAAAGTTCAAATTTTGAATGTGGGTTTTCTTTTGATTCATCAACATTTATTATAACGCCACCTTCACGGTAAACCGCGATTCCCTCATTTGTAACAATCCATTTGTTCCCTTGTTCATCTATGGCTATTGTCCTAATATAGTTAGAGGGCATGCCTGAATTTGAAGTTTGAAAAACAGTCCAATTTACTCCATCGAACTTTGAAAGACCTCCGCCTGAAGTTCCAATCCATTTGTTGTCCTGTGCATCTATGGATACTGCATTAACATCATTATCAGGCAAACCTGAATTTGATGTATTATAAACAGTCCAATTTACTCCATCAAACTTTGCAAGACCACCTCCTACAATATTATTACCATTCCAATAAGGATATGTTCCAATCCATTTGGTCCCCTGTCCATCTATAGCTATAGTATTAACCTGGTAAGATGGCAACCCTGAATTTGAAGGGTTGTAATTAGTCCAATTTACCCCATCAAACTTTGCAAGACCCCAATTAGTGCAAATCCATTTGTTACCAAACCCATCTATTGCTATTTTATTAATAAAGTTATTAGGTAATCCAGAATTTGATGTATTATAGATTTCCCAGTTAAATCTATCAAATTTTGCTAAACCTGCATTTGTTCCAATCCATATGTTGTTTTGAAAATCTATTATTATGGTTTGTGTAATATTAGATGGTAATCCAGAATTTGATGTGCTATAAATACTCCAATTATTCCCATCAAATTTTATAATTCCAACAGATTTTGTCCCAATCCATTTATTATCTTGTTCATCTATAGCTATATCATAAACGCTGTTAGAAGGCAAACCAGAATTTGATGTACTATAAACAATCCAATTGTTTCCATTGAATTTTACAATCCCAGCAATTGTTCCAATCCACTTATTTCCTTGTCCATCAAACGTTATAGTATTAATGTAATTTGTAGGTAAACCAGAGGTTGATGGATTATAAATAGTCCAGTTTACTCCATCGAATTTTAAGAGTCCACCGAAATAACTTTGATAAGCATTTGTTCCAATCCATTTATTATTTTGACTATCTACAATAATTGCAGTAATATAATTATTGGGTAAACTTGAATTTGAAGAATTAAAAACAGTCCAATTTATTCCATCAAACTTTGTAAGACCACCACCACCTGTTCCAATCCACTTATTTCCTTGTCCATCTATGCTGATTGCATTTATATAATTAGAAGGTAAACCAGAATTTGATCTTTTATAAACTGTCCAATTTACTCCATCAAACTTTGCAAGACCACCGTCATAAGTACCAATCCACTTTTTCCCCTCTCCATCTATTTTAATAGTAGTAATTTTATTAGAAGGCAAACCAGAATTTGAACTATTATAAACAGACCAGTTCGTATTATCAAATTTTACTAAACCCCTACTCGTTCCAATCCATTTATTCCCCTCTCCATCTATGGCTATATTACTAACAAAGTAAGATGGCAGACCTGAATTTGAAGGGTCGTAAACAATCCAATTTCCTCCATCAAATTTTACTAGACCACTACCATAAGTACCGATCCATTTATTATCTTCTTCATCTATTTTGATGCTAAGAATTTTATTAGTGGGTAACCCTGAATTAAATTTGTTAAAAACAACCCAATTGGTATCATTAAATTTAATAAGACCTCCTCCGTCAGTTCCAATCCATTTGTTTTTATATCTGTCAATTTCAATTACTTTAATATAGTTAACAGGTAACCCTGAATTCCAATTACCGTAATTTTCAATATTTCCATTTGTTTTATTCAACTTAGCAATTCCACCATTTACTGTTCCTATCCAAAGATAATTACCTTCATCTGCTAAAGAACTGATATCTATTCCGCTAGCATTATAAACTATCCATTCGGGAGATTGTGAAAATAATTTATGGGATGTGGTCACAATTAGAAAAAGGAAAATAAAAAAGTTTAATTTCGAGAGCTCTATTTTGGAAAAATTTAATTTTCCTGTTTTCATAGTTTATGCTCATTAATAATTTTGACTTATTGTAATATTGGAAATAAAAATATTACCTTAAGGGTTTATAGGAAATATAAAATTTTTTATCTTTATACAAATGAAAATCGAATTTCATATATTACCCTTACTCAATAGTCTTAATAAAGAGACTTCTGTTAATAAACTTGTAGAACTTTCTTACAAGATTGCCCATCAATATCTTATGTTTAATTTCCGCCGGATAAATAAAATTCTGAAATCAGAGGAAATCACTTTGCAGGAACTTGCTCTGGATTCAATTGCAACTTTGTTTGAATATGATAGCGAGAAACAACTTAGTCAGCTTTTTATTGCTTATAGAAAATGGGAGCCGCCAGTTCAAAATGAAAGTGATGCGTTGAAATTCCTGTTAAAGATTGTTCATTCCAGAGTTGAACAGCATATTTCAAAACTTCTTCGCAACTCCGACCCTTTCTTTTCGAAAATTATGGATTGGGTTAATTATGCGATAAAGAAGAATGGCTATAAGAAATTAAGTTATCTCGGAACAGTTTATATCGTTCGTGAGGATGTGACGGCAATTTCAGGCAAACTTATTACCGAAAATGATTTCAACAGAATACCACTTTCAGTTTTTTCAGATATGAAAAATCTTATAAAAAATGTGCTCAGATATATTGAAGAAAATCTGGATTATTCACCTGCAATTCCTTTGAATCAATTGATCTTCCGTTTAAAGGAAAGCTCATCTTCAGTTTTTGCAGTAAGTGAATCAACAACTGAGCAGATTGAAGAAAGGGATGTTGAGTCAATTGTATCTTCAGCTTTGGAAGCAACTTTTGCCAAATTATCTGAGTATGTAACGAAAGGTAAAATTTCTGAGAATGAAGAAATCATTTTCAGAAAAACTCTTTCAGATATTGTTTTTGATTTGAGAGACGGTGGTATGAATAAAGGACTTTATAAATATTTTATTCTGAAATGTGATGGATTGAGTATGGATGTATTTCGGGAAAAATATCAGAATAAACTGGAATATCTCGTAAGAATTCTGAAAGCCAATATTGCTGATGAATTAAGGCATTAAATTCTGCCCGAGTAATTTTCCGAAAATCAGGATTTTACTTCTATTATATATATGAAAATTGAGGAATTAAGATTGAAAGATAAGATAACCGAAAAAGATTTATTTGATTTTGTATTCTTTCCAGCTCTTTTGTCGAAGGAGAAATTTTTATATCTGGAAAATTCAAACGATTTCTCCAAAGAGATAGAATTTTTTACTGAGCTTAAAAGATCTTTACAAAAAGAAATTTCTGACGAGGAAAGAATTTTAATCTCTAAAAAAATTCCGGCTTACTCTTTTGATGTTTCAAACAGTACTGCAAAAATTATTCATCTCTATCCTGTAGAAGTACCGAAGAAGAAAGTTAAGGGACTTATTCTTGCTGCCGCTTCAGAAAACAATGGTAAATCGAAAGTAACATCTCGAACATTTTATGATGATAATAAAACATACATTATTAAGGTAATCAACTACGAAAATTCTTCCAAAATATTTGTTTTTTCAACTTTGGATGAAATGATAAAAAACTTTGATATTATAATCTTACCACAGAAATTAAAGTATCATCTCAAAGATAACACCGAACCACTTTTGCTGGACTTTAATATTGACCCGGAAAATATTGTTTTAGAATTTAATCTTATAAAGCATAATTGACCTATTTGTAAGCTAAGATACTTATCTTTAAAGTCTTCTATTTTAAAAAGTCCCCATAAATTGAATGAAAAATTCAAACCCCCAATTTTTAGCAATGACTAATTAAAGCGCTGATTATTCAAATACGGTATCTGCTGTGATGATTTAAAGACTGTATAATATGATCTATGTGCGGGATGGGTATGACCATTAAAGTTGTAATTTCTGGTTGGGAAATTCTTAGATATACCCTGGTTATAAGCTGGGATGTTTGTTAATCTTGCAGGGGAGGAGTATTTACTAAATCCCACTTGCGTTGTAGGATAATTCACATAATTTTTTTGATTTGTAGAAGTAACGTAAGCTTCCTCCAGCTTTGGTTTATTGATTTTGGAATAAATCAAACCAGCAACGAAAAAAATTATAATTATCGAGAGCAAAGCAAGTGAGAAAATGATTATAATTGATTCTATACTCATAATATTTCCTTAATTGTTTAATATTCTTTTTATTATATTTTTTGCAGCTCAATTAAATGAATTATGCTGCTGTCAATCGAGACTGATGAATTTCTTAACTTAATTAATAAATCTTTCTTTTTCACATTGATTGACCTTCTTTTTTATAATTTATATACACGAGTCCTTCTTGTCTTGAACCCTACTAAACGCTTATTAAATAGAAATCGCACTGAGTTCTTTTTAATAATTAAAGCCTCATATTAATTTTTCTTACTAAATACAAGAGATTCATTTAAATTTTTCTATCACATTTTCCTGGTTTTATTTGAGAACCTGTATATCTCACACCATCGTCAATTTGATTATTGAGTTGCTAAAAACTAAAAACCACAAACGAATTGATTGAGATCTTATATATTCATCTATTTTTAATCAGTTATCCTTGATGATGTTTTTAACTCCATTGATTTTTTAACAGCTTATTGATACAATAGAGAAGCCAAATAAATGTTTTTGTTTTTGAGAGAATTAAAAGATTAGTTAAAAAAGAGATGTTCCATAAAGTTACACTTTTTCAATATGTTACATTTGTTTGCAAGTGTGAATAAATATTGAAACTTAAATTTTTATCAGAAAATTTTTTAGAGAAAATTCTATTTAGCAGAATGTTATACAAAATAAACTTAAACGTTATTAACAAACTCCAATTTTAGTTCAAAATAAAAGTATAATAAAATCCCTCTTAATTAAATCCATCATAAAGTGTATTACTTTATTATCATCCAAAGGTTTTAATCAAATGGGGCAAAAGCCCATAATTTCCTTGTTTTTATAATAACAGTTGGATAAATCCAACTGCAATAGATAAAAACACTCTAATGAACATTTACTTGGGGCTGTCTAAAAAGTAAATTTTCTTTGTGTCTTGGTGTCATTGTGGCAAATCAAATATCTTTTACAAACAGAATTCAACATAACAGCCACAAAGTCACCAAGTCACTAAGTAACACAAAAAACTTCTCAGTCAGTCCAAAAAAATTAAAAGCAGAAACAGCTTTAACCACATAAATATATTTATTTTGAACAGATATGATTTAGCACTAAAAGAATGTATTGTCTTTACCGATAATTATATGTAAGTTTATGTAGATTAAATCTAAATAGTATGGATAATTGCAATGAAAAAAGCCAGTGAATTAAATTTTGGTGAAAAAGGAATTATAAAGGATATAAATACATTAAATCCTTCTCATAGAAGGATAATAGAGATTGGTTTTACTCCCGGTCAAGAAATAGAACTTATAAATACCTCAATATTCAATGATCCGTTGACTTTTTCTTTGAGAGGTACCCTAATAGCTTTAAGAAAGATTCAAGCTGATTGTATTATAGTTAATTAAACTGATGTCTGAAATCCCCTTAATAAATTTAGTTGGACCCCCTAATTCGGGAAAAACAACTCTCTTTAATATCTTTAGCGGAAAGCATCTTAAAACAGTAAATTATCCGGGTTCTACCGTTGAGTATTCATCGAGTGATTTTCTTGAAAAGTTCAACTTAAAAGCAAAAATTTTTGATTCACCAGGAATAATTTCGTTAAATGCAAATTCACCTGATGAAGAAGTCGCAATTGAGTCTTTATTTTATCAGCCAAACAATGGAATTCCAGACTTAATTTTAGTTACAGCAGATTCAAGTCAAATAACAAGGCATTTACTTTTAACTCAACAGTTAATAGATGCAGGTTTTAAGGTCATCCTCGTTTTAACAATGATTGATATTCTTAACAGAAAGAATTTAAAAGTCAACTGCAGACTTTTATCAGAGATTTTGGGAATTGATGTCGTTACTGTTAATGGGAAAACCGAAGAAGGTATTGAAGATTTAGTTACCATTATAAAGGGAAATTTAAATAAACCAAAAAGCAATCCCGATCACAGTAAGCTGACCAAATTCAAGGAAAAGGAATATATAATTGATACTTATGAAAAAATTGAGGAAATAGTAGGTAAAGTAATTGAACCACTCAATCCAAATATTAAAAATGCAAATAATCAGCTGCGAATAATTAACCCAACATTAAGAGAACCTACTCAACAACCAGATGCTTTGACTTTAAGGATTGATAAAATTCTCTTGCATAAATATTTCGGTTTTATTTTTTTTCTACTAATGATGGGAGCAATTTTCACTTCTATTTTTTGGTTAGCTGCTCCATTAATGGATTTAGTTGATACTCTCTTCTCTACCCTTGCAAATTATTCATCTGAATTATTGGGTAACAACTGGTATTCTGATTTAATTTCTGATGGAATAATCAGCGGAACAGGAGCAGTCCTGATTTTCCTTCCCCAAATTCTGATTTTATTTTTAATATTGGGTTTGCTGGAAGATACTGGTTATCTTGCACGAGGAGCGATGTTAATTGATAAACCTCTTTCAAAAATTGGATTAAATGGAAAATCATTCGTTCCGATGCTTTCAGGTTTTGCTTGTGCTATTCCTGCGATATTATCAACAAGAACTATTTCAAACAGACGCGAAAGACTTTTAACTATTTTTATAATTCCGCTAATGAGTTGCAGTGCGCGGTTGCCAGTTTATGTTTTGCTGATTGCTTATTTAATACCTCCAGATAAACCCTGGTTAGGAGGATTTTTATTATCATTTGTTTATCTGGTTAGCATAATCTTATCTATAATTGTGGCGTATGTAATTAATAAATTCAATAAAAGCCTGATAAAAGCTCAGGATGATTCATCTTTTATTCTTGAATTACCAACGTATAAACTTCCTAAGTTAAAAGTTGTGCTAAGAAATTCTTATGAAAATTCAAAAGAATATATTTTAAGAGCGGGACCAATAATTTTAGTCTTATCACTTATAATCTGGTCACTCACCTATTTGCCATATAATGTACCTGAATTTGATAAAACAGGATTGACAGAAGAAGAAGTTTTATTAATTGAAAAGTCAGAGCGTATATCGAATTCATACGCAGCAAAGATTGGTACATTTATCGAGCCCACAATGCAACCTTTAGGACTTGATTGGAGAGTTGGAGTTTCTTTGATAGCTGCATTTGCAGCACGGGAGGTATTTGTCAGTTCAATGGCTTTGATATTTAAAGTAACTGATGAAGAGAACATTCAATCATCTCTTATCAATGCTATGAGAAATGCAAAAGTTGAATCTACCGGCGAACCTTTATTCACAATATCAACTTCCATAGGACTGATTTTCTTTTTTATTTTTGCATTACAATGCATTTCAACTTTGGCAGTTTCAAAAAAAGAAACCGGAAGTTGGAGAATTCCATTATTACAATTAATGATTTTTACATCTACAGCTTACATTTTTACTTTTTTTATTGTAAATGTCCTTAAATCTTTTGGAATTAACTAATTCTTAAATAATATTTATAACTGAAATGAATAACGAAAAAGCTGAAGAAATATTCAGAAAGTTTTTAAAAGACGGTAAAAACAGAATAACTCCCGAAAGATTTGAAGTACTTGAATATGCTCTTGAATATGATGGACATTTCGGAGCCGATGATTTATTTATTTTGATGAAAAACTATAAGTCAAGAGTATCAAGAGCAACTGTATATAACACTTTAGAACTTTTAGTACAGTGTGGATTGTTATCTAAGAGAAACTTCGGTGATAATATAAGCCGATATGAAAGCAATTTTAAAAGACAGCAGCACGACCATCTGATTTGTGTTGAATGCGGTAAAATTGTAGAATTTACTGATGCAAGACTAATAAGTATTCCGGAGAATATTTGTAAAGATTTAGGATTTGAATTAGACAGCTATTCATTTAATATTTTTGCCCGTTGTAAAAACAAAAAAAATTGTAAAAAGAACAGTAATGAAAAAAATTAAATACCCTTTAATCTGGTCAAAGAATAATTTCTCCATTAAAATTTTCTGTTCTATTCCAAATATTGCAACAGGAATTTTACTAAAGTCGGGAGAATGTTATTCACTTATTGACCCTGGCGATGGAATTCTTAGAGATTTAACTAATGAAATTAGTGTTGATAAAATTAAAAGTATATCCGATGTTTTTATAACTCACGGTCATCACGACCACGTCGGAGGTGTTTGGTCTTTGCTAACTTATTTACGAGTGATGAATAAAAAATCACATCTTAAAATTCATTATCCAAAAGGGTGCTCAGAGATTGAACATATTCATAAAGCTTTCTTAGAAGTTTATCAAAATTCCCTTTCCTATAAAATAATACTTAATTGCATTGATAAGCAGAAACTAATCAAATCAAAAAATATGACAATAAAACCTTTTGAAGTAATTCATAAAGAGTTCATCAATAATAAAAAAAGAAGGGTTCCGTCTTTAGGTTTTAATTTTTATTTTAATAAAATGAATATTTGTTACGGCGGTGATACTGCATATTGTGAAACTTTAGTACAAAATGCAGTTAACGCAGATTTGGCAATAATTGAAGCAGGTCACGGAGATGAAGAATCTGATGATATGCATATGTCTTTCAAAGAAGCTAGATTAATTGGAAAATTAGCTAAAGAATATTTTTTAGTTCACGTACCAGAATAAATAAGGAGAAATAATGAAAAACTTTTTAGCGTTTATTTTGCTTATCTCACTTTCATTAAGTTTTGCACAAGAGAAATATCTGATGGAAGGAGAAAAAAGATTAAAAAATATCAAAATGTTAACCGAAGTCGGAGAAAATGCTGAAGCATATTTTTCTTTTGACGGTTCTAAAATTATCTATCAATCAACTGTAGATGATTTAAAATGTGACCAGATTTTCACAATGAATCTTGATGGTTCAGACAAAAGATTAGTATCAACTGGAAAAGGAAGAACAACGTGTGCATATTTCTATCCAGATGGAAATAAAATTCTTTATGCATCAACTCATCATTTTGATGAAAATTGTCCACCCCCTCCAGATCGTTCGAAAGGTTATGTTTGGAAACTTTATGATGAATTCGATATTTTTATGGCAAATGCTGATGGCTCAGATTTAGTTCAACTAACAAGTTCAGGCAAATATGATGCAGAAGCTACAATCTCACCAAAAGGAGATAAAATTGTTTTCACTTCAACACGTGATGGCGATCCTGAACTTTACGTGATGAATCTCGATGGCTCTGAGCAAACAAGAATAACTTTTGAAAAAGGATATGATGGCGGTGCATTTTTCTCTGCTGATGGCAGTAAAATTGTTTTCAGAGCAAGCAGACCTAAAACCGAAAAAGAACTCGAAGATTATAATGATCTGGTTAATGAAGGATTGGTTAGACCAACAAATTTAGAAATATTTGTTATGGATGCTGATGGGAAGAATATGAAACAAGTTACTAATTTGAAATCCGCAAGTTTTGCCCCATTTTTTCACCCTGATGGGAAAAGAATTATTTTCTCTTCAAACTATGGCAGCAAAGATAGAAGAGAATTCAATTTATTTATGATAAATATTGATGGCAGCGGCTTAGAACAAGTAACTTTTAATCCGACTTTTGATGGCTTTCCTATGTTTTCTCCCGATGGGAAATATTTAATTTTTGGTTCTAATCGCTTTAATAAGAATCCCAACGATACGAATGTTTTTATTGCGGAATGGATTGATGATATTCAGTAGGATGGAATAGGTTTAAGTTTAAGTTTAAGTTAAAGTTAAAGTTAAAGCTTCTTTTAATGGCAATAATTTTTTAAAGCATTTAAGAAAGGTGATTTTTATGATTCATTTCTTTCGATGGACAAATTTTAAAATGCTCATTGCAATTCTTGTATTTTCATCTTATGGAATTTCCTATTGTCAGAAAATTGATTCACCTGAAATTACAAGCGCAGAAATATTTGAGCACATTAAATATCTTGCTTCAGATGAACTTGAAGGAAGAATGACCGGCTCTGAGAAAATTAAACAAGCTGCAGATTATATTAAAAATGAATTTCAAAAAGCTGGTTTAGAACCAGTATTCAATGGCAGCTTTTTCCAGGAATTTCCTTTTATATCAAAATTAGAATTTGGTAAAAATTCTTTTTCACTAATTGGTCAAACTAATCTGGAGTTGAATTTATCAAAAGATTATACTCCTATATCATTTACTGATAATCTTACAGTTGAAGGTGATTTAGTTTTCGCTGGCTTCGGAATTTCATCTCAAGATTTGAATTACGATGATTATCAAGGATTAGATGTAAAAGATAAAATTGTGGTAGTATTCAGAAACAATCCAGAAAGTAATGATCCAAATTCAAAATTTAATCGCTTCTCAAGTTTCAGAGTTAAAACCTCAGTTGCACGAGACAAAGGAGCAAAAGGAATTATTTTCATAAACACATCAGAAAAAAAAGATGATGATAACCTCGTTAATCTCAGATACGATGGTGCAGGAAAAGTAAAAGATATTGCTGCAATTCAAGTTAAGAGAAATATAATTGATGACATTCTTAGAAATTCAGGGAAGTCGCTTGAAGAGTTAGAAAATCAAATAGTTGAAACAAAACAACCAAATTCATTTTTAATTGAAGGTAAAAAAGTAAAAATCCAAACTACTGTTAATGAAATAGAATCAAAGTGTATCAATGTTGGTGCATTGTTGCGAGGCAATGATCCGCAATTAAAGAATGAATATCTTGTAGTCGGAGCTCACTTTGATCATCTTGGCTGGGGTGGCAGTAATTCACTTCACCAAGGCGAACCTCAAATTCACAATGGTGCCGATGACAACGCCTCAGGAACAACGGGTCTTCTTGAACTTTCTGAAAAGTTTGCCTCAATAAGAAATGATTTGAAACGCAGTATTATCTTTTTTGCTTTTTCAGGCGAGGAATTGGGACTTTTAGGTTCATCTTATTTAGTAAAAAATTTTCCAGTGCCGATTGAAAATGTAGTATCAATGTTTAATATGGATATGATCGGAAGATTAAAAGAAAACAATCTTATAGTTTATGGAACCGGAACCTCATCTAATTGGAAAAATATTCTTAATGAAAAAAATAATTTTGATTTCAAACTGACTTTTAACGATGAAGGCTTTGGACCGAGTGATCACGCTGCATTTTATGGGATGAAAATTCCAGTTCTATTTTTCTTCACTGGAACACATAATGACTACCACAAACCAAGTGATGACTACGATAAGATAAATTCTGAAGGTCAAGAAAAGATTCTCAAATATATCTTTGAAATTGCGAAAGAAGTCGTCAATAGCGATCAAAAACCAGATTACATTTCAGTTGAAAGAAAAGATACCGGCAGAATGACTTCTTCAAGAGTATGGATAGGAACAATTCCCGATTTTGCTGGTGAAGTTTCAGGTTACAAATTAGCGGGTGTTTCTGATGGCAGTCCAGCTGCTATAGCAGGACTAAAAGGCGGAGATATAATAATCAAATTTGGAGAAAGTAAAATTTCAAATTTATATGATTTTACTTATGCTATCGGGAATTACAAACCAGGAGATAAAGTAAAAGTTGTCGTAAAACGCGGTGAAGAAGAAAAAGAATTTGAATTAGAATTGAAATCAAGATAAATGAAGAAAATATTATTTGTATGTATGGGTAATATTTGCAGATCTCCGGCAGCAGAAGGAGTTCTAAAAAAAATCATCAACGAAGAAAATCTTTCAAAAGATTTTTATATTGATTCTGCTGGTTTGATTGATTACCATTCTGGTGAATCACCAGATGAAAGAATGATTTCAGTTATGGAAGAAAGGGGCTACCCTCTTAATCACTCTGCAAGACAAATAAATTTAAAGGATTTTGAAATTTTTGATTACATAATCGCTGTTGATAATTATATATATCGTGAATTGAACAGATATCCAATTAGTACAGATAAAAAGCAGAAAATCTTAAAACTTGCTGACTTCTTAAAAAATTATAATGAAAAAGAAATTGCCGACCCCTATTATGGAAGCAATGAAGATTTCGAATATTGTGCAGATTTAATTGAAGATTCTGTTCAGGGATTCTTTAATGATAAATTAAAACCCAATGAACAAGATTTATAATACCATTGAAAACGAACTAAATATAAAAATTAAATCTGCACGATCAGTCGGAGGCGGATGCATTAACGATGCAGAGATAATTACAGACAATTACAACAAATCCTATTTTCTAAAAAAAAACCTCTACTCCCCTCCTGATATGTTTTTTAAAGAAGCTAACGGTTTAAATGAATTAAGTAAAGCAGATACCATAAGAGTTCCCAAAGTGATTTTAGTTTCAGAAAAATTTCTCCTGCTTGAGTACTTAGAATCTTCATCAAAATCAAAAAACTTTTTTGAAAATTTCGGCAGAGCATTTGCCAAACTTCATAAATTTAGTTCAAACGAATTTGGTTTTTTTGAAGATAATTACATCGGTTCAACTCCGCAGGTTAATATTCCTGAGCAAGAAGAAAAATATGATTGGAAGAAATTTTATCTTAATAAAAGAATTCTTTTTCAATATCAACTTCTTGAAAAAGCTGGTTATTCTGATGAAAGTTTGAGAAAATATTTAAGGAACATTGAAGAAAATATTGATAAAATTTTAGACGGAGCTGAAAATATTCCCTCTCTGCTTCACGGAGATTTATGGTCTGGTAATTACATTACTGACGAATTTGGCGAAGCTTGTTTGATTGACCCTGCCGTTTATTATGGTAATCGTGAAGCTGATTTATCAATGACAAAACTTTTCGGCGGATTTTCATCAACTTTTTATAAATCATATCAGGAAGAATTCCCACTTCCGGATGGTTTTGAATATCGAGAAAATATTTACAAACTCTATCACGTTATGAATCATTTAAATTTATTTGGCGGCAGTTATTACAGTCAGACTATTTCTTTAATGAAATTTTATTACAAATGATTTTAATTTTTTTCTTATCATATCTGTTCTTTTGTCAAATTCAGAACGAAGAAATAATCATTGATAGCAATTTTACATTCGAAGAGTCATTGGCTGGAATTTCCATTCAAAAAAAAATTGTTGAGCAACTTGAGTTAGTTGATGTACACTATTACTCTTTTGATGGCAAATTACATAAAGGACAACTTTTAATTAATAAAAAAGTCAAAGATGATATTTTAGAAATTTTTGATTTGATAAGAGAAACAAAATTTCCAGTTTCAAAAGTCATCCCGATTTCATACTACAATTGGGATGATGAAAAATCAATGAATGACAATAACACCTCAGCTTTTAATTACAGATTTATAAAGAATACAAAAGTATATTCATATCATAGTTATGGTTTAGCAATAGATATAAACCCAATGCAAAATCCCAACGTCAAAAGAGGTAGAATTCTACCTGATAAAGCAGTTTATAATCCTGAAGCACCCGGAACATTAACACATAGCAGTAAAATTGTGAGAGAGTTTATTAGAAGAGGATGGCAATGGGGAGGAAATTGGAAAAGTTCAAAGGATTATCAGCATTTTGAAAAAAGAATAAGATGAAAAATTTGTTAAACGTTTTAACAAAAATTTTATTCTCAGCTTTACTAATATTTATTAATTCCTGTACTGAAAGAGAATTGTTTGATAGAAATCTTATCTTACCATCTATTACAGGGTTATACACAGAAATATCCGGCAGCATATACGGACGACTAACCAAACAAAATTCTCCTTATCTTGTTACAAAAGATTTGATTGTCGAAAGTGAAGACTCTTTAACAATTGAACCTGGAACAATTTTGTATTTTA
>Ga0308414_1001789_pt1 | contig 13971 bp, 16 predicted proteins | sample HotsprSampleOS50_FD_205667 | JGI IMG/M metagenome (GOLD analysis project Ga0308414, IMG submission 205667) | Hot spring phototrophic mat microbial communities from Octopus Spring, Yellowstone National Park, Wyoming, United States - 20090730_OS50 ... | reverse complement strand
AAGAAATATTACCATATGTAAATCTTATTGATAGCGGTGAGCATTCATCTGTCTCTGCTCTTAGGTTACTTGCAGAAAGAAAATTACTAAAAGAAGAAAAAAACATATTTATCGAAAGACCCGACATTAAATTTTTTGTAACAGATTTACCTCAAAATTTTCATATTCAAGCACGATCATTCTTAGGATTTGATGTAGATAGTCCCGAATTAATTGATTTATAATATATGATAGATGATAAATTAATTGAAATTTTGCTAAAAAGTAAGAACGTTACAGTTCTAACAGGTGCAGGAGTATCCCAAGAGAGTGGTGTTTCTACATTTAGAGATCCCGACGGGCTATGGAGCAAGTTTAACCCTCAGGAATTGGCTTCTATGGATGGTTTTCTTTCTAATCCACAGCTGGTATGGGATTGGTATAATTATAGAAGAAAAATTATATATCAAGTAAATCCTAATCCAGGACATTACGCATTAGCAGAATTAGAAAATATTTATCCAAACTTTTATTTAATTACTCAAAATGTAGATAGACTTCACCAACGAGCTGGCTCCAGTCGAGTAATTGAATTGCACGGAAATATTATTGATAATTATTGCAAAGATTGTACAAAAGAATTTCATTTCGATGAAATAATAGAAAATATTCCTAAATGTGATGTTTGTGGTGGATTGATAAGACCTGCAGTAGTGTGGTTTGGGGAGATGCTGCCTAAAGAAGCATTAAAGCAAGCAGAAATACTTGCTATGAAAAGCGATATATTTATATCGGTAGGTTCATCTTTAGAAGTATATCCTGCAGCAAATTTACCATTAATTGCAAAAAATTATGGTGCTGTAACTGTAGATATCAATCCAAATAAATCAGCATTAAGTTACTATATGGATTTTATATTGCAATATCCATCGGGAATTGTATTACCAAAAATTGTAGAACTATTAAAAGAAAAATTAAAATGATTTACGGCATTGGAACCGATATAATAGAAACAGAAAGAATAAAAAACGCTATCGAAAATTATGGAACTCGTTTCCTTAATAGAATATATACCAAAGACGAGCAAGAATATTGCGAATCTTTCAACGATACTAAATATGTGCATTACGCTGCTAGATTTGCTGCAAAAGAATCATTTAGCAAAGCTATAGGAACAGGAATAACAAATGAATTTAAATTTTTAGAAGTATCAGTATTAAACGAGCCTAATGGTAAGCCATACGTAGTATTATCGGGAAATTTAAAAGATAAATATGCTCATCTAAATATCCATATATCTCTATCACATACATCGCATAATTCTGTAGCATTTATAGTATTAGAGAGTAATAATGAACTTGATTGAGATTATTGGTTATTTAGCTGCATTTTTTACTACAATTTCTTTTATACCACAAGTAATAAAAGTTGTAAAAGAAAAACAAACGCGTAATATATCGCTTCAAATGTATTTGATTTTCTCTTTAGGAATTACCTTTTGGCTAATTTATGGTATATTAATTAATTCATTACCAATAATTTTAGCTAATTCTCTTACTCTTACTTTTGCAATTATAATATTATCTTATAAAATAAAATACAAGTAAATTATTGATTATTATTAGCTTCTTTTTCTTTCTTTAAAGCAATAAAGCGATAAGTATAAAGTCCTGTTGCAGCAAAGCACGATAATGACATTATTGAAAAAACTGCAATTCGCCTATTTCTTTTCTCTATATCTTCTACATTCTTAGAATTAAAAGCCATTATACCTGTTTGAATTGCAAAAAGTAAAGTAATTAAAGCAACAAAATGTGCAATAGTTCTATTCCCCTTTTTAATAAATGGAGATAATCCTACTAAAATGATACCAATTATAGGACCTATTAAAGCAGTAAATGGACGCTCGGGATTAGAGAAATAGGAAAATAGCCCTGCAGCAATCAGAATTATACCATTAATTATTGTAATAATATGTGGATTTTTTTTCATTTTTATCCTTTTATGATTATCAATAATAATATTTAACGTAAGAAATTGTAATTTATAATATATTACAAATATTTATTAATGCAATTCGTAAATTTTCAAAATATTTATATTAAAATGATAAATCGAAGCAATCTTTTTGTATTTTTGTTATTTGTATTGCTAATAAATTATAGCTGCAATACTCAAGAGAAGGTTAATAAAATGAAACTTGAAAATAATAAATTCGAAATTAATCGTAGCGAAGAAGAATGGAAAAAAATCCTTTCACCCGATGAATATCGTGTACTAAGGATGAAAGGAACAGAATATCCATTTACAGGCGAATATAATTTATTCTTCGAAGATGGTGTGTATAAATGTAGAGCTTGCGGGAATCATCTATTTAATTCTGATACTAAATTTAAGTCTCATTGTGGATGGCCTAGTTTTTATGATGTAGCAAAAAGTGATGCTATCATAGAAGTATTGGATACATCGCATAATATGATTAGAACAGAAGTTATCTGTGCAAAATGCGGCAGTCATTTAGGGCACGTATTCGATGATGGTCCCGAACCAACAGGATTACGATATTGTATTAATTCTATAGCAATATCTTTTGCTAAAGATAGTGTTAATAATAAAGAGAGTAAATAGATGGCAAAGAAGCAATCATCAGAGCAAAAATCTGGTTATCAAGATTATATTTTAAATATTATTAAAACAAAGCCCGATTTTGATGTAAGTAAAAAGCTCCTAATCGATGGTATAAAAAAATTTATGCCTGAATACAACCCAACTTCATTAAAATCTATTGATTTCGATAGAACTCTAATTGAATTCGAAAATTGGTTAGTCCAAACTATAACAAACGACCCTATCCCAAGCTCTGTAAAATCAATCTGGATAGGTCTAAATGATAATTCTAAAGATGAAACTGTATCTTTACCCGAAATACAATTACAAATAGTAGGTTCTAAATTTTTACCTGATAATAAACCCGATGATTGGTTTAAGAACGACTTGTGGGATGCAACAGGTAAAAATTCTGAGATTAAAGCCTACAAAACTATTTCAAATACTATAAAAAATTATTTAGACCTTCAGCCACTAATTTTAAATTATTTAATGATGACCTTGACAGTAATTTTAGCCCAAAATGGATTTGATATAATAAAACATGAGTTTTTAATTTATCAGAAAAGTTTGCTGGTAGGCTGTGGTTTCGAAAGCGGAGAGCGATACATAATCGGTAAATTAACCGAAGATGGATTAGAGCCAATTAATTAATTTAATATTAATAATTTTTCTTTAAATTTGCTATTCTTATAATATTAGATTTTAAATATGAATCAAGAAATAGCCAACGTTAACAATTTAGAAGAATTTAATTCCGATAGTCAAAATCAAACAGCCCTTGATAATGTAGAAAATAAAAGGAAACATCCTGCTCTAATTATTTATGTTGCATTTATTCTAATTTATGTAGGATTAATTATTGCACCAAAGACAGATTTCGATAACGATTGGAACAAAGCCCTAACAAAATTCGAAAGAGCTAAGACTATCACTGATCCTAATCTTCGGCAACAAGAATTCTTTATCGCTCTAAAAGAATTAAATGACCTAAAGAATAAATATCCTTATCACGGTAAATTATATCTAAATTCTGCGTATTTTTATTTTACATTAGGTCAATTAGATTCTGCTATTGTCAATTCTTATCTTGCTTTGAGAATTGGTGGTGGTGGATTAGTCAATAGTTACGACTCTCAGGCAATAGATATTTTTCTTAGGTCAACCTTGAATAAAGCAACTTACTTTTTTCAGAGAGGCGATACTATTTCTGCATTAAATACTTTCAAATTTTCGCATAATTTATTACCAAACAATCCTGTATTATCTAGAATTATTGGCAATTATTATGCTATGTATGGTAACTTAGATTCAGCCAAGAAATATACTGATCTATCATATATACATAACTCTAAAGATATAGAAACACTCTATAACTATGCTTTAATTTACAAAAGACAGGGCAAATTAGATACAGCTCTGATAATAATCAATACAGCTCTTAATGCAAATCCAAAACACGAACAATTCCTTAAGCTTCTTGAACAAATAAATAGTAAAAAAAATGAAAAACAATAATATTACAGATTTAATAATTAATTTAAAAGCAGAATATATATTCATTGTCTTAGGGGCTATTTTTGGAATAATGATAGCCTTTTCTAATCCACCTTTTCATTCTAACGATGAAGATAGACACTATTATTTGGCTTATTATTATTCTACAGGTAGAGTATCGCCAGATACTTTAAATAAATTGCCGGGGTTATTAATACCGCAAAATTTATATAACATTGTGTCTTCTACTCAAGGCATAAATTATTTTGCAGGTGATAAAATTTCACGTGCAAAAATAGAAGAGGATAAAAAAATAAAATTAGAAAAAGATAAAAAAATATTTATGTCTTTAGTTACTTATATCAATCCTATAGCCTATATCCCTGCTACAATAGGTATTATAATTGGTAAATTTATAAATGATAACCCTATAAGTTTATTATATGCAGGTAGAATTGCTAATTTAATATTTTTTTTAATAGTTGTTTTTTTGCAATTAAACTAGTCCCAATTTTTAAAGCTACATTTACTATGATTGCTTTATCTCCGATGGTAATTTACCAGGCTTCATCTGTTACTTATGATACTCCTATTTTAGCATTATCTTTATTCATAGTAGCATATATTATCAAATTATATTATCAAGTTGAACAAATTAATGATAAACAATTAATTTATTTATTATTAATTACTTTTATAATACATATTATTAAACAAGGCTATTTATTTATACCATTATTAGCAATCATTCTACCACAAGAAAAATTTGTCAAAAAAAATTATTATTGGGGAATAATAATATTGCTTGTTGTTATATATTTTTTAGCTACTCAAATATGGAATATATATGTTAGTTCACTTAATTTACCTCCATTCCCAAAATTCTTATCCGATTTTAAATATGGAGGTGACGAAAGTATAAACATAATTCTATCGAATCCATTAGAATTTATATATAAAATTTTAATGAATTTTATTACACAAGGTAAAGAATGGCTATGGGGTGCTTTTGGAAGATTTGGTTATTCTTATACTATAATGAATAAATTAATATTGTTTATTTACGGATTTGTTCTTATCTCGGTTGCATTCTTAGATAAAGGCAATTATAAAGAATTTGATTTAAAAACAAGAATCAAAATATTGACTGTAGCTATTCTTGGAATATTATTTATAGTAGTTGGATTTTTTGTTACAAGCACTCCAATAGGAGCAAATTTAGTTTTTGGAATACAGGGACGCTATTTCATTCCATTTATCAGTATTTTACTTTTGGCATTATACAACAATACTTTTCATTTTGAACTGTTTACAAGATATAAATATATATTCGTTTTAATTTTTATGTTTATAATTTTAACATTTACTGTTATATTTATAAATAACGAATTATGGAAAGCATAAAAAATTTTTAATAAAGGATAAAAATGGAATTTTTATTAACAGAAGAACAATTAATGCTAAAAGAAATGGTTTCTAAATTTGCTAAAGAAAAAATAGCTCCCGTTGCAGCCGAAAATGAAAGAAACCATATATTTCCAGCTGATATTATAAGAGAAGCCGGCGAATTAGGACTAATGGGAATAGCCTATCCTACCGAATATGGTGGTGCCGGGATGGATTTTGTATCGTATTTTTTAGCAATAGAAGAAATATCAAGATGGTGTGCCTCTACGGGTGTAATTATTTCAGCTCATTCATCTTTGGTTTGCGACCCAATTTATAGGTTTGGTACTGAGGAGCAAAAACGAAGATACTTGCCCGATTTACTATCAGGTAAAAAAATTGGAAGTTTCTCTCTTACTGAGTCTGGTGCAGGGTCTGACTCGGGAGCAACTAAAACAACAGCAAAATACGAAAATGGCAAATGGATTTTAAATGGATCTAAATTATTCGCTACAAATGGTAAAGAAGCAGATGTGTTTGTATTGATTGCATCAACCGAGCCATCGTTGAAAACTAAAGGCGTAACTGCTTTTATTGTAGATAGAGATACTCCTGGATATAGAATTGGAAAAATCGAAAGAAAATTAGGAATTCGTTCTTCGTCTACTGCCGAAATTATTTTAGAAAATGTAGAAATTCCTGACGAAAATAGATTAGGCGAAGTAAATGGTGGATTTAAAATTGCTATGATTACTCTAGATGGTGGTCGTTTAGGTATAGCTTCTCAAGCACTTGGAATTGCAAGAGCAGCAATCGAAGATTCTATAAAATATGCTAAAGAAAGGCACCAATTCGACCAACCCATTGCTAATTTCCAAGCTATTCAATGGATGCTTACCGATATGACCGTTAGATACGAAGCATCTTGGCTACTTACTTGGAGAGCAAGCCGTATGAAAGATTTAAAGCTTAATTATTCTAAAGAAGCAGCAATGGCAAAACTTGATGCTTCGGAGACAGCAATGTTTTGTGCTAATAAGGGTATCCAAATTCACGGCGGATACGGATATACTGAAGATTTTAACGTGGAAAGATATTACAGAGATGCTAAAATCTGCGAAATTTACGAAGGCACAAGCGAAATTCAGCGTCTTGTAATTGCTCGTAGTATTCTTAAATAATTAACACTAACACATATTAATTATCGTATATTCAATTTATATATACAAATTTTGGTATTAATATGGAAAATTTAAATTATAAATTAGAAGAATTTCAAAAAAAAATAGATGCAGGCGAAAAAATCGAACCAAAAGATTGGATGCCCGAAGATTATCGTAAAAATTTAATTAGGATGATATCTCAGCACGCTCACTCCGAAGTAGTCGGAATGTTGCCCGAAGGTAATTGGGTAACACGTGCTCCATCTTTACGCAGAAAATTAATCTTGCTTGCAAAAATTCAAGACGAAGCGGGGCACGGACTATATCTATATAATGCTGCGGAAACTTTAGGAATATCTCGCGAAGAAATGATAGATAACTTATTAGAAGGTAAAGCAAAATATTCATCTATATTTAATTATCCTACTCTTACTTGGGCTGATATAGGTGCTATTGGATGGTTAGTAGATGGTGCTGCTATGGTGAATCAAGTTAGTTTAATGAGAACATCCTATGGACCATATTCGCGTGCAATGATTAGAATATGCAAAGAAGAAGCTTTCCATAATAGACAGGGATATGAATTAATAGCAGAACTATGCAATGGTACTGAAGAACAAAAACAAATGGCTCAAGATGCTCTTAACCGATGGTGGTGGCCTGCTTTAATGATGTTTGGTCCCGATGATACTCATTCTGTTCATAGCGAACAATCACTTAAATGGAAAATAAAAGCAGAACGCAACGAAGCATTGCGTCAAAAATTTATAAATATGACTGTTCCACAGGCTGAAGCAAGGGGACTAAAAATACCCGATCCTGATTTGAAATATAATCCTGAAACCAAAACTTATACTTATGGAAAAATTAATTGGGATGAGTTTTTTAATGTAATTAATGGTAATGGACCTTTGAATAAAGTTAGAATTGCTACTCGTAAAAAGGCTCATCAAGACGGTCAATGGGTAAGAGAAGCTGCCGAAGCCTATGCTAATAAAAGAAGTAAAAATTTTGCTGCATAAATCAATAAAGGATAATTATGTGCGATACTCAATGGAAACTTTGGGAAGTATTTGTACAACTAAAAACGGGTAAGCCGCACGAACATGTTGGAAATGTTCACGCTCCCGATCCAGAATTAGCAATACAAAATGCTAGGGATGTATATGCACGTAGGGATAAGCCCGTAAGCATATGGGTTGCACCTTCTGAATGTTTCTCGGCTACAACTCCTAAGGATAATGAAGCATTTTTCGATCCCGTAGATGACAAAATCTACCGTCATCCATTATTTTATAAAATTCCCAAAGGAGTAAGTGTTGATATCGAGTAATTTGCTTAATTTCGTTTTAAGAAATGGTGATGATAGATTAATTCTATCACATCGATTGGCTGAATTATGCGGGCATGCACCAATTTTAGAAGAAGATATTGCTCTTACTAATATAGCTTTGGATGTATTAGGGCAAGCAATATTATTCTATAAATATGCTGCAGAATTAGAAAATAACGGCAAAACAGAAGATTACTATGCTTACAAACGTAATGAAAGAGAATTTAAAAATTTGCTACTTGTAGAGCAGCCAAACGAAGATTTTGCCTATGTAATAGCTCGTCAATTTTATTTTGATACTTATGAATACTTTTTTTATGAAGAATTAATTAATTCTAAAGACAAGCAAATCTCTGCCATTGCCGAAAAATCTATTAAAGAAACTAAATATCACCTTCGTCATTCAAGTCAATGGATGCTTTATCTAGGAGATGGTACAGAAGAAAGCCACAATAGACTAACTAATGCTTGCAATTATTTGTGGATGTATACGGGCGAAATGTTCCAAAATCAAGACGAAGATTTACCTTTAATAGAGCAAGGAATAATACCCGATTTAAATAAAATTAAACCAAAATGGATAGATGCTGTATCGAAAGTAAAAGAAGAAGCTCAATTAGGCAAATATGATCCTAATTCTTTTATGCAAAAAGGTGGTCGTCTGGGTAATCATACCGAATACTTAGGCCATATCTTATCAGAAATGCAATATCTCACAAGAGCATATCCCGAAGCAAAGTGGTAAAAAAATAAATTTTTTTGAAAATGTATGTTTTTTCTCTCGTAATTCCACATTTTTTTCCAAGTCATTCCCACGCAAGTGGGAATGAAAAAGGGGAAAATATAAGAATGACACTCTAACATTGTCATTCCCTATTCTCTTTTCCTTCATTCCCTTTTCTTCTTTTCTGTCATTCCCGTGAAAACGGGAAACCAAAAAGAAGCGGGGTAATGTTTTTTAGATTCCCACTTGCGTGGGAATGACAAAGGGGTAAGAATTTTAAATTTTATTTATTAATAAATTTTAGATAATACATAAATTATTTGTGATCCCAAGGGGATTCGAACCCCTACTACAAGCGTGAAAGGCTTGTGACCTAACCGTTAGTCTATGGGACCAATTTTTACATCTTAAAAAGTATAGACTACTAAAATAATACTTTTATTTTAATTAGCAATAAACTTTTTTTAAAATTGATTTAATACTCTTATATCATTGTCATAAAGTAAGCGAATATCATCTATTCCTGTTGTTAACATTGTTACTCTTTCTATTCCAAAACCAAAAGCATAGCCAGTAAATTCTTCGGGATCTATTCCGCCCGCTTTCAATACATTAGGATGAACCATACCGCAACCTGCTATTTCTAACCATCCTGTATATTTACATACTCTACACCCTTTACCGCCGCACAAATAACACGACATATCAACTTCTGCACTTGGTTCGGTAAATGGGAAAAACGAAGGTCTAAAACGAAATTTTGAATTTTCGCCATACATTCTCTTTGCAAATGAAATCATCGTTGCTTTTAGCTCCGCAAAAGATACATTTTTATCAATATACAACCCTTCTATCTGATGAAATTCCGCCAGAGAACGAGCACTGATTGCTTCGTTACGATATACTCTACCCGGCATAATAGTTCTAATAGGTGGTTTTTGGCTTTTCATTACTCTAATTTGGACGGGCGATGTATGTGTTCGCAATAGCAAATCATTTCTATCGTTTGATATAAAAAATGTATCTTGCATATCGCGTGCGGGATGGTCCTTAGGAAAATTCAATGCATCGAAATTATGAAATTCATCTTCTATATCTACACTTTCGGCAACCGAAAAGCCCATTGTTTTAAATATTTCTACAAATTCATCTATATTTTTCATTACGGGATGAAAACTTCCTTTCCAACTTATCCTTCCCGATAATGTAAGGTCCAGATATTTTTCAGTTTTTGATTGACTTTTAAAAATTGCGTGTTTATCGTTAAAAAAATTTTCAGCTAATTTACGTAATTCATTTAATTCTTTTCCAACTACTGGCTTTAGATTAGCAGGAACATTTTTAAGCTCATCAAAAAACTTTTGAATTTTACCTTTTTTAACTAAATATTCTAATCTAAAATTTTCTAATTTTTCTAAACTATCAATTTTTGTCAGCAATTCTTCTATTTTTTTGCGTGTTTCTCTTATTTCTTCTATCATAAATAACCTTTTAATACAAATATCAAATATAGCAATTTTTTTTAATATTTTGTTATTTTACAAGTGGTCAAACCTAATTTCTGAGAAATAAATGCTCTATTTTTTGCAATTATTTTATAAAATGGGTCAAAAATCAAAGAACATAATTTATTTGAAAGTATTATTCCAATCAATTTATAAATGCCATTTAAAGATTTAAGTATTTCAAAAATTGCTCTTGATTGGATAAAATATTGATTATTAATTGGGCTAATAAAAATTAGAGTTTTTTGAGCTAACTCTATATTAATTGATAAATTATAATTTTTGAAATCGAAAGTTTGAAAAGGAATAATTTTAATTAAATTTTTATAATCTTTTTTTAAAATCCAATTAGCAAGATATGTGCAAATTCCACAATCTGCATCATATATTAATATATTTTTTACCATTCTATGTATTGAATACCTTTTACACCGATATCATTTCTATGATATTTATTTGGAAAATTTATCTTAGATGCGGCTTTATACACATTAGTTATTGCTTCGAATAAATTATCTGCTTTGGATGTAACTGATAACACTCGTCCACCATTAGTAACTAATTTATTGTCTTTATAGCTTGTTCCAGCGTGATACACTATAGATGGGACTTTCTCGGCTTCTTCGATACCTGTAATTTCAAATCCTTTCTCGAAATCATCTGGATAGCCTTCTGAAGCAAGCACCAAAGTTACAGCATAAGCTTTTTCGATTTGTTTAATGGAAGATTTATCTATTTTGCCTATAGAAGCAGTATATAGTAAATTTAAAAAATTACCTTCGATAACGTTAAGCACTGATTGAGTTTCGGGATCGCCAAAACGCACATTAAATTCGACAACTTTGGGTTCTTTTTCAGGAGTAATCATTAGCCCCGCATAAAGGCATCCAATGAAAGGATGCCCGATACTTTTCATATAATTTATTATTGGAGAAATTATTTTATTCTCAATTTTTTGCATTATATTGCTATTTATTAGATTTGTAGGGGAATACGAGCCCATACCGCCTGTATTTTTGCCTTTTTCTCCGTCTAAAATTTTTTTGTGGTCTTGGGCTGGTGGTAATGGTATAAAATCATTCCCATCAGTAATTGCAAAAATAGATGCTTCATCACCGTACATAAATTCTTCGATTAATATACTTTTGCTTGCTTGACCGAATTTTCCGCGAAAAAATTCATTTACAGTAGATATAGCAATATTCTCGTTTTCGGCAATTACCACTCCTTTTCCTGCTGCTAAACCATCTGCTTTTATCACAATGGGAAAATTTTGAGATTTAATATATTCTATCGCTTCGTTTAATTCTCTATCTGTAAAAGTTTTGTAACTTGCGGTAGGAACCTGTGATTTTAACATAACATCTTTCGCAAAAGATTTAGATGTCTCAAGTTGTGCTGCATATTTTGACGGACCAAAAACATTAATACCATAGCTTCTTAATGCATCACTCATTCCATCAGCAAGAGGTTGTTCAGGACCAATTACTACTAAGTCAATATTATTTTCTCTGCAAAAATTAGCAATCTCTAAATAATTATTTATTGGAATATTTACACTTGTTGCAATTTTATTAATACCTGGATTGCCTGGCAGTGAATAGATGGCTCCACAATTTTCTGATAATGATATTGAGCGTACTATAGCGTGTTCTCTTGCTCCCGAGCCTATTACAAGGGAATTAATTTTCATATAAATAAATTTAAGTATTAACGTTAATACATTTATAAAAATAAGAATTTATTTTTTAATTTAGTAGATTGTATAAATTTAAAAGAATATAAAATGGCAAAAGAATCAATTGTAAATAACCCATCGAAAAATAGCGATGAAAAATTAAAAGCAGTGCAAATAGCAATAGACCAAATCGAGAAAAATCACGGTAAAGGCTCTGTAATGTGGCTTAGTGATGAGAAAAAAATTAATGTAGAAGCAATTTCAACAGGATGTTTATCGCTTGATGCTGCTATAGGAGTAGGAGGAGTGCCACGAGGCAGGATAATTGAAATTTTTGGTCCTGAATCATCCGGAAAAACTACAATTTGTCTGCACGTAATAGCAGAAGCACAGAGAAATGGCGGTATTGCAGCCTTTGTAGATACAGAACACGCATTAGATGTAAATTATGCAAAAAGATTGGGAGTTGATTTAAATAGACTATTACTATCGCAGCCTGAATTTGGAGAGCAAGCATTAGAAATAGTAGAAACCTTAGTTCGTAGCGGTGCAATAGATGTGGTAATAGTAGACTCTGTAGCAGCACTTACTCCAAGAGTAGAAATAGAAGGCGATATGGGCGATGCTCAGATGGGTTCGCAAGCTAGACTGATGTCGCAAGCGATGAGGAAACTAAACGCTGCAATAGGAAAATCTAAAACTATTGTAATATTTACAAATCAATTAAGAAGCAAAATAGGTGTAATCTACGGTAATCCAGAAACCACAACAGGCGGTAATGCTTTAAAATTTTATGCTTCCGTAAGGATAGATATTCGCAGAAAAGAAGTAATTAAAGAAGGGCAGGAAATAGTAGGCAACCGTGTAAGATGTAAAATAGTTAAAAATAAAGTTGCACCACCATTTAAAGAAGTAGAATTCGATATAATGTACAATGAAGGAATTTCAAAAATTGGGGACTTACTCGATATAGCGACCGAATACGGAATAATTACAAAAAGCGGTTCGTGGTATACTATGTATAGCGAAAGAGTGCAGGGAAGAGACGGTCTAAAGAAAATACTTCAAGAAAATAATGAATTATTACAAAAATTAGAAAAAGACGTAAAAGAAAAATTAAACATAACACCAATAAAATCAGCAAGTTCAGAAGAATAGAAAATTTTATTTACTATTTTTAATTACCCGATTTTCGTTTTAGTGAAAATTAATTGATTACATATTACGGTGTTATTCTATAAATCATTCTTGGGAATGGTATAGTTTCACGTATATGGGCTGCTCCTGTTATCCATTTTACAGTTCGCTCTACACCGAGTCCAAATCCACTATGCGGTACACTTCCATATTTTCTTAGATCTAAATACCATTTAAATTCTTCTTCGGGTAGATTTTCTGCTTTAATTCTTTCTAATAACCAATCGTAATTATCTTCGCGTTGGCTACCACCAATTAATTCTCCAGCTTTTTCAGGACCAAGCATATCCATTGCAAGAACTACTTTAGGATCGTTCGGATCGCGTTTCATATAAAATGCTTTAATTTCTGTAGGATAACGATGTATTATCAATGGTTTATCGAATTGTTCCATTATTGCTTCTTCTTGAACTGCTCCAAAATCTTCGCCCCAAGGAAATGGTCTTATTTCTACATCTTCTCCATCTATTTTTTTAATTAATGGTATATCATTCTTTATTAACCAATCTACTGCTTCGGTATAGCTCATTCTATAGAATGGTCTTTTTATTTTTTCTAATTTGGATGTATTGCGTTCTAATGTGTTTAATTCTCTGGTGCAAGTTTTCAAAACATAAGAAACTATGTATTCTACTAAATCTTCAGCCAAATCCATATCATCGTCTAAATCGAAATATGCCATCTCGGGCTCTACCATCCAGAATTCTGTTAGATGTTTTCGTGTTTTTGATTTCTCGGCTCTAAATGCAGGACCAAAAGTATACACTTTACCAATAGCTAATGCCGATGCTTCGGCATATAATTGTCCCGATTGCGATAAATATGCTTTGCCTAAATCGAAATATTCGGTCTCGAACAGTGTAGAAGTTCCTTCGCAAGCATTAGGAGTTAGTATTGGCGAA
>Ga0308414_1001785_pt1 | contig 14004 bp, 13 predicted proteins | sample HotsprSampleOS50_FD_205667 | JGI IMG/M metagenome (GOLD analysis project Ga0308414, IMG submission 205667) | Hot spring phototrophic mat microbial communities from Octopus Spring, Yellowstone National Park, Wyoming, United States - 20090730_OS50 ... | reverse complement strand
ATCAATTGGGAATTTGGAATGCAAAATATACGGGTGAAAGACTTATGAAAAAAATTCCCAAGCAAAAGATTTTAGAAATGAAACCAGAAGAACGTGTAAAACTAATTTTAGAGTATTCTAGTGCTCCAGGTACTTCTCGACATCATTGGGGAACAGATATAGATATAAACTCTCTAGATAATATATACTTCGAAGCTGGAGATGGGAAACTACTTTATCAATGGCTAAAAGAAAATGCACATAAGTTTGGATTTTGTCAGCCTTATACTTCTTTTGAAGAACAAAGTCAAAATGGATACTTTCAAGCAAGAAATTATAGCGAAATAACTTATTTCCAAAATACAAATGAACAAGTAAAGGGATATTTCCAAGAGAACTGGCACTGGTCTTATGCTCCTGTATCTCAACACTTAGTTCAAAAATGGAAAGAATTATATGAAAGAAGAAACAAAGATCCTATCTCAATTTTAGGAAAGATTCAAGGTATTGAAGCTATTTCTAAAGAAATGCCTTTAGTTTATGTTACTGCTGTAAATAAAGGTTGTGATAAAGTAAAAAATGATTATAAAAATTATATAAATCTAAGTAAATAATTTTTTAAAATAGGAAATTTTTTTATGAATCAAAACATTATAGCTATCGATGGACCTGCAGGTTCAGGAAAAAGTACTATTGCCAGAGAAGTTGCAAAAGCTAAAAGTATGTGTTATTTGGATTCAGGGTCTTACTATCGAGCTATAACGTATTATTTTTTAAGAAAATACAAATCTTTACAAATGAGTCAAGAATTTTCTAGTTGGATATCTAGTTTAGATTTAAAGGAAGAATTAAAAAATTTACAATTACATACCGAATTTGTAAATTTACAAGAAAATAAAACTTTTTTAAATGGAGAAGAGATTTCAGAGCAAATTCGTACTCCTGAAGTCACAGATGCTACTAAACACTTATCAAGGCTTAAGCCTGTAAGAGAATTTGTAAACCAAAACTTATATAAGCTTTCTAAAGATTACAAGTTAGTTATGGATGGAAGAGATATTGGGACAGAAGTTTTTCCTGATGCTAAGTATAAGTTTTTTTTAACTGCAAGTCCTGAAGTTCGTGCAAAACGTAGATGGGAAGAGTGGAAGGCTAAGGGAATAGATTTAGACTATCCAAAAATCCTTGAAGAAACTTTACAGAGAGACAAATCAGATATGGAAAGAGAAATTTCTCCTTTGAAAAAAGCTTCTGATGCTATAGAAATTGATACTTCTTTTCTTACAAAAAATCAAGTTTTAGAGAAAATCTTGTTATTTCTTGAAAAAATTGGTTGACAATCTAATTGGAATAAAAAAGACTGTAAAATATGATGTCCAGCTACAGCCTGGGCAAATTTAATGTTTTTTTCTGGTATTACACTTGAATTCAAAATCTGAAACGAATCCAAAATCTATATCCTTTGCTGATGTCTTAGCTAACTATGAGAAAAAACAGCAAAGTAGTTTAAGTAAAGGTGAGCTAGTAGAAGCTCAGGTTGTAAGTTTATATGCCGACCGAGTATACATTGACTTTGAGTCTTCAGCAACTAAAACAGAAGCCTACATTCCAATAGAAGAGTTTTCTGAACCCCCAGAGATAGGTTCTAGGATTTCTGTGGTGATTAAAGGAAGAGAAGAAGAAAATGATGTAATTTCTTTTGTCTGTTCTAAGCTAGAAGCTGATAAACGGCGAGGCTGGGAAATTTTAAAAGAAGCTTATCATTCTGATCAGTATGTTTCTGGTAAGATGGAATCAGAAGAAAAAGGCAAAGGCTATGTAGTCAGTGTAGAAGGAATTACTGCTTTTTTACCTTCTTCTCAAATTCGTAAAAAAATAGCTGAGCAGTTTAAAGGTAAGTTTTTAAATTTTTCTGTCTTAAAGTTAAATGAAAAGACAAAATCAGCTATTCTCTCTCACAAAAAATATGAAGAAAAAATTGATCAAAAGAAATGGGATTCCCTAGTAGAATCTGTCAATGTAGGGGATAAGGTCATTGCTAAGGTGACTAAGATTGCTAATTTTGGTGTTTTTTGTGAGGTAAAGGGAATTGAAGGTTTACTACGTCAAAATGATATTTCTCATAAAAAGTATGCTCCTTTTAAGCACTATTTTCACTTAGGTCAAGAAATAGAAGTTCTAGTCTTAGAAATAGATAAAGAATCCAAGCGGCTTAGCCTAGGTATCAAACAAATGTATGAAGATCCTTGGGTCTGGGCGGGTAGAGAATTAGAAAAAGACATGGTAGTGAGGGGAATTGTAACTTCTCTTACAAATTTTGGAGCTTTTGTAGAATTAAAAGAAGGTTTAGAAGGTTTAATTCATACTTCGGAACTTTCTTGGAGTAAAAAACCTCCCCATCCCCGAGAAATTTTAAAGAAAGGTCAAGAAGTAGACTCTGTGGTGTTAGATATTGATTTAGAAAGAAAGAGGTTGTCTTTGGGATTGAAGCAATTGTTGCCTAACCCATGGGAAAATCTTTCTGAAAAAGTTAAAAAAGGAAATATTCTAGAAGGCAAGGTGACTGGTATTACAAAATATGGGGTCTTTGTAGAAGTTGAAAATGGAATTGAAGGACTAATTCATTTAGGGGATTTAACTTGGAACGAAAAATCTAAAGATCCTGTAGCGGAATTAGGTATCAAAAAAGGTCAAAAAATTCGATACATGATCTTAGATGTGAATTTAGAGACTCAAAGAATTTCTTGTGGACTCAAGCAACTTACTGAAAATCCTTATGAGGTCTTAAAAAAGAAATATCCGTCAGGAACTATAGTAGAAGGAAAAATTACAAGTATTGCTAATTTTGGGATATTTTTAGAAATCGAGCCAGGTTATGAAGGGCTTATCCATGTATCTCAAATTCCAGATGGGAAGAACATAAAACTAGAAGAACACTACAAAGTAGGAGATACACTAAAAGCTATAGTAATGAAAATAGAGTCCGATCAAAAAAAGATTTCTCTATCTATCAAAGATTTAGAGAAAGCACTAGAAAAAGAAGAACTTTCTCGGTATATCAAGAAAGATGATTCTCCTTCTAGTGAGAGTATGGCTAGTTTTATAAATATCAATAAGAATTAGTTTATGGCAAAGTTTGATCGCAAAAAATTTCGTAAAGAGTTAAAAGAAAAAGAACAACTTGCTCAAGAGGAAAATCTTTACAAGGAATTAGAAAATTCTCCTGTAGAGTTATTCTTTGTAAAACTTAGGGATTGGATTTCCAAAAACAAGTTGTATTTTTTTGGAGCTATTTTGCTAAGTTTTCTTGTTTTAGTAGGAATTATTGCTTGGGGAGAATATAAAACTTACAAAGAAGAGTTAGCTACTGCCGAAATAGAAAAATTAGAAAAAAAACACTTAAAAGCTGAAATTACACTTCAAAACAAAATTAAAGACTACGAAGAGTTTTTAGAAAAACATTCTACTAAAAATACTACTTTACGGGTTTCTAAAAGTTTAGCTGATTTATATGCTCAGCAAAAAGAATACCTCAAAGCTGCTGAATACATGGAAAAATCTGCTAGTTTAGTTGAAGACTTTAAAGAAATCCAAGCTTTTTACTACTACGTTTGTGGAAATTATAGGGATAAGGCGGGGGACTCTAAAAAAGCTTTAGAAAACTATCAAAAAGCAGCTAATTTACTGGGAAGCAATAAAGAAACACCCAATTTTACAGCTTGGACTTATTATCAAATCGGTAGGTTAAAGTTAAAACAAGGTGAAAAAGATTCAGCAATCTCTGATTTAAAAAAAGTTTTAGAGATAGAAGCAAAATATGAAGGTACTTATCTAGCAGAAGTTAAACAGCTCTCTATATATCTCATTTTAAAGGCAAATAAAGGTTAGATGTTTATCTTAGCACTTCCTAAAGGGAGGTTAGCTGAAGAAAGTATAGAACTTCTCACTAAAAAAGGTTGGTTACATTCTAAGCCTTCTGAAAATTCCAAAGAGTTGAAATTTATTGACAAACTAGCTAAGTTAGAAATTTTACTTGTCCGTTCTCAAGATGTTCCTATTTATGTAGAGCAGTGTGCAGCAGATGTTGGAATAGTAGGTCTAGATGTTTTACTAGAAGGTGAGCATGATTTAGTCTTACCAGTAGATTTAAAGATAGGTGCATGTAGACTTTCACTTGCAGCTAAGCCAAATTTTGAGTTAAAAAATTATAAACGAAAAGTAAAAGTAGCTACTAAGTATCCTAAGCTTGCTAAAGAATTTTTTTTCTCTAAAGGCATGAGTTGTGAAGTAATTAAGTTATATGGAAGTATAGAACTTGCTCCACTTTGTGGTTTATCAGATTGCATAGTAGATTTAGTAGAAACAGGAGAGACGTTACGTGCAAATGGACTTGTTGAAATTGAAGTTATTTTACATTCTACTGCAAGACTTATCTTAAACCGTTCTTCACTGTATCAAAAGAGAAATACTCTAGGTCCTTTTATTGAAGATATTAGACAACTTTAAAAATTTACATAAAATAGTAAAAAAAATTATTTCAAATTATGTTTTGTAAATTTTTAAAAATTATTATAAATAAAATTATAATATATTTTTTTATAATAAATTATGTTTTAGCTACAGAGGTAAAAATGACAAACTTAACTTTAATTGTAGATGACAATGATAAGTATGCTCAAAATCTAAAAGCTTATTTAGATTCAATAGGAATTGTTACTGAGAGAGCTAGAAATGCAAAAGAAGGCTATGAAATGTATCAATCTAAGAAATACCATACAATTATTACTGATGTAACAATGGAAACGCAAACTTCAGGTCTGTGTTTTGCAAGAAAAGTTTATCTAGAAGGCTTTAGTGGTCAAATTATAATTGCTACTACTGGTTTTGATGTACCAGGGGTTATGTTTTTAGGAAAATATTTATTGCCATTTTTTACAGGAGTAAGTTGGATGATTCCTAAAAAACCTTTAAAACAAGGAATTGTAGAGTTTCATCCCACATATATTACAACTAGAAGTTTTCCTTACTAAAATCCCACATATCTTGGATATTAAGTCCTACAGAAAAATTATCTACATTGATAGCACCTAGTTTATCGTGAAAGTCTTTTTTGTGAACTATTCTAATATCTATACTAAAGCGAGTTTTATCTGTAGTATTGGGATTAGTAGCATGTAGGTGGGCTGATGAAAAAATTAAAACTCCCTCAGAAGGTAAGTTTACATGATAAATTTTATGTGATTTTAATTCTTCTTGTATAGTTGGAAAAAATTTATTTATATTTATAGATTGATAGCCTCCACTAGCTTTCCAGATTTCATAGTTAAATAGGTGAGAATTATTTTTTATAGGTTTGTCAAAATAATCGAGATAAAAACAAAAACCATTTTCTCTAGATATGTCACATAGAGGAATCCAAAAGTTTATTTGAGACTGTGAATTTCCATACCAAGTATCTCTGTGAATATAATAGGCAGGTTTAGCAAGAGGACTTTGGTTTTTTGTAGTTACAATAGCTCGAATTCTAGGAGTGTCAATCCAATACTCATCTAGAGGAAGTTTTAAACTTTGGAAGAATTCAAAAGTATTTTTTTTCCAGGTTGGAGATGAATAATAAAGTTCTTGTCTCAACTTAGAAATTTGTAAAAAGTGCTGGGCTGGTGAAAGTTTATGTTCTGCAAATTCAGGTTCAGTTACTAAATAAGTTTGTAAGGCTTGTTTTAAACTCATAATAAGAGGGCAAAAAATTTTTTTTTCAATTTGAAATAAACTTCCAGTATATAAATTATCTCTGAGAGTTGAAAGAGAAAAATTTTCAAAATTTAATTTGACAACATTGGGATTTTTTTGATTATACACAATATAGATTTTTTATTATAAGTATTTTTGCTTTTTTTAGTCAATAAAGTTATTATATATTTAGAGGACCTAAGTTGATTATTACTCCTGAAGGTATTGAATTTAAAGATTTAAAAGCTTTTTCTCGTTTTATTTATGACAATGACTTAATTGGTGTCATTCAGTTGTTAGAGCCATTGAAAGACAAAACAGGTAATATTTTAATTAAAGAACAAGTAAATATTAAAGAAGGAGCTTTAAAAAAACTAGAGACTATTGAGGGACAGTATGAGCCTACTTTTAAAATAAGAATTACAAATGACCTCTTAAATAAAATGCGAGAAAAAATTGCAAGTAGTATCTTACCTAGAATTGAAAGTTCTAAAGTAGAGTTTACTAAGTATTTATATGACAATAACTCCAGTAGTTTAGGTAATTATAAAAATTTTATTCAAAATGCTTTGTATAAACCTTGGATAGTTTTATATATATATGACTTAAGGTATAGAAATCTAGATTTTTTTTACTATATAGTAGATATGGCTCTTTTAACTTTGGGTATTGTAATACAGAGGTCATATAGTTTTCGATTTGTAAACCGATATGCTTTTTTAGTTGGACTTCTTTCTGATATTCTTCTTTCAGAGACAGAGTATTGGAAAAAACCTATTGGAACAGAAGGTGAGCTACGGTATTTATGTAGTTTAAGTGCTTCTGTAGCTACTAAATTTTATTTACCCGAGCAAATTACTCAACCTATTTTAAATCAAGTAATTTCAGGAATTTTTGCAGAAAATTCTGAGCCTATTGATATGGAATTAGTAAAGAAAAATCCTCTTTTTTTTATGAACATTAAGCCAGAGGAAGGGAGTGAAGAGGAAGATGAATTTAAAGTAGATTGTATTCAAGTTGTAACAGAAAGTCAAAAAATTTCTAGATTTGTTATGGAGTGTTATAAAAAAATTGAGGATAAAGAAGATCTCTGTAAAAAATTACTTATGATGCTTACTTACAATGTTTCTAAAGGGATACTAAATTTTGAAATTGCTGACCCAGTTATCAAGAGATTTAAAGAATATGAAAAAATTGTAAAGAAGATTCGTAAAATTGCAGAACTAGAAAATCAATGCCTTTATCCTCCTTCTGCATGGGCATATCCAAAGCCTCACGCTACACAAATTCTCTGTAAAAATCGAGTTTTTGGATGTAAGCATTTTTTAGCAGGTTGGGATATAAATATTATTTCTGCTCAATCTGCTTTTGGATATGTAGAGGTACTAGTTTAACTCCCGGAAGTTATCCTAAATGTCAGCTAGAGAAAGAACTAACTGACATTCGTAAAGAGTTAGGTGATAATTAATTTTTTATAACTTGCTTAAGTCTGTATTTTGTCAATTTTTTTAAGTATTCCCCAGCTCCAACCTGTATAGGTGCAAATGAAATAGGAAGTTGAAAACTTGGTTTTTGGGACAAGGATATAAATTCAGGCTCTGAAGATTTTGTAGTAATAAATTTTTCTTTTTCTAAGCTTCCATTGAAAATAAGAAAGTCTAGAGGATCAGGTCCTCCATTTTTCCCACGTTTTACACTTACAGCATTTTCATGATAAGGACCAGATGCTCTACTTCCCCCCACTCGGTAAGCTCTATATGGCATAAATTCAAACTGGGAGGCTGAAAGTTTTGTGATGTTAGTTGGAAAACTCATGAGTTCTGTAAGCTGGGAAGGATAAGGATAAGCATTTGCAATAGGATACATACCTATTGGTGAGCTATTTCCTATTCGGATAGTACTATCTTCTGAGAAAGTAGAATTTGTTTCATACCCTAAAGAGAGGGCTAAAAAACTAGCATAGAGTCTTTGAAAGACTTCAGTAGAATTAGAAGATAAAATGGAAGAGTTGTAACTTGCTGCACTAGATATAAATACTTGTGATAAAGTTTTAGCTTCTTTACCTCTATTTGAACTTGAACCAGTTACTGTTTGATATAAAAATAAATTTTTTCCTTGAATCGTAGAAGCAGAAACCTCATATAAATATTTCATAAACATGTAAGCCATAGAATAGTTAATAATACTTCCATTCCAATCTATAAGAGATCTACCGTTAAAACCTTCTCTACAACCATAGCGAGGATCTCCACGAAAACAATATACTCTCAAAGCTTGAGGTCCGTATCCTGCAATATCACTAGCTAGCTCACTAGTGCCTTCATCTATCCAACTATCGTCAAAGTTTAAACGACTTGCAAGTTCTGTTTCTGTTTTTGGAATAGGTAAGGGAGAGTTTCGATCGCTCATAGACATTTGATAAGGAAGCCGTACTAAGTGTTGATACTCATGAGCTAAAGTAGCTAAAATTGGATCAGGTTTATTTTCCTTAGCAAGAGTAGATTTTAAATCTAAAAGTTCTAGTCCATTTATAAAAATAACTTCTCTTTGATTGGAGGGAAGCTGACCTCTCACAAAAAAATGGATTGGGTCCACAAATCCAGCTATAAAAGCTCCCGAACTTAGTGAGTCAAATCCAAAAAATACAATATCAATTTTTCCATCTTTGTTTATGTCAGAGGGTTTTCCAATGGCAGGCTCTAAGTTGTTTTGAATGGTTTCAAAATTAGAGGCAATTGCATTGTAATTAATTTTATTAAAACCATAGCTAGCTTGTAAATTTTCTAATCCATTTTGTACGTAAATATTTACTTTACTGCCTGAGTGAACTAGGGTAGTTCGTAGGCATATGTAATCTTCACCAAAAAAGTCGGGAAAGAAAAATCCTCCACTTTCGGGATTACACTGATTAGCTAGTAAGGCCAAAAAAAGGAGTTGAACTTGCTCAGATTCTGCTTTTTCAGCTTTTTTTTTATCCTGATTTACAAAACAAGAGGTAAATAAAAATAATAAAATTAAAATTTTCTTTTGCATACTTTTTAGATTAATTTGTAGCCTTTTAAAAGGCAAATATTTTTTTAGTCTAAACAATAAGTTAATGGAAAGTTTATACCAATTGCCAAAAGTATTTTCCCATTTCATAAATAATGAAGCTTATTTTATAAGACTAGGATAAATTAGTGGGAATTTTTTTTTGACTTTTGGTATATGACTCCTACAAAAATACGATAGTTTTTTTGGTGTTTGAAGGTATTCAATAAGAAATTTCCAAATTTTAAAATATTATTAAAGATTCTCTGGAAGATTACTAGTGCATACTTCTTCTAAAAATTATCTATCTCTTTTAATTTTTGACTTTTGGCTTTTTATACTATTTGGACATTTGTAAATTAAATTTTTCTCATTTAGCTTAAATTTAGTTGAGTCTAAATCTTTTTGGCTTTCTTTATCTATTATGGGTGTTGCAATAATGTCAATATTTTCTTTCTCAGATTTTCTTTTTGTTGTATTATAAAACTGTCTACCCTCTTTCATTTTTGAAATGTAATCAGTTAATATCAACGTAATACGACTTATATTTTTGATGTTATACTTATCAATACTGAATATATTGTTTGTGTTTTTAGTTTTTAAGTCGAACTTGGATAATTATTTTTTCTATCTACAAAGACTTTTATAATAAAATCTTCATTAGTCTTTTTTGTATGCTCTTTTTCGAGACGTTTACTCAAATAATATAAAGTCTAAATTGTAAAATATAAGCCTAAATCAGTATTCCATAAGCTTTATGATACAAGCAATTACAGTGATAATTCTCCTTGTTCTTTATATGATAAATCATATAAAGCTTTTATGACTTCCAATTTTACTAGGATATGTCTAGGAAAATTTGTCATCCTGTAAACTTCATCATAAATTAAAGATATTAGATAGTATAATTATACTAAAAAATGCTTGAGAAATTCTCTTGAAAAGTACGAATGGTAGCGAGGGCAGGATTTGAACCTGCAACCTTTGGGTTATGAGCCCAACGAGATAACCTGATTACTCCACCTCGCAACTACCAAAATAATAGGATAGGGAAATAATGCAAGTAAAAAAAAGAAAATTTTTAATTATTTTTTCCATGATAAATTAAACGTACGATATAATCTAAATCGCGAACTTCATTTTGTTGTGCTTTAAGTTTTACAACTACTTTTTGTCCATCTGTTGGCACTTGACCTAAAAAAACATAGGGCTTATCGGGGGTCAGTTTGGCGGGTTCATTTCCAGGAATACTTACTTGTAACTCTCCACTCTTTAAAACCATATCTAAACCTAAAAAAAGACGTGAAAAACTCCTAGATTCAAATTCTAAAATAGCGTCTCCTTTTATAGAACTAGAACTACCTCTACAGAGAGTTGTTTTTGTCTCTTCTTGATAGGGATCGCATTGAAAAGCTATTTTAGTAGGTTGAGAAGAACTTGTAGATTCAGTTGGCTTTGTAGTTTGCGAACTTGTAGATTCAGTTGGTTTTGTAGTTTGCGAACTTGTAGATTCAGTTGGTTTTGTAGTTTGCGAACTTGTGGATTCAGTTGGTTTTGTAGTTTGCGAACTTGTAGATTCAGTTGGTTTTGTAGTTTGCGAACTTGTAGATTCAGTTGGTTTTGTAGTTTGCGAACTTGTGGACTCACTTGGCTTTGTAGTTTGTGAGCTTGCAGGTTGAGCAGCAGGACCTGCTCCACTGGGAGCAGGTTTTATGTTGGAAGATTGGTTACTTCCTTTGTGAGGTACGTAAACGGGAGGTAAGATTTGATTGCTTTCTCGATCAATCTTACGAATTTGATCCCTAGATGACTCGCTTTCCCGAGAAGGTTGCGAGGCAGTAGAAGAACCCGCTTCTGTAGTTTCACTTCCTGTGCGAGAAGCTGTAGATGAACTCGTGCCTGTAGTCTGTGTACTAGCTATTCCTTCTTCTTTTGAACCACCTAACAAACTACTTACCGTGTTTACAGGTTTAGTTCCTATAGGGCTCTTAGGTGGTGGAAAATTAGAAGACTCTTTTTCGGAAGTTTCTTTAGTTGGAGTAGCTGCTGTAACTTCAGACTCTTTTTCGGAAGTTTCTTTAGTTGGAGTAGTTGTTACTTCAGACTCCTTTTCAGAACTTTCCTTAGTTGGAGTAGCTTCACTGGCAGCACTAGCTCTTTCAGACTTTTCTGAAGAAGCTGTTTCTTCAGACTTGGAAGGGGTTTTTTCCTCTTTGGAATCTTCTGTAACTTTTGGACATTCACACTCTTGTGTAGAAGAGCAATAGCCAACCAAAAGACTCAAAGAGAGAACCAAAATAGATAGTTCTATTTTTTTCATATTTTTTTCTCCTAAAAATACAGTAAGGCTAAAAGCTTACTTGGTATTAATTTCGTATTAAAAAACTTTGTAAAGATTAAAAAAGTTTTTTTATTTAGTTTCTAGGTCTTTTTAATTCTTTTTTTCAACTGAAAATAACAAGCTTTCTTCCTGTTTTCTTTTTTTCTTAGCTGTTTTTTTCTTTGGTTTTTTGTCTACAGGAAGTGAGGGAGAATTTTTTAGTTTTTGATACATTTCATCTAAAAAGTCTCTAAAAGCTTCTAGTTCTTCAGGGCTATAACTAGGCTCAAACTTAGCAGTTTTATGTAGACGCTTCTTGGCTTTCATGGCTTACCTCCATTTATAAAGTATCATACTAGGTAGACAAATTAGAGAAAGAATTTCTCTTTATTTTTTCTAATGCCACCCTAAAAATGGTTGAAAAAAACTAGGAAAGCATCTTGCTCTCTCAAAAATCATATATACTATCTTTAGGAGCTGGAAAAAATCAACTTCCTTTTTTAGAAGCTATAAAAATCTTAGGCTATAAAATTATAGCAATAGATAAAGACTCCAAAGCAATAGGTTTTTCTTTAGCAGATCTAAAAATCATTGAATCTATTACAGAATATCGAAAAATTTATTCTATATTAGTACATACTTTTTTAGATGCACCTATTGTAGCTATTGGATGTCGCTCTTATGGAAAAGCAAGAATTGCAGCTGCTTACCTAGCTGAAAAACTAAAGGTTATTGATTCTTCTCTAGAAACTATTAAGAAATTTTATAATAAGTATTACTTAAAAAAAATCTTATCTGAAAATAAAGTCCCTATTCCTCTGCAAGTATTATTTAACAAAAACCAAAAAAATATACAAAACTTATCATTAAATTATCCTATTGTAGCTAAGCCAGTCAAGGGATTCTCAAAAAAAGGGATTCAACTTATTCAAAATAAAAAGGAGTTATTGAGTTTCAGTTCTTTATGGGAAGAAGAATATGTTTTAGAAGAATACATAGATGGCAAAGAATTTACTGTTTTAGGATTTGTACAAAATGGAGTTTTTCATCTTGTAAGTGTAAGTGAGAAGATAACTACTAGCACAGCACCTTTTTTAGAACTAGCACATATTTTACCTTCTTCCCAGCCTGAGCTTATAGGTGAGATACGCCTACATTGTCAGAGGATAGCTAGTATCATGAAGCTAAATAATTCTCCTCTAGTAGCAGAGTTTAAGTCCAACTCCAAAAAAAATTTATTTCTCATAGAAGTAGTTCCAGAAATTGGAGGTGAGTATCTAGCTGATTGGTTAGTATTAAAACATTATAATTATAATTTCTTTGAAGACTATGTACGCCTTATAACAGGTGAAAAACTAAAACTTTACAACAAAGAAAAAATTTCCAAACAAGAAACTTGGATTCGGTATCTAGCATGTCCACCAGGAAAATATATTTTAAAAGATTATCTTCCCATACAGACCAACGAAAAATTAGATGTTTTTTTTGATCGGATTTTTTACATGCCAGAAAGTGTTGTTGACTCTAGTATGGGAAATAATTCTAGGCTTCGAGTTTTTGGTTTTCAAAAAAAAATTAATCCCTACAAAGAAAAATTTATTCCAAATAAAACTTATCATTGGGAGGCTCAACTTGAACCCATCAACTAGAGAAATTTGGAATCAACATTACAAAAAAGAAAAGTCTAAGTTAAGTTTTCCAGATGAAAACTTAGTACGTATTCTCTCTAAGTTACCTAATCAAAATCAAACTAAAAAAGCTCTAGACTTTGGGGCTGGCTCAGGTAGACATAGCTTTTTACTTAAAAGTTTTGGGTATGAAGTCACTGCTTTAGATTACTCCAAAAACTCTCTTGAGATAATTCAAGACATAGATCCAGAAATTCAAACCGTGTATGCTGAAACATATCCTTATCTCTTTGTAAATGAAAGCTTTGATTTAATTGTAAGTTGGGGAGTTTTACACTATAATTCAATAGAAGATATTCAAGCAATTGTACAAGAATATCACAGAATTTTAAAAAAAAATGGTTACCTTACTGGAACTATTAGAGCCAACACTGATACACATTTAAAAGTCCAAGATGGGAAAATTGGCTTAGAAGATTTAAAAAATGCAAGAGTAAAACTTTTTTCTTTGGAAGAACTCAAGTTTATTTTAAGAGATTTTATAGATTTAAAAATAGGATATATAGAACGAACACCTATAGGAAATTTAGAAGAAAGGATATGTCATTGGATATTTCTAGCACAGAAGTAAAAGAAGTTTGTCCTTTAAGAGAGAAAGAATGTCGTTGGCACTTTTTATATCATTCTGCTTATCGTTCTTATAATCTTCCTATTTATAAATGCCAAACTTGTAAACTTCAAACCATATTTCCTAAACCCAAGCAAGATTTAGAAGAACTTTACTCAGAAAATTATTATTTAGGTAAATCTGAATATGCTTATAAGGATGAACGAACTACAGAAAAATATGATGCTTATGTATGGGATGCTAGACTAAAAAATATACAAAAGTTTCAAAAGTCAGGAAATTTTTTAGATGTAGGATGTGCTTTTGGGGGTTTTTTAAGTAGAGCTAAATTATTTGGATTTAAGCCTTTTGGGATAGAAATTTCTACTTATGCTTCTGAATATGCTAAAAAGAGAGGTTTAGAAGTTGTTCAAGGAAATTTTTTAGAAGCTGTAAAAAAGTTTCCAGATAAGTTTTTTCAAGTGGTTACTTTAGTTGAAGTAATTGAACATTTACCAGAGCCTGATCAAGTTTTTAATGAACTTTCTAGAATTCTTTCAGAAGGTGGACTTTTAGTATTACAGACAGCTAATTTTGAAGGTTGGCAAGCTATAAAAGAAGGAGAAAATTATCATTACTACTTACCCGGACATTTGTATTACTATTCAGAGTCAAATTTAAAAAGTATCTTAAAAGCAAGAGGATTTACG
>Ga0308414_1001784_pt1 | contig 14027 bp, 17 predicted proteins | sample HotsprSampleOS50_FD_205667 | JGI IMG/M metagenome (GOLD analysis project Ga0308414, IMG submission 205667) | Hot spring phototrophic mat microbial communities from Octopus Spring, Yellowstone National Park, Wyoming, United States - 20090730_OS50 ... | reverse complement strand
TGCACCAGCATCATCGGGTTGAAATTCATCCCCGGCACGCTGCCGATCTGGTAGAGGATGCTGAACGGGAACGTCACTGGGTAGGTGGGCAGCACGCGGAAGCCGTCGGGGTGCAGCTCGTAGACAAAACGCAGGTCGTCGCGGTCGAGCGGGTCGCTGCCCGCGCCCACGCCCAGCGCGTAGATGATGGCGTCGCGGCTGGTGTAGGTTTGCGTCTGCGGCGCGAACTGGTAGCCGATGGCCTGCTCCACATTTACTGAGTCCGGCCCGCCCTTGCTTTGGAATAAGTCGCTCATTTTTTAAGTCTCCAGTCGTCGCTTATTTCAACCCCAGCCCCTCTCCAAGTGGGAATGAGGAGACGCGCCTGGCGCGGCGGGGATGAGGGTAATTAATCTTCTCAGCGAATCTCGAAGCGATCAAACGCGCCACTGGCCGCTCGCCACTCGACGTCAACGCGCGTGACGTGCGCGCTGGGCGGGCCGGTGTGCAGAAAGGCCAGCAGGCGCTCCAGCGCGGCTGGCGTCCCCTCGGCCACCACTTCGACAGTGCGGTCGGGCCGGTTGCGCACCCAACCGGTGAGGTCAAGCTGGCTGGCGGTTTGCCGCGTGTAATAGCGAAAGTTGACGCCCTGCACCCGCCCGTGCACCACGGCGTGGAGTTGGCGTTCCGTTTCGGCCACTGCCGCGCCTCCCTTGCGCACAGCTTGTCCATCATCCTGTTTTCTTATTGTAACGCAGGCGCGGCGCGCTTGCCTGTTTCTCGCACAGGGGTGACCAGTTCATGCCCCGCACGACTGCTTCGCAGTGATCCAGCCAGTCGATATATGCCCGTTCCGTCGCCATGCCCATCTCCAGCGTCAGCCTCCAGAAGATGCGCTTGCGGGCGAGTTCGGGGTCATCGGGTAAGGGTATCGAGATGCTTTCGTAGTGCGCCAGGCGCGCTTCATGGCCTGTCCGCTGCTGAGCGATGTGCGCCAGAATCGTCTGTGTGTCCAGCTCCCCGGCGAAGAACATCTGTACTAGGAACGGTTCGCGGTAGACGGGCAAAGGCTGCTCGGTGCGCAGCCAGCGGCGCAGTTCTTCTCGCCCCGCGTCGGTGATGTGATACACCTTGCGGTTGGGGCGATCCTGCTGAATTTCTAGCGTGCTTTCCACCCAACCAGACTCCGCCATCGCTGCCAGTGTGCGGTAAATCTGTGTCTGATCTGCCTGCCAGAAGTGGGCGATGGTGTTGTCGAATGCCTGCGTCTTGAGTTCGTAGCCGGTCATCGGGGTGACAGTGAGCAGACCGAGAATCGCGTGCGAAAGGGACATGGTGATTTCTCCGAATAGTGACGTTTGTCATGGCGCGGGGTCGCAAATGACACGCGACGGACAGCATAGATGATAGATATTATATATGTACAGTCCTATAAAAGCGATGTCGTATTATGGCATCTGAGATCAGTTTACCCATCGCCATACCGAAGCAACTGACGGACAAGTTCCCGTGGCGGTTTATCGCCATCGCCTTTGGCATTTCATGGACGTGCTGGTTCTTCGTCGCGCTGACCGGGCGGAATATCTTCACCGACCTGGAGGCCGGCATCGTGGCGGTGCTGGGCGGCTTTGGCCCCGCGATTGCCGGCATCATCATGGTCTACCGCACTAATGATCAGGCCTTCATCCGCGATTACTGGCGGCGCGTGTTTGACCTGCGCCGCATCGGGATAATCTGGTTCTTGCCGATTTTGTTCCTCTATCCCGCGACCGTACTGCTCACCTTTCTGCTGGCTGGCATCGAACTGGACGCTTCGCCGCTGATGGAGATGCTACGGAATCCGGGCATACTGGTGACGACGGTCATCTTCGTGTTCATCTTCGGCCCGTTCTCCGAAGAACTCGGCTGGCGCGATTACGCGCTGGACTGGTTGCAGGCGCGATACAGCGCGTTCGTGTCCAGCGTGATTCTGGGCGTCATCTGGTGGGCGTGGCATCTGCCCCTGCTGGCGGTTGTGGGGTCGTTCCTGTACGAGAATGGACACGATCCGGTATTCCTGATGGGCTATTTGTACGTGGTCATCATCTACTCGGTGCTGTTCACCTGGGTGTACAACAACAACGCCCGTAGTGTGCTGGCGATCATCCTCCTGCACTTCTCCATCAACCTGACCAGCCGCATCTTCGTCATGCCTTCAGAGATTTTCACCTACAACAGCTTTATCCTCATCGGCGTGCTGGCGCTGGTGCTGTGGCGTTACGGTGGCAAGCATCTGGTACGCGATTATCAGGAGAAAAATGAGGTGAGGTCATGACGACGCAATCAATCACACACCGGCAAAACCTTATCCAGCGTTACCCCATCCCGGCGTTTTTCGTCATTGCCTACGCCTTTTCGTGGACGATTGGCGGCTTGCTGATCGCCGACCATCACGGCGCGGTCAGCGTGCCGAAGAGCTTGCACTACGTCAGCGCGTTTGGCCCGGCGGCTGCCGCGCTCATCGTGACGGCCATCATCAGCGGGCGGGCGGGGCTGGCTGACCTGTGGCGGCGGGTCGTCCGCGTTAACGTCGGCTGGCGCTGGTGGCTGATTGGGTTGGCAACGCCGCTGGCATTGGGACTGGCGGCCGTTATCGTCTACGCGCTGAGCAGCGGCGCCCTGCCGGAATTGGGATTGTTCGGCGAGGTTGATTATCTGGGCAGCATCGGCGTGCTGGCGGCGCTGGCGCTGTGGATCGCTACATACGGCTTCGGCGAGGAAATCGGCTGGCGCGGCTTCGCCTTCCACCGCATGGAGCAGGGCGGATGGGTGCGGGCGGCAGTCATCATCGGCGTGCTGTGGGGGCTGTGGCATCTGCCGTACTTCTTCTACAAAGAGAACTTCATCGCGCTGGGCGCGGGCGGGTTTGTCGGCTATATCGCCAGCATTACGATGGGGGCCATCCTGCTCTCGTGGATGTATCGCGGAAGCGGGCACAGCATCCTGCTGGTGGCGCTGTGGCACGGCCTGTTCGATTTCGTGAGCGCCTCGCCGGTCGCAGAAGGCACGGGCAGCGCCATCATCAGCGGGGTGGTGATTGTGTGGGTCATCGCCATTTTACGGCGCGCGGCGCGAAACCAAGTTTTGACCACCAGCGTATAGGTCAATTGAAGAACAGTTGAAAGGATGCGCTTGTGAGTCGCTCCCTCACGCTAAAGTTCATAGTGCGTTTCACCGTGCTTGCCGCCCTGCTGACAGGTATCACCCTGCCGGTGAGCGCTCAAACCGTCAGCGATGCATTAGACAGCTATCTTCAATTTCAGGTCGCTGCCCAGCGCGTGCCGGGGCTGACCTTTGCGCTGGTAGATGCCGGCGGGAATGTGGATATCCGCACCTACGGCGAGGGCGTCACGCCCCAGACGCGCTTCTACGTCGGGTCGCTCTCTAAAGCGATGACGGCTGCTGCTGTCATGCAGCTGGCAGACGCGGGGCTGGTTGACCTCGATACGCCTGTGCAGACCTATATCCCCTCCTTCACCACGCAGGACGCTGAACAGGCCAGCCGCATCACAGTGCGTCACCTGCTCAACCACACCAGCGGGCTTTCCGATCAGGGTTACGCCAGAGACGATAACCAGACAGACTTAGCGGCGCTGGTCGCAGGCCTGGCGTCGGCGCGGCACACAGCAGAACCGGGGGCGGCTTTTGCTTACTTCAACTCCAATTACGACGTGCTCGGCCACCTGATCGAAGTCGTCACCGGTGAAAGCTACGCCGACTACCTGCGCGCCAACCTGTTTGATCCACTGGAAATGCCGGACGCGCTGGCGCACAGCCCCGCGCCGGAAACGGTTGAGCGGCTGGCGCAGGGGCACATCCTGCCTTTTGGCCTCCCGGTGGCATATCCGCCGCAGACCGTAGCCGCGCCGTCGGGCGGCATCATCGCCAGCGGGCGCGACATGGGCGCATTCCTGCGCCTGTTCCTGCAAGACGAACCCGCTGTCCTGAGCGCTGCGTCACGGGATTTGCTGTTCAGTCCACCGCCAGAGCTTGACAGCGACTACGGGATGGGGTGGTTCGTAGGCCAGTTGAGCGACGGCACGCCCATCTACGAACACAGCGGCGATGTGCCGACGTTCCATGCCGATATGATGATCCTGCCGGAGGAGGGCGCTGCCTTCGCGCTCCTGTACAACCGGCAGCACCTGCTCTCCGCATTCACCAGCTTCCCGCAGATTCGCTACGGTGTGGCGGCGATTCTGCGCGGGAATGAGCCATCAGGCGGGCTGAGCGCAGGCGTCTTAGGGTTGATTATCCTGGCGGTGGCCGTGATAAGCAGCATCAGCGACCTGCGCCGTCTGTTCTTGTCGCGCCGATGGGCGATGAAGGTGCGCGAAAGGTCGCGCGTCGCGGTTGGCTTGGGCCTGATTGCCCTGCTCATCCCGGTGGCGATCTTGCTGCTGCTGCCTGCGCTGATCCTCACGCTGACGGGGCGGGCGGTGGGCGATTATGGTCTGATCTTCGCCCTGCTGCCGGATGTCATGCTGTTCTTGTTCATCTCTATCGCGCTGGGACTGCTGACGTTTATCGCGCGAATATTTCTGCTCGTACGCGGTATGGTGAGGTACACGTCATGAAACGCACCTATCCATCATTTGACGAAAAACCGAAACGCAGACAACACGAAAAAGCAGGGAAGCAGCAAAGCGGAACAGGTAAGCTGGCGATCACAGCGCTGGCTGTTCCCTTAGCGTGTGTGGGTGTGTGCTTGCTAACTGTGCTGTTTGGGACACCTAATCTCAGCATAAGCATAAACGACACACCGGTGCTGGTTATCACCCACGAAGCCACTGTACGTCCTACGCGAGAGCCATTCGCGTTTCGAGTTCCTATCTATGAACGCGACTATAATGACTGGCCGCCCAATCAAACTCAGATTGTTGGCGATCTGACCGAAAACGCCAGCCAGCGCAGTCAAACGCTTGGCGCGTGGACTTTTACGCTTAACCCTGGTGAAAGTCCCGGCATTTTTGTGAGACCCGGAAGCGCGTTTATTGATACCGTGCTGCTGTATCTATTTCAGCGAACACCAGAGGGCGGCGCAAAGTTTTTGCGCAGGGGGACGCGCAATTACGGTTCTGGCACTATTCTTACAGTTCCGGAGCCTGCTCACGTCAGCCACGGCAGCAGTGAAGGCGGTGAATACATTGTGGTGGTAGAGATTCGCTCAGGCGAGTACGATTTTAAGCACTACGACATTGAATTGGTGCGCACCCGGCGTTGAAGTTTCTGAATTGAGAACCATGCCAAGCCTTCATCTGATGAACCGCATCTATCTGGGCGTTGACATCGGCGGCACGAAAAGCCTGGCGTGGCTGTCTGACTCTGCCGGGCATGTGCTTGGCAGCGGGCTGGCGGGAGCAGGCGGGCGGCGCGGCGCCGACTACAGCGTCATGGCGCAGGTGCTGGATGACATCACAACGCAAGCGACGAACGAAGCGGGCATCAGCGCCGCCTGCTTCGGCATCGCGCTGATCGCCGGGACGTACTGCAACTGTTTGGGACAGATGGAAGAAAGTCTGCCATAGAAATTAGCGCAGGGGACACCCGGCTTTAGCCGGGTGGGGAATGCGCCTTGTCTCCCTTCATGTTTTGTGGTTTAATGCACTAAGTCGGCCCGGACGGGGCCGTCAGGCGCTAACGTAGACCAACGGGTCATGCGTAGCCTGAGAAGCTCCCCGCTTTAGCGGGGAGAGTCGTCACATGTCTCAATTCTCCCATGAGTGGCATCAATCGCTCACATTGAAGCGATTGAACTTCAATTGAACCTTAGATGTCGTGAATCGCGTCGAATTCTACCAGCGCCGCTTTCAGTGCTGCCTCAACACTTGTCCGCGCTGCGGCTGGAATGCAGACGCATACCCCGCAGTCTGAACTCAGATGACGGGGAACAGGGATCAACTTGCAGCTGATCCCCTGCGCTTTGATCGCTTTTTCCGCTTTGAGGGCGTGCCCGGTCGAATAGACCAGCACAACAGCGCTGCCGCTTGTCGTCACTGTTTGGCTTCCCGCGCGATCTGCCGCACGGCCTCCAGCGCGCGCTCAACTTCGGCGGCAGTGTTCCACACGCTCAGGCTGAAGCGCACCGTTCCCGTCGGAAAGGTCGTCAATGTGCGATGCGCGGCGGGCGCACAATGCAGCCCAACCCGGCACAACACGCCCCAATCTTCGTCCAGCCGCAGCCCGACCTCTGACGGCGCAAGCCCCGCAGCGTTAAAAGACACGACTGCTGTTTGGCGTTCGGCCTGCCTCGTCCCGTAGACGGTTACGCCGGGTACTGCGCACAAGCCATCTATCAACTGCTGCGTCAAGCTGATTTCATGAGCGCGGATCGCTGCGACGCCGTGTGTCTGTACCCAGCGGATGCCCGCTTCCAGACCGGCTAACCCAACCGCGTTCGGCGTGCCGCTCTCCAACAGATCGGGTAGGAATTCGGGCTGGCGTTCATGTTCGGAGCGGCTGCCCGTCCCACCGTATTTGAGCGGGCGGAACGCTGCCGGGTTAACGCGCTCGCCGACCACCAACCCGCCTGTTCCCATCGGGCCTAGCAGCGCCTTGTGCCCGGTGAACGCCAGCAGGTCAATTTGATCAGCCACCATGTCTATTGGGCAAGCGCCCGCTGTTTGCGCCGCATCAACCAGCAGCAGCAGATCGTGTTGGCGCGCCAGCGCGCCGATTTCTGCAACCGGCAGCAGCGTACCAACGACGTTTGAGGCATGGTTCAGCGCGATCATCGTCGTGTTCCGACTGATGGCGCGCGCTGCGTCGTCTGGATCAAGCGTCCCCTCCGGCGAGCAGCGGACAACGGTTAGCGCGACACCCTGTTCTTCGAGCGCGCGCAGCGGGCGCATTACTGAGTTGTGTTCCACGCTGCTGGTGATCACATGCTGGCCGGGGCGCAGCAGCCCGAACAACGCCGCGTTCAGCGCCTCGGTCGCGTTACAGCCGAAGACAACGCGCAGCGGATCGCTCACGTTGACCAATTTAGCCACTGCCTCGCGCGCGGCATAGACGACTCGCGCTGCCTCAACCGAGAGACGATGGCCAGAGCGCCCCGGATTCGCGCCAATATGCGCCAAAAAGTGAGACATTGCGCCGGCGACCTCCGGCGCTTTAGGCATGGAGGTCGCCGCGTTGTCGAAGTAGATCAGATCGCCGCTCATTTGCGGATGGTGAGCTTGAAACCGTCGTTAACCGCCTCAATCTCAACCGTGAAGCCTTTTGTCCGGGCCATGCGGCTCACGTTTTCGCGAGACGTAACCGTTTCGACAAGCACTTCAAGCGCCTCGTCCACCGCCAGCGTCTTGAGCGCCTCCTGGGTGCGGATCACCGGCTCTGGACACGATAACCCGCGTACATCAACTGTTTTCATATCAACTCCCTTTATCCGGCTGTTAGGCGGCTGACTTGGCGCGTTCGCGCATTGCAAAACCAAGAGCGATAGTCACAACCAAACCGAGGATCACGGCGATCTGCCCATAGACGCCAGGCCCGCCGACGATCAGAGCGCCCGTGTCGCTCAAGCGATCCGGGGAGGCGACCAGCGCGAAATTGTGCGCGAACCCCGCGCCGACAATCATGCCGAGAACAAACACCGCCGCGTCGCCGTCGCCTTCGCCGGATAGAAAAACCTGCCGGCCAGGACAGCCGCCGGCCAGCGCATACGCCAGGCCGGCCAGCGCCATGCCGAGGAAATTCCACAGGTGGTTGCTGTGCGCAATAGGCTGCAGCTCAATACCGAGCTTGAACTGGCCCAAGGCGAGATTGGCAGCAAGCGCGACCACCGTCAGCGCAATGATGCCGCTTAACAGATGCGTGTCGCGCATCAGGATGACATCGCGGATTGATCCCATCGTGCAGAAGCGGGTGCGCTGCGCTGCAAAGCCGATCACCAACCCCGCGCCGATGGAGATTAGAATCGGGGCGTGCTGCGCGCCAGGGCCGGAGGCGCTGAAGAAGATCGGCCCGCCTTCGCTGAAAACGACGCCCGTCAACAGCAGGATAAGCAGCAGCAGCATAATCGCGGGCATGATCCAGCCAACGGCTGCCGGTGTGCGCTGAGATCGGCCCAGCGTGTATCCTTGGCGCAAGAACCACACGCCACCGCTGATGCCGACAACCAGGCCTGCCAGCCCGATCACAGCGTTCAAGTCGCCGCCAGCCAGCCGCAGCAGCGCCCGCCAAGGGCAGCCGAGGAAGACCAGCGCGCCGATCATGGCGAATATGCCGAGGATGAAGCGGACAATCGGCGCGGACCCGGCGCGGGCCTTGAATTCGCGGAACACGAGCGCAGCAGTGGTTGAACCGAAGACGAAAGCGATGATCTCTGGGCGGATGTACTGCACGGCCGCGGCGCGGTGCAGGCCGAGCGCTCCGGCGATATCGCGCTCGAAGCACGCCATGCAGATACCCATGTTGGGCGGGTTGCCCTGGTTTTGCAGCAGCGCCGCCAGCAGTCCGATGATCCCGCCTGTGGCAATGATGCCGGTGCGTGAAGCGAAAAACGCAGTTAACCGGTCAAGCAGACTGCGCTCCTGTGAAACCGTTTGTACAGCCATAGAATGTCTCCTTTCCTAACGCGATGACAAACAAAAACCGCTGCCGGCACTTGCCAGCAGCGGCCGCAAGGACACACGCATGGCGTATTTCAGAGAGCGAGCGTCCTGCCGCCGCGCTCTGACAAGTGCCGCCCCGCTAGGTGCCACCTGGCACCGCAAGGCTCGATTCAGAGAAGGCGATAGGACGACTGGAACATATCCAACCTGCCGATGCTGTGAACGAAAACCCACGCGCATTGAGTGTTGCTTACGGCGCGCGCGCTTCCCCAGTGACGTTTGTCAGCCAGCGCGGTGGTGTTCATCATTATTTGTTCAGCATACGATGGCAGCAGGCAGCGCGCGGCGAGGACCGTCGCTGGCTGAACAGGTTATAATACCCTCGTATCCACCTATACCCCGCCGGCTGGAGTCGTGTTACAGTAGTACGGACGCCGCAGCACTGCGCCGCACAGGTGAAGGGTTCGCCATGTCACGACACACCATTCGCCGTTCGCCCACGCCGATCAGGCCGCTGATCACGCTGGAGGACATCAGCGCCGTGGCCGAGGGCGGCACGCTGACGATCCCGCCGGGCGCTATCCTCACGCCGCTGGCGCGCAGCGCCGTTCTGGAGCGCCGCGTCAAGCTGGTGGTGCAGGCAGGCGCGGGCCGCGACCTGCGCACAATTGCCATCGGGGCCGATCACGGCGGCTACGCCCTCAAGCAGTTCCTCAAGGGCGAGCTAGAGCGGCGCTTCAACGTGATTGACTGCGGCACACACAGCGCCGAAAGCTGCGACTACCCAGACTACGCGCTGGCGGTGGCGCAGCACGTAGCCAGCGGGCGCGCCTGGCGCGGCATCATGATTGACGGCGCTGGCATCGGCTCGTGTATGGTGGCCAACAAAGTGCCGGGCGTGCGCGCCGCTATGTGCTACGACCGCGCCACCGCAGTGAACAGCCGCGAGCACAACGACGCCAACCTGCTCACGCTGGGCGCGGGCATGATCAGCAGAGGGCTGGCGCGCGAGATCGTGACCGTGTGGCTGGAGACGGATTTCGGCGGCGGGCGGCACGCCCGGCGTGTGGATAAAATCGCCGCGCTGGACGCCGACCGCCAGCGCTGAGGGCTGCCTGCCGCACTGTTAAGGAACGCTCAACTATGACCCGACGACTGAACGACGCGCAGATCGACGAACTGGTGGATCGCATCACGCAGCAGGTGATGGCCCGCCTGCGCCCCGCGCCGGCTCAATCGGCCCACAGCGGCGGCGCTTCCGGGCCGGCCGCTTCCGCCTGCGCGTGCAGCGACGGCCGCTGCGTCAGCCAGTGCAGCCAGCGCGTGCTGCAGGTGGTGGAGAACGGGGCTGGGCGCATCAGCGCCGGGCTGGGCTACATTCCGCGCGACCTGAGCATCGCCCGCCTGATTGACCACACGCTGCTCAAGCCAGACGCCAGCGCCGCCGAGATCGCGCAGCTCTGCCGCGAAGCGCGCGAGTATCACTTCGCCTCGGTGTGCGTCAACAGCGCCTATGTGCCGCTGTGCGCTGATCTGCTCAAGGGCAGCGATGTCGCAGTGTGCACAGTGGTCGGTTTCCCGCTGGGGGCCTCGCCGCCGGAGGTCAAGGCCTACGAGGCCCAGCTCGCGATCCAGAACGGCGCGACCGAGATTGACATGGTGATGAACATCGGCGCGCTGAAAAGCCGCGACATCAAGCTGCTGCACCGCGACATCGCCACAGTGGTGGCCACCTGCCACGCGCACGGCGCACTGTGCAAGGTTATACTGGAAAACGCCAAGCTGACCGATGAAGAAAAGGTGATCGCCTGCCAGGTGGCCAAGCTGGCCGGCGCGGACTTCGTCAAGACCAGCACCGGCTTCGGCGGGGGCGGCGCAACTGCCGCCGATGTGGCGCTGATGCGGCGCGTGGTGGGGCCGGAGATCGGCGTGAAGGCGGCTGGCGGCGTGCGCAGTTACGCCGACGCGCAGGCGATGGTCAAGGCGGGGGCCACGCGCATCGGGGCCAGCGCAGGCGTGGCCATTGTGCAGGCGGCGCGCGGCGAGCGCGTCGAGAACGCGGGCCGCAGTTACTGAACGCCAATTTGCGTTACAATCGGGCACGGAGCGAAGCATCAGCATGAAAGAACAGATACGTGAGCGGTGGAAAGGGTTGTTTGTGGGCGCGCTGGGCGGCCTGGCCGGTTGGTATGCCATGCGCTTCTACTGGCACAACATCGCGCCCCTGCTCTTCCCCTACGAGCCAGGCCGCGAGGACATCCCCAACGTGAACCCGCCGTCGCCGTTTGGCCGCCAGTTCAACCGCGATGAAACGGCGTCCATGGCGCTGGGGCGCATCATCTACACCGAAATGACCGATAAGGAGCCGGTGGCCCGCGAGACGCGCACGCTGCTGGGTGAACTGGTGCACTTGGGTGTCGGCGTGGCGACGGGCGCGTTCTACGGCACGACGCGCCGGGTGCGCCGCCCGGTGGATTTTATCGGCGGCCTGTTCTTCGGGGTGTGGCTGTGGCTGGCCGACACGTTCGGCACAGCCTTTCTGGGCCTGCGCGCCGGCCCGGAGGCGTTCTCCACGCAGCAGCACGTGTGGCGGTTAACCGGCCACTGGGTGTACAGCTTTACCACAGCCAGCGTCACCCGCATTCTTTACCGGTTTCTGTGATCTGTGACGGCTGGCTCTGCGCCAGCACTGCATGACACCAATCTAAGGAGACACACCATAATGGCAGAAGCACTGGGCATGATCGAAACCAAATCCTTCGCGGCGCTGGTGGAGGCCGCCGACGCCATGGTCAAGGCCGCCCGCGTCGAGCTGGTCACCTACGAAAAGACCGGCGGCGGCTACGTCACAGCAGTGGTGCGCGGCGACGTTGCGGCCGTCAAGGCGGCTGTGGAGGCCGGTGTGCGCGGCGCAGAGAAAGTGGGCGAGGTGGTGGCCGTTCATGTGATCCCGCGCCCGCACGTCAACGTGGACGCAGTGATGCCGCTGGGCCGTACCGAAGAGGGTAAGGCCGGCATGAAACAGGAATAGGCCGATGCTGCTGGCAAAGGTCATTGGGACCGTTGTCGCCAGCGCCAAGAGCGAGCGGGTGGAGGGCCTGAAGATGCTCATCCTCCAGCCGCTTGACCTGGACGGCAAGCCGAAAGGGAACTACGTGGTGGCCTTCGACGCTGTGGGCGCGGGCGACGGCGAGGTGGTGCTCTACGTCACCGGCAGCAGCGCCCGCCAGACCACAGCGACCGACAACCGCCCCGCCGACGCGGCGATCATGGCGATTGTTGACACGTGGGAAGTGGATGGCGTTGTCAAGTACGAGAAAGCGCGGGCCGAGGCGTAATTTGTAAGGGCCGCGTGCAAGGCGCGCTTAAGCTGCCGCTGGTGTAATAAATAGGTGCACTAGAAGAGCGCGCCGCTGCACTGCGGAGGTCGTGCTGTGGGTCAGCATGTCTTTGTCTCGTGCCAACACGACGAGGAGGGCCTCGCCGCCAACTTGATCCGGCAGACTTCACCCGCCGGTGTCACCGTCTGGATTGACAGCGAACGGCTGCGCGCCGGGGAAAACTGGCGCGATATGATCAACTTGGCCACTTGTGACGCCTTCGCGCTGGTGGTTATCACGCCAGAGGCGGAGGCGTTATCGCGCACGGCGTGAGACAGGCTTCGCCAGGTAAAGGTTAAAAGAACCGTATGTTGAAAGTATGTTTTTGGTTTATAATGCTAATGATGCACACTGAGTCAGGCTGCGCTTGAGGGGGGGCATGACCCACGTTTACATTTCGCACGCCCGCGCCGATTCCGCCTTTGCCCGCGCCGCCGCGGCGCGCCTGTCTGCCGCTGGCCTGACGGCCTGGCTGAGCGAGGCCGACCAAAGCTGGTCAGAGACCACAGAACGCGCTATCCGCGAGGCGTTTGCGCTGATTACAATCGTGACGCCCGACGCGCGCGCCTGCGAACAGACGACATACGAATGGGCGTTCGCCGCTGGCGCCGGCGTGCCGGTCGTGCCGCTGGTGCTGCGGCCTGCGCCGCTGCCGCCGCGCCTGAGCGCGCTGCGCTGCCTGGATTTCACCGACGACAGTAGCCAGCCCTGGGAAGCGCTGCTGAGCTACCTGTGCCGGATCGAGCAGCGGCGGCCGGCTGGCGGCATCGTTCTGCCGCCCGATGCGCCGCAGGTGGTGCGCCGCGCCGTGGAGAATTTGGACAGCAGCAGCGCCGACGAGCGCCGCCAGGCGATCAGCACGCTGGACAGCAACAGCCACCCGGCCGCGCTCGACGCACTGCGCGAGGCGCTGGCGCACTCGATGCAGGACGTGCGCCATGAGGCGCTGTTCCGGCTGGCGCGCCGCGACAACTTCCGCGACCCGCGCGCCGTTCCTGCCCTTATCACCGCCCTGCGCGACGGCCAGCCCGACGTGCGCGCCCAGGCCGTGCGCGTGCTGGGGCGCATCGGCGACGACACGGCCATCCTGGCGCTGGTCAGCGAGTTGGACGACCGCGACAAGCGCGTGAGCGCCGCGGCCCGCAGCGCGCTGGTCACGCTGGGCATTGACACGGTGGCGCGCAGCGCTGTTGAGTCGATTCTGCGCACCGGCAGCTACGCGCGCTTTGCGGCCGCTGAGCAGAGCCTGCGCGAGCTGGGGGCCGACCTGCGCCGCGTGCTTTACAACGCGCTGGATCACGACGACCCGGCGCTGCGCCTGGCAGCAGTCAACATGGTGGGAGCTTCGCAGCGGCTGGACGCGCTGCCGCGCCTGCTGCGTCTGCTTGCCAGCCCGGAAACCGCCCCGGCTGTGACGGCCGTGCTGCGCCAGTGGGACCCGGTTAGCCTAGTGCCAGAGCTGCTGCGCCTGTCGCTCAACGAGCGTGAACGCACGCGCATGTCCACCACGCTGGAGCTGCCAGCCATGAGCCGGGTGCGCGCGGCGCGTGCCGCGCAGAACGGCGCGCCGGCTGTCGAGGAAGAAACAGCGCCAGTGCGGGCGGCGGCCAGCCTGCCTGAACTGGCCCGCGCCGCGCTGAACGCCCTTGACCGGCGCGCTTTCCCGGCGCTGATCGCGCATTTGGGCCACGCTGACGGCCCTGTGCGCCAGGCTGCCGCTGCCGCCCTGTTCCGCCATGGCCCTGCTGTGATCGGCGATCTGCAGGCCGCGCTGTACAGCGAGCGCAGCCCGCTGGCGCGCGAGTACGTCGTGCGGCTGTTGGGCTACCTGCGCGACCCGCGCAGCGTGCCGGACCTGATCGCCTGCCTGGACAGCGGCCACGCCCGCCTGCAGGAGCGGGCGGCCGAGGCCCTGCTGGAGATCAACACCGATCCGGCGCGCCGCGCTGTCGAACAGTGGCATGAGCGCCAGCGGCTGCGGCGCTGACGCTTTGACGCTGGCGGTGGACGCTGGCTCGTCGTCGGTGCGCGCCGCCCTATTCGACGCTGCCGCCGCGCCGCTGCCCGGCTCGTT
>Ga0308414_1001783_pt1 | contig 14028 bp, 10 predicted proteins | sample HotsprSampleOS50_FD_205667 | JGI IMG/M metagenome (GOLD analysis project Ga0308414, IMG submission 205667) | Hot spring phototrophic mat microbial communities from Octopus Spring, Yellowstone National Park, Wyoming, United States - 20090730_OS50 ... | reverse complement strand
CCTTGGTGGACGCGCGCTGCTCTCAGCACAGGCCGCAGGCGCAACCGCCCGGCCCGCGCGCGCCGGCGCGCCCAGCCTGCCGGTGGCTATCCAGCGTTGTACCTGCTATGAGCCGCGGCTCGTGCGGGCCCGGCTCGATGCCGCCCTCAACCTCATCGGCCCGCTGCGCGGTCTTGTCGCCAACAAGACCGTCACCATCAAGATCAACGTCACCGGCGGGCCGGGGCATCTTGCCGGTCTGCCGGCCTACCGCACATACCACGTTCATCCCCACGTCCTGGGCGCGCTGTGCGCCGCCCTGCACGACGCGGGGGCGCGCCGAATCCACGTCGTCGAAAGCCAGTCATCGCGCCTCCACCCCGAGCAGGTCCTCACGCAGTGCGGCTGGTACGTCAACGAGATCAAGGCCGCGGCCGACGGCGCCGTCTTCTTCGAGGACACGCGCAACCGCGGCGCTTTCGCCGACTATGCCCGGCTCACGGTTCCCTGGGGCGGCTTGCTCTACCCGGCTTTCCTCGCCAATCGCCGTTACGAGCAGACGGATGTCTTCATCTCGCTGGCCAAGCTCAAGGAGCACTCCCGCAGCGGAGTGTCGCTGTCCGCCAGAAACATGCTGGGCATGCCGCCCACGTCGCTGTACGGCCCGGATGCGCCCGACGAGGACAGCGTCAGCAGCCGCCTGGCCATCTTTGGCGACAGCTTCCGCCAGCTCCCTGCGGGCGTTCCAGCTCCTGTCGAAGAAGTTCGGACGGGTACCGGTCGGATGAGCGGCTGCGCGCGTGTCATCGCCGACTGCGTTGGCGCTCGCCCCATCGACCTGGCCATCATCGACGGCATCGAGACCAGCCGCGGCGGCGAGGGGCCGTGGGTGAAGGGCGCGCGGCCGGTGGCGCCGGGGCTGCTGGTCGTCGGGCGAAACCCCGTCTGCACCGACGCGATCGCCACGGCGCTGATGGGTCACGATCCATTGGCGCCCGGCGGCCGGCACCCATTCCCCGGCGAGAACCACCTGACGATGCTCGAGTCGCTCGGCTTGGGCACGGCCGACCCGGCCAGGATCGAAGTGCGCGGGCTGGCGCTGCAGGAGGCGGCCTTGTGCTTCGCCCGGGCAGAGGTTCGCACAAGCAGGTCCTAGAATATCGGCCATGAAGTACTTCTACGGCAAATACGACGGCTCGGAGTTTCCGACGCAGGACAAGCTTTTCGGTTTCGACCGGCTCATGCAGTTCATCCTTCAGTACGGCGAGCAGGCGCTGAAGGCCATCGAGCAGATGCTGCGCGACCCCAAGGACGCACAGCAGTCGGAGATGCTCGAGCAGCTCATCAAGGAGGGGATGCTCGACAAGGATGGCAAGGGGCGGCTGCGCCTCACGCCGCGGGGAGTCGGCCGGATGCAGCGCAAGGCTCTGCTGGAGGTTTTCAGCAACCTGCGAAACGGCCAGCGCGAAGGGCACGAGAAGATCACAGCCGGGCTGGGCGGGGAGCGCATCGAGGGGACCAGGCCCTATCAGTATGGCGATCCGGTCAGCGAGCTGGACCTGCATCAGACGCTGCACAACGCCCTGGCGCGCCACGGGCTGCCCCGGGGCGCCCCGGCGCATGGCGGCGGGGCGGCGGTGGTTCGCCAGTCCTCCGATGCCGGCGCCCACCAGGCCCCATCGCCCTGGCGCATCCGCTTCGACGAGCACGACTTCGAGCTTCATCTGCACGAGGGCACCACGAGCTGTTCCACCGTCGTGCTGCTGGACATGAGCGGTTCGATGATGCGCTACGGCCGATTCCTGGCGGCCAAGAAGGTGGCGCTGGCGATGCAGGCGCTGGTGCGCGGGCGATTCCCGCAGGACTCGCTGGACTTCGTGGGTTTCTACTCGGGCGCGGCGAAGATTCCCGAGGTGATGCTGCCGCTGGTGATGCCCAAGCCCGTGACCATCTACGACTACCAGGTGAGGCTGAAGGTGCCCATCGGCAAGCTGGAGCGCGCGCCTCAGCACTTCACGAACCTGCACATGGGGATCCAGTTCGCCCGCCGCATCCTCCGGCGCCGCGCCAGCGAAAACAAGCAAATCTTCATCATCACCGACGGCCAGCCCACCGCCCACGTCGAGGGCGACTTCGTCTATCTGCTGTATCCCCCCGACGAGCGCAGCACGATGGCCACGCTCAAGGAGGCGGTGCTGGCCATGCGCGAGGACGTGCGGATTGCCACGTTCGCGCTGATCGAGGACTACTGGGGCATGGACTGGGTCGGCTTTGTCGATCAGCTCACCCGCCTGACCAGGGGCGTGGCCTTTTACACCAGCAGCGACCAGCTCGCCTCGTGCATCATGGAAAGCTATCTTTCGGGGCGCAAGAAGAAGACGCACGTGGCTTAGGGGTGGGACTTGCCGGCTGGTGATGGCCGGCCAGAAAGCACAACTCCATGTGCGGCTCCGCGGGCGGCCGACGGCTTCCCGCAGCAGCAGCCGAACGCCAGCAACCGCCCCCCGCGCCGAAAGCAGGAATAGCGGCTCGCCGCCGGCGTCCTCCGGCTGGCCGGCGGCGCCATCCGGCAAGGGGCGCGCCTCTCAGATCGCCGGCATGACGTTGCCGCCGCAGACCGGCACGTACGCTCCGGTGATGAAGCTGGCAAGGTCGCAGGCCAGAAACGCCACGACGTTGGCCACATCCTGATCGGTCCCGCGGCGCTTCAGCGGCACCGTCTTTTCGTAGGCCTCGCTGCGAATCTGCCCCGAGGCGCGGTACTTGTCCGACACCATCCATCCCGGCGCCACCTGGTTGACCGTGATCTGATGCTCGCCCAGCTCCCTGGCCAGCACGCGCAGCACCCCATCCATGCCGCGCTTGCCCGAGACGTAGGCCGATTGGCCGACGAAATTCAGCATGGCGCATTCGGTGTTGATGCCGATGATCCGGCCCCAGCGCCGCCGGATCATGGCCGGCGCGAACGCCTTGGCCATCAGGACGTTGTGAAGCACGCAGGAGCGAAACTGGCCCTCGTAGTCGGCCGGGTCCTGCTCCAGGACGGTCTTCCATGGGTATTGGATGACGGCATTGTTGACGACGATGTCGGGGTCGCCCAGTGCCCTGGCGATGGTCAGGGCCATGGCCGCCACCGACGCGGCATCGGTGACATCGGCCTGAACGGTGATGGCGCGGACTCCGAACGCCGCGGCCGCCACTCGCGCTGCCTCGGCCTTCTCTCGGGCGCGGTGATAGTGGACGGCCACATCCGCGCCGCAACAGGCCAGCGTCCACACGATGACCCGCCCCAGCTCGCCCGAACCTCCCGTCACCACAGCCACTCTTTTGCGCAGATCGATGTTCATGATCGTTTCCAGCGTGTGGAAAAAGAAGGATGGTACCCGCCGGCCGTGATCCGTGGGAGCGGCTCGACGCACGATGGGCACAATGGGAACGGCTGCGTCAGCAGATCATGCCGCACCGTGCGTCCAGCACTCACGCGCTCAGTTGCCGGCGGACAAGAGGCCAGGGTGCGCGCCCTCTATCTCGCCCCCGTCTGTCCGGTCTCGGCTCGGCTCGCCACAGGTCAATCTCCCTCGCCCAGCGCCGCCGCGGCCACCTTCCATGCCTGCCCCTCGCGTTTCAGCGCAAGGCGCTGGCGCATCGAGCGCTCATCCAGTTGCGCGGTCACTGTCGCACGCAGCTCATCCTGCCCCTGGGGAACCAGCCGCACGGTCAGCGCTGCGCCCTCGCGCGCCAGCTCGGGCGGTAGCGCCACGCTCCAGCTCTGCTCGCCGGCCTCTTGCGACCACGTGGCGGCGCGCGCCTGTGCCGCGGCCGCGCCCGCCAGCAGCATTTCGCGCAACTGCGCTTCGCTGCGCACCTGTCGCGTCCTCCTGGCGTCGTACACCACCAGCGTGGTCACCGACGCCATGGCCGCCGCCACCAGCCCCAGCAGGACGATCACCACGATCATGGCAAAGCCCCCGCGACGTTCGCCGGCCGCGTTTGTCATCGGCTTCCTCCGGCCAGCATTACCTGGCTCGCCAGCACAATCTCCTCCGACTGCTTCAACTGTGCATCCTCGATGCGCACCAGCACCCCACCGGGCCGCGGCTCAAACTCAACCTTCAGGCCCGCAGAATAGGTCTGCCGTCCTTCCCTTGCGCTGGCGCCCGGGTTGCGCTGCACGCCCTGCTCCTGGTCGGCCTGCCAAAGGACGGTCGCTCCATCGGCCATCTCCAGCCGCAGCTCGCCGGCGCGCCGGGCCGACATCGCCCGGGCGCCCCAGACATCGGCGCGCAACGACAGGATCATGCGATCCAGCACGATGCGTCGGTCCTGCTGTTGTGCCGACTGCCGCATTGACTTGAACACGGCGTTGATCACTTCCCCCGCCAGCAGCGAGAACACGCCCAGGATCATGATGACGAATACCATGTTCGTCAGGGTGAACCCGCGACGGCTTGCGACCGTGCACTGATCGGTCATGGCGCACCTCCCGGCCGCTCGACGGCATCGGCCTTCATCAGGCCAAGAAGCGTAGCGCGACTCCGTTCGACTTGCACGCTCACGCGCACCCACGCAAGTCCCGCCGGGGCCTCGGCCGCCACCGGCTCCACGCGCACCTTCGCATCCGCGCCCGACGGCGCGGTCCCGCCGGTGTGCAGGTCGAGCATGACCCGCTCGGCGATTCGCATCGCGGCGCGGCCGTCGGAAAGGCGCCTGGCCGCCCGCGACTGCTGTCCCATCGCCGTCGCCATGATGGCCGCCAAAAGCGCCACCATCGCCAGCGCCATCAGGGCATCGGCCAGAAGAAACCCCGAGCGTCGTCTTCTCATAAGATCGCTCCCGGATCGGGCAACAGCACGAACACCAGCCTGACCAGCGGCACAATCACGCTCAGCGTCACCAGCGCCACCAGACCGCCGCCCGCCAGCGTCATCGCCGGCACCACCGCGCCCCGCAGAAGGGCGGCCCGGCGGCTGTAGCGGGCCTCATAATACCGCGCCAGGTACTGCAATGCCTGGGCCATGGCGCCGCCGGCGCTGGCCAGTGTCCCGCTCACCAGCTCGGGCAACCCCGCCCGACGGGCCGCCTCGTCGGCCGAGGCTCCGCTGACCACCTGCTCGTGCCAGCGCTTGACGCGCTGCGCCAGCACCGCGTTGAGCTTCAGCTCCCGCGACTGACCCAGCGCCCATGCCAGATCATATCCATTATCCAGCGCCTCGCCGCTCACCCGGCACACGTCCGCCAGCCCCCGGTTGTATGCCATCTCGCCCAGGACCGGCGTGCGCCAGACCAGCCTGTCCAGCAGCTCGCTGCCCATCGGGCGTGGCAGCGGCAGGAACACGCTCCAGAGCTTCAGCGCGGCGTAGAGCCACACGATCGCCGCCACCAGTGTGAACATCGGTATCGCCAGCGTACCCCCCACCCGCATCGTCCACTGATATACCGTCGGCAAGGGGACCTTGTAGTCCCTGAACATCTTGTCGAACTCTGGAAACACAAACACCAGCAACAGCCCCAGGGCGACCACAAGCATCGTGAGCATGGCCAGCGGGTACGCTACCGCGAACATGCCCTGGTCCGATTCCTCGGCGGCGCGCCCACGCGCCTGCTTCAGCTCGTGCCGCAGCATCCGCGGCAGGCGTCCTGTCCGCTCGGCCACGTGGATCAGCCGCGCCAGCCGCCGCGGCACGTTGGGCACGTGCTCCACCGCGACCGCGATCGGCGAGCCGGCCTGGATCAGCTCGCGCAGCTCGCGGATCTGGCGGGCCAACCCCGGTTTTTCGCTCTGCTCGGCCGCCTGAAGAAATTGCGGCAGCGGCAGGTTCAGACACAGCCCCTGTTCCAGATACGACAGCACCGTCAGCATCCGCCCCCGTCGCGCTGCCCTGGCCGCGTACGATGCTCCCGCCACAAGCAGGATCACCACAATCGGCCCCAGCGCCGCCACTGGCACCACCACACCCGCGAGGATTCCGCTCAGACATCCGAACAGCGCCGCGGCCGCCACCAGCCATGCCAGCAGAAGCGCCGCATTGGCGGCGCTGAAGGTCCTGGGCCGCGTGAAGCCCCGCGGCGTGGCATAGTCCAGGTGCCTGCTCATGCCGTGCCTCTCATAAAATCGCCTGAACCAGCCCGATCAGCGGCAGCATGACCGCCAACAGCACGAACCCCACGATCATCGCCAGCAGCACGAACAGCAGCGGCGTGAGAACGCCCGGCAGCGTGAGCATCCGCGCCTCTGCCTGCTGCTGATACAGCTCGGCAAGTCCGCGCAACACGGCCGGCAGATTGTGCTGCGCTGCGCCCAGCGCGATGGCGGTCGGAATTGTCATCGGCAGCACTCGGCCGCGGCCGGCCAGCTCCAGGGTCTTGCCCTCGGCCAGCAGGTTGCACAAATGTTGTCCGTCGCGGCGCAGGGCAGGAGACAGCGCCGTGTCGCCGGCCAGCTCGATCGCGGCCGGAAGGTCCATCCCCGATTCCACGCCCATGCGCAGGGCATCGCACCAGCCGGCGAGCATGCTCTTGTGAACGATCGGCCCGATCAGCGGCAGGCGAAGCACCACGTGATCGACCAGCGGCTGATCCCAACCCATGCGCCGCAGCACCCAGATCACGATCGGCGCCGCGATCAGCGCCACCACCAGCCACACCAGGACGCCCGGCAGCACCATCGCGAGCCACAGCATCGCCCGGGTCGCCGCGGGCAGCGGAATCATCATTCCGGCGAACATGGTCCGAAACTGCGGCAGCACCGCGACCGTCAGGAATATCACCAGGCCCGTCAGGCCCAGCAGTACCATGGCCGGATACGCCGCCGTTCGCCACAGCATGCCCCGCAGCCGCTGAAGCAGCTCCAGATGCCTGGCCAGGCCAAAGAGGATTCCCGGCAGATTGTTCGACCGCACCCCCGCTTCCAGAAGCCGTCCATAGGCCGAGGGAAACCGCCCCCGCGCCCGGTCGAAGATCTCCCCCAGCGACTTGCCCCGTTCCAGCTCCGATGCTACTTCGCGGATGGTCGCCGCCAGCCGGCCCGAACGCATGTCCTGCGCCACCAGTCTCAGGCCCTGCTCCAGCGGCAGCCCTGCCGATGTCAGATACCCAAGCTGGCGGTTGAACGCCGCAAAGTCGTCGCTGCTCATCGCCCGCACGCCCCTGGGCGGCTCCGGCTCGATTTCGATCACGCGAAGCCCCAGCGCCTCGATCTGCGCCCTGGCGTGGCCGATGTCGACGGCATCCACCGCGCCCGACAAGGCCGTGCCGCCAGCGCCCTGGGCCTTGTATCGAAAACTCACCGTCGCCTGCTGTGTCGCCTGCATGCTCGGCCTCCCAACAACGCCCGGTATCGCTCGCCCCGATGGCCGTCCCGCCCGCGCCACCGGTCCTTCGCTGCATCTATGTACGCCCGCCGGCCGGTTCCCACAAGCCGCTCAATCTCCCAGCACGCGACGGACCTCCTGCTCATCCGTCAGTCCCGCCTCCACCAGCCGCCGCGCCGACTCGCGCAGGCCCAGGTATCCGGCCCGGCCCTCGTATGCCCGCCGCAGTGCCTGGGCATCGGCGCGATCCAGCACCGCGCGCCGAAGATCGTCGTCGAACACCAGCATTTCCGCCACCGGCACGCGCCCCTGGTATCCCTCGCCCCCGCGCCGCCTCAGCAGCCGCATCGACACCACCCCGTACACCGCGCTGGTGATCTGATATGGCTCCAGTTTCATCTCCAGCAGCCGCGCGATCGCACCCGCCGGATTCCCCGCGTGCAGCGTGCAGATCAGCCGATGTCCCGACAGCGCCCCCTGCAGCGCCAGCGCGGCCGTCGCGGCGTCGCGTATCTCACCCAGCATCAGCACCTGCGGGTCCTGCCGCAGGATGCTCCGCAGCGCCTTCTCATACGTCAGCTCGCCAAACGGCGAGACCTGTATCTGCGTCACGCCCTTCAGCGCCCGCTCCACCGGGTCCTCCAGGGCGATGATGCTCATCCCCGGCTGCATTTCGGCGATCTTCTCCAGCAGCGCGTAGATGGTGGTGGTCTTGCCCGACCCCGCCGGCCCGCTCACCATCAGCATGCCCGCGTCGCATCGCGCGAATCGCAGCAGCCCCTGCACCACCTCCTCCGGCAGACCAAGTTCCTCCAGCCGCCGCGGCTGCACCAGTTCCGCCGGCAGCCGCACGGCCGCTCGCATGCCGTGGATCGTGGGCATCACGGCCAGGCGCATCTCCATCTCGCCGGCATCCGCCGGCGAGAGCCGCAGGGCGAGCCTGCCCTCCTGGGGAACGTCCATGCGGTAGGTCAGCAGTTGCGCCATGACCATCAGCCGGTTGACGATGCTCCGGCCGAACTGGTGCGGATGCCGTTGCACAGTCGTCAGCAGACCGTCGATGCGGTATCGCACCTCATAGCCCTCCGGCGTGGGTTCCACGTGCACGTCCGACGCCTGTTTTTCAACTGCGCCCCGGAGCATCCGGTCCACGATCGCGGGAACATCCAGGTCCTCCACCCTGTCTGCGCGCTTGGGCATGACGCGCATTCTAGCGGTCCCCGTCGCGGCTTGAAAGCCGGCGGTGCCTTCGAATTCGCCATGCAGCGGCCTTGCCCGCCCTTCCGCCGTGGCTGAAGATCGACCCACAGCGCGTTCTTCTTTTTTTGATCCCGCTATTGCGTACCGAGGTGGACCGAAATATAATGGGATCAAACGGTCCGAAAGTCGTTATCAGATCGCTTTACCGCGTATGCCGCCGTGAAGCGCAGCAAGTCGATGGCGGACGGTCCGTTGTTGCGGAGAACATCATGAGCATGAACCGACGCGATTTCGTGCGGGCAGGCGTGCTGACGGGGGCGGGATTGGCCGCCACCGTGGGCGCGGTGCTGAAGGACCGGCTTTCGACGGAGACGTCGGATCCCAAGGGTCCGGGGACGGCGCGAAGCCTCAAGGTCCTCAGCGACGTCCCCGAGCAGGCCAACGAAGACGTGCTGGTGCGCATGCAGCGCGAGTTGGTGCGGGCCATGGCCAAGCCCGTGGAGCAGCGGCGCTGGATCATGGTGATCGACACGCGCAAATGCGTGGGCTGCCACGCCTGCACCATCGGCTGCGTTGCCGAGAACAAGCTGCCGCCAGGGGTGGTCTATCGGCCGGTTGTGACGGAGGAATTCGGCGAGTTCCCCAACGTTTCGCTGCGTTTCACGCCGCGGCCGTGCATGCAGTGCGATGCCCCGCCGTGCGTGCCGGTGTGTCCGGTGCACGCGACCTGGAAGCGGCCGGACGGCGTGGTCGCCATCGACTATGACAAGTGCATCGGGTGCCGCTACTGCCTGACGGCCTGTCCGTACGGCGCCCGCACCAGCGATTTCGGCGAGTATTACACCGACGGCGCGGCCGAGGGTACGCCCGATGGCGACGCTCGGCCCACGCTCGGCCCGCACGCGGCATGGGAGGACCAGCCCAGCCATGAATACTGCAAGCACTGGGACCGCACCGGTCATAAGTCGCCCATGGGCAATGCCCGCAAATGCCACTTCTGTCTGCACCGGCTGGAGGTGGGCCAATTGCCGATGTGCGCCACCACGTGCATCGGCCGGGCCACCTACTTCGGCGACAACAACGATCCCGACAGCCTCGTGACCGAGCTGGTCACGAAGCACAACGTCCAGACGCTGCTGCCACATAAGGGCACCAGGCCGCGAGTCTTCTACATCGTCTGATTGACAAGTTTGCCGACGTGTTACCCACGAGGTCACCAATGTCGATGTCATCGAGTGCCGTATTATGGGCTCCACTTTCCGGCAACGCCCTGCGCCGGTTGATAACCGTTGGCTGGATCCTCCTGCTGCTGGCGGGTCTGGTCGGCCTGGTCCAGCGCCTGGCGCAGGGGCACCTTCCCGCCGGCTATGGTTCCTACGTGCCGTGGGGGCTGTGGGTGGCCCTGTATTTTCATGGCGTGGGGATCGCCGGCGGCGTCTTCGTCATCGGGGCGCTGGGATTCCTGCTTGACTGGCCAGCCTTCCGCCGCCCGGCCGTGCTGCGAACTGTCATCGTGCTTTGCCTGGCGGCGATCGCACCGGCGTTCATGGGCGTGTGGCTGGACCTGGGCCACATGGAACGGGCCGCGCGCATCTTCACCTCGCCGAGTTTCACGAGCATGATGGCGTTCAACGCCTGGATGTACGCGGCATTCGTGGTGATCGCGGTCCTGTCCTGGGTGCTCAGCTACCGCGCCGACTCGGGCTGGCTCAAACCGCTGTTGTGCCTGGGGATCTTCTTCTCGGTGCTGTTCCCCAGCCAGAGCGGCGCGTTTTTCGGCGTCGTCGATGCCAAGGCCTACTGGCACAGCGCCCTGTTGCCGGTGGTGTTCCTGACTTCCGCCCTGACCGCCGGCGGGGCGACTCTGCTGGCCGTCGTCGCGATCATCTCCGCGATGGGGGCGCGCGGAGAATGGATCGGCGACGAGGCCGTCAACGCCATCCGCCGCCTTCGTGTCATCACCATCGTTGGCCTGGTTCTCTATTTTGCCTTCGAATTCGCGGAATTCTCGATCTCGCTCTGGAACCCCGTGTCGCACGCACCGGCCGTCGACCTGGTGCTTTTCGGGCCTTACTGGTGGGTGTTCTGGATTGTTCACCTGCTGCTGGGCGGGTTGTTGCCGCTGGCGCTGTTCAGCCTCGGCGGCCCCCGCGCCTGGTCGGCGGCCGCTTTGCTTGTGGCCGTGTGTTTCGTCAGCGCCCGGCTGAACGTGCTGGTGCCGGGGCAGGCGGTGGGTGAAATTCACGGGCTTCAAGAGGCGTTTCAGCACGAACGACTCAACTACATCTATCACGCCACCGCCATGGAGTACCTGGTCGGCAGCCTGCTGGTGGCAATGGGGATCGGGCTGTTCGTCCTTGGGCGGCGGATCAGCATCGCCGTCGCGTCCCGTTCATCCACCGTTGCATGAGGTCAACCATGTCACGCGATACGCACAGTGTTCCTTCCCGTCGTCAGTTTCTCGCCGGCGGCGCCCTGCTTGGGACGGGGCTGCTGGCCGATGCCCTGCCTGCCGCCGCCCCCGCGGAAGGCGGGACCAGCGCCGTGCTCAACAGCGCCAGGCCGGATCAGCCTTACGATCTGGCCGATCCGGATAATGTGCTCTACACCGCCTGCCTGCAATGCAACACGGGCTGTGGGATCAAGTGCAAACTCCAGCAGGGCGTTGTCACCAAGATCGATGGCAACCCGTACAACCCCTGGACGTTGCTGCCTCACCTGCCCTATGCCACGCCGGTGGAGGCGGCCACGGCCGTCGATGGCTCCATCTGCCCCAAGGGCCAGGCGGGGTTGCAGACGGCCTACGACCCCTATCGCCTTCGCAAAGTGCTCAAGCGCGCAGGCAAACGCGGCGAGGGCAAGTGGGTCACCATTCCCTTCGAGCAGGCCATCAAGGAAATCTGCGAGGGCGGCAGACTGTTCGCCCATGTTCCGGGAGAAGAAAACCGCGTCGTGGCCGGGCTTCGGGAACTGATAGCTCTGCGCGATCCCGCGGCCAGCAAGGCCATGGCGGCCGACGTCAAGGCCATCTGGGAGGAGGCGGATCCGACGAAAAAGAAGGCGCTGGTCGAAGCGTTCAAGCAGAAGCACGCGGCCCACCTCGACAAGTTGATCGACCCCGAGCATCCGGACCTGGGCCCGCGCAACAACCAGATCGTTGTGAGCTGGGGGCGCCTCAAGGCCGGACGCAGCGAATTCTACAAACGCTTCGCCGATGCCATGGGCACCACCAATGCGCACGGCCACACGACCGTCTGCCAGGGTTCGCTTTACTTCACCTGCAAGGCCATCAGCGACCAGTACGTGGCCGGCCAGTTCACGGACGGCCAGAAGTTCTACTGGCAGGCCGACACGGAGAACAGCCGGTTCATCCTTTTTGTCGGCGCCAACCTGTTCGAGGCCAACTATGGCCCGCCCAATCGCAGCGTCCGGCTGACGGACAATCTGGTAAACGGGAAGACGCGCATCGCCGTCGTCGATCCGCGCTTCAGCAAACTGGCCAGCAAGGCCTGGAAATGGCTGCCCTTAACGCCCGGCACCGATGCCGCGCTGGCCATGGGCATGATTCGCTGGATCTTCGAGAACAAGCGATACAACGCGCGTTTTCTGGCGTGCGCCAACAAGGCTGCGGCGCTGGCCGCGGGGGAGACGAGCTGGTGCAACGCCACGTGGCTGGTGGCCGTCAAGGACGGCGTGCCCGGCAAGTTCGTTCGCGCGGCCGACATCGGACTCGCCCAGCCGACGACGCGGCCCACGCCCGACGGCGGGCAATACGTCGAGAAGTTCCTTGTTGTGATGGTGAACGGCAAGCCGACGGCGGTCGATCCCAACGACGACAAGAACCCGGTCGTCGGCGACCTGTTCGTGGACACAACCCTCCCCGACGGCACGCACGTCAAGAGCGGGCTGAAGGTGCTGGCTGACTCGGCCAACGAACACACGATCGGCGAGTGGGCCGAGATCGCCGGCATCAGGGAAGCCGACCTGGTGGCCGTCGCCAGGGAATTGACCAGCTATGGGCCGGCGGCCGCCGTCGACATCCACCGCGGCCCGGCCCAGCACACCAACGGCTTCTACAACGTGCTGGCCTGGATGAGCATCAACATGCTCCTGGGCAACTACGACCACAAGGGCGGGATGATCAAGGCGACCACGTTCGACACGATGGGCAAAGGGAAGCTCTTCGACCTCAAGGCCCACCCCGGCAAGATCACCACCTTCGGCATCAGCTCGATCCGACACGGCGTGGATTACGAGAAGACCACGCTTTTTGCCGGTTACCCGGCCAGGCGCAACTGGTATCCGCTCTCCAGCGACATCTACGAGGAGATCATCCCTTCGATCGCGGATCAGTATCCCTATCCCGTCAAGGCCCTGTTCATGTACATGGGCGCGCCGACCTATGCGCTGCCGGCCGGCCACACCAACATCCAGGCCTTGTGCGACGTGGACAAGCTGCCGCTGTTCGTGGCCAACGACATCCTGATCGGCATGACGTCGATGTACGCCGATTACATCTTCCCGGACCTCTCGTTTCTGGAGCGATGGGAGTTTCAGGGGAGCCATCCCAACATTCCTAACAAGGTCCAGCCCGTGCGCCAGCCGGTCATCGCGCCCATTCCCGAGGAGTGCACCGTTTTCGGGCAGCGCATCCCCTTGAGCTTCGAGGCCATGATGCTCGGCATCGCCGAGTACCTGAAGCTGCCGGGTTTCGGCGACGATGGCCTTGGCAAGGGCCTGTCCTTCAGGCATCCGGACGATTTCTACCTCCGTTGCGTGGCCAACCTGGCGTTCGGGGAAAAGGATGACGGGTCGCAGAGCCTGCCGGATGCGTCGGTGACCGAAATGGAAGTCTTCCGCCGGTCGCGCCGGCATCTCCCGCCATCGGTGTTTGATGAGAACCGCTGGAAGACCATCGTCGGCGAAAAGCTCTGGCCGAAAGTTGTTTACGTCCTCGCCCGGGGCGGCCGGTTTGAGGACCACGAGCAGGGCTACAAGGGCGACATGGTGGCACACCCCTACGCCGCGCTTCTCAATCTGTATCAGGAGAGGACCGCGTCAACCATCCACGCCGGCACCGGGCGGCTGTATCCCGGCCACGCCTGCTATATTCCGATCCGCGACTACGCGGGCAACGAGCCGGCTGAACTGCGCAAGGGCCACGAACTGGCGCTGCTCACTCACCGTACGATCAGCCAGACCAAGAGCCGCACGATCGCCAATCCCTGGCTCACGCCGCTTATGCCGGACAACGGCATCCTCGTAAATGCCGCCGACGCTCAGCGCCTGGGTCTGCGCGCCGGGCAGCTCGTGAAGGTCATCAGCGCCACCAACCCCTCGGGCGAGTGGGACCTGGGCAACGGCCGCCGCAAGCCCATGATCGGCAAGGTCGTGCTTACGCAGACGATCCGCCCGGGCGTGATCAGTTTCGCGCTGGGATTCGGCCACTGGGCGACGGGAGCCAACGACGTGACCATTGACGGGCACGTGATCAGGGGCGAGCCCCGTCGCGCCGCGGGGGTACACGCCAACGCGGCCA
>Ga0308414_1001782_pt1 | contig 14029 bp, 13 predicted proteins | sample HotsprSampleOS50_FD_205667 | JGI IMG/M metagenome (GOLD analysis project Ga0308414, IMG submission 205667) | Hot spring phototrophic mat microbial communities from Octopus Spring, Yellowstone National Park, Wyoming, United States - 20090730_OS50 ... | reverse complement strand
AGCCGTGTTACTGTGTAGAATGTCCCGCCGACCGATTCCACCGTGCTTGTTACCGGCCCCATCTCGCTGCGCCAGAATCCCTCAAAATCAGGGGGCACATACTCAGCCTGGGGCAGCACTGCAGACGTGTAGAGTCGAAAACTGTACGTCACCTGCTGACCGACGAACACATCAGAGCTGCTGACAGCGGCCTCAACAAAATAGGCTGGCATATTCTCGGTCTCCTGTGCCTCGGACGGTAGGGGCGCCAGGAAAAACACCGCGATCATCAGCAGCCAACGCAGCATGTATTTCACCAGTCCTTCTCCTGCACCGGTACATCGGTTGCACGGCCCTGCAAAACATCCCGCAGCGTTCGCTGACTGCGCTGCACTGCGTCGAGGCTGCGCACTGCTTCATCGAAACTAAGGACACTCTGCTGTGTTGGCGGTATTGGCGTCGCATTCACCTGCAGGGGGGGAGACTCGTCACTTGGCGGCTGACCAGTGGGCGTCGGTGTGCCCTGGTCGGCGTTTCCCTGACGCGTTGGTGTCGGCGAACTCGCCCCAGCCGCATCAGGTGTGGGGCTGGACGTTGGCTGGCTCTCGGGCGGTGTCGCAGTCGCGATGCGCAGGAGTGTTAACTCGTAGTTAAAGCGTGCATCGCCATCCTGTGGATCGAGCAGCAGAGCTTCACGGTACACAGCCAGCGCTTCTTCGTAACGCGCCATCTCAAAGTACACGTTGCCCAGATTATAATACGCCGCTGCGGCCAGTGGGCCATCGGCAGTCTTAAGCGCCTGTTCCAGGGCCGCCACGGCAGCTTGCAGCCTTCCAGTTTGCTTCAGCGCGCTGGCTGCGTTGTAATACGGCACAGGATAATCAGGGCTGGCTACCATTGCTTCCTGATAAGCTTGCAGCGCCAGGCTGTAATCGCCTTGGGCGTAAAGCGCATTGCCAGCGTTGTTGCGCTCCGCGGGGTTCACCTCGCACGCTGCCACAGCGACAGCGCTCACCACTGCGCACAGCCAGAAAACATACCTCATGCTGACCGCCGCCTCGTCTCAGTTATAGCCATTTCTAACCCCAGCGCTGCAGCGGCCAGCAGCAGGAAAAGGCTGAAGCGCTCGACACCCCGAACAGCCGTGCCGCGACCCAGCACGTCTGAACGCTCGCTTATGACAGCCTCGGCGACAGCGCTGATCGCAGCGTCGCCGGTGTCTGCGCGCCGGTAAAGACCGCCTGTGCGGGCGGCAATCTCTCTCAATATCTCCTCCTCCAGACGGGACAGCACCACGCTGCCGTCGGGGTTCGTCTTGTAGCCAGCGACACGCCCTACTGAGTCTAGTATGGGAACGGGCGCGCCGGCAGGGTCGCCGTAGCCAACAGTGTGCACCTTGATGCCAGCCGCAGCGGCCGAGGCCGCTGCGGCCAGCGGGTCACCCTGATGCCCTTCACCGTCTGATATCACCACAACGTTCTTCGCTGTTGGGCGCTTCTGGTCAAATGAGGACACCGCCAGCAGCAGCGCTTCCGCCAGATTGGTGCCCTGCTGCGAGATCGAGTCGGTGCTGGCAGCGTTCACAAATGGCCCCAGCGTGCGTGTGTCGGTGGTCAGCGGGAACTGGATCAATGGCCGCCCTGCGAACAAGATCAGACCTATCTCGCTGCCTGCCAGCTTTTCGATCAGATTGAGCACGCTCAGCTTTGCGTGCTCTAGGCGGCTGGGTAGAACATCGCGCGCCAGCATGCTCTGACTCACGTCGAGAACGATCATCACCGATACGCCCTGTGCTTCAATCGCCTCAACATCTGTGCCCCAGGTCGGGCGCGCCAACGCTGTTATCAACATCCCCGCTGCCAGCAGCCACAGCGCCATTTTCACTAAGCGTCGCAGTGGGCTAACATCAGGCGCAAGACTTGCCATCAGTTGGCTTTCACCCAAACTTTTCCAGTGGGCGCGGCGCATTCTTGCCCGCACAGCAAACACTAGGGCAGCGACCGGCAGCAGCAGCAGCAGATACAGCGCTTCAGGGTGGACAAAAGTCATACATACCTCGTATTACGGCAAGGTCTGGAATGTCGTTACGCGAAGCAGTCGCTCAGCAATTAACAGCGCTAGCGCTGCGGCCATCCAGCTTCCTGCTTGCTCCTGCCAGCGCACCAGTATCTGGCGTTCAACATCAGAGCGCTCTAGCCTGTTAATTTCGTCATAGACACGCTGCAGCACGTTCAGGTCTGCTGCGCGGAAATGCGCGCCGCCGGCAATGGCTGCGATCTGCCTGAGTGTGTTTTCGCCTTGGTCAGCCCGGCCAATCTCTGCTGTCTCGTTCTCTGTTTCCACTGCGCCAAGGCCAACACGCCCCACACCGATCGTATACACGCGCACGTCAAAAGCCTGCGCAGCGCGAGCCGCGGTCAATGGGTCGAGCGCGCCAGCGTTGTTTGCGCCGTCAGTCAGCAGGACAATGACACGGCTTGCCGCTTCACTAGAGCGGAGCATGTTAACCGCCGAGGCCAGCCCCATACCGATCGCTGTGCCGTCGTCCAGCCCTAGATCAGGGGCAAGCTGCACTTCATCCAGAAGCTGGAGCAGCACGCCGTAGTCAAGCGTTGGCGGAGCCTGATGGAAAGCCTCGCGCGCGAACACAACCAGCCCGATCCTGTCGAATTCTCGCGATCGCACGAAACTGTTTATCACCTGCTTGGCCGCTGCCAAACGTGTTTGCCCGTCGAAATCGCGCGTTCCCATGCTTCCAGAGATGTCAAGCGCCATTACAATATCCACACCCTGGCCCCGCAGGATCTCCTGAGTCTGACCTGCTTGTGGGCGGGCCAGCGCGACAACCAATGCTGTCCACCCCAGAACACGCAGGACATCCGGCAGCCTTCGCAGCCGCACCCGCCAGCTTAGTGGCATACCGCTCGCAAGACGGGTGTCAGAAAAGATCATCGCCGGCAGCGCTCCACCTAACAGCGAGCCGTGTATCAGCGCTAGCAGCAGTGGCAGGAGCAGCAGCACAAACGCAGCAGGGTACGCAAACCTGAGGATCATACTGACCCCTCGCGCTGCTGATCTGACAACGCGCGCTCTGCGGTTTTCAACCAACGAGTGACCAGGTCAGCATATAACTGGGTGCGCCGTGTCCCAGGGCGATAACGCGCGAATTTCACCAGATCGGCCTGCTCCAAAAAAAGCGCCAGCTCCTGCTGCATAGCAGTTGAGACATATCCAGAAACCGCCTCGATCAGCTCCGCCGTTGTCATATCAGCGGCTGCCACACGCAGTCGCGCACCCAGGTACATTCGCAGAGACGCAGCCAACAAGGGGTACGCCTGCGTATCCGGCAGCCCACGTTCGGTGACGCTGATGATTTCGGCTAAAGCGGTCTCATAAGCGGTCTTAGGCGCGGCAGGCGCCGCCTGGCGTCTGCGCCGGCGCGTGTTTCGGTACCACAGCAGGCCTACGGTCAGCAGCACAACACCTCCAACCGTCCCGCCTGCAGCTAGCAGAGGCAGGCCATCGCTCATGGCCGCCTGTGGTTTCGCAGCCCTCAACTCGGGAGCTTCGCCTGTCAGCACACTAGGAACTGTGAAAAACAGTGGATCGGCTGCAACTTCGGCTGGCATGAGACCTGGCAGTTGAACTGTAATGCGCGTATCAGGTGTGCGATATTCCCCAGGCCGCCACACAATGGCTTTGATCGCCTGCTGCGCTTCAAGGCTGCCTTCTGGTCTCTCTACAACCTTCAGCTCAGCCACTTCGCGCACTTCGAAAGGCGGCCAATCCTGCGGCAGGGCCGGCCAAGCCGTTATAATCGTTCCAGGCGGCAGCAGCGCGCGCAATGTCAGCGCAATAGGTTCACCTACCAGTGGAGACCTTCCCAACTCCATCGTGAACCACACCTGCGGCGTCGGCGCTGGCTGTGCAGCGCCTATCATCACCGGCGTGAGCACTGTCAGCAGCAAGAGGGCTGTGGCAAACCGCCGCATCATGCCCGCAAACGTCGCTCACGCCGCTGGAAAAAGCAAACGAGCGCCGCCACATAGTCGCTGTCGAGATCAATCTCAACACAATCTACTTGAGCGCGTGCCAGTGCCGCCCTGCGCGCCTGCATGAAACGCTCGGCCTGCTGGGCATAACGCTTACGCCAGTCTGCTCCCGATGTGTCAATCCAAGCCACACTGCCGGTCTCGGCGTCGCGCAGTCCGATCAGCGCGCCGGTCGGCCAGGCCCGCTCTAGTGGATCGCGCACGGCCAGCGCGATGACGTCGTGCCGCCGTCCTGTCGCCACAAGCTCAGTTTCATAGTCTTCGACAGGGGCGAGAAAATCGGACAGCAGAAAGACAATCGCACGCCGCCTTAGCGTGCGGTTCAACGCGCGCAGCCCTAGACTCAGGTCAGTTCCTGTGCTCGATGGCTTCGCAGTCAGCAAATCCCGTATCAGGCGCAGTGCGTGGTTGCGCCCCTTTCGCGGCGGAATAAAGCGTTCAAGCCGATCGCTGAAAATCAGCAGACCAACTCTGTCGTTGTTTGCCAGCGCAGACAGCGTCAGCGCTGCGCCTAGTTCGGCGACCAATTCGCGTTTCTGCTTTCTCACAGTACCGAACTGTATGGATGCGCTTGTGTCGAGTGCCAGCATGACAGTCAGCTCACGTTCCTCGACATAACGCTTCACAAACGGTTCGCCAGTCCGCGCGGTCACGTTCCAGTCAATAGAACGCACATCATCGCCTGGCTCATAGGCACGCACAGAGTCGAATGTCATGCCTTGTCCCTTGAACACCGAATGATATGCGCCAGCGAAAGAGTCGTTTACTAGGCGCCGCGTGCGCAGCTCAATGAGCCGAATCCGGTTGAGTGTTGCGCTGTCCAATTTCATGTTCATGGCACTGCAACACGATTGACGATCTGCTGTACAACCTGTGACGGCGTGATGTTCTCAGCTTCAGCCTCAAATGTGACCAGCACCCGATGCCTCAGCACGTCTAGTGTAAGCTGCTTCACATCTTCCGGTGTAACATAACCCCGGCCGCAGAGGAAAGCGTGTGCTTTTGCCGCCTTCACCAAAAAAATCGTGGCGCGCGGCGACGCGCCGAAGGCGATAAGCGGCCCCAGGCCGCTCATGCCGTTAGTGGACGGGCTGCGCGTTGCGCTCACGATGTCGAGGACATAGTTCTTGATCTTATCGTCTACATATATAGACGACACGACACGGCGTGCCTGTATGATGGCTGCGGCGTCTACCACACTGCGAGGGGCCTCTGGCGGTTCGCCGGTCATTCGGTCAACAATCAAACGTTCTTCAGCACGGGTGGGGTACTCCACCACGACCTTAAGCATGAAACGGTCAAGCTGTGCTTCAGGAAGCGGGTATGTACCCTCTTGTTCGATTGGATTCTGGGTCGCCAGCACTGTAAACGGCTCTGGCAGCCGGTGAGTTACATCGCCCAGGGTGACCTGCCGCTCTTCCATCGCTTCCAGCAAGGCCGACTGCACTTTGGCGGGAGCGCGGTTGATTTCGTCGGCAAGCAGGACATTGGTAAACACTGGCCCCTGGCGCGGTGTGAATTCGCCGGTGCGGGGGTTGTAAATCTGCGTACCGATTATATCCGATGGCAGAAGGTCTGGGGTGAACTGTATCCGCCGGAAGCCCGCTGCAATCGTGGCAGCCAGCGACCGCACAGCTAGTGTCTTTGCTAGCCCTGGCACGCCCTCGATGAGCACGTGCCCATCGGAGAGCAGCGCCACCAACAACCGGTTGATCAGATGCTCCTGCCCCACAATGACTCGGCTGATCTCTGCAATCAGAGGCTGGACAAAGGCCGCCTCGCGCTGAATGCGCTCGTTAAACTGCTTAATCGAGTTCATAAGCTTCCTGCTCGCGTCAAATCAGATGTGTAATGCGAGGGCAGGATACCCGTCTCAGTTGCAACTCACAAACTATCCCTGCCCGCTCGTGTCGCCGCCCGCAGGAGCAGCAATCTCGGTAACCATGTGACCGCCCAGCAGTGCGATCTCACTTACCTGAACATCGTACTGATGCCCGGAAGCGTAAAACCAGACAGCGAGTATTTTGGCTGGGCGCTGATCGGGAGGAAACAGGGCAAACCAGTTGGCGCTGTCAAACGTGTACCACGCCCTGGGGTTGATGAACTCATGCGCTTGGCGACAGCTGTTGCACTGGAGCGGAAATGCGTACTGTGGATCGTTAACGGAGTAAAAGCCGTGATACCATTTCTGCGCCTGTCCATTCTGATCTATGTAATCCACGCGCAGCATCAGCGGGCATTCGCTGCCCTCAATGCCACAGGCGTTTAACGATTGGTATTGTATGCTAAAAGTCGCGCGCAGGGCCAAAAAGTCATAACCATTGGCGGCCAGGTCCAGCCCTGTCTGGCCAAAGGTTTGCACGCACGAAGTTCGTCCGTGTGAAGTGGCGGCCTGAAAGCGCTCCAGACGCAGCACCATCAGGCCATCTACCATCTGCGAGCGATACGCGCCGGGCGGGTCATCGTTGGGATCGTTGTTGCATACCCACCCAGCTAGCAACTCTTTTACCTCGCCGCTGCCAACCACGGCGTTAAACTGAGTAAAATCGCTGTTGTACAGCAAGTCTGTGTAACCAGACCGGGCCTCGAACGCGCCTGTTTCCACGTCAATTATGCCCTGTCCGGTCACTGGGACAACGTGGCCCACTTGAGATCCGGGAGGAACAAGCACCGCCAGCCCATTACGGTTATACACCTGCACCCGTGCGCTGGTGGCATTTACTGCATATGCCCCACTCGCGTTGAGGCTCACCAACACACCCTGTGGTGAGCGCAGTGACACCAGCACGTCACGCCCTAATTCCGACACGATTGTGATGTCAAACCGTCCTGAAATATCGCGTAAATCAACGAAATAGCTGGACGTACTCCAGTTGAAACGTGGCCGCGCTGCCGTTCGCAGTGTCAAAGAGGAATTCGTGTGCAGCGTTACCACCGCCACTAGTCGGCCGTCAGCCAAGGTATCGCGCAAGAACAGCTTTGCCTGCGACTGCGAGTCGGTGCTCACCTGCGTGATGCCAGTCAGGTTAACTGGCGTTCGTACAGAGCGTGCGATTGGATCAGCCGGTTCGACGACCTCAACTGATCCCTTGCTCACACTTAGAGCGGAAAGCATAGGTATGGTTGACTGAAACAGAAAGTAATTCACGACAAAGCCGGCAGCAGCACACAAGATGGAAAAAACTGCAAAAGCAATCAGAAGCACGCCCCAGGCTAAGCGGTGGGGGTCAGTGCGCGTTCGAGAGCGTTTGTGAAGTACAGCGGTGTTGCCCACGGGCAGGTAACCTCATCCTCCGGCAAGTCGCACGGGATTATACCACACCCACCCCACGGAGGTTTTTTTCGCCCGCCTTGTGAGCCTGCAGTTGATAAGGGTTCTTCTAGGCCTTTTGTCCCGCTCGACAAATCACGTCAGCGCATAATCTCGTCGTACAACCTTTGTGTTTCATCTTCTGGCTTGCGCCCTACCCTATCCAGCTCCTCGACGAGGCGCTGGAAATGGGCGGCAGCCTCGCTACGCCGGCCCATTTGTGCGTACAGCCGCATCACCTCACGATGAATATCCTCCCGCGTGCTGTCCTCGTTAAGCGCGCGTTGAAAGAGGCCAAGCGCGTGCTCCGGCCGATCTTCCGCCAAGCGGGCGCGAGCCATTTCGCTCAGCGCCTCCAGATATCCGGCCTGGAAATCTCGCCGCCGTTCGATGATCCAGGGGTCGTTGTGTCCCTGGAGGAACGGGCCTCGGTACAGTTCGACCGCCTTTTGCCATGCTGCCATACGATTCGGGTTGTCTTCATCGCGCCCAGCCATCAGCGCACCGACAAAATCCATGACATCGTACCGAATTGCCAAGTCAGGATTGACGCGGTAATAGCCGCCATCATGCACCAGCACGTCCATGTCCAGCGCTTTGTGCAGGCGGCGCTTTGTCACGTGAAAGACGTTGACGGCCTGATCAATCTCCAGCTCGGGCCAGAACGCCTGGCATATCTCCGACCGTGTAATACTGGGGCGGTCCAGGGCGAAGAAGAAAAGCAGGCGCGGCAGATGACCTTCCCAGGCCTCAATCATCTGCCCATTCAACAGCACATATCCAGGACCCAACGCAAAGACTTCCAGCCGATTCTTGCCCTCTGCCTCGATATCGTAGAAATCGCGCGCAATCAGCCTGTCATCCTCCAGCAGGATCGCCTGTTTCTGGGCAATCAGCGAGACCCAGGGCAAGCGCGGCAGTGTGCGGCTGTTGATCACCAGCTTGCAGTGAGACGGCAGCTGCCCAATGAGCCGCTCAACAAACGTTTGAACATCGTCGGCGCTGTCACTCCGATCGTATTCGTCGAGAACCAGCAGAAAGGGCTCAGCGCTAACTTCACTCAGGTCTCGCACAAATGCCCCTACCACAGTGTCCAGATCGGCTTGCTCGCCAGGTGAGAGCATGCTGATATGCCGGCCGAACATAGGATGCTGTAAAGCCAGATCGTGTGTGATACCAGCCAGGAACGAGGACACGTTAATATCGTCCGGTCCCATCGCATAGTAGAATACGCGTAATGTGGGTGTGTTGATAAGCCGCGCCACCAACACCGAACGGTATCGAGAGCGCGGATGGAGCAGCACAACCTGAGCATTAGCTGACTGCTCGTGAAAGGCCTGGTAAGCTTGATCAAGTAAATCATGTAATTTCATGTTGCAGCGCCCTCTCGTTCAGGCGTATAGCGCAGTATTGGTTTTAGTTTACCACAGCTATAAGTACAATGCTAATGTTTCAGGTATTAGGGTCTTACAAAAACGCCGTGAGGATTTGATCTTGCCTAAACCTGGCCGTCCCCTTGGTCTCTCAATCGCCATTGTCACCAGCGTAATGCTTTTCTCGCTGCTGCCGCTGCTGCAGGTCGGCATTCTGTTGCTGCTGCGCGAGCGCTTCAGGGCAGTTGAGTATCTTGAAGACGGCGGCGCTCTTGGCAGCTACATGCTCGGCATATCGGACAGCAGGCTGCTGCTGCAGTTCATGTTGGGGCTGGCTTTCCTGCTAATTGCTGCAGCTGCATGGCGCGGTAAGCCGTCGAGAATCCGAATCGTGTTAGTCGCCGCGGTTCTGTTCCTCACGGCCCTCACGATTGTTCTTGATCTTTCGGCGCTGGCACAACCAGCAGCGCCTGACGAAGGCTTCGACTCAAGCACCGCCCTGACAGACAGCCTGCAGCGAGCGCGCATTGCTCTGAGCGTCTTGGTAGGGCTGTACGTCGTATGGTATGTCAACCGCGGGCCAGCTCGAGCGTTCTACCGCGGTTACTATCTCGTCCCCCCGGAGGAAACAGCGGTGGCCTCAACCGCAAAAAACTAGAACTCCTGCTCTGCCTGGCTCATCTCCATTTGTACCAACTCGCGCCGCAGCGTCTTGCCCACCGCAGACTTGGGCAGCTCTGCCACAAACGCGAAGCGGGTCGGTATCTCATAGCGGGCCAGCTGCGTCTCGCAGTGCTTAATGAGTTCCTCAGGCGTGACAGCCATGCCTGGTTTGACCACTACCCAGGCTTTGAGCGCTTCCTGCCCCACTTTCTCTGGATGCGGAATCGCGGCCACCCCCACCTCAAGCACAGCCGGATGATCCTTTATCACCTTTTCGACGTTGTTTGGGTACACGTTGAACCCGCCAATCAACGCCATATCCTTTTTCCGATCCACAATATAGAAGTAACCGTCTTCATCCATACGTACAATGTCGCCGGTGTAAAGCCACGTTTTGCCGTCCTTCTCCCGCAGAGCATTGGCTGTTTCGGTCGGCATCCCGTGATAACCGCGCATAATGTTCGGCCCCGCCATCAGAAGCTCCCCCACTGCCCCTACTGGCACATCAGTTTCACCGTCATCCAGACTGACCACTCGGCATGCCACATCAGGCAGCGGCAGCCCAACTGAGCCAGGTCGGTTTTCGCCTACAAGCGGATTCGAGTGCGAAGCTGCCGATGTCTCGCTCATGCCGTACGCCTCGTTCAAACGTCGCGCGCCAGCCGCCTCGTATTCGCGCTTGGTGGCGGGTGGTAGCGGTGCGGCGCCGCTGGTCGAAATCAGAAAACAATCCAGACGCACAGCGCCGCCTTTCACCCGTGGGTGATTGACTACAGCGTTGAAGAGCGCCGGCACACCCAGAAAGACATTGGGCCGATAGTGGGCGATGATATCAACCAGACCATCAATATCGCGCGGGTTTGCCACCAATACAATCTTCGAACCCGACGCCACAGCTTGGCTCAGGAGCACTACTAAACCATATACATGAAACATGGGGATTGCGCCCAGGTAGAGCAGTTCCGCGCGCTGTATAAAACCCATTGGCCCAGCGGGGTTGTCAAGCAGAGGCGCTGACCACGCCTGAATTTGCATAAGATTAGCCACCAGCGCACCGTGTGTGAGGCACGCAGCTTTCGAGACTCCGGTTGTGCCGCCGGTGTACTGGAACAAGCCCAGATCATTCGCGCCAATGGAAATATCTGCTTTCTGTCGAGCATAGCGGACGAGCAAATCCTGAAGCCAGTGATCGCCGGCCTGAAGCGCGTCAAGATAATGCCCGTCTTTCTTCTCGCGCAGGAGACTAAACAGCGTGCGCGCTAACGGCGGAAGATACTCTTTGATGTTGGCAACAACAATGTGTTTCGCCTTTGTGCCGCCCTGAATGGACTTGATAGTGTTGTAAAACAGGCTGAGCGTGAACACAAATACTGCGTCACAGTCATTGATCTGGTGCTGCATACGCAGCGGAGGGTAAGTCGGATTAGTCGCTGCCACTACACCGCCAGCTTTCAGCACGCCGAAATAAACGACGGCGAAAGCCACCGAGTTCGGCATGACGACGGCGACGCGATCCCCCTTTTTCAGCCCCATGTCAACCAGCGCTGCCGCCAGTGCATCTGATAAGCTGTTTAATTCACCGTACGTGACTGCCTGCTGCTGGTAGCCGAGGAGCGGTATTTTGGCTGGAGTCACCAGCGCGACCCGATCTGACGCCGCTGCGGCGCTTTCTTGAAGGAAGGCATGCAGAGGTTTATCCGGATATGTTAGTGAGGCAGGCACGCCTGAGTCGTAGCGCTTTATCCACGGGCGATCCGCGTACGTAACCATAATTCAGTTTCCTCCCGCAACTTGTACTAATCTATAAAAGGGCCGCACGGTCAATGGCGGCCCTGCTGTATTTTTGACGCAGCTGCAAACCGTTGACTCAGCTCTTGGCTCGCTCCTGCTCCTCCATCTCCATGCGCACAAGCTCGCGGCGCAGCGTTTTGAGAACATCCGATTTCGGCAGTTCGGAAATGAACGCAATGCGGCGCGGGATCTCGTACGGCGCCAGGTGCTGCTCACAGTGCGCAGTTAGTTCTTCTGCTGTTGCAGACATCCCTGGTTTCAACACAACCCACGCTTTGAGCGACTCCTGGCCTTCTTTTTCCGGATGCGGAATGGCGGCCACACCTACCTCGAGCACCGCCGGATGGTCCTTCAGCACATTTTCTACTGCCGCCGGATAGACGTTGAAACCGCCAATCAGCGCCATATCCTTCTTTCGATCCACGATGTAGAAATACCCGTCTTCGTCCATCCTGGCGATGTCACCGGTGTACAACCAGACCTTGCCGTCTTTCTCGCGCAGAGCGTTGGCTGTCTCCGTTGGCATGCCGTGATAACCCACCATAATATTCGGCCCGGCCATCACCAGCTCGCCCACTTCACCCACGGGCACGTCGGTCTCGCCGTCATCCAAGCTTACAATGCGCATATCCATATCAGGCAGCGGCAGGCCGATTGACCCCTGACGGTTCTCACCGTACACAGGGTTAACATGCGTGGCTGTCGGTGCTTCACTCATGCCGAAGCCTTCCAACAGCCTGCCCCCGCTCAAGCGTTCAAACTCGCGTTTGGTGGCAGCGGGCAGCGGCGCTGAGCCGCTCACACAAGCACGAATTGAACTCAGGCTGACCTGACCCGATGTGATCTTCGGGTGATTGTTGATGCCGTTGTACAGCGCCGGCACGCCGTGAAACAGAGTCGGTTTGAACTTATCAATCGTATCTACAACGTCGTCGAGCTGCCGCGCATTAGGCACCAGGGCAATTTTCGCCCCAAGATAAACGGCAACGCTCAGCACCGCCACCATACCAAACACGTGGAACATGGGAATAGCGCCCAAGAAAACCTCGTTCTCCTGCGGCTGGAGCACGGCGGTCATTTGAAGTGTGTTTGCCACAAGTCCCTTGTGTTTCGACATCGCAGCCTTCGAAACACCGGTCGTGCCACCTGTATACTGAAACAGCGCCAGGTCGTCGCCGGTAACCTGAACATCCGCCTTACGGCCGGCATACTTCGCCAGCAAATCCTGGAACCAGTAGTCGCCTGTCGCCAGTGCCTCAACGCGATGACCCTCTTTCTTCTCGCGCGCCAGTGTGAACAAAACGCGCGCCAAGCTTGGCAGGTATTCCTTAACATTGGTCACGATAACGTGGCGCACCTTCGTCCGATCTTGTATAGCCTTGATGTTGTTGTAGAACAGGCTCATCACAATGACGAATTCAGCGCCGCAGTCGTTAATCTGGTAAGCCAGCTTCTCGGCCGGGTAGGTCGGATTAGTGGCCGCCACCACGCCGCCGGCCTTGAGAACAGCGTAAAAGCTGATTGCATAGGCCGCGATGTTGGGCATCACTAACGCTACGCGGGCGCCCTTCTTCAAACCCATGTCCACCAGCGCAGCAGCCAGCGCATCTGACTGACGATCCAGCTCGCGGTATGTCAGCTCTGCGCCCAAACGACCAACGACAGGCAGGCGCGCGCTCGTAATCAGCGCGGTTGCCTCTGGAGAGCGCTTGGCAGACTCAGCGAGAAAACTGTGAAGCGGCACATCAGGATACGTGAGGGTTGTAGGCACACCAGGATCGTATTTTTTAGTCCAAGGGCGTTCAGAATAATTGACCATCTCTAAGTGTCTCCTAAATTCAACACCGAATACTCAACTATCAGACCAGGCACGCCAGCTCGCAGGCAGCGTTGCGACCTGACCATTGTGCGTGACACAAATGTGCTTGCTGAACCCCGTCACCAGAAGTTCAGCGGAGGCTGCATCCACGATCTCATAACCAAATGTCAACGCACGGCTCTTCATCTCCTGTATCCAGCAGCGCACGGTTATCTGCTGACCGTATACACCCGATTTGTGATAGCGCGCCCCAATCTCGCTCACAACCAAGAAATGCCCTCCAGCCTCAAACTGCGCGTAATCACTGCCGCGCTGGCGGGCATAGCTGCTGCGCCCTTCTTCAAAATAAACAATGAAACTGGCGTGATGCACAACTCCCATCGCGTCAGTTTCAGCGTAGCGGACATAAAAGGTTGTTTCCGCGACAAAGCGATCAGTTGGCGCCACACAGGATTCCCTGTATTCACCCCCGTTGTTCGTCAGGTAGCATACCCGATTCAGCAAGGGTGGGCAAGCAAGTCAGCCTTTGTCGGCAGTTTTGCGCAGAACAGCGGCGCCTTTCTCTGTTGCTGCGGTGCGCACAACTGCTAGGTCAAATTCGTTCAACCAGCGGCGCACCACCGCTGCGTCTTGTGAACGCCCGCAGTCGTCAATGAGAATCAGAGCGCCCTCTCTTAAGCGATCGAAGAGCAGCGGCAGCGCCGGGTAACGCGCACCACTCTGCACAGTTGCGGGCGGCCCATCAACGATTAGCAGGTCAACCGGCGGCAGTGAGTTCAGAAACACGGTGTCGTACCACAACCAATCGGTCATATCGACCCGAACTGGTCGCAGCGGCGCTTCAATCACCTCTGCTGCATCAGCCAAACTGTGTTCAGCCAGGTAATCCAGCGTTGTTTGCCGGAAAACAGCATCGGGTAGCACCCCGCAATAACGTGGATGTGGACAAAGGCGGGGGTTCCTTGCAGACTGGATTTACGAAGATCTGGTCAGCGCAAGTGAAGAAACATGAACCCCCAACAGCAATTTTGCCCAAACATGG
>Ga0308414_1001781_pt1 | contig 14033 bp, 11 predicted proteins | sample HotsprSampleOS50_FD_205667 | JGI IMG/M metagenome (GOLD analysis project Ga0308414, IMG submission 205667) | Hot spring phototrophic mat microbial communities from Octopus Spring, Yellowstone National Park, Wyoming, United States - 20090730_OS50 ... | reverse complement strand
CCGCACTGCAGCGGCCGTCACGGCCGCCCCGACGGGGGTGGCGACGATGAGCTCGGCACTCTTGCGGAACAGGGCATCGCGCGCCATCGCCAGCAAGACCGCCAGGACCAGGCGCGAGGGCGCATCGGCGCGCCAAAGGCGCCGGAAGTTGCGGAACAGGCAGATGCGCTCGTCGAGGCCGTAGAGCTGGCGCAAGTAGCGGCCGACCTTGACGCGATTGTTCAGCGTTGCCTTGGCCAACAGGTTGTCCTGGACGATGGCGTGCGCGTACCAGTCGCTGACGGCGGCCGCCGGGGCATGCTCCAGCAGCACGCGCAGCTCGTCGAGCATCAGCGCCCGGCTGGCATGGGCCCCGCTGGTACCAAAGTAGAAGCCGAGCTGCTTCAGCGTTTCAGGCTGCATCCGGCCGTCGTTTTTCTTGCCGCCGGCTGCGGCCGACTCGCCCGCGCGGCATCCCACTTGAGCACGATGACCTCCAGCATGCTCGTGAGGCTGCGGCGCTGCTGCCTGGCGGCGCGCTCCAGCGTCGCCCGCACTTCCGGTGCGACGCGAAACGTGAGCAGCGCGGTCTTGGTGACAGGACGAGGCATCAAACCCCTTTTCCCTGTATCTGTACTGCGTTTATACCGCCCTCGTCCGGCCCAGCCCAGCGCTACGTCAACGGCCATCTTCGCGAAACGGCGTCTGGCGCAGCCACAGGCGAGCCCGGTCGCGCGGCCACTCCTCGATTCAAGCGGCCCGAGCGCTACGGCTCACCCATGCCCTGCGGTCGTCCTTTACGCCGCAGTCTTGCGCTTCCGGCACCAAGCAACCCCTGCCACGCTCGACGTTCGGTCTGCCGCCAGTCACCGCAGCGATGCCGCCCGATATAAAAAGCCGGCGGCAAACGCCGAGCGAAGCGACTTTTCGCCCAACCAATTAGCCGCGACGACCGCGGTTTCACTACCTGCACCGGAACCTCCCCAAAATCAGACATCTCGGCCGCAGCGCGAGGGCGTTCACGAAAGCGCTGTCTCGACTAGATGACTCCTAAAAGTACTACCGGCCAGGGCGGATAAAACGCCTGGCTAGACAGGCCTGCACTCGCAGACGAAGTCTCGCTGCCGTGCAAGTCGTGTAGTCACATTTGGAGCCTTCACATGCAATCGCAATCTCATTCCGTGCCTATCAAGCCGCGCGACGCACGCTGCCGGTACTGGGCTAAGGTCGTCCGTGCTGAGGTAACGCTGCCGCTGCCCGACACCGTTTGTGGGGCAAACGATATTCCCGGCCCGTACCTGCTACGCGGCGAGGAGGAGTTACTGCCCGGCGATGCCCTCTTCGAAGGCGAGGCGAACCACCACCGCCGCACCGACCGGGGCTGGACGTACTGGCTGACAACGGTCACTGCTAGCGGCGAGTTGCTGCGTTTTCGCTCGGGCTTCGGCACCCAACGGGCACAAATGAAAGCGCAGGGAATGTCACCCGAGCTGCTCAAAGGCGCTGGAGACGTTGCGGGCATGGTGCGAATCGTCCATGCCCTCCGCTCAGGCCTCAAGGTCACACCGGACGCTCAGTAGCCAGCAAAGAAAGTCGTTCTCGCCGCTTGCGCGACGAGGGCGTGTCACGAACACGGGGCCCAGGAAAGGGCCTCGCGTTCGTTCGTACCCCGACCGGCATTTCTCCCCGTGTCGCCCGGGTCTCAGGCCGCGCGGCGCGCATGACTTCAGCTCGGAGGACGATTGCGGGTTCCCCCTCCAACGCAAGAATTCTTTCTACGAAAAAAGCCGACGGGACTGAGGTGAGGCCCGGAGCCGCGGCAACGCTCTTCCTGAACTAACCAAGCGGGTCCGCGAGCGCTGCCCTGGCGCGCTTTCACGATGCAAGCATGGCCTTCAGGACCGCGGAGCGCGGAGCAGCGACGCATCAGCGACCTGCTTGCATAACGCGATTTCGACGCCAAGCCCGCAACACCGGCGTATTTGGACAGCTGGTTGCGGCCTCGAAGCCGAATCGGCACGGCGGCGCGCTCGGTCTGAGCGCCGTCTGCCGGAGCGGCGAATTCCATCGAGTCGCCCGGCCAGCCCCAGACACTGGACTGGAGTACTCACAGCCTATCGCACGTAAACACGCGATACATCCGTTAAGGTGTGCGCTTGCTTGCCGTACTAACATCGCCTAACATGTAAACTGCATTTACGCTTTGAGGCATGTTAAATGCAGGATTTCGTCGTTCACACACCGGACCAGCTCGGGCCGCTCGTGGCGAGCTTTCGGCGCGCCCGCCATATGTCGCAGGCCGAGCTGGCGCGCAAGCTCGGCACGACTCAGCAAGCCATTTCCAAGCTAGAGCAGGACCCGACCGTCGTCAGCGTCGAGCGCCTGATGAAAACGCTGGCGGCGCTCGGCGTCGAGCTCGTGCTGCGTGATACCCGGAGCATCCAGGTCGGCTCGCGGAAAACGGCGTCCGATTCGTCCGTCACGTGGTAGCCACATGGGACGCCGCTCGCACAGCCGCGGGCTGGACCTGTGGATGAACGGCGAACTCGTCGGGCACTGGACGGTGTCGCCTCGTCGCGAGGAACTGCATTACGCGCAAAGCTGGCTGCTTTCGCCACGGGCCCGGCCGGTCTCCCTTTCTCTGCCCTTTCAGCCCGGCAACGCGCCGCACCGCGGCCCGCGGGTGCGAGCCTATTTCGAAAACCTGCTGCCCGACGCGCGCAACATCCGCGAGCGCCTCGCGCGACGGTTCAACGCCGGCTCGACCGACGCCTTCGATTTGCTCGCACAAATCGGGCGCGACTGCGTTGGCGCTCTGCAGCTTGTTCCCGCCGGCAGCGACCCGGGCGACGTGCGCCGGATAGCCGGCGACCGGCTTGCCGAGCGGGACGTCGAACGGGAGCTTGCGCTGGCCACGTCGGCCACCACGCCGCTGGGCGCGGTCGACGCCGGGCAGGCGTTGCGCATCTCCATCGCCGGCGCCCAGGAAAAGACGGCGCTGCTCCGCCACGACGGCTGCTGGATGCGGCCTCGCGGGCCGACGCCCACCACCCACATCCTGAAGCTTCCGCTCGGCCTCGTCGGGCATCTGAAACTCAACATGCGGGACTCGGTGCAGAACGAGTGGCTGTGCATGCGGCTGCTCGCGGCCTACGGGCTGCCGGTGGCTGCGTGCGAAATCGCGCAGTTCGGCGAGCAGGTGACGCTGGTCGTCGAGCGATTCGACCGCCGGCTTGCGCCCCAAGGCGACTGGATTCTGCGCCTGCCCCAGGAAGACATGTGCCAGGCGACCGGGACGCCGCCCTTGCGCAAATACGAGACCGACGGTGGGCCGGGAATGGACACGGTTCTTGGCTGGCTGCGCACATCGCGGCGGGCGGACGTCGACCGGCGCAACTTCTTTCTGGCCCAGCTGCTCTACTGGCTCTTGTGTGCAACCGACGGGCATGCCAAGAACTTCAGCATCTTTCTGCTGCCCGGCGGCGACTTTCAACTGACGCCGCTGTACGACGTGCTGTCGGCCTATCCGGTCCTGGGGCGCGGCGCAAACCAGGTGCCGAAGCAGCGGGTGAGGCTCGCCATGGCGGTGCGCGCGAAAAATCCCCACTGGCGCATCGGCGAGATTCGCTTCCGCCACTGGCTTGCAGTGGCCCGCCGTCATGGCCTCGAGCGCGAGTTCCGCGCGATGGCCGAATTCGTCATCGAGCGCACGCCTGCGGTCATCGATGCGGTGGGCCAGACGCTGCCGCCCGGCTTTCCCCCGGATGTGTTCGATGCCATCGTCGGCGGACTCAGGGTCGGCGTCGACCGCTTCGCCGAAATGGCGGCCGACGAATCGGTTGTCCGCTAGCGCCGCCACGCAACGCAACACTGCCCCCGCGAATATAAAAGCCGGCGCTAAACGCCGGGCGAAGTGAACTTTCGCCCGGACTTTCAGCGGCGACAACCGCCGTCTAAGTACCTGCACCGGAACCCCCCGTTAACCAGAAAGGCGGGGCGGCCCGATGAGGAAAGACGCCCCCAAATCAACGGCTTACAGGATATGCAGGTATGTTGACCCGTCGCCTTTACCTGCTTCGCAGGCGGCGGACTCGAAGGCCCGGGCGCGGAGAAGAGCTGTGTCCGCCAAGCCCGCAACCTACCAAGACCTCCTCGACATTCAAGAGCGCCTCGTCCAGCAGCAGGCGTTGAAGCCACAAACGGCCGCCAATCGCGCATCGACGCTGCGCGCGTTCCTGAAGTTCAACAACCTCGAAGTCGGCGACCCCGTCGGGCACGAGTTTCGCGCCGCGTTCCCCGCGCGTTGCGAAGCCTTCGCCAAGCATCTCGCCGAGCGGGGCAAGACCGCCCGCAACGTCAGCAACTCCCTGTCGACACTGCGCCCCTGGCGGGAACTGGTCGTCGCGTTGGACACCGAGCGCGCCATCGCGGGCGATAACCTGCCGCCGTTCAATCAGGCGGTTCGTTCATTGCTGACGGACTATCCGGTGAGGCGGCTCGCCCGGCAGGTAGGCATCCCGCCGTACATGATTTTCGGATGGCTAAAAGGCAAAAAGCCGCGTCTGAGCAACGCATCCTATATCCATCGCATCGAAACTTTCTTCGGCGTACCGCATGGTGAACTTGCGGTCCTCGCCGGAATCTCCGGCGCCGGACGCATCCCAAGGACAGCCGGCGAGCCGGTTACGGTCGACTTCCGCGACAGCCTGGCGACCCGTACTTCCCAGCCCTACTTCTTTAATCCCCCTCCCGATTCGCCACTGCGGGTCCAGTGGTATGCCTTCCTCCGCTACAAGACGGCGTGGGAGCCCGCGCTGAATCGCAGCGACAGCGCCGTTTGGCGCACGGCGCCCTTCGAGTTTTATCGGGAGACCCCGACCGCATGGGCACGGCACCTCGACGGCGTCGAAATTCCGTCCGCGAAGTTCGCGTGGTCGAAGACAGCCGCCTATCTCGGCTGGCTGAACCTTCCAAAGGCCGAAGGCGGGGCCGGCCTGCCGGCCAGCCAACTGCACACCCTGGCTTGGTTTGCCGTGCGAGGCTATATCGACGGTTATTTGCGATGGGTGGTCAAACGATGCGGAAACCGGTTTAACGGGTACGTGTTCGAGTTTTTTTCCTTCGCGATGTCCTTGCTTCGCGTCGGCACGGGTTACCTGCAGCAGCAGCCGGAGTTCTTGGCCACGCTGCCGCCCGAGTACGCCGACAACGATTGGGAACAAATGTGCCGCGAAACATTCGCGCTGCTCAAGGGCCTCTCCGTGCGGCACAGGAAGAATCGAAAACAGACGCGCGACCCTAAGGAGCCCATCCGCCATATCCTCGACATGGAGAATCCGCTGGACGCCGTCGCCGACATGGTTCAGCGCATGCGCGCGGACCGCCCCTTGGGCGGCTCGCCGTGGCGCGAGGCCGTGTGGGCACGCGACCTGGCGCTCATCAAGCTCTTGATATCCAATCCGCTGCGCTTGCGCAACCTCGCCACGCTGACGTGGCGAGCCGACAACCGCGGGCAGCTGTATCAGCGCCCGGACGGGTCGTGGTGGATTCGCATCGAACGGAACCATTTCAAAAACGTCCGAGGCGCCGCGGGCGACAACGACTACGACATGCCCGTTCAAGCGATGGCCTGGGGCGATTTGGAACGGTATCTCAAAGTCTTCCGTCCTCGCTTGCTCGCGGCCGAAACGGACTATGTATTCGTCGCCGCGCGACAGGGGCCGCTTCAGCGTGACCCGGCAAAGCCGTGGACCGAACTTTCACGGCGGGTGGCTGAGCTTACGAGGACGTACTTGTGGCGATGCCCCGGCATCGGAACGCACGCTTTCAGGCACCTTGTCGCGACCGCCATCATCAAGGCGTCGAAGCTCTCGGATTTCAAGACCGCCGCTCTCGTCCTGAACGACCGCCTGGCCACGGTCGAGAAGAACTACGCCCACCTGCGCTCCGCTGACGGCGCCAACCGCATGCATGAGTTGTTGGGGTCTACCTTCAGTCGGATGTGACGCCCTCGTTGCTTGCCAGGCGGTGCTACCAATGCGGCGGGGCTTCCCGCCGTGATGCGCCGCGACACGAATCGTTGTGCCCGCTCACGGCCGTCCCGTTTACAGCGGCCGCCCTCTTCCGCCCCGGGATAAATCCGCTCCCTACGCTGCTGGCCAGCAAAAGGTTCAACCTCCATCGCGGTCGCTGGCCCGCGATTGCGGGAGCGCAAGTGCTTCACGTCCTTAGAGCAATCCTCGACGACGACCCCGATTCCTTCGACGCGGCCGCAGCCCGGCCACTGCGTACGCTGCTCGCTGACTGTTCCGTGCCGGATACCGTTCCAAGCCTTGACACGCGGCCAGTCCTGCTTACTGGCGGGGCGGAGTTGCTGACGTCGACTATCGAGACATTCATTGACGGCGCACTTGTGCAGTTCGGAGAACTCACCAAGACGAACCCGCCCTCCGAGTGGCAATGGGATGCGCTCCAGCGGGCGTTTTGCGTGCTGGCCGACGCTCTACGTCGGCAAGTTCGCACCCCGGACGCCACGCTCTGGAACCGCGTACGAACCGCCGTCGAGAGCCATCACCGCTGCTGTATTGCGCTCGACGGCTCGCTAGATGCCGTCGAAATCGAGCGCCGGACAGCGCTCGGCATCAGTACCCTCACACGCGTGCTCGGAGCGGTGTGTGCCGGCGATACGGACATCGGCAGCGTGCGGCGGCCGCGCGATGCGCTGCTGCCCATCCCGGGACTCAACGGACAGTCGGTTCGGAACCGATTTGATGACTGGGCGAGCAAAGGCAAGAGAAAGAAGACCCTGCAAAAGTTTGACCTCGTCCGGCGCGAGCTCGAAGCCCTCCTCGGCGGCGCTTCGCTCGAGTCGCTCTCACCGACCCACCTGCATCTGTACCGCGACTACCTGGTCGCGTCGGGTCTGACCGCATCGACGCGCCTTGGCCGGTTCGTCGTCGTCCGTGCTTTGCTCGGCAGGACCAGGCTGTCCGATGAGACGCGAGCCGCGCTTTCAGAACTCGCCCCGAGCAAGCGCCAAGTCGACGCCGAACGCGTCCCGCGCCCATCATTTCGGCTCGAGCAGCTTCGCCAGTGCCTGGTCGGCATTTTCTCGGACCGGTCCCTCCCCGCCGACGACCGCGTCATCGTGGCCATCCAGGCGCTCACGGGCTGCCGACTGTCCGAAGTCTGCGACGTCGAATCCTCGGGCCTGAGGTTCCGCGGCACGCACTGGGAACTCTCCCTGCAGCCGTCCGCGCGCCGCTTCAAAGAGCCATCGAGCGCACGCCGGCGCGCGCAACAGCAGCGCGTCAAGACCGCGGCTTCGCGGCGCGTGGTCCCGTTCCTCGCCGACAGCGTACCCGGCCTTCACGAACGTCTCGTCCAGCTTGTCGCCGCGGCCGCGGACGGTCCGGTATTCAGGCATCTCGGATTGACGGCCGACGGCGTTCCGAACAGCGCGGCCATCAGCAAGCGCGTCAACGCGCGCATTAAAGAAATCCTCGGCGACGACACCTTGCTCGTGCTCGAAAGCCTGCGCAATTCCGCCGCGCCCGCAATGCGGCGCGCGGGCATCGACCACGACGTGCGGCGTCGCCACCTGGGTCATGCGCCGAACGACATTCACGAGCGGCATTACGAGGCCATCGACGTCGACGACCAGCTCGAAGCCGCGAAGGCCATCGCCGAGTTCGTGCGCGCGGCACTAGACGGACAGCAGTTCCCGCGCCTCGACGTCGTGCACGAGGTGCGGCGCCGCCGATTGCAGCGCAAGCCGCACGTGCGCCACGAAGCACTCGAGTCCGTGTTGGTACAGAATCCACCCTTCGACACCGAGCACGCGCAGGCCGCGCTCCCCGCTGAGGCGGGTCTTCAAACGGCGCCGGTCGAGGTAGTACCGTCCGCGCTCCGTGCTGACGCGCGGCCCAAGGTGCGGGTGGGTGTTCCAGACTTCGACGAGTTGTCCGCCCGCCAGACCGAAGTCGGCGCGCAGGCGGTGACCGGGTCTTGGGTTGACGGGCGGGAACGGGTACTCGGGCTCGACGACGAAGCGCACCCGGCTGCGCTCGAGCAGGCGTGCGACGACGAGCTCGGGCAAACTCCGCACGAGTCCGCCCTCGGTCGAGAACCGCGCAGGCCGCGGCGGGCAAGCGGCTTTGACCTCGTCGAGCAGGCCGTGCCGACGCGCGGTTGCGGCCGCGATTCTGTCCGCGCAAACCCAAACCTCGAAGCAGCTCCATCCGCGCGCCCGGTCGAGGTAATAGGCCAGGTCGCTTCGATGCCGCTCGGTGACGTAGCGCGCCCGAACGAGTTCACGCACGGCATCCAGGCGCCCTTGGCGCTGCAGCGCGATGCAAAGCGGGCTGTTGATGCGCCACAGGTCGCTCGCCGTCTTGGCGCCGCGGCGAATGAATCGCTCGGCGGCCTCCTCGTTGCTGAGGGCACTCATACCGCCGTTGGGCAGTTTGCTCCGCCAGCCGAGCCGCTCGGCGACGACGCGCTGGATACCGAGGCTGTTCGCGACGTTGTAGCCGTAGCGGGACCGAGCGGCCCATTCTGTCAACGAGCGAGCACCCAGGGCGCGAACTTCGTCGCACCACTCGTCGATGCTGCGCGCGCGGTAGCTGTCGCCGCTGATTCGTTTGCGCATGGCCGCCTACGCAATCGCAATGGCCGGAAGCGCGACGGGCAGCTCGATGCGCTCGACCGCGTCAATCAGCGTCTTGAGCGGAACGCTGCCGTAGTCGCGACCGACGCCGCCGCCGCGATGGCCGGTCAGCGCGTCGTGGACTTCTTCCGGTATGCCCGCGGCGCGGCACATCGATTTGAAGTTGTGCCGCAGGCTGTGGAACACGACGCGCCGGTCAGCGATGGCGCAGCCGCGCGCGGAACGCAGATAGTTGCCGAACCACTTCGACCATGGCCCGGAGCGGCCGAACCGGTCGGACTTGAGGTCCGGAAAGAGCCAGCCGTCCCCGGCCGCCCGACGGCGCTGGACGTATTGCGCAAAGCCGGCATCGATAGCGCAGGGGTGTACGGGGACCAGGCGTCGCCACGAGACCGTCTTCAGACGCCGGGTCTCGCCGTCGTCCTGGATTCGCAGGACCAGCTTGTCGCCGTCGGCGACGACGTCTTCGACGCGCAACTGGGCCAGTTCTTCGAGGCGGGCGCCGGTCACCAACCCGAGCACTGGCAGCCAGGCGGCCGCCTCCCCGCCGCACCCGCGCGGACGCTTTCCGGATGCATAAATCGGCGAGGCGTACAAGGCGCGCAGCTCGTCCGCCCGGAACTCCCGGCGGCCTGCGGCAGCCACCTTCGCCCGCGGTACACGCAAGCCGCGCGCGACGTTGCCCGGCAGTCGGCCGGCGTCGTACATCGCGTGCAGCAGCGCGCTGACGAAGCCCAATCGTTTCGTCACCGTCGCGGGGGCGAGGCCATCCGCAAGCAGCAGGTCGCGGTAGCGCGCGACATCCTGGCGCTGAAGCCGCGCCAGGTCGATGCCGATGCGCTCGTCGACGTCGTCCGCGGTCGCACCGAACTCGACCACGGTCCGCTCCGGCCGCCTGGCGACGAGGCCGCGCCAGTAGGCGAATGCGTCGGCCATGCGAAGGGGCGCGGCGGAATTGACCGGGCTGTCGGCGGCCGACATCAGCGGCGCAATCGACGCTGGCGGCGCAAACGACACGCGTTCGCCGAGGGATTCCGCAGAAAACCGTGTCAGCCAGTACGCGGCAAGCTGCAGCGCGAGCGGCCGCGCCACGTCGCGCTCGCCGGTCTGCAGATTGACGCGAATCAGCGCGCCGTACTGCGGCCGGAGCACGGCCGGGACGCGAATCTGGAAGTAGAAAGCCTGGCGATGCTGGGTGAGGTAACGCATGGGCGCTCCGAACGACGAGTTGAAGGTCGTCGTCGGGCGCCGCTTCGGGGCACCAAGGCGATGATGTACGCCAATTTGTACACCATCGGCCCGGTCAGGGCCCCGTTTGCATCGAAAAGCCTCGATGAATCAGGGGCTTGGGGATTTAATGGCGGAGACGGACGGATTCGAACCGTCGATACGCGTTTTGGCGCGTATGCTCCCTTAGCAGGGGAGTGCCTTCGACCTCTCGGCCACGTCTCCGCTGTCCCGTCGCGGGACGGCGCAGTTTACCCCGCCGCCCCTCGCAGTCCTCAGACCGGCGCCTGCTCCAGCCCGAAGGCCTTGTGCAGCGCGCGCACGGCGAGTTCGAGGTACTTGTCGTCGATGACCACCGAGATCTTGATCTCGCTGGTGGTGATCATCTGGATGTTGATGCCCTCCTCGGCCAGCGCCCGGAACATCTGGCTGGCGATGCCGACGTGCGAGCGCATGCCGATGCCGACCACCGAGACCTTGCAGATCCTCGGGTCGCCGATGATGCGCTCGGCGCCGATGTGGTCCTTGACGCGGGTGTTCAGCACCTCCATCGCCTTGGCGTACTCGCTGCGCTGGACGGTGAAGGAGAAATCCGTCATGCCGTCGACGCTGATGTTCTGCACGATCATGTCGACGTCGATGTTGGCCTCCGCAATCGCGCCGAGGATCTGGTAGGCGATGCCGGGGCGGTCGGGCACGCGGGTCAGCGTGATCTTGGCCTCGTCGCGGGTGAAGGCGATGCCGGAGATGACGGCCTTTTCCATGAGCGTGTCTTCCTCGAACGTGATCAGGGTGCCGGAGCGGGCCTCTTCCTCGAGCGGCATGTCGGCGTCGGTCAGGCTGGACAGAACGCGCAGCTTGACCCGGTACTTGCCGGCGAACTCCACCGAGCGGATCTGCAGCACCTTCGAGCCGAGGCTGGCCATTTCCAGCATCTCCTCGAAAGTGACGGTCGACAGCCGCCGCGCCTCGGGCACGATGCGCGGGTCGGTGGTGTAGACGCCGTCGACATCGGTGTAGATCAGGCATTCGTCCGCCTTCAGCGCCGCCGCCAGCGCCACCGCCGAGGTGTCGGAGCCGCCGCGGCCCAGCGTGGTGACGTTGCCGAACTCGTCCGCCCCCTGGAAGCCGGCGACGACGACGATGGTGCCGCAGGCCAGGTCGGCGCGGATCTTCTTCTCGTCGATCTCGATGATGCGGGCCTTGGTGAAGGCGCTGTCGGTGAGCACGTGCACCTGCCAGCCGGTGTAGCTCTTGGCCTTCAGGCCCAGTTCTTTCAGCGCCATCGCCAGCAGGCCGATGGTGACCTGCTCGCCGGTGGAGGCGACGACGTCGAGTTCGCGCGGGTCGGGGCTGGGCTGGATCTCCTTGGCCAGCGCGATCAGGCGGTTGGTCTCGCCGCTCATCGCCGACACCACCACCACGAGCTGGTGGCCGGCGCGATGCCACTTGGCGAGCCGGCGGGCGACGTTCTTGATCCGCTCGACGCTGCCGACCGAGGTGCCGCCGTACTTCTGAACGATCAGTGCCATTATCGGCAGCCGCCCCCTGCGCGGCGATGCGTGAAGAAAAAAACCGCAGGATTATAGGGAGGCGGCCGCATTCGGCAGGCGCGCATGCGCAAGGCACACCGACTGGCCGCGGCTCGTGCTTCGCGCGCAAGTCCGGCAGACGATCGCCGCGGACAACGCAACGGGTCGCTGCGCGCGTGGTCGCTGCACAGGGGCATTCGCCCGCAGGCGCGGCAGGCGAACGAAGCGCGGCGCGCTGGCTCGCTGCGCCCCCGCTGGCCGCAGCGGCTTCGTCCTCACGGGCGGAAGCCAGCCGGCGCGCAAGCCGGGCGGCCACGACGCGCCGGATTTTCGCCGCGCAAGGCGTTCCGGAAAAAGCCGAAAGCCAACTGCCGCGGCCAAGGCCCTCTCGCGCCCCGCGCGCGTGCCCGGCGCGCCGCATCGGCCTCGTTGCGGATGTCGGCCCCGCAGCGTGCCGCCTTGCCCGATGCAGGCCGGGCGGGCAGCAGGCGGCTCGCCTCGTCAGCGGGCCGCGATCAGCCCTTCGTCGCGCTGCCAGGACAGGCGGATGCGCTCGCCGTCGCCGTCGACCAGGCGCGCGTCGGCGCCGAGCCCGGCGACGTAGATCAGCCGGCCGTCGCGCCAAACCAGCGGCGCCGCGCCGCGCTCGAACTCCGGCACGCCCGCCTCCTGGAACAGGTGCTTGAGCCGCTTCGACGGCCGCAGCGGGTGTGGCTTGAAGCGCTCGCCGCCGGTGCGGCCGCGCAGTTGCAGCGGCGCGGCGGCCAGCCACTGCGGATCGAAGCCCTCGCCGTCGGTGCGCTCGAAGCGCAGCACGCCACGCCAGGCCGGCACAGCGATCTCGTCCTCGCCATGCCAGTGCAGCGTGACCTCGCCGGGGTGCTCGGCCTGCGCGTCGCGCAGCAGCAGCAGGCCGCGATGCCGCCGCACCTCGCGGCCGCCGACCCGCACCTTCATTCGCGCGTCGGCGCGCGCCCCGAGCGCCTGCGCCAGCACCTGCGCCAGCCGCGACCGCGACGGCGGCTCCAGGCCATGGGAGGCGAGCCAGGCGCGCACCGCCAGCGTCTGCCGGCCCGGCGGCAGCGCCGCCAGCCGGTCCAGCCGCAACATCCCCTCGGGCGCCGCCTCGGTGCAGGCCGCCAGGTCGGCCGCCGCCAGCTCGCGCAACGCCTGCGCCGATTCGGTCAGCAGTTCGATCGAGCGCGCGGCGCCGCGCTGGAAGCCCGGCCGCAGCCCCCTCAGCAGCGGCAGCACGCGGCTGCGCAGCGCGTTGCGCAGCAGCCGCGGCTCGCTGTTGCTCGGGTCCTCGACGTACGACAGCTCGCGCCGTGCCACGTAGTGCTCGATGTCGGCGCGCGGCACGGCCAGCCAGGGCCGCAGCAGCGCCACGCCGGCGCCGAACTCGCGCGCGGCGACGAAGCCGGTCAGGCCGTCGATGCCGGCACCGCGCATCCACTGCATCAGGAACGTCTCGATGCGATCGTCCAGATGGTGCGCGGTGAGCACGGCGCGGGCGCCAAGCTCGCCGGCGGCGGTTGCGAGCGCCGCGTAGCGGGCCGCGCGCGCCGCGTCCTCGATGCCGCGGCCCTGCGGCCGCACCAGCACACGGGCCACGCGCAGCGGCACCTCCAGGCGGTCGCAGGCGCGCTGGCAGAACTCGGCCCAGCGGTCGGCGTCGGGCAGCAGGCCGTGATGCACGTGCGCTGCGAGCAGTTGCGCGAAGCCGGCCGCGCGCGAGCGCCGCAGGCGGCAGCAGGCATCGAGCAGCGCCATCGAGTCGCGGCCGCCGCTGAACGCCACCAGCAGCGGCATCGGCCTTCCCGGCGCCGCGGCGGCGGGCGGGCGTTGCAGATGCTCGGCGACGGCGTCGCGCAGCGTGTCGAGCAGCCGGCGCTCGAGGGGGTCAGGCCTCTGGGGTCGTTTCCTTGAACTTGCCATAGCCGAGCAGGCGGGCATGGCGCGCGGCGAGCAGTTCCTTCGGCTTCATCGCCTGCAGCTGGCGCAGGCTGTCGGCCAGGGCGCGCTTCAGCAGCGCGGACATCTGCTTCGGGTCGCGGTGCGCGCCGCCCAGCGGCTCGGCGACGATGCGGTCGATCAGCCCAAGCGCCTTGAGCCGGTGCGCGGTCAGGCCCAGCGCCTCGGCGGCCTCCGGCGCCTTGTCGGCGCTCTTCCACAGGATCGAGGCGCAGCCCTCGGGCGAGATCACCGAATAGGTGGCGTATTGCAGCATCAGCACGTGGTCGGCGACGGCGATGGCGAGCGCGCCGCCGGAGCCGCCCTCGCCGATGATGGTGGCGATGATCGGCACCTTCAGCTGCGACATCTCGGCCAGGTTGCGGCCGATCGCCTCCGACTGGTTGCGCTCCTCGGCGTCCACGCCGGGATAGGCGCCGGGCGTGTCGACGAAGGTGAACAGCGGCAGGCCGAACTTCTCCGCCAGCTTCATCAGCCGCAGCGCCTTGCGGTAGCCCTCCGGCTTGCTCATGCCGAAGTTGCGCGCAGTGCGCTCCCTGGTGTCGCGGCCTTTCTGGTGGCCGAGCACCATCACCGGCTGGCCGTTGAAGCGCGCCAGCCCGCCGACGATCGAGGCGTCGTCGGCGAAGCAGCGGTCGCCGTGCAGCTCGTGG
>Ga0308414_1001780_pt1 | contig 14033 bp, 9 predicted proteins | sample HotsprSampleOS50_FD_205667 | JGI IMG/M metagenome (GOLD analysis project Ga0308414, IMG submission 205667) | Hot spring phototrophic mat microbial communities from Octopus Spring, Yellowstone National Park, Wyoming, United States - 20090730_OS50 ... | reverse complement strand
TGTATCACCGGTCCCTATCGAAAACACCGCCTCGCTCAGAAGAGGATTAAGACCCTCCGAGGTCTCCGCCCCGAGGCAGCGGGCGAAGTCATCGAAAACACCGCCTCGCTCAGAAGAGGATTAAGACTTCCACGAGCGCTGTGTGCCGTGTGACCACAACCACCTCATCGAAAACACCGCCTCGCTCAGAAGAGGATTAAGACCGGTATGGGGCACCCACACCGGGCGCCTCCCGTAGAATCGAAAACACCGCCTCGCTCAGAAGAGGATTAAGACACTTCACTCCGCGGTAGACGCTCTCCACGTTGAGGCGTATCGAAAACACCGCCTCGCTCAGAAGAGGATTAAGACCTCCAGAGGAGCCGCGCGCCTTCCTCGTGGTTCTCGGATCGAAAACACCGCCTCGCTCAGAAGAGGATTAAGACTCAGGCGGACGGGGCCGGCTACCAGCCAGCCCTCCTCATCGAAAACACCGCCTCGCTCAGAAGAGGATTAAGACTATGGACTCCCCGGCGTCGATCTTACCGCCGGGGAGCATCGAAAACACCGCCTCGCTCAGAAGAGGATTAAGACTTTCCATGTTGTGAGCGCCCGCGCACCATGCGCGAGCGCATCGAAAACACCGCCTCGCTCAGAAGAGGATTAAGACGCCCCGCAGGGCGGCGATGAGGGCCTGCGCGGCTTCGAATCGAAAACACCGCCTCGCTCAGAAGAGGATTAAGACGGTGCCTGCGCCACTTGGCGCAGGCGCTCTAGACTAAGATCGAAAACACCGCCTCGCTCAGAAGAGGATTAAGACTTTTCGTCTACCACCGGCCGCCACTTCGGCGGCCTTCCATCGAAAACACCGCCTCGCTCAGAAGAGGATTAAGACCCCGCGGAGGCCAGCGACGACATCTTGCGCGGCCTCCGCATCGAAAACACCGCCTCGCTCAGAAGAGGATTAAGACGGGAACTGGGTGCTTACCGTGTTGCGTAAAATGAGGAATCGAAAACACCGCCTCGCTCAGAAGAGGATTAAGACGTAAATGGTGACCATTTTGCCTCCTTTCCGCGCCCTATCGAAAACACCGCCTCGCTCAGAAGAGGATTAAGACCATTCGCCTTCGCCGCGTACTTTGGCGCGGCGTACTCATCGAAAACACCGCCTCGCTCAGAAGAGGATTAAGACCCCCGCGTGTGCCGCGCCGCGGCGTATCGAGTGGCGCGAATCGAAAACACCGCCTCGCTCAGAAGAGGATTAAGACCCGCTCCGGAGACGGTATACGCCGCCCCGCAGGGCGGCAACCAAATCGAAAAGACCGGCTCGCTCAGAAGAGGATTAAGACGGCGCGGCGTACTCTTTATACCGGAGGCGATACTCTCGCATCGAAAACACCGCCTCGCTCAGAAGAGGATTAAGACTTGGCGCCACGCCGTAGAAGTACTGCCTGCTGTAAATTTATCGAAAACACCGCCTCGCTCAGAAGAGGATTAAGACTTTCGCGCAGCCTCTGCAGGGTGAGCTCTTTCCCCCTGTCATCGAAAACACCGCCTCGCTCAGAAGAGGATTAAGACACGACGATTACCTTTTCCACGTCGCCTCCTTTCCGCATCGAAAACACCGCCTCGCTCAGAAGAGGATTAAGACGACCTCGCGCAGGCGCGCGAGGTCCAACTCTTTTCATCGAAAACACCGCCTCGCTCAGAAGAGGATTAAGACGTCACCGCGCCTCCGGAATTAGTCCGCTGAGCCCCATTTATCGAAAACACCGCCTCGCTCAGAAGAGGATTAAGACGGAGGCGGTACACTTCCCCGCGCAGGGCGGCCACTAGATCGAAAACACCGCCTCGCTCAGAAGAGGATTAAGACGCGTCGATCTTACCGCCGGGGAGTCCAATGCGACCGGATCGAAAACACCGCCTCGCTCAGAAGAGGATTAAGACGCACCACATAGGTGCGGGGCGCCTGCGCTATTTCGCGATCGAAAACACCGCCTCGCTCAGAAGAGGATTAAGACGGCCGTAGCCCCCCGGGCGGGGAGGGAGGCGGGGGTAAGATCGAAAACACCGCCTCGCTCAGAAGAGGATTAAGACATTTCGCGCAGGCGCTCCAACGAAAGCTCTTTCCCCCATCGAAAACACCGCCTCGCTCAGAAGAGGATTAAGACGGCGGAGGCTGTATTCGGCGTCGTCGATGACGCCGACAAATCGAAAACACCGCCTCGCTCAGAAGAGGATTAAGACTTCAGCGACAATTTCGGCCAGCTTCTCAAGCGCACCCGATCGAAAACACCGCCTCGCTCAGAAGAGGATTAAGACAATGATGCCTCGCTCGCGGAGGTATTCCACGAGCGAGGATCGAAAACACCGCCTCGCTCAGAAGAGGATTAAGACTCCGCCCCCGCAACTCAGCAATGAGGCGGGTGGCATCGATCGAAAACACCGCCTCGCTCAGAAGAGGATTAAGACTACCGCGGCGCAGCGTACTCGCCGTTTCGGAGGGGAATCGAAAACACCGCCTCGCTCAGAAGAGGATTAAGACAAAAAAAGGGGGAAGCGCTTAGTGCGCCTCCCCTTCCTGATCGAAAACACCGCCTCGCTCAGAAGAGGATTAAGACGCCCGCGATGATCTCCATCGCGTCCTCCTGGGTGGCAGATCGAAAACACCGCCTCGCTCAGAAGAGGATTAAGACCTCAAGGGCGGCGGCGCGGCTGTACAGCAAATACGCATCGAAAACACCGCCTCGCTCAGAAGAGGATTAAGACCCTCTTCGGTGGCGTGCGGGATGACCCGCACGCCCTCCATCGAAAACACCGCCTCGCTCAGAAGAGGATTAAGACAGGTGCATGGGCAGGACGCCAACAACGTGGCGTCCTAATCGAAAACACCGCCTCGCTCAGAAGAGGATTAAGACACATCCTCTTCGGTGGCGTGCGGGATGACCCGCACGCCCATCGAAAACACCGCCTCGCTCAGAAGAGGATTAAGACGGCCAGGGGCGTCGGCATCTTATGTATCACCGGTCCCTATCGAAAACACCGCCTCGCTCAGAAGAGGATTAAGACCCTCCGAGGTCTCCGCCCCGAGGCAGCGGGCGAAGTCATCGAAAACACCGCCTCGCTCAGAAGAGGATTAAGACCAGTACGAAGTCCACCAGTCCGAAGAGGCGGGCCATCATCGAAAACACCGCCTCGCTCAGAAGAGGATTAAGACAAAAAACAAGGGGAGGCACTTGCCGCACCTCCCCTGGGATCGAAAACACCGCCTCGCTCAGAAGAGGATTAAGACACTCAACGAGGGCGGGGTGCCTCGTGACAACTACTTGCATCGAAAACACCGCCTCGCTCAGAAGAGGATTAAGACGACCGCGAGACCCGAGGACCCCGAGGGTGTCACGTCGAATCGAAAACACCGCCTCGCTCAGAAGAGGATTAAGACCTGTAGATTTTCACCTCCGCCATCTTCGCCTCCTTTCATCGAAAACACCGCCTCGCTCAGAAGAGGATTAAGACGTTGCGGCACCGCCCGAGGTGGTGATGCCGATCGACAGATCGAAAACACCGCCTCGCTCAGAAGAGGATTAAGACGATTGGACCATACCCGTGCAGACAGCCGGCACCGGCACATCGAAAACACCGCCTCGCTCAGAAGAGGATTAAGACTTCGGGCGAGGCGTGCGGGATGACCCGCACGCCCTCATCGAAAACACCGCCTCGCTCAGAAGAGGATTAAGACTTGCACACTGCCGGCGAGCCATCGTCGGCGGCCTCACAGATCGAAAACACCGCCTCGCTCAGAAGAGGATTAAGACGCGGTCGGCGCCACGCCGTGCGGCACGCGCTCGGTGGATCGAAAACACCGCCTCGCTCAGAAAAGGATTAAGACGAGGCGGCGGCGTACTCTGCGCACGTCTCTGCGGCCATCGAAAACACCGCCTCGCTCAGAAGAGGATTAAGACATACACCCCGGCCCGGAGGGCGGTCACCAGCGCCTGGATCGAAAACACCGCCTCGCTCAGAAGAGGATTAAGACGGGATTGGAGGCGGGGTGAAGACTCACCCCGCCTCCTCAATCGAAAACACCGCCTCGCTCAGAAGAGGATTAAGACACAGCTCCGCCGCCGCCATAAGATGCTGGCGCCCGATCATCGAAAACACCGCCTCGCTCAGAAGAGGATTAAGACACCCCGCCTCCTCAGTGACGTCCCGCACATGTATCGAAAACACCGCCTCGCTCAGAAGAGGATTAAGACGTCGCGCTCGCAGTGTCGCGCCTAGCGTTTCGACGGTTATCGAAAACACCGCCTCGCTCAGAAGAGGATTAAGACTCAACGAGGGCGGGATGCCTCGTTACAATTACAACTTCATCGAAAACACCGCCTCGCTCAGAAGAGGATTAAGACTGCCGCCAGGTGCATCGGGAGAACCCCGATGACGTGATCGAAAACACCGCCTCGCTCAGAAGAGGATTAAGACTCCCATAGGCTAGGCGCCGGGGACATCGCCACCTCTGGATCGAAAACACCGCCTCGCTCAGAAGAGGATTAAGACCTCCGTGATGTCCCGCACTATGTATGTGCGGGGAGGCATCGAAAACACCGCCTCGCTCAGAAGAGGATTAAGACTTTTGCCCGCACCCCTCCGCCTTGACGCCGTACCGCGGATCGAAAACACCGCCTCGCTCAGAAGAGGATTAAGACTTCCAGATTGTTACCATTCCCGCACTCCTTTCTACGCCCATCGAAAACACCGCCTCGCTCAGAAGAGGATTAAGACAACCAGCATTTTCTCCTCCCTTCTGCGCCCCCCACTGATCGAAAACACCGCCTCGCTCAGAAGAGGATTAAGACTTGTACATGGTTAACATTTTCTTTTCCCTCCTTTCATCGAAAACACCGCCTCGCTCAGAAGAGGATTAAGACGAGCGGCTGGGGAGAGGAGGGACCGGCGATGCATAAGATATCGAAAACACCGCCTCGCTCAGAAGAGGATTAAGACGTGGCGAACAGGTCATCGAGTGTGCTATAATGTCCGGTGATCGAAAACACCGCCTCGCTCAGAAGAGGATTAGGACGCGGCGGCTTTTTTGTATAACAAATACGCCCCCGACTCATCGAAAACACCGCCTCGCTCAGAAGAGGATTAAGACCAGCCGGCCATGAGGCGACGGGCGGCCTCCTCCGAGATCGAAAACACCGCCTCGCTCAGAAGAGGATTAAGACGTGCGCGAGCGCCTAAACAACTGGGCGGCCGTCCACGTATCGAAAACACCGCCTCGCTCAGAAGAGGATTAAGACCCGACGACGTGCTGCCCTTTGACATCATCCGGAGTGGCATCGAAAACACCGCCTCGCTCAGAAGAGGATTAAGACACTGCGTAAGCCTGTATAAACCAGCCTTCCGTAATGGCATCGAAAACCCCGCCGCCCTCGGAAGAAGAGAGTACGATATTCGAAACATTGGCGCCTGGGATAAATAGAGCCGGCGCAGCGAAAACCTACCGGGACGCAGAAGCAGGAGGAAGGGGCGGAGGCGGCGCGGGCGTTGTTACAACCGGATAGGCAGCGACGCACAATGACTGCTCAGAGTTAGTATGAAGAAGGGGAGGCGCCGGGGGCGGATGCGCTGGGTTTTGTGGAGTCAGAAAATCGGCGGGCAATGCCGTGGCGGACAGCCAAGGGGGAATTTCTTTTCAACTGGGCAAGCAGGGGAGCTTGGTGGTGGTGTTTGCACGGCCTCGGGCACTTTCTTTCGGGAGAAAGCTCTCCCCAGCGGGTAAGGCGCCGAGCTTGGCGCTACCGGCGCCGGTGGTCGGGGCGGAAAGAAGGAAGAGGGTTGTAACGCCCACTGAAGGAGGCGGGTTTGATGGTACGAGAGGTGGCGGTGGGCTGGGCGGCGGCCGCGGGTGGGCTTGGATTTCTCTTCTGGGAGGGATACCGGTAATGGCGTTCTCCTATGTTGTTGGTGCGGGCCGCGGCGGGTGCGCTTGGGTTTCTCCTCGGCGAGGGGTGGCGGTTGCCGGCTGGGCTGGCTGGGAGGTGGTGGATGGGGGTGGCGCTGCTGCCGCTGATGGTCCATGGCGAGGGGCTAGGATCTGACTTGCTCGGGGAGGTCGATAAGCGTCATCGCCTGGTAAGGTACTAACGGCCCGCGGGCTCGTTGGCGACGCGCTCCGGCTCGGAGAATTCAGTGAGCGTAATCGCCCGGGAGGGAGGGGAGGCGGTCGCCGACGAGGCTGGCACAATGCGTCAGAGCCGGGTCATCAGGTAGTGGAACGAACTGAGGCCGCACCTGGTGGAGGGGGGCCGGACAGCGCCACCGCACTCTTCGCGCCCACAGAACCCACTACCATGCCATGGCGCGGTGCGTTGAGCGCCGCTGGCAAGCCTACCCGGCGCCGCGGCCTGGCAGGGCGGAGAGGCGGTGCTGGTAGGGGAGTTGGCGCCGGGTGTGGGAGCGTGGCGCCAGGAGTGGGAGGGGAGTGCCTCTGGCTGGGCCCGGCGCGGCAGGCCATGGAGCGTTCCCCGTTGTGGCAGGAGGCCTGTCGCTTGGCGTTTCCAGCCTCCGGCGACCCGGTACGGGTCGAGGGGCGCTTCAGCCGCTGAGCCGGTCTCAGTCGGTGTTGGCCAGCAGCCAGGCGAGGCCGGCGAAGGCAGCAAGACCTTCGGTGAGTTCTTGGGGGTCGACCTTGTCCAGGGTGTCGGCGGGGCTGTGGTGGACGTCGAAGTAGTGGGTGTCGTCGGGGTAGAGGCCGACCAGTAGGACGCCGTGGGCGGCCAAGGGGGCGATGTCGGCGCCGCCCCCACCGGCGAACACTGGCAGGCCTAGGGGGCGGGCGGCGTCCACCAGCCAACCTGGCTGCTCCCGGCTGCCGGAGGCGCCCCAGGCGCGGGGCCGAAAGGCGCCCAGATCGCTCTCGAGCGCGGCCACGTGACGCTCGCCGCCGTGGGTGGCGGCGTAGGCACGGCCGCCGTAGACGCCCTGCTCCTCGCAAGTGAACAGTATCGCTCGAATGGTGCGTCGCGGTGGTACGGGCAGCGCCCGGATGAGACGCATCGTCTCCAGGACGTGGACCACGCCAACGCCGTCGTCATGGGCGCCCTGGCCGACGTCCCAGGAGTCCAAGTGGGCGCCCACCAGGACGATCTCTTCCGGGCGCTGGCGGCCGCGGATCTCGGCCAGGACGTTGTGGCTCTCCACTGTCCCGTGGTCGGCGGCGTCCATCTCCACGCGCAGGCGCAGGGAGACGCCGGCGCGGGCGAGGCGGTCGAGGGTGTCGGCGTCCTCGGTGGTAATGGCAGCAGCGGGGATGCGCGGGGCGTCATCGGCGTACACCATCAGGCCGGTGTGCAGGGTAGCGAGGGAGCGGGTGGTGACGGAGCGCACCAGGACGGCCACGGCGCCGTGGCGGGCAGCGGCACTGGCGCCGCCGGTGCGGTAGGCGGCGGCCGCCCCGTAGTGCTGGATGGTGGGCACGCCCTCGCCCATGGGAACGTTGAACTCCACGATGGTGCCGGCCACCTGCGGGCCCAGCTCGGCGAAAGAGCGCACCACCACCACCGGCGCCTCGACCCCGGGCGTACCCACCGAGCCACCCAGAGCGAGGATCGGTATTTCCCGCTCCACCGGCGCCAGCAGGCGCGCCCCTGCCCGGCCGCGCCGCCAGTCGGGCACCATGACGGGCTCGGTGCGCACGTTGTCGTGGCCGTCGGCCGTGAGGGTGGCCACCGCCCACTGCACCGCCTTGGCCATGGCGGGCGTGTTGGCCAAGCGCGCGCCGATGCGGTCGGTGAGGTAGGCGAGACGTTCCCAGGCCAGCGTGCTGGAGCGCGCCGCCTGCTGCAGCTGGGGCAGCAGCTGGGCGGGTGAGGGGGTGGGCGCCACTGGCTCGGTGGCCGGCGGCGGTGCCGCCAGCAGGGGCGGCGGGAGTGCAAAGGTCAAAGCCACTAGGGTTGCGAGAGTGCGTTCACGAACCGGCATCGTCCCCCCCCAGCATGGGGCAGCTGCGACGACGTAGTGTACCCTGGGGGCCGGGAGTAGAGCGGCCGCTTTGGTGGGTTTCGAGCAGGTGAGGCGGTGGCGCTCGGGGAGGAGTAGGGGGGTGCCAATGAGGGGGTTGTTCGTGGTTTTTGCGGGGGTCTGGGCGGCGGTGGCGCAGCAGCCAGCGGCGCTGCCGTCGGCGCCGCAGGAGGTGACGCCGCTGCCGGCGTGGCAGGCGCCGCTGGGTCGGGACCACCCCCTAGCCGGCCGGGTGTGGGAGGTGGGCGGCGAGCGTTTCGTCACCCCGGCGATGCTGGCAGCGGAACTCGCGGGGGCGCGCTACCTGCTGTTGGGGGAAAAGCACGACAACCCTGACCATCACCGGCTGCAGGCGTGGGTGCTGAGGGAGCTGCAGGCGCGGGGGCGGGCCCCGCTGGTGGCTTTCGAAATGCTGCACGCCGGCCAAGCCGAGGCCCTGGCGCGCCACCTGGCCCAGCGACCGGGGCAGCTTGCGGGCCTGGCCGAAGCGGTGGGGTGGCCGTCCTCGGGGTGGCCGGAGTGGTCCCTGTACGAGCCGATTTTCGCCGTGGCGGTGGCGGCCCGCTGGCCGCTGGCGACGGCCAACCTACCGCCCGCCGAGATACGGCGCATCGCCGCCGAGGGGTTGGCAGCCCTGGGGGCAGAGCGGGCGGCAACGCTGGGCCTGGATCGCCCGCTGGGCGAGGCGGCGGAGGCTTCCCTGGCCGCCGAGATCGAGGCGTCCCACTGTGGCCACGCGACGCCGGCACTGATTGCCGGCATGTCGGCGGCGCAGCGGGTGCGCGATGCGGTGATGGCCGACGCTGTGCTGTCAGCAGGGGCGGAAGGGGCGGTGCTGATCACCGGCACGGGCCACGCGCGGCGCGACCGCGGGGTGCCGTGGTACTTGGCGGCTCGGGGGGTGGCCGAGGGAGTGGTCACCGTGGCGCTGGTGGAAGTGCAGGAGGGCGTGGAGGACCCCCGGGGGGTGGCGGGCAGCTTCGAGGGGTCGCTGCCGTTCGATTACCTGTGGTTTACGCCGCGGGTGGACGACGAAGATCCGTGCGAGAAGTTCCGTGAGCAGCTGAGGAAGTTGTCGGCCCGGTCCTCCGCCACCCCGGCGCCGTGAAGGTGGCTCGGCGCGCGGCGGGAGGAGACGCCAGGCGCCGAAGGGAAGGGGCATCTTTTCAGGAGGACTCGGAGGGCGGATGCCAGAGGTTAGCTGCGATGAGGGCCTGCTCGGCGGCGGCGATCCCCTTGCGGAACTCGTCCCACAGCTCAGGGGTGACGGTGATACCCTTCTTGGTGGGTTGCAGTTCTCCATTCACGTCTTCATAGAAGAGCCGCACGTCGATGTAGGTGCGCCCCTTGAAGGTGGACAGGGAGACGCGCAACGTCTCCTCGGGGTTGCGTTTGAATTCGTGGACGATCTTGCGGTCGTCGGCCATCGGTCCCTCCTTCGGGCGGTAGAGTCTAGCAGGGGTGGAGGCGAACATGGGTGGAAAGATCAGTTGGGTGGTAATCCCCCCCGATGAGGCGCCGGCCGAGCCGGTGGAGCATTCCCAGGGCGCGCGCATGGCGGTGCTAATCGGCCCGCAGCAGGGGGCGCCGCGGTTTTATACCCGCCGCTTCATGCTTGCACCGGGGGGGTCAATCCCGGCCCACCGCCATGCCACCATCGAGCACCAGCAGGTGGTGGTGCGGGGCGAGATGGTAATGACCCTCGACGGCGTGGAACGGGTGGTGCGCGCCGGGGACGCGGTGTTCATCCCGGCCGGCACGGTGCACGGCTACGCGAACCGTTCCGCGGAGGAAGAGGTGGAGTTTCTGTGCATCGTCCCGGCCACCTCCCACTACCACACCGAATGGTTGGGCGGGGCTGCGGAGGGTACCGCGGTGGGCGGGGACAGCGGCACCGCCCTCGGTGAACGTTAGAATCCATTTCAGAAGGGAGAGGTTCCCATGTTCCTTCGCGTGTGCCTGGTGTCGGTGCTCGGGCTGGTGCCGGGGTCAGTGTTTGCCCAGCCGGGGAAGGCCGCGGCTGTGCAGCCGGCAGCGGTGCGGGCCCTGGCGCTGCAGCGCGCCCTGGTGGAAGTGCCCGAAGCGCGCCGCCTCAAGGTGGCGCTCTTCGCCACCCCCTCCACTGGCGGCGCCAGCCGCGCCTTCAGCCGCAGCCGCCTGCTCATTGCTGGACAGGATATCCCCCTGGCGTCGCCGGGGGTGACCACGGATCAACCGGGCAACACGGTCGTCCACCTGGAGATCGACCTGACGGCGTTGCCCGAGTCGGTGCTGACGCTGCCCGCCGGACCGTTGACGGTGCGTTGGGAGGGGGTGACCGACGGGGGACGCACGGTGGTGACGGTGGCGGGGACGATGGACCCTACGGACCGCTCGCAGCTCACCGTACCCCAGGACGACCTGTACGCCCTCTACGCTCGTCTGGAGAGCCCGTCGGTGACTCCCGTGGGCTCGACCTTGGCCTTTCGGGGTCTTGCCAACATCCTGAACCCCTTCTCCTTCGATGTGGTGGTCAAAGGGCTTGAGTACCGCGTGGTGGTGGGGGGAGCCGAGGTGATGGCGGCGCAACGCCCGGGCTTTCGCCTGCGGGCCGGCCAGCGTTCCGACGTGCTCCTGGAGGCCGAGGTGCCCCTGGCCTCTGCGGCGATGGCTGCGGCGGGGCTGCTGCGCGGTGCTGCCGTGGAGGTGGTCGGGCAGTTGCGCCTGGCTACCCCGGACGGCGAGCGCCTGGTGCCCATCGTGGTGCGGGGGGGATCGTAAGGCGCTGGGTCTCCCCCGGGGTCTGCCCGGCGCTGGGGGGGGGTGGATGGGCGGCCGCCGCGACCGGCCGCCGGGCGGGTGGCGGGGCTGGTGAGCCAGTACGGGTCCCGGCACCCTCGACAGGAGGGCACCGTCCTTGCATTTTGACATGACCAAATCTATACTTGTGCAAGCTATGGCCGATCTAGGGTCAGCGGGCACGCCGCGGCGGCGCACCTTCGAAGTGGCCGTGCAGCGCAGTCGAGCCCTCGTGTACACCACCGCGGTGGCCTTGGGCTGCCTAGGTAACCTCTTGGGCGTTATCGAAGTCGGCTGGATATGGATCGGCGTGCTGCTCTTCGTCGCCAACGCGTCCGCCACTCTTTTCTTTGTTTTGGCCCGCCGCGGCGTAGCGCGCCTGGCAGGGCTGCCGTGCCGCTGGTGGTGGATGGCTACAGATGTGCTGATCATCTCTTGGGCGGTTTACCTTTCGGGCGGCCCCGCCTCCGCGTGGTTCGTCTTCTATCTGACGAACGTCGCGGCGGCGGCGTACGTGGCGGGGACGCGCGCCATGCTGGTGATCATGGCCTGCAACACCCTCGCCTATCTGGCCGTGGGGGCTTTGACGGTGCCGCTGACGCCGGTGGTGGCTTTGCAGCTGGTGGGCCGCAAGCTCATCCTTTACGGGGCAGCCATTTACGCTCTCCTGGGTATCCCGCGGCTGGAGCGCCGGCGGCGGGAGGTGAAGGAGCTCCAGCGGCAGGAGCGGACGCGGGCGGCGGAGCTGGCCGAGGTGGCGGCGCAACTGGAGAGCGCCAACCAGGCGTTGCAGCAGTTGTCACTGCACGACCCCCTCACCGGGCTGCCCAACCGGCGCTTCCTGCAGGAGCACGCCCGCCGGGAAGTGGCCCAGGTGCGGCGGATTTTGGAACTCACCCGTCGCCGGCGAGTGGACGACCCCAACAGCTCCCTGGGGTTTTTCATGGTGGACCTGGACCACTTCAAGGCGGTCAACGACGTTTTTGGACACGAGGTGGGTGACCGCCTGCTGGTGGAGACCGGGCGCACCTTGCGGCGGGCGCTGCGCGACGCCGATGCGGTGATTCGCTGGGGGGGCGAGGAGTTTCTGGCGGTGGCGCACCGGGTCAACCGTGCCTTCATGTGGGTGATCGGTGAACGGATCCGCGCTCAAGTGGCGGCGCAACGGCTCAAGACCCGCGCCGGCCAGGAGATCGCCATCACCTGCTCGGTGGGGTACTGCTGCTTCCCCCTGGGCAGGGCGGAGCTGTTCGCCTGGGACGAGGTGGTGGCCCTTGCGGATGCGGCGCTGCTGCTGGCCAAGCGGGCGGGGCGCAACCGAGTGGTGGGGTTCGAGCTGGGACTGCGGGAGCTGGGCCTGGGAGACCGGGAGCGGGTGCTGCGCAACCCCCCGTGGGCGGTGCGCGCCGGGTTCTTAACGCTCATTGGGGAGGTCTCAGACGATCTCCTGGCGACGGCCGCCTCCAGCCACTCGGGTGTGGGCCCGGCGGTGGTGGGTCAGGCTGTGCTGGAGGCCGAGGCGGCCTTTGCCTCGCCACCCACCTCATCGGCGCAGTAAGCCACAGGGTCTTGCACGCTCCTTGATGCTCGTGGTGGGGTCTGGGGGCACGCCGCGCCCTCAGCGGGGCGCCGTTGCGGCGAGGCGCCGGGCGGCAGCGAGTACACGGGTAGCCCCCTCCTCCACCTCGGCCGGGGTGGTGAAGCGACCCAGCGAGAAGCGCACGGTGGCGGCTGCGGTGGCGGCGTCCACCCCCATGGCGGTGAGAACGTGCGACGGGGCGCGGTGGCCGCTGTGGCAGGCGGCGCCGGCGGAGGCGGCGACAGAATCGGCCAGTGCGTCCAGCAGGGCGTGAGCGTCCACCCCAGGAAACGCCACGCTGGCGGTGTTGGGCAGCCGCTGGGTGGGGTGACCGTGGCGGATCAAGCTGGGGAAACCTTCCCCCAGGAGCAGTTCGAGACGGTCGCGCAACGCCGCGAGCCTTGCCGACTCTGCTGTGAGGTCCCTCGCAGCCAAGGTGCAGGCGTGGCCGAGGGCGACGATGAGGGGCACGCTCTCGGTACCGGCCCGGCGCCCGCCCTCTTGTCCGGCTCCCCGAAACAGCGGCGCCAAAGGCGTGCCCCAGCGCACGTACAAAGCCCCCACCCCTTTGGGGGCGTAGAGCTTGTGTCCGGCCACGGTGAGCAGATCGACGCCTAGGTGGTCCACCGATACGGGGATCTTGCCCACCGCCTGGGCGGCATCGGTGTGGCAGATGACCCCGTGGCCATGACAGAGCTCGGCCACCTCGGCCACCGGCTGCAGGGTCCCCACCTCGTTGTTGGCCAGCATCACCGAGACCAGCACGGTGTCGGGGGCCAACACTTCGGCCACGTGACCCACGTTCACCTGACCGTAGCGATCCACGGGGAGCTCGGTGAGGCGGATGCGGCCCCGGCGGGCCAGCTCCCGGGCCGGGGCCAGCACGGCTGCGTGCTCGACCGCCGACACCACCACGTGTCCACCGCCCCTGGCCTCCACGGTGCCCAGCACGGCCCAGGCGTCGGCCTCGGTCCCGCCGGAGGTGAAGACGATCTCCTCGGGGCGGGCACCCAGGCAGCCAGCGACCTGGGCGCGGGCTTCTTCCACCGCCTGGCGGGCCTGTCGTCCCAGGCGGTGGCCGGAGGACGGATTGCCCCACAATGTCCCCATCGCCTGGTTGGCCACCGCGGCGACGTGGGCATCCACCGGGGTGGTGGCGTTGTAATCCAAGTAGATGATGTGGCTCTCGGTAGCCCCGGGCATGGAGAGAGCATAGCGCGTCCCCCGGGGTGGGACTGCAGGGGGGTACAATGACCGCTTGCCGGTGCAGCGCGGGGACGGGTTGTGCAGCACCGGAAGTGGGGCACTGAGTCGGACGGAAAGGGAGGCAAGTAGATGGAGGGTTCCCAGGGACCAGCTGATCCCCCGCCGTCGCCCCTCCCCCTGGCTGGGAGCACCGCGGTGCTGGTGCTGGGGATGCACCGCAGCGGCACCTCGGCGGTGAGCGGGGTGTTGCATCACCTGGGGGTGTCTCTGGGTCGCGCCGTCTCCCCCGCCGGACCCTCCAACCCCAAAGGGTACTTCGAGAACACCCGGGTAATGCTGCTACACGAGGAAATCTTGGCGTCGCTGGGGTCGTCCTGGGACGATCCCCGCCCGCTGCCGCAGGGGTGGTGGGAGGAGCCCAGGGTGGCGACGCTGGCTGAGCGGCTGCCACGGATCTTGGGCGAGGAGT
>Ga0308414_1001776_pt1 | contig 14064 bp, 9 predicted proteins | sample HotsprSampleOS50_FD_205667 | JGI IMG/M metagenome (GOLD analysis project Ga0308414, IMG submission 205667) | Hot spring phototrophic mat microbial communities from Octopus Spring, Yellowstone National Park, Wyoming, United States - 20090730_OS50 ... | reverse complement strand
GCGTCCGCATCAAAACGGCCCGCGGCCACCAGCGCGCGCGCCAGCGCCAGGGCCATCTCGGAATCGTCGGTAGGCTGGCCCGCGATGGTGTCCCAGGTTCCGCCGTCCTCGAGGAGGCGGACCCCATCGGGGTAACGCGCGGCAATCGACTCGGGCGTCTGGAATTCGACCAGCGAGCCCAAGGCGTCGCCGGCCAGTTGGCCCAACCAGCAACCCTGCGCGCGGCGCAGGATTCCGGCATCGCGAACCAGGGGACGCCGCCCGGCGGGCGGGGCCGCGCCAAACCGGTCCCACGGCAGGCGGCAAAGCGCCGTATCCGGGCGCCGGCCGGCAAAACAGATTCCCTTCTTGCTGTTTTGGAAAGCCAGCGGCGCGCCCGCGGCGTCCCAAGCGTCGCGTCCGGCGGCGCGCAGCAGCGCAAGGCCGGCCGCCAGTTCCGCACCCCCGGCATCTTCGGCCACCGCACCTTCCGCTTCTGCCGCGGCGACCAGCGCCCAACGGTACGCCGCCGACGGGATGGCGCGGAAGCGCCACGGGTGCAGGGCGCGCGCCACCTCGGGCGCCCGGGCATCCTCCACTGGGGGCGTCAACAGCGTGGGGCACGCTACGGCAACCGGTCCGGCGGGGCGCAGCGGCTGGCCGTTCCGGCGCGGCGGTCCGGCCCGGGCCGCCCAACAGAACAGGTCCCCGTCGTCGTCCGGCGCGGCGTACGCGTCCACGACGGCCACCAGGGGCCGTTCGCCTTCCACCAGCGCCAGGCAAACGGCGGCGCCCCGGCCTCCGGCGTGAGCCGCTGCCGCGCCGTCGTGCGCCGCGATCCGCCACTGCCGGCGGGACGCCGGCGTAAAGTCCTCGGGGAAGTTGGCGCGGAGGCCGCGCGTGAGATGCTCCTTGATCTGGCTTTCCGCTTGGGCGCGGGCGGCGGCATGGAGTTCGCGCCGCAGCCACGCCCCGGCTTCCCGCGCCAGGTGCTCGGCCACCTCGGCCTCGCGGGTCAGGTGGCTACCAGGCGTGAGCAATGCGGTATCCGTAGGGATCGGCGCCGGCCTCCAGGACCCCGTCCGGCTTCACCAGGATCGCGGTGGGCGCCGCGCCGCTCGACCAGCGCGACTGCCGGCTCACCTTGTGTTTGCGTTCGGCCAGCTCGGCAAACACCGCCGGCGCCACCCGCTCGTCCAGCATCAGATCGCCCGGATTCATCGCGTGATTGTCAAAGCTGGCTACCAGGTGCCGGGTTTGCATCCGGGGCGCTTCTACGGCATCCTGCGGATTCATCCCGAATTCAATCACGTTCAGCAGCACCTGCAACAGGCTCTGCTCCTGGTTGTCGCCCCCCGGGGTGGAAAGCACCAGAAACGGCTCGCCGCGCGCCGTGGTGACCAGCGTGGGGCTGAGCGTGACCCGGGGCCGCTTGCCTCCCGCCAATTCGTTCGGGTGGCCGGGGATCAAGAAAAAGCTCTGCGCCCGCTGGGTCAGCGGGATGCCGGTGTCGCCGGCGATCACCGACGGCATCCATGCGCCGGAAGGCGTGGCCGTGAACATCACGCCGTGCCGGTCGGCGGCATTGATGCAGGTGGTGTCGCGCGCCATCAGGGCGTCATCCAGTCGTACTACCATTCGGTCCGCCTGCGACGGATGAATTCCCGGGCGCGGCCCAATCTGCCCCGGGCGGAACTCCATCGAGGCGGCCGGCCCGATCAGGGCCCGGCGCTCCGCCGCGTATTCCTTCGACAGCAGGCGGCCGCCGGGCACCTCGGCGAACCGCGGGTCGCCGTAGTAGGTGTCCCGGTCGGCATAGGCCAACTTCAGCGCCTCCGCCATGGTGTGCACGTAGTTGGCGGAATTTAGCCGGAAGGCGCGCAGATCATAGCCCTCCAGCAGGTTTAGGGTTTGCAGCAGCGCGCCGCCCTGGGTCCAGAAACCCGGTTTGTAGACCACGTAGCCGCGATAGGTGGTCGAGAGCGGCTCCTCGGGCTGCACGCGAAACGCCGCCAAGTCCTCGTAGCGCAGCAGGCCTTCGTGCTGGCGGCTGAATTGATCAATTTTGCGGGCGATCTCGCCGCGGTAGAAATAGTCGCGCACGGCGTCGATGCCGGCCTGCCGGTTCGCTCCGCCGCGCAGCGCCTTGGCCTCCGCCGCGGCCATGGCCCGGAGCGTACGGGCCAAATCCGGTTGGCGAAAGATTTCGCCTACGCGGGGCGAGCGCCCGCCGGGACGGAACACCGCGCCCGAGCTGGGCCACAGTTCAAAAAAACGCTTGCTGCGCTCGATGTACAGCGCACGGATCTCGTCGATCGGCGTCCCGTCCGCCAGTTCGATGGCCGGCTGAATTACCTCGCCAAAGGTCTTGGTGCCGTATTCCCGCAGCGCGACCAGCCCGCCTTCCACCATCCCGGGAACCAGCGCCGGCATCAGCCCGGCGACGGGGATGAATCCCTTCAGCCCGTTCGGCTCCGGCGGAGACAGCATTTCGCCCGGCCGCAAGCGGCGTTCGCGGAACAGGCCGGCGGAGGCGAGTTTCGGCATCACGCCCACGCCCGCGATGCACCTGACTTGGCCGTCCCGGCCGCGCACCAGGATCGGCGCCTCTCCCCCGAAACCGAAGTGAGAAAACTCGACGATGGCCGCCGCGAACATCGCGGCGACGCCGGCGTCCACGGCGTTGCCGCCCTGCTGAAACAGGCGCATGCCGGCTTGTGCCGCCTGTTCGCTGCCCGTGGCCACGGCGCCGTGCGAGCCGCGCACGGCGTATTTGGCCGGGCGTTCCAATTCCTTGCGTTGCGCCCGCGTGGGCGGCGCACACGCCAGAGCCGCCAGCAGGGCCACGCCCATCCAAATCGTCTTGCGCTTCATCGTTCTCCCCAAGGGCTGAATTCCTCCATTCTAGCCCCGCGGCTATAATCGAGCGAGAGTCCGATGGAGACCACCAGGCCCGTTCCCTTGCCCGCCAGACCGTGCTCCCCGGATGACGAGGAGCCTATGCTGTTCTGTCCGGTCTGTTCCCGCCGCCTCGCCGAGCGGAAGTGCAAACTCTTCTGCGAACGCTGCGGCTATTACTTGAGCTGCGCCGATTACTATTGAACGCCGGCGCGAATCGCACGTCGATGACTGAGCTATTGGAACGCTTCCGGCGCGGCCCGGAACTGTTGGCGGTGATCCTCACCGGAGTCTACGGGGAAGAGATTGACTTCCGGATGGGGCCGGGCGAATGGAGCATTCGCGAAATCATGGCGCACCTGGCGGACGCCGAACTGGTGGGCGCGTTCCGCTTCCGCGCGGTAATCGCGGAAGACAATCCCACGCTGGCCGCCTTCGACCAGGACCGCTGGGCGGCCCGCCTCGATTATCACAAGCGGAAGCCCACGCAATCCCTGGAGGCATTCCGGCGGCTGCGCGCCGAGAATTTCGAGTTGCTCAAAGATCTGCCCGAAACCGCGTGGGCGCGCCCGGGGATGCACAGCGAACGGGGCCCGGTCTCCCTGCGTCAACTGGTGGAAATCTACGCCGGACATGCCGAGGCGCACGCCCGCAAACTCCAGCGGATCCGCGACGCCTTTAAGCAAGTGAAAGGCAAGAAGTGAGAGCTACCGCAGCGCTGTTCGCCGTGGCGTGTCTGGCCGGTGCACACGGACCGCGCGAAGCCCCACGCGACTGGTGGGCCCATGTCGCGTATCTCGCCGCTGACCGGCTGGAAGGCCGCGACACCGGCAGCCGCGGACACCGGCTTGCCGCAGAGTACGTCGCCCAACAATTTCGCCGCGTGGGGCTCCAACCAAAAGGTGTGCGCGGATACTACCAGCCTGTCAAGCTGGTCACCCGCCGCCTGGTGGAGGAAAAAAGCCGGCTGACGCTTTTGCGCGGCGGCGGCGCGACGCCGGTCCGGTTCGGCGACGACGCCACCGTGGGCTTGCGCGGCGCCCCGCCAGCCTTGCTGCGCGCGCCGCTGGAATTCACCGGCTATGGGTTGGTGATTCCAGAGACGGGCCACGACGATCTGGCCGGGCGCGATTTGCGCGGCAAGATTCTGGTCTACCTGTCCGGCTTGCCGAAGAATGTCTCGGGCAACCTGGGAGCGCACTACTCGTCGCAGAGGGAACGCTGGGCGGCGTTCGCGGCCGCGGGCGCCGTCGGGGCCATTTCGATCTCGAATCCGAAAACCACCGAGATTCCGTGGGAACGCGCCGCCCAGGCGCGCTTGGCGCCCGCGATGAACCTCGCGGCTGGCGCCCCGGAGGCCTCCTTGCTGTCGCTGACGTTCCATCCCGCGTTCGCCGGGCGGCTCTTCGCCGGGCTGGGCCATACCCTGGAGGAGTTGTTCGCCATGGCGGAGCGGCGCGAGACGTTGCCCCGGTTTCCGCTGGCCGCGCAACTGGAAGCGGAGATCGCCGTCGAGACCGGTTCGCTCGAATCCGACAACGTGGTGGGAGTTCTCCGGGGGGCCGACCAGCGGTTGCGGTCCGAGTACGTGATCCTGACCGCGCACCTGGATCACATCGGGCGCAGCGAACCGGTGGGGGGCGACGCCATCAACAATGGCGCGATGGACAACGCCGCGGGCGTTGCCACCCTGATCGAGATCGCCAGGGCGCTGCGCGGACGCAAGCTGAGGCGCTCCGTTTTGTTCGCGGCGGTGACGGGTGAGGAAAAAGGTTTGCTGGGCTCGCGCTATTTCGCGGCGCATCCGACGGTGCCGCCGGCCTCCCTGGTGGCGAACCTGAACTTCGACATGTTTCTCCCCCTGTTCCCGCTGCGGTCCATCATGACCCTCGGGCTGGATGAGTCCGGCCTGGGCGACGCCATGCGGCAGGCGGCGGCGGAATTCGGCCTTGCGGTGCAGGCGGACCACGAACCGCTCCGCAACCGGTTCATCCGCAGCGACCAATACAGCTTCATTCGCCTGGGAGTACCGGCGCTGGCGTTCAAGCTGGGTTTCGCCAAGGGGTCGCCCGAAGCCGAGATCGAACGCCGGTGGACGCGGGAACGCTATCACGCGCCCTCCGACGATGCCGGACAGCCCGTGGACCTGGAGGCTGCGGGTCGCTTCAATGCCGTGATGGCCAGGCTGGTCGAGATCACAGCGAATCAAGACGAGCGGCCCCGCTGGAGTGCAGAGAGCTTCTTCCGCCGGTTTGCCCGCCAGCCCTGACCGGCGCCGGCAGGCCGCCACGGCGCGCAGGAAGGCGCGCGTTTCCCCGCCGTTTGTCACGGGCCTGTCCCCCGGCGTCCGGGTCCGGCGCGATATGCTGGGCGTACCATGTCTCCATCTTTCCGCTCCCGCCGCAAGCTCCTGACCCGAGTGCTGGTAGTCGCCAGCATGGCCTCCGCTTTTGCGCTGCGCGGCCTGATCGGGCAACCCGCGCCCAACAACGACTTCCACTTTTCCATTGTGGGCGACCGCACGGGCGGCGCGACGCCGCAAATCTACGGGCGGGTTTGGCGCGAGATCTCTTTGCTCCACCCGGATTTCATCATTAACGTCGGCGATACCATCCAAGGGGGCGTCGATGCCCAGGCGGAGCGCGAATGGCTGGACGTCGCCAGGGTCTGGAACCGCTACCGCGGCTTTAAACAGTACTTCACGCCAGGCAATCATGACATCTGGTCGGACGCGTCGGAGAAAATCTACATCGCGCAAACCGGTTTCCAGCCAGCCTACTCGTTCGACTACCAGGATGCGCACTTCACCATTCTGGACAACTCCCGCGAACGCGAACTCGACGCCAGGCAGATCGCTTTTCTCGAAAAAGATCTGGACGCCAACCGCCACAAGCATCCCAAGTTTGTCTTTTTCCACCGGCCGTTCTGGATTGCCCGCTTCAAGCAGGGCGACACCGCGTTCCCGCTGCACGAACAGGCGGTGAAATACGGAGTCACGTACGTGATCAGCGGCCATGGGCACGAGTTCGTCCACATGAAACGCGACGGGGTCGGCTACCTGGAGGTGGGCAGCAGCGGCGGCACCATCCAGGGCCATCTGCGGCGCGGCGAAGGCTTCCGGCAGGGGAACTTCTACCACCACATCTGGGCGCGCGTGAAAGGCGGCCAGGTGTGGTTGACGGTAAAGGAAATCGACGGCATGATGGGGCAGGGAAGAATGTTCCGCGCCGAAGACTGGGACGAGAACGGGCCAAAATTCGAAACCGGCGATCCCGCGATCAAAGACAACCCCGAGACGTAAACGGCGAACGCCCGCCGCCAACGGGGCTCGCGGGAACGGCGGAGGCGGTAGCAGAGTGCGCAACCGCCGCGTTCGCCTCGTGTCCTGTCTCCCGCGCTGCCGGCGCCCAGCTTGCTTCAACCTTGGCCGAGAACCAAAGTCAGGCTTCTCGCAGGTGCTGACAAGGCCGCCACAGGGTCAGAAAATCACCCGCAGGCCAAGCTGCATGGTGCGCGGCGCTGTCGCCGAACCGATGCTGCCGAAGGCGGGCGAATCGAGGGTCCGGTTCGGCAGCCCGAAGTCCGGGTGGTTCATCGCGTTGAACGATTCGGCGCGGAACTGCACCACCCGCTTTTCCCCAAAGCTGAGATTCTTGGCCAGCGCCAGGTCGAAATTCACCAGATTGTCGCCCCGGAGGATGCCGCGGCCCGCGTTCCCGAACGTGAAATCCGGCGGCGCGGCGAAGGCGCCCAGGTCAAACCATCGGGCGATTGTCCGCTGCGAGCGGGGCAGGTTGCCGTTGCCGAGCCGGTTGGCGCGCAGCGGCCCGGCGGAGAACGAGTTGGTCGTGTTGGTTAGCGTGGTCACCGTGAAAGGCCCTCCGCTCTGCACCGTCGAAATCGCCCCAAGCTGCCAGCCGCCGATGAGGTGCGACCAGAACCCGTTTGCCACCCAGTTGCGGCCTTTACCGAACGGCAGATCCCACACCGCGCTGCTCACCAGGCGGTGGTTGATGTCGATGCTGAGCGGCCCTTTGTCCAGCCGCCGGTTGTAATAGTCCATGAAGATCTGGTCGTCGCCCGCGCCGCCGGCGGTGGCGCCTGCCTGATTGATGTTGCCGATGTTGCGGGCGAAGGTGTACGTGGTCAAGAAGCTCAAGCCCTTCGACAGGCGTTTTTCCACCTTCACGACGCCGGCGTGATAATTGTTGGCCCCCATCGTTGGCAGCAGGATGGAAACCCCGTTGAACTGTGGGAACGGACGGCGCGTCTGCGCGTTGCCTGGTCCCAGCAGGTGGGGAGGGACCTGGTTCATGTTGGTGTCGGCAATCGGCATCTTCCGCCCCAGGTTACCCAGATACTGCAATTCGACCAGGTAGGCGCCCGCAAACTCGCGCTGAAGGCTCAGGTTGAACATTTGCGAATAGCCAGTCCGGCGCCCCTCCTCATAGAAGCTGACGTTGGTGGTTGGCTGGCTGCCCACGCGCACCGCGCCGAAACTGTCGTTGCGCGTCTGCGGCGCCAGCGAAATGCTGGAGCCGTCGCGCAGGAAAAACGCGGGCGTCACGCCATTGTCCGGCGAGTTCACCGCCGCGGACAGTTCATAGCCCAGCGACGCCGAATTCGGCGCGCCCGCCGCGAAGGGATGCTCAAAGAAGATCCCATAGCCGCCCCGGAGCACCCAGCGGTCAGAATGGAACGGGCGCCAGGCAAACCCCACCCGCGGACCAAAGTTGTTCCCGTCCGTATCGTAGGGCGTCCTCCGCCAGCCATCCTGGCCCATGAACTTTACCACTCCCGGCGTGCCCGACAGCGGGTTGATCTGCGTCAGCGAGAACCCGTTCATGCGGTTGTTGAAGTCCGTGATCGGCGTGTCCGTTTCCCACCGCACGCCCAGATTCAACGTGAGTGTGCGCGTCACCTTCCAGTCATCCTGGATGAACGCCGCCAGGTAGTTGCTGTACCGATGCAGCACGTCCGTTTCCCGCAGTTGAAACCCGTTCACAAACCCCAGCAGGAATGAGGCGAAACCCGTCCCCGACTGGGCATTACCCGGTATTCCGCTGCCCGTGGTGGCGAAGTTGAACTGCCCCGAGGCGATCTGTCGGAATACCTCATAATTGGTGCTCCGGCGGAACTCGCCGCCGAACTTTACCAGATGCGTGCCCCGGATCCAGGTCAGAGTCGGCACATACTGCTGCTGGCGGATAGGCGCTTGCACCCGGTGCGATCCGTTGCCCAAACTCGCCACCCCCGCGGGCGCGATCACCGGGAAGTTGCCCGCCGGCACGCCACGCAGCCCGATCTTCGTGATAACGTCACTGCCCAACCCTGCCGGCTCGCCGATGGTTCGCCGCGTGCTGAAGGTGACGCGCACGTCCATGATCAAATTGGGCGACAGCGTATGGGTGTCGGCGAACAAATGCGTGTTCTGGAGCCGGTCGGTCCTGAAGTTCCCCTGCGGATCGGCTATCGGATTCGGGTACACGCTGGTAAAGCGAATGGGATCCGAATTGGTCACGCCGCGGTAGTAAAACCGGTTGTTGTTGCTGAATACATGGTCCACACGGTAGGTGAAATTATCCCGCTCGAACTTTTGCGCCCGGTTACCCGCAAAGTTCTGCGCCCCGGCGATGTTCGACGGAGCGCGATTGGCCCGGGGCCAGAACTCGATCAACTGCCGCGAGACATGGTCGAACCGCGCCTGCGGAATCACATTGCCCGGAAACGGCTGCCGCGTCACCGTGTTTCCGGTTTGCGCGTTGGTGAGCGGATCGTAGATCTGCAACAGCCGCCCCTGCGCATTGAACGTCTGCGAAAAATCGCCCACGCGCTGAAGATCGGTCGGCACCGTTAGCACCTGCGTCGATCCATCGGACCGGCGCGTTCCCTCATAACCCGCGAAAAAATGCGTCCGGTCCTTGATCACCGGACCGCCTACCGTCGCCCCGAACAGGTTGTACCGCAGCGGCGCCCGCAGCTTGCGGCCGTCCTGGACCGGCGCGAAGTAGCCCGCCGCGTCCATGGCGTCATTGCGGAAAAAGTGGAACAAACTGCCGTGCAATTGATTTGTCCCCGACTTGGTCGTGGAAATCACCAGTCCGCTCGCCGAACCACCGTATTCCGCCGCGTAGCCGTTCTGCACGACCCGGAACTCTTTGATCACCTCCACCGGAGGGTCTGTATCCACCTGCCCGATGCCCAGCCGCATGTTCTGGATGTTCCCGCCATCCAGCATGAACATTTGGTTCTGCACCCGTCCGCCGGACAGCGAGAAGTTTGGCTTGGCGCCGCCGTCGTAGTTGATGAACACCGCTCCGCCGATCAGCTTCGTTAACTCCAGCGCTCTGCGTCCGCTCAAGGGCATGTCGCTTACTACCCGCGAATCGAGCATTTGGGAGATTGTCGAACTTGCGCTCTCCAGCAGCGGCGTTTCCGCCGAAACCGTCACGCTCTCGTTCACATCCCCGAGCTCCAACTGAATATCAAGATTGATTGCGTCTGCCGTCTGCAAGACCAATCCACGCCGAACATACTTTTTGAATCCAGGCTGCGTCAGCGTCAAGGTGTAGCGTCCCGGCTTCAGGAAGGGCAAGACGTAAACTCCCGTCTCGTTGCTCTGCGCCTCGGTTCGCACGCCGGTCTCCTCGTCCTGCGCCACCACGGTTGCGGCAGGAATGAGCGACCCTGCCGGGTCGGTCACCCGTCCGGTCACCCGCGCCTGCTGCGCGGCTGACGGGGCTGACAGGGCCACCAAAATTACCAACAATCTCCACCAATTCGACATACAGAGATACCCCTCCCCAGGCGACAACGCGCGATGACGGACCCGATCGCGCTTACCCGGTTGCCTATCTTCCTCTAGCTTCCTCCGCCACCCGAGGCAGACAAGGACTTTCCTGGTTTTTTACGGTAATAACTTTGTGTTTTCAACCTTTTGCATCCCTCGTCCCCCGCTGGTTCTGCCTGCCGTCCCGGGCGTATAATCGAGGCAGTTTTATGTGGCCGCTGCGTTCGGAACCTACCGCTGTGCCTGGACCTCCCCCCGGCGAATTGGGTCTTGCCGCCGCCCGTGTCGTCGCCAGCCAGACCTTTAGCCGCTCTCCCCGTCTGCGCGCCTTCCTTTCCTATGTCGCCGAGCGCGTCCTAGCTAATTGCGCCCATGAAATTAACGAATATTCATTAGGTGTCCAAGTCTTTGGCAAGCCCGTCGACTTCAAACCCCAGGAGGATAATATTGTCCGCGTCACGGCCCGACAACTCCGGGCAAAGCTGGATGAATACTACCGTGGCGAAGGCGCCTCGGAGCCATGGCGAATTGAAATCCCAAAGGGCACCTATGTTCCGGATCTTCGCCAGAATCAGGCCCGCTCGCCGTCTTCCTCGAATTCGCGGAATGCGCTGGTGTGGCTGCTGCTGGGTTTGGCGGTCAGTGGATGGGGGGCGGCCTGGTTCGGCTGGTCCCGTGCTCGCATTCGGCAGGAACCCCTCTACCTGTTCTCGCCGTTGTTCGACAGCCGCCGTCTGCCTGTACTGCACATCGCCGAAGACCCTCTTTTACCATATAGTTGGCAGCATCTGCCGCATTTTCCCTCCCTCGACGAGTTCCTCCGCGGACTGTACCGCAATCCGCTGAACTACCAAGGAGCGCGCAGTTCGTATTACGGAATCCTCGCCACCAACACTCTCTTCGCGAGGGGAACGCTCGACCTGTTCGCGAGGCTCCAGCGCAACGCCCTTGCGCACGGCGTCGAACTGCGCGCCGTCAGTTGGCGCGATGCCGTCCCGGCGCAATTCGCCCGCTCCCATGTGCTCCTCACTGGCGGACTGGGCTCGAACCCGTGGGTCTCGGCCTTTCAGAAGAACATGGCCTTCGAGCACCGGATCGACCCACCCAACAACCGCCGCTACTTCGTCAACCGCCGTCCCGAACCCGGCGAACCGGCAGAATTCGTTTCCGGCGGCCCGTCCTCCGCCTTTTATACGCGCGTGGCTCTCGGCCCCAATCCCTACGGCGCCGGTCTCGTCGTGCTCGCGGGCGGCACCTCGAGGGAATCTACCGAGGGCGGATGGCGGTTTGCCATGTCCGAACGGGGTATGGCGGACGTGCGCGCCCGCTGCCCCGACCCTGATCGCGGTTTTGAAGCGATTCTCGAAACCAGCGCCCTCGGCGGCACGCCGATGACCTGGACGCTCAAGGCTCTGCGCTGCGCGCCGCGCCCCTGACGCCGCCGCGGGGGCTCTGCCACTGCCCTTCACCGCCGCATCCTCCCGGAAATGACCGCCGGCGGCGAACTCACTCTCGATCGGTTCCGCCCTGACCGGGCGCTCAATCGGACACCACCTCCACCGCGGCGAAGCCCTCGCCGACCGACGGCGGAACCAGGCGCTCGTGCATCGCGCGAATCACCTCCTCGGGGACCACGCGGCCGCGCGCGGCGTTGCGCTTGAGGCAGATTTCCACCGGGACGGCGAAGTACACCGCTTCGATCCGGCATCCGTACGCCCGGGCGATGGCGAAATAGGGCGCGCGTTCGGCCGGCGTCAGGTGTGTCGCGTCGACGCAGGTTACTGGCCGGCCAATGGCCAGGCGCTGCCGCAACAGGTAGCGCAGGGAGGCGAAGACCCGGGCGTGAATGGATTGATCCGTGGGATCGTCCGCCAGCCAGCCGCGGAGGGCGTCGGAGGACAGCACTGGAAGGGCGTTCTGCTCCGCCCACGTGGATTTGCCGGAGCCCGGCAGCCCCACCAGCACCACGATCTTCTGCGCGCTGGACTCAACGGACACGCTGGGCGAAGGCATCGAACGACTGCGGAGCGCGAGTTTTCATCCAGGCTTCGAACCGCTGCGCCACGGTCTCCAGGTGGTGATAGGCGTACGGATCCTGGTAGGCTTCGCGCAGCGAAGGCAACAGGGGTTGCAGCCGCAAATAGCAAAGCAGGAGTTCGCGGGTGTTCTGAAAGAACAGCTCTTCGTGCAGAATGCCGGACGCGACCAGGGAGGCGGCCATTTCCCAGTAGCTGATCACCTGCCGCGCGAACGCGTTTTCGGCCGAGCCGGGCGGACAGGCTTCAAGAAATTCCTGCATGCTGGTGAAGCGGAAGTTCTTCACGAACCATTCGCGCGCCTCCCGCATGCGCGGTTCGCGCCGCTCTTCGTACAGGCGGAGCAGCAGGTTGGCATCGTCGTAGTTGGGCTGGCGGCTCATCGATGTTATTGTGCCAGAGCCGCCGTCCGAACCGCGGCGGTCACTGCGGCCTGGCCAGGTAGCCGGCGCGGGTCCGCACCCGGACTCCGGGCCGCTTGGCGCGCACCTCGACGGCGCGCCAGCGCCCGTCGAACTGCTGGTCCCGGGGGTAGTAGCCCACCATGTAGACGCTGCGCAGCTCCTCGGCCAGTTGCGGATAGACCGGATCCAGATCCTGAATCGACTGCGCGCGGAAGACTCTTCCGCCGGATGCCGCCGCCAGCTCCGCCATGCGCTGGTGAGCCAGGCGGGCCCAGGCCGGCGGCGGCACGCGGGTGAACGGATCGAGCAGGATCGGGTAGATCAGGGTTTCCATCACCGCCGCGCCACGGAGCAGCTTCCGGTAACTGACCTCCGACGGCGTGGCCTCGCCCTGGATTTGGTTGTCCACGCCGTCGGTGACCACGACGAGCGCATTCCGCTCGCCGGCCCTTTTCTGCAACTCCTCGGTGTAGGCCAGCACCATGGTGTCGTAAACCGGAGAACCGCCACTGGCGCCCGCCAGCCGTTCCAGAGACGCGCGCACTTTCTTCTGGTCGCTGGTGAGACGCTGAAGGACGACAAAGCGATCCTCCGCCAGCGCGTAGACCGCCACCCGGTCCTGGGGACGCGCCAGCGCCAGCAGCCGTTCGGCGGCGATCCGCATGGCCTCGCGGTCCCGGCGCGTACTCCCGCTCAGATCGAGCAGCAGCGCGAGATTGAAAGGCGTTTCCTCGGCGCTCGCGAACGTCACCTGCTGGAGGACGCGGTTTTCGCGAATCTCGAAGTCCTCCGCCCGCAAGTCCGTTACCGGGCGTCCCTGGGCGTCGAACACTGCCACCGCCAGGTTGACCAGCCGCACGTCCGAGCGGAACAACGGGATCTCGCCCGCAACGGCGTCCGTTGTCTCCGGCGCGGGAACGCCCGAGGCGGGAGGTGGGCTGGGCGAAAGAATCGCGTCGAGCAAGGCGGGCGCCTGCCAGTGCATCTTGACGGGGGAGTCCTCCGGAATGGCGGAGTCGATCAGGTCCAGTTTGCGGGGCGCGGCGGCCTGCACCGTGATGCGTCCGAACGCCACCCGGCGTTTCGGCAGCCGGTCCTGGAGAATCCAGCCTTCCTTACTTGATTTCAGCAAGAACTTGACGCCGGTGGGCAGCCGCACCGCGCCGGGCTCTTGGCTGGCGACCAGGTCCAGGCGGGTCGCCGCCCACGGAGCCGAAATCTCGATTCCGCCCTGCTCGGTATGCAGTTCGGCGCGCAGCATGCCGGAAAGGGTGATATCCCCCGCGCCGGTTTTCGCTTCCAGCGCCAGACCGTAGGGCAACTCGAGCGCCACGTCGACCCGGGCGCCGTCCTCCGGCCGGCACTCTACCACCACCGCGCCGGCCTGGCGCTTCACGGTGACGTCGCTGGCGCGCGTATCGCGTTCGGCACTGGAGCGGGAAACGCGTAACTCCGGACTCGCCACCACGCGGGCGCGGATGCTGCCGGTCGCATTGACCACCCGTACCACCGCGGCGTCCGCGCCCGGCACCGCGATTCCGGCCAGCAGCAGCGCACTGACAAACCAGGGCGGCACCTCGCCGCTCATCATACCACCCCGGCTGGCGGATACCGTCAAGACAGGCAGGCACGGCGCGGTCATCTTTACCTGCCGGGAGAACGACAACGGCGCGGGCCGGTATCAAAGGATCCGTTCCCGCGCCGTTTCGACGCGCCGTTTCGGCGGCGCGCGCCAGCCCGCTATTCGATGTCTTCGGGCGAAACGCCCTTGGTGTCTCCGTAGGACGCGAAACGAATGTAAGACATGATGTCCGCCAGTTGCTGCGCCGTAAAGCCGTTGCCTTCCGCCGGATGCTTCCAGCTCACATTGTCCTGCGTCGACGCAATGTCGGACTTGGCGAACTTCCGCAACTCCGGCGGTTGTTTGCCCAGGTCGTAGTATTCGACCGTGTCGCCC
>Ga0308414_1001770_pt1 | contig 14088 bp, 9 predicted proteins | sample HotsprSampleOS50_FD_205667 | JGI IMG/M metagenome (GOLD analysis project Ga0308414, IMG submission 205667) | Hot spring phototrophic mat microbial communities from Octopus Spring, Yellowstone National Park, Wyoming, United States - 20090730_OS50 ... | reverse complement strand
CATCCCTGCAATTGGCGGTTGTGGGCCGGTTCGCTGAAGAGTTCTCGGGCGGGAAGTATGAATGCGGTCCGATCGCTGCTTTTGGCGACTTGATCGACGAGTGTTTGTGCCAATAACGACTTTCCCGTCCCCGGAGGTCCGTGAAAATAGAGAACAAGCGGCTCGACCGCGGCTCGGCCACGACACAGGCACCGGGCCAACCGGCGTGCTGCCCGAACTGCGGTGCTGTTTTCCGGAAGGGGGGTAAATTCCCCCCAGCTTACCGGTGCCATGCCTTTTACCCAATCTCGCTCACTGCGTTGCATGGTGACATTGTAGAACCGCTTTTGTGAGCTGAAAAGAGTCGAGCTTGCGATTCAGCTCACAAATGTCATTTACGGTCCCGATGGAACCGCTTCTGCCCGAAGATCCTGAATCATTTGTACAATCTTCTGTCCGACACTCGCGTCCGGCATGCCCAGGACGCGATAGCGTAGTCGACCACGGGCATCAAAAACCACCAGGTTCGGTTCGCCACTTCGCAGCCCGAACCGCTCTTGCATGACTCCATGAAAATCAAGCAATACCACAACTTCGGGTGATGCTTTCTTGATGGAGTTGCGGATGTATTCTTGGACAATCGGAGGAACCTTGCCGGTGCTGGCAACCGGAACGACAAGAACGTCTGGCGACGCCTGATCGGTTCGCAATCCCGGCAGCGGAGCGACCGGCGCTCGCCGGGCCTCGGCTGGCGATTTTCCTTTGGCGCTGGGATGGAACAAGATGTGCAACTGTTCGCCAAATTCCCGGCACACGTCTGTCCCTTGACGATCGCCGTACACCAGAACAACAACCCGCCCTTGCAGCGCCGACAGTTTTTGTTCTCGGCCGAACTGATCTTCCAGGATCAGTTCCTGGGCTTCGGCAGCTGGTGGAATGGCAGCAGCGGGAACGATCTCGGCCGGCATTGGCTTTGCGGCCCAGACTACCCCAGAAGTCAGCACAGCCAGCACGACCCACAAACATCGAACAGAACCGCTCATGCTAGTCCGCGCCGTCGGCGCGTCTCCGAGGAAACCAGTCGGGCCACCGCCACACTTAAGAACACCGCACTGAAGACACTAACCATGCCGATACTTGGGACGGCTGTCAGGAATCCTTGTCCTTGCCAGGTGACGGCATCCAGGCCTCGCATCGCCCAGGTGGTCGGCAACGACAGCGCGAGATCCCGAGCCCAGCTAGGCAGGACAAACGAGGGAAGCCACAATCCCCCCAGCATCGACACGCCAAGAATCACAAGGATGCAAACATTTCGGGCGCGGGCTTCCGTTCCACCGATGGCCGCGACGAGCAATCCCGTGGCCGCGGCAAGGAAACTCACGCCGATGGCAAGAAGTGCGAACCCGATCCAAGAGCCCGACACCCGCACATCGAAGACGAGGTATCCGAAGGCAAAAGTTACCAGTACTTGGAGCAAGGCAATTGAGCCGGTCGACAGCGTCTTGCCAACGAGGACTGTCCACAAAGGCACCGGTGCTGCTCGAAGGCGTAGCCACAGACTCCGCTGCCGTTCACGCAAAAGCAGCAAACCGCTTTCCATGCCCCAGAACAATAAGTATTGCAACGTCATTCCGCAAAAACTGTGTGTGTAAGAGTTGAAAGTTGCATGAACAGAGCCGCTGAGCACTCTCGCTTGGATACTGAAGGGGAGAGAAATTTCGCCGACAGTGTTGCCCAGCAAGGGTGCCAGCCGTTCCCGTGCCAGGCGTCGCATCAGCAATTCCGAGAGCACGCCTTCAGCCCACTGTCCCTCGCTTTCCGCTAGCGGATTGTGAATAATCTCAAGCGTCGGCCGGTTGTGCTGGGCCGTTCCGTTTTCTGGCAGAGGTTTCCAGTCGTTCAAAGTTTCGAAGCTAGCGGGAAGAATGACGGCGATCCCTGGCCGACGATCGCTGACTCGGCGTTCCGCTTCGGCACGATCCAGACATTCGATTTGCAACCGTGGACTGGCCAACATATCTGCTAGGACTTGCTCGGTCAACGGCCCGTGGCTTTCACAAACAACCAGCAGTTGCAGCCGGGGAGTTGCTGATTGACCAGGTGTTTTGGCAAAGATCAGGCCGAAGGCCGATGCCAGCACAATCGGCACAGCAAAGCCGAGCAAAGCGGCTCGTCGATCGGCCAAGAATAATCGCCAGTCTTTGGCTGCCAGCGCCAGTATCAGCGATACAGCATCCATGAGAAGGTCGGCAATCTCCGGAAAGTCCCGGCGAATTTCAAGTCGCGGGCAGTTCTTGTGGCTGAGGGACCGCAGGGCGAATTAATTGTTCCAGCCGGCCGGGTGGCGTTCGGAATGAGTCGAGAACGATTCCCTCGGCAAGGATCAAAGCAAGTGCCCGGCCCAGTCTCTCTTGATCGACCGCTGCCAGACGGAGGCGGCGGCCTGTGACTTCAATTTCAACCTCGGGGCCGATTTTATGCCGCAGCCCTCGGACAAAAAATCGTGGTAATGCTTCGCGGAGGTGCGCATACAGAATCGAGCGGCCTGCTGGCTGGTGCCGAATCAGTTCGTGTGGCTGTCCCGAAGCGACAATCTGGCCGTTTTCCACGACTGCAATCCGATCACAACCGTACTCTGCTTCATCCAGGTGGTGCGTGGTCAAAACGATCGCGTGGCCAGATTCCCGAAGCTCGTGAAGGTCGGCGAACAGGGCATCCCGGCTGAGCGGGTCGAGGGCGGCGGTCGGTTCATCCAGCAAGATCACCGTGGGGTTATGCAATAAGGCACAGGCCAGATTCAGCCGCTGTTTCAACCCGCCGGAGAACGTACTGACGCGGTCCCGGGCCCGATCCTTAAGCCGACACCGCGATAAGGCCAAGTCGACCCGACTGCGCAAATCACAGCCGGAAAGCCCGTAAAGCCGCCCGAAAAATTGCAAGTTGGCTTCTGCCGTCAGTTCGTCGTAAAGCGCCGGTTCTTGCGGAACCAAGCTGATAAGCCGGGCAAATGCTTCCGGATCGGTATCGCGGCGAAGTCCATCGACCGTGACACTGCCCTGATACGGTTCGAGAATCCCGGCAGCGGTGGCCAAGGTCGTACTTTTCCCAGAACCGTTTGGCCCAAGCAATCCGACGATTTCCCCACGCTGAACCGACAAACTCAGCCCGTTAACGGCCAGATGCTTACCGTAACGAACGTAGATTCGGTCGAGAATTAGCGCCGCGGCCGCAGCCATGAGGTCTCCGCCAAGTCGGTTCAGCCTAGAACGAGATCGCGATATATCCCGTCGTCAGGATCAGCGTCAAGCCGAATGACACAGGAAACAGTGATCAGTCTTCCTTAGAATTCGACTTTGATGATGAGATCGGATTTTCCGACGCTGAGACTTGAGCAAGATCGACCAGAAAGGCCGGTTTCAGAGCGGCCGATTACCGATCAAACGGATTCGGATTCGCCTCAAAAGAATCGAGATCTTCTTCGCTGAATCCGAAATGATGCGCAACTTCGTGAATCAGCGTTTTCCAGATCTCAACCCGGAGTTGCTCGGGATCAGGGAAATCTTCCTCGAGTGGCTTCTTGAAAATCAGAATCTGATTCGGTGTATCCAGCATGTCCATGTCGCTGGTTCCGATACCTGGCACCGGGATAAACAAACCGTACACCCGCTCACCCTGCTGGACGTCTTCGTCGCTGATACCGATCGAGGCCAGCTGTTCGGCTGTCGGTTCTTCAAGCACATCAATCACCACATTCTTGAGGTGATCGGCAATTTCTTGAGGGAGCGTCGCAATTGCTTCGCGGACAATCTGGCAAAATTGCTTGAAACTCATACGTTTCATGCCACCATCGTCGCGGATTTGCTCCCGACCGTCAACCGTGGGCGTGATGAGAATTCCCAAAGCGACCTTTCAGGGCCTGGCCAATGCACTTGGACGAACATAAGCCGCGAGACGAGCAATCCCGCCAACTCTGTCGGATGTCGTTGCTGGCAGTCCTGATGATCACCGGGCTTCTCACAATATCAGCATGGATGCTCACACCGAGCGAGGCAGTTCAGCGCGATGCGGAGTCGTTACGATCGATCTTCTGGCTAAGCTTATTCCTGGGCATCGTCACCGGGACCTGGAAACCTCGGCCGTACCGCTGGCTGGGAATCGGCGTCCTCGGGTATGTTTTCCTGTTTATTCTCGTGAGCATCTCGAGGTTTCAGGACTGGTCCCGTTTCACGACCATTCTGGCGGGACTGACGGGAGGAATCAGCTTGGGAGCATTCCTGGCGTACCGTCAGCATTTTTTTCAGCAGCGATGGCATGACACCGGCATCATTTTCAGCATCGCTGTACTCGCGAGTGGCAGCTTTTTGAGCAGCCGTTACTATGACGGAAACTGGCTGGATGTTCGAGAATGGCTCGTTGGAATCGGGTGGGCAATCGGACTGACCAGCGTGGTTCTGCTGCTGCTGATTTTTCGTCGACCGATCGTGGAATGCTTGATCGAGATCCCGATGCGGGTGGCTTACCGATTTCGTGCTTACGGACCGGGTCTCGGCCAAATACCTCCCCATGGACCGTGTATTGTGATTGCCAATCACGGGGCATATCTCGACCCACTTTTTCTTGCAGGGGCTGTGGATCGGCCGATCACACCGATGATGACGGCGAAATTCTACGACCGACCGATCATTCGCCCGTTGATGCGATACATTTTTGACACAATCCGGGTCCCGGAAGTCGCAATGAAGCGGGAGACAACAGAAGTGGCAGAGGCAATTGCCGCCCTCGATGCGGGAAAGTGCCTAGTGGTGTTTCCCGAGGGTTGGCTTCGCCGCAAAGAAGAGCAGCCGTTGCGGCGTTTCGGTCGGGGGATCTGGCAGATTCTTCAGGCCCGGCCAGAAATACCAGTCGTTGCCTGCTGGATTGAAGGCAGTTGGGGAAGTTATTTTTCGTTCAAGGACGGTCCCCCGGGAGTGAATAAACGCTGGGATTTCCGGCATTCGATCACGGTCGGTATTTCAGAACCCGTACGTGTGCCGCTGACGGTTTTACAAAATCATATGGAAACACGGCGTTTTTTAATGCATGCTGTGCTGACGGCACGATCGCACATGGGTTTGCCTCCGTATTCTTGTCCGGAATTGGCCGACAACGGTCAAGATTCAGGGGAGCAACCGCCGTCGGTGGACGCAGCCGAGGCGACGGGTTCGAGATCGGGCTGTGACGACCCGGGTGGTCGATTTATTTGTTCCCCCCGGGTGGACCGCCAAGGCGACCTTGCATGACATCGTTGGCCCGGCGTTGAAACTTGGCCATTTGCTCGCGGAGGGAGGCATCTCCTCGTTGCATCATTTCGAGTTCGTGCTGAATTTCTGCGGAGAGCCGTTTCAGTTCGGTTTCTTGCCGTGCCATCAGGGCACGTTCTCGGGCCATCGACACTTCCATTTCCCGCATTTGATGTTCGAGAGCTTCTTCATCCTCGCGGAGTTGTTGACGTTCTTCTTCGAGTTTTTTGCGTTCTTGGGCCAGCCGCACCGATTCTTTTTCGAGTTCATCGCTCCACTCTTCGAGTTCCGTGCGGGTTTTCGGCACAGGCTGCGGTTGAGCGGGCCCGAGAGCTCCGGAAGCGATTTGCTCCTCGATCGCTTGCAATTGGTTGGCTAGTTCATCGATTTGTTGTTGTTTTTCTGCAAGCTCTTTTTCGAGTTCTTGTTGGCGTTGGGCATATTGTTGTTCCGTATCACTGGCTTCTTGGAGCAATTGCTTCATTTCGTCGAGCAGTTGCCGCAGTTCTTTGTTCTCGTTGCGAAGCCGAACAATTTCGGATTGGGTCGGATCTTCCAGGCCGGGAGCACGGGCGGGTGGGACCGGGTAAGCCGGTGGTGCGTGGGGAGGCACAGCAGTCGGCGGTGCATAGTAGGGATGAGCCGCCGCGGGGGGCATGGCACCGAGGTCCATGCCGGAACCCCGAATTCCGACGATGGGGGGCCGCCGATTGATGCTGGCGTGCGGAGCCGGTGGAAGCGGCAGTTCCGGATGGGATCCGAATCCGGGTGGTTCCGGCGGGGGTGATGGCAGTGCAGAGCCCGGGGTAGGAGCACCGGGCATTTTCAACCGGGACAAGAGGTCGGCTCGGCTCGAGGAACCAGCACCGCTGGGTTTATCGGCCAGTGAATCAAGTTCCGTCGGGCTCATGCTCCCTGGAGCCATCGGTGGCGGGGTGGATGCCAGGAGCCGTCGGCGAAGTTCCGCAGCGTCGATGGACGGCGGGGGATCAGGGACTGGGTCGGGGTTGGCCATGGCCGGATTGCTCCTGCAGGCAGGGGAGTGAGATTTTGTTTTGACTGCCGTCCTTGGGGTCAGCCGCGGGCAATCCCACGGGCTGCCCCGGGACTCCGCTATCAAGCAGAACCCGATCAGCAGGGCGTTTTGCCAGAAATCTTCTGATCACAGCCGCCTGAGACTTTCGACTCAGGGTGACTTCGCCTCCCAGGATCTTCATCACACCAGGATTGACATGACTTTGTCATGACAATCCTATTCTTTGCGGAATTGCCATCGCTGGGCGACGGACCAGCCAGAATTCATAAAATCACCCGAACCTGCATAGCCTACATTAGGTTGCATCTGCCGCAAGTCAAGCGGAAACCGCCGAACCGGTTATTCCGGTTTCGCGTAGAGAATCGCTCGGGGCGGCGGAGTGAGTTCCCGTTCTGAGTGAATCCTGCTAACGCTTGCGGTCTCTGGACGTTATGCGAGGTAGATTTGCCCCGAAGCGAGGCGGGGGCGTCGTGGGAGCTGGGCGAACTCTCGTTGACGGAACGGATTTCGGATCGCCCGAGGGCGGCCCCTTCCGTTAAACTGATAGTCTCTAAGCTTTACTGTTGTGCCGAGCGGCTGGGCTCTCGACCCGGATCGCACGGACCTAGTGTAGGAGCGCCTGGGCAATGTCCATTGTGAAACGGCTACGGCTGCTGACCGGTGTGCTCGGCGTGGTCACCGTGACGGCAGTGATTGGCAGCACGGTGTTTGGCGATCTTCGCGGCTCGGGTCGTGGAGGATCCTCGGCACCGCCGGCGGAGCGGCCGGACGGTGAACGGCTGACAGAGCAATTGGTCCGGAGCAAATTCAGCAATCAGCCGGCCCTGTCTTACAAGACTCGTAATGGCGAAACGATCTTTGCCTGGCAGGTCAAGCCGACGTTGGCTGCGAAAGCGGAGCAGCCCCGGGACTTGCTGATCATGGTGGACACCTCGGCCAGCCAGGCCGGCTCGGCACTAGAGCGTTCCCGGCAGATCATCGCCGCACTGCTCAAAGAGGCTTCCCCCAGCGACCGGATCGATCTTTGGACCGTGAATATCAATCATTCCGCGGCCACCCGCTCGTTATCGGAGGGGTTTCAGCCTGCGAGCGATGCCCGGTTGCAAGCCGCCTTGGCGAAGCTGGCCGATGCCGAGTACGGCGCGGGGGCAGTTGATTTGAAAGCGGCTCTTGAACGAGTGATTCAACAGTTCAGTCACAAACCTGGCCGCAATCAAGTGATTTTGTATCTGGGTGATGGAGAATCATCCGCCAGTCTGCAACCGTTCAACGAAGCTGAGCGGATTCAATTGGGGCATCGTCTTGCCGATCGGGAGATTGCCTTTTTTGCGGTGCCGCTCGGTGTGAAAGTGAATGCGTTCAATTTACATGGCTTGGCGAGCTTAAGTGGCGGCACGGTTGTGCGTGTTCCCGACGATCTCAGCACGGTGAAAGCTCGGGCTGATGCAGCGGCGCTGCTGCGAGCGGCCTTTGCTGCCCCGATTCTCCGCCCCGAACGGGTTCGCTTCAGCGGCGAGATCGCCGAGATTTATCCGAGCCGCTTGCCTCCGCTGCGAACCGATCGACCGACGTTAGTCCTCGGTCAACTCAAGCAAGAAGTTCCAGCACTGACGGCGACAATTATCGGTCGGGTCGGTGAGGAAAAAGTCACGATCGATCTGGCGGAACGAATCCCGGAAGCGAAGTCGGAGAACTTTTTCCTGCATGCGATGCTGCAACAATGGCGATCGGCTGCGAACAAGGATGCCCCGGCCCTCCTGGCGGCGGATCGTGCACTAGCGATGGCGTGTGCGCAGTTTACGCTGTATCGCGATGAATATCTGGCACAAGGTGTCTGGGCCATTTCGTCGGACAAACTCGATCATGCCGAGAAGCTGTTCCTGGCGGCAGCACAAATCGATCCTGAATCGGTAGATGCCCAGGCCGGCGTGCGTGTGGTCCGCAAAATGCGTCAAGGCGAGCTTAGCCGGGAGAAATTGCAAAAAGTCTTGGCGGGGAGCAAGCCGGTAAATCGCCTGCAAGAGCTCGGCCAGGATCCGCCCGCGGCCGGGGGTGTGGCTCAGCCGCCAGCACAAGCACCGGCAGCCCCGGCTGGCTCGGATCCCGCGATTGAACGGGCTCGGGCAGCACAAGCCATTATCGATCAAGAATTCCGTGTCCTGGTCGATGAAACCCTCCGCCAAGCTCGTCGCCTTCGCGATGCAGATCCCGATGCGGCCTACGAAGATTTGAAACGGCAACTCGAGGGCGTTCGTAGCAACGAGCAACTCTCGCCCCTCACCCGTCGGCGGCTCGCGGCCGATCTCGAAGCCGCCATGCAAGACATTCAAGTTCGCGGAGCCGAAATCAAACGGCAACTCGCCGCCCAACGCGAACGCATCGCGACATCACGGCAACGGCTGACCGAGTTTGAGCGGCAACTGACGCAGGAAGAACAAACGCGGGCTCGGATCGCTGCCTTCAAAGAGTTGATGCAGCAGGCTCGCTTCGAATTAGCATATTCCGAAGCACAGGTGATGATTCAAGAGCGGATTTCTCGCGGTTTGACCGTGCCGCCCGAAGCGGCTGCCGCGTACAGGATCGGCCAAGCGGCCACCAATCTCCGCGAGGCTCGCGAATTGAAACGGCTCCGGCAAGAACGGTTCCTGCTGACGATGATGCAGGTGGAAAAATCGTTCGTCCCCTATCCGGATGAACCTCCCGTGCATTTCCCCCCGGCGACCGTCTGGCGGGAACTGACGGCACGACGGCAAGCCGCGTATACTTCCAGCTCGCTGGGACCGGCTGCTCCCGAAAGCATGAAACGGCTGGAATCCATTCTCGAAGGACAGCGTGTCAACCTCGACACCCCCCTGAACGGCTTGTCCTTAAAAGCTTTGCTCGACACCCTGCGTGACAAATATCAAATTCCGTTCTTTGTCCGAGACGACCTCTTCCGTGCTCAAGGAGCGGTCGAACCGATCAACGACAAAAAGTTCCAGATTACCTCGTCGCTGAACGGAGTCACGCTTGGATCATTCCTCGATGTCGTGTTGCTTGATCTGGAAGCCAGTTACATTGTCCGCCCGGAATATATCGAGATTGTTCCCGCGGCAGTCCGCCTGACAGAAAAGCAGTTCCGTGCCTTTGAAGTCGCCGACCTCGTTATTCCGATCCCGAACTCCGTCAATAACCAGGTTCTGTCTCAGAACTTGGCGCTGTTCGGTGCGCAGTTGCAGTTCTTCGGCCAGTCCCTGGGCCAAGCGAACTTCCTTGGCGGCTTCGGCGGTGGCATCGCCGGAGTTCCTGTCGGATTTGGCGGCCCGCTTGGCGGTGCTGGTCCGCTGGGTGCACCCGGCGGACCGCTCGGAGCACCTGGTGGTCCCCCGTTTGGTGGCGGTGGCGGCCCGGTCAACAACCTCGGCGTGCAGGGCGGGATTCAAGGTGTCACCGGCGGCCAGCTTGGCCAGTTCGGTAACCTCGGGGGCCAATTTGGGCTGCAAGGGGGTGATCAGGCCAACCTTCTGATCGACCTGATCCGGTTGGTCGTCGCCTACCGCGAATGGGACAACCAGTATGTCGGAGTGCAGCCCAGCAGTTCCTCACAAGAAGGAGAAGATACCACTGGGCCGATCGTTCCCGTTGAACAACTCAACTCACTGGGCTATTATCCGCCGGCCTTGGCGTTGGTGGTCCGAGGTAGCACCCGATACCACCCGAACTCCTCCTTCAAATTGAAGACAGCCGGTGGCGGTCTGATGGGAGCTGCTCCGAACGGCCGCTTGAAGAATGGCGATAAGCTGGCCGGTCAGCCCGGTCAGGGCAAGCCGAAGCCGGCCGGCAATGCCGCTCTGGCCCCCGCTCAGGCTCCGGACATCGTCAATCCGAAAGAAACGGCTCGCGGTGTCCTGGCGAAGGCTGGCAAAAACCCGCAACGGGTCTGGAACGAAGCCTTCGATCGTGCGATCACCGACCCGAACCTGGTGCTCACCGCTGCTGAGACGATGGTGGAACTCGGTGAATACGCTCATGCCGCCGAGGCATTGAAAGCCGGGTTGCGGAAAGGTCGAACCAATGGGGGCTGGGCGTTCGATGCTTTAACCCTGGCACTCCAGGAATGTCAGGCGTCCCCCGCGGAAGTCGAACGAGCCGCCCTCTCGGCCATCGACCTGGAACCGCAAGATCCGAATGCCTTCCTGAAGGCGGCGAAGATTGAGCACGAGCTCGGCCAGTCGGAAATGGCTTTGGCTCTCTGCCAACGGGCGGCGGCGATTGAGCCGAACTTGCCCACAACCTACGCCAATGCCTTGGTGTACGCCGAGAAATCAAGCGATGTCAAAGCTGACGTGGTGCATTGGGCCACCGCGAACCTGCTTCGGCGAGACTGGCCCGCGGATGGCATCGATTACCATGAACTTGCCAAAGAACGAGTGGAAAAGATTGCCACGAAATATCAGTCGCAAGGCCACCAAGCGGAAGCTCAAAAACTTCAGCAACTGTTGCTGGAGGAGAAAACCCGGGATCTGGTCGTGGAACTGCGTTGGCAAGGATCGGCCGACCTCGATCTGAGTGTGCTCGAGCCTGCGGGTTCAACCTGCTCGCCGACGCATCCCCGAACCACAGGCGGTGGCGTTCTCCGCGGCGATATCCTCGAGCAACGCGACGACAATCGTTCCGAAGTTTATACTGCCTCGCAAGGATTCTCTGGGACGTATCAGATCCAGGTTCGGTCCGTACTCGGCATGCCGGTCGGCAATAAAGCGCAGGTGCTGGTCACGAAACACGCCGGGACTGATCATCAAGAAGTTCAGGTGTACACCGTCAATTTGGCGGCTCCGAAACCGATCCTGGTGACGTTGGAAGCCGGTTCCAGGAAAGAACTTGCTACGATACCTCCGGTGCCGAACCCGTTGCGGGCTTCGACCACCGATGCGCCACTCAGCTTTGCCCCCAGTGGGCTGAGTGCCGGGGTGACGGCTGGGAGTGCAAACTTGATGAGCACGCCGACACGAGTAAATACCGTGCGGGCAATGCCGCTTGTGAATACCACGGCCGAAGAAGGGATCCATTCCGAGGCCCCGGGACTGCCGGGATTGCGGGTTGCGGCACGGGTCTCTCCAGACCGAACCCGGGTAGAGATGACGGCGAACCCGGTCTTCGCCGGCCAAGCGTCGGACATCCCCTTGCCGCGGGTCCGACTCCTGCCAGGCGGCGAATAACGCGGTTGGATGATTTCAGCCCGCGACTCTGCAGATTCTAAATTTCTTGCTCCGCCGATGCTGCTCTCCCCAGACAGCATCGGCGAATTTTTTTGCTATGCCCATGCTCGGGAAGATGTCGGCTGGGTTCATGAGTTTCTCTGTTCTCTCCAGAACCCCCTGGGTAGAATACGGCAAGGACTGTGTGCATTACTGAATGAGGTGCAGCTATCGCTAAGTCGTTTGAAACACAACGGGAAGAATTTTCGGTCGCCCAAGAAAAAGCAGTGCTGGTCTCGGTCGCACTGCCGGAGCATCCCTGGATTTCCGACGATCCCTGCGAGGAAATACGAGGGTTGGCGGAAACAGCAGGGGCTCGTATCGTGGGAGAATTGACCCAGAAACGGCAGGAGATCCATCTGGCAACCTACATTGGCTCAGGGAAGGTTGCCGAGCTTGCGCAACTGGTCGAAGCAACAAATGCCGACGTCGTGATTTTCGACAATGATTTGAATCCGGCACAGGCACGGAATCTCGAACGAGCCACGAAAGTCAAAGTGTTGGATCGTTCGGAACTGATTCTGGATATTTTCGCCACGCGAGCGCAGACTCTCGAGGCCCGCTTGCAAGTGGAACTGGCACAACTGGAGTATTCATTACCCCGCCTGAAAAATATGTGGAGTCACCTTTCCCGGCAGGTGGGTGGCGGGATCGGTTTGCGTGGCCCGGGGGAAACCCAGCTGGAAGTCGACCGCCGCCTGGCGTCGCGGCGGATCGCCGATCTGAAGGCGAAACTGGCGGATGTTCAAGCTCGCAAAGAACGTGAGGTGAAAAGCCGACAGGGTGAATATACGGTTTCCCTGGTGGGATATACAAACGCTGGCAAATCTCGGTTGATGAATACCCTGACCCACGCCGGGGTCGGTGTGGAAAATAAGTTATTTTCGACGCTGGATACTCGGACCCGGCAGTGGCAAATCCCTGAGTTTGGCCGGGTGCTTCTCTCCGATACGGTCGGTTTTATCCGTCAGTTGCCTCACAATCTGGTGGCATCGTTCAAGGCGACGCTGGAAGAAGCCCGGCAAGCGCGATTGCTGTTGCATGTCGTCGATGCCAGCAATCCGCATGCGGAGCAGCAAATTCAGGCTGTCGTCGAGGTGCTGAAAGAACTCGAGGTCGATCAAAAACCGACAATACTGGTGTTGAATAAGATCGACAAAATTCAGGATCGATCGCATCTGGATGTTTTGCAGGCACATCATCCACGATCGGTCGCAATCAGCGGCCTGACCGGGGAAGGGCTAGCGGAACTTCGCGATGCCGTGATCCAAGAACTGAGCCAGGATTTTGCCGATGCCGAGGTCATTACATCCGCAGGTAACGGGAAAGTGATCGCATATCTGAACGCCCATGCTGAGATTTACCGGCAAGAATATCGTGACGGCGAGTTGCTCATTCGATGCTCTTTGCCGCGTCCGTTGCTGCGACACGTCCGTGTTCCGGGCGTGAAACTGACCCTGTTGAACAGCTCGAAATCTGTCCGCAGCGAAGAAGTCGGCAACGGGTTCAGTCATCTCGGGTTTGCGGGTCAGGTCGAGTCAGCGAGCTAAATTTCGCTTTGCGAGCATCGCGTGGCAAGTGTGGGGAATCCCGCGCGGCGGGTGTCTTCGGCACGAGAGCGACCGATCCTGGCCGTGGGCGGGGTCTCTATTCAACTGGCTATTTTTCGACCGGTAGCTGCTTTTCTGTCCAGCCACGCCAGCCACCATCCATGCTGATGACGTTCGTATAGCCCATCTTTTGCAGGTTGTCGGCCGCCAAGGCGGAGCGAAACCCGCCGCCACAATACAGAATCAGCTCGGTGTCGTGCTGCGGGAATTTCGTTTCAATATCCCGTTCGATGATTCCTTTACTGAGATGAATGGCACCGGGAATATGCCCGGCGGCGTACTCACTTTCCTCGCGAACATCAATGATTGTGAGGGATTCGCCGGCATCGAGTCGGGCCTTGACATCCGCGACGGTGCATTCTCGGACTCGGTTTTTTGCCTCGTTCACCAGGGCAAGAAATCCTGGATTATGGTGTTTGCCCATCGTCGTCGGCCTCTCATTTGCACCATTTTTGTTGGTAATGATTTCAACAAGGATGGCGGGTTGTTGGCTACTTCCGCGACCGGCTCGCGGCTGGCCTGGGGTGAAGCGTTAAAGGTTTACCGCCTCCCCCAGTCATTATTCTTGTTTGTTCTTGATCCGTCGAGGTTTTTTGGCCATGTGGCTGACGACACTAGTGGTCGGTAGTATTCTCGCGAATCCGGGAGTGTCACCTCTACCGGGCGAGGGACAAGCGGCATCGATGGATATGGTAGCTGCTGACAGTGGTCCTGTCTTTCGCCCCATCGGTTCGACTGGGAATTTGCTGACATCCGAATCTCGGCGATTCTGGCAAGCTGTGTTTGGCTGGTATCGGGTCGGTGAAAGCGTGACCCGAGTATTGACCCGTGAGGTGGCGAATCTTCCCACGAGAGTGATTCGACTGGCGGTGTTTGGTTCGCCGGCTCGGCCGCAGCCAATCGACTCAATTCTCACATTATTCGTTCCCAGACTTCGTGAAAACCGA
>Ga0308414_1001768_pt1 | contig 14094 bp, 8 predicted proteins | sample HotsprSampleOS50_FD_205667 | JGI IMG/M metagenome (GOLD analysis project Ga0308414, IMG submission 205667) | Hot spring phototrophic mat microbial communities from Octopus Spring, Yellowstone National Park, Wyoming, United States - 20090730_OS50 ... | reverse complement strand
AGAAGGCCAAGGCGGAGGCCGCCGATCTCACGTCTAAAGCCAAGGCGATGATGGAGCAGGCCCAGGCAGAGATGGCCAAAGTTGAAGCTGCCAAGGCAGAGCTGGAAAAGGTCCGCCAGGCTCTTCAGGCAGAGCAACAGAAACTGGAAGCCGCTAAGGCCGATCTGGCCAAGCAGCAGGCGACCGTAGAGCAGGCCCGGAAGGAGGCTGAGGCCCTCAAAGCAGAGGCCGAAAAAATGAAGGCAGAGGCTGCGAAGCCAACAGAGCCAGCGGCTCAGGAGGCCAATCCTGCATCGAATGAATCGGCGGCCCCAACCCAGCCTACCCAAGCTGCCGAAAACGCCCCCAGCGCCGAAGCTGGCTCTGCGGGGGCTTCGGCGCAGGGATCGCCCGACGCACCGACGGCTACCCAGTGAATTCCTTTTAATTTGATCCGCCGGTATCGGGACTTTCCCGCAGGGCCGGCCTGGAACCCCAAGTTCCAGGCCGGTTTTTTATGTTGCTGTTGTCACCGAGACTTGTTGCCAATACGATTGCTCCCAAAGAGGCCCTTCAGAACATTGGGGAATCCATTATATTCATGTGTTCGCGTCAGATTTGTAGATGAAAACGGCAATTCGGAGGGGCACGCTTGTCGTGCCCGCGGAGTTGCGATGGATTATCAAAGGTTATCTCGTGGACGCGACAATCGCGTCCCTCCGAGAGGCGGGCGCGACAAGCGGGTCTCTCCGAAACGCGCTGAGGTGAGGGTGCCTACCTGCAAATAAGACGCGGGCACGATATTATTAGGGCGTCGTCATTAGCGCACGGTGGTCAAGAGAAGGCGATTATCAACACTGGCGTCTTTCGTAAGATTTTGGATTCATAGGGCGAGGAGGAGACGTGATGCGACTTGTTTCGTACAAGGGACCTGAAGGATCCCGAACGGGCGTGATACGTGATGGTGCAGTGATTGACCTTCACGAAAATGAGCCGGAACTGCCAACCGATATGATCAGCCTGCTGCGGATGGGCGATCGAGCTAGGCCACTCCTGGAAAAGGTGCTTCGGCAGGGGGTGCCTTTGGAGCGTGACGTAACGCTAACTGCTCCTATCCCGAATCCACGCAAGGTAATCTGTGTGGGATTGAATTATGCTGACCATGCCCGCGAGAGTGGGGCTAGCCCTCCGCCGGAGCCGGTGATTTTTAACAAGTTTCCGACTACGATCATCGGACCGGAGGATCCGATCCGCTTGCCCCGAGAGTCAATGAATGTCGATTATGAAGCAGAGCTTGTCGTCGTGATCGGTAAGCCTGGACGGCGAATTGCGGAAAGCGAGGCCATGGATTATGTGGCCGGTTACATGTGTGGTAACGACGTTTCCGCCCGCGATTGGCAGATGAAAAAGCCGGGCGGACAGTGGCTTCTGGGGAAGTCCTTCGATACCTTTGCGCCAACCGGTCCCCATCTGGTTACCCAAGACGAAATCACAAATCCCCAGCAATTGGCTGTGCGGTTGATCCTCAACGGACAGGTCATGCAGCAGTCCAATACCAACCAGTTCATTTTTTCTGTCACCCAATTGATTGCGTATGTCTCGCAAGTCTGCACGCTGGAAGTGGGAGATTTACTTTTCACAGGTACGCCGGGTGGCGTCGGTTTCGCCCGGAAACCGCCGGTGTTCTTGAAGGATGGAGACGTTGTCGAGGTGGAAATCGAATCGGTCGGAAAGCTGAGAAATGCCGTTGTTTCCGATCAATAAGGTCGCCGAAACAGGCTTTGTTGATTCGCTGTTCCTTGAGGCGATAAAAAAACACGTGGTCGCATGACCACGTGTCAGTAATGTCTACGACTTAAATGGCCACTGAAATGGCGCAAGTGCAACGCGGAAATTACCCTTCCTCGCCCGCGCGGAGTCGAGCTAAGACGCTATAATCTTCGAGCGTGCTCGTATCGCCGACCGTTTCCCGTCCTGCCGCGATATCGCGTAGCAATCGCCGCATGATCTTACCGCTTCGCGTCTTGGGAAGTGATGTGGTGAAACGGATATCGTCCGGCACGGCCAGGGCGCCGATCTCCTTGCGGACGTGGTTTTTCAATTCCTGCCGGAGCTGCTCGGACGGTTCAAAGCCCTCGGCAAGAGTGACGAACGCGCAAATCGCTTCGCCTTTCACTTCGTGAGGCCGTCCCACGGCTGCGGCTTCGGCTACAGCAGGATGGCTGACCAGCGCGCTTTCAACTTCGATGGTGCTCAATCGGTGGCCCGACACGTTAAGCACATCGTCAATACGGCCCATGATCCAGACATAGCCGTCTTCGTCGATCCGGGCGTTATCGCCAGCCAGGTATTTGTGGGGGATGTCGGACCAGTACTGGCGTTTGTAGCGCTCGTCGTCTCCCCAAATGCCGCGGAGCATTCCCGGCCAAGGCTTGGTGATCACGAGCCAGCCGCCAGTTCCGGTGGGCACAGGCTTTCCATCCTCGGCCACGACCTCGGGAACGATGCCAGGGAGCGGAAGTGTGGCACTGCCCGGCTTCAACGGTGTGCAACCGGGAAGCGGGGAGATCATGATCCCGCCCGTTTCTGTTTGCCACCAGGTGTCCACAATCGGGCATCGACTGCCGCCGATCTTTTCGTAATACCAGATCCAGGCTTCGGGATTGATTCCCTCGCCCACGCTGCCCAAAAGCCGCAGGCTGGAGAGATCGTGCTTTTCGACGTGTTCATCACCCCATTTGATGAACGTCCGAATCGCCGTGGGGGCCGTGTACAAAATGTTGACGCGGTATCGCTCGATGATGTCCCACCAGCGGTCTTCCGCTGGCCAATTAGGAGCGCCTTCATACATGATGCTGGTCGCCCCTGCGGTCAATGGACCGTACACGATATAGGTGTGGCCTGTAACCCAGCCGATGTCAGCTGTGCACCAGTACACATCCTCGTCGCGGATGTCGAAAACCCACTCCATCGTTTTCTTGGCATACAGGTTGTAACCTGCGGTCGTGTGCTTGACACCTTTGGGTTTTCCCGTCGAACCACTGGTGTACAACAGGAAGAGCGGAGCTTCACTATCCATGGGTTCGGCAGGGCAATCGGCGGAGGCCTTGGCCATCAAATCGTGCCACCAGAAATCGCGACCCTCGACCATCTTGATGTCCTGGCCGGTTCGCTTGACCACGATGCACTTCTCGACAGACGGGGACTTTTCCAGGGCGGCATCGACGTTCTCTTTGAGCGGCACAATCTTACCACGCCGCCACCCGCCGTCCGCCGTGATCACCATCCTCGCTTGAGCATCGTTGTTCCGCTCGGCCAGCGCTTCGGCGGCAAATCCGCCAAACACGACGGAATGGATGGCGCCAATCCGGGCGCAGGCCAACATCGCGATCGGCAACTCAGGGACCATCGGCATATAGATGGAGACTCGGTCGCCCTGCTTGATCCCGAGACTCTTCAGCACATTGGCAAATTTGCAGACCTCGCGGTGCAGCATTTCGTAGGTCAGTACCCGCACATCGCCCGGTTCACCTTCCCAAATATAGGCAACCTTATTCCGCCGCCAGGTAGTCAGGTGCGCATCCAGACAGTTATAAGAGATATTCGTCTGCCCATTCTTGAACCAAGTTGCGAAAGGCTCATTCCATTCGAGGACCTTCTCGTAGGGCTTAAACCAATGAAGCTCCTGAGCGTATTCGCCCCAAAAACCTTCCGGGTCGTTCTTGGCCCGCTCCCACATCTCTCTGTACTGCTCCATCGACTTGATACGGGCCTTGGCCGAGAACTCCGGTGGCGGCGGAAACAACCGCGTTTCCTTCATGACATTCACAATACCGGCTTGTCCGGACATCAGGTAACCTCCCTTCCACGATTGACCAACTTGACCAACTGACGAGAAAAAACACACCTTAACTCGCTGCAACTCCCCAAGCCATCTTGAAAAGGGGATTGTAGATTCTGAACTATCGACTGTCAATAATGCCACTGGCTGAGAAGTCGGCTACGACTTTCTGCTATCTCGCGAAAGTCACTCGTGGTTGAATCGGGAGAGGGACAAAAGGCAACGAACCGGGCGAATGCCGTTCACAACAAGACACAGACACTCTGTGGACAAAGCCGAAAAGGCCATCTATAATGACAGAAATGAAATTTGCCCGCCGTGATTTGCCTCCTGGTGTTCAAGTTTTTCTCTGATATATCATATGGCATGGGAAGCATGTGGGGCGATCGAGGCCTGGTATCAAGCACTGATTAAGATGGGCTGGTTTTACTTGGGGTCATTGCCGACGGTCGTCAGAGTGATTTTGCCAACAAGGCGGGCGGAGTATGCGTCAGATTTGTAACTGAGGCGACGATCGCAAGGGAGGGTCGCGCTTGTCGTGCCCGCCCAACTAATGACCGCTTGTTTTTGGTGCTTGTCACACCCCAAGAATAGAGATGTGCGGGGGCAAGCTGTTTGTTAGTGTCGCATAGAGACGGGTTGAATTGTCGAGACACGTGTTACAAAAACATGCCGAATGCTGAGCCTTTGAAACACATCCGAAATATTGGGATTTCCGCTCACATCGACTCGGGCAAAACGACGTTGAGTGAGCGTATCCTCTATTACACGGGACGAATCCACCGGATTGGTGATGTCAAAGGTGATGGCCCCGGGGCCACCATGGACTACATGGAGCTGGAACGCGAACGGGGAATTACGATCACCAGTGCAGCCACCACCGTCCGCTGGGGTGACGCTGTAATTAATTTGATTGACACGCCCGGCCACGTCGATTTCACAATCGAAGTCGAACGGAGCTTGCGGGTCCTGGATGGTGCCGTGCTTGTTCTCTGCGCTGTGGGCGGGGTCCAAGCCCAGTCGTTGACGATTGATCGCCAGATGCGGAGGTATCATGTCCCACGGGTCGCCTTTATCAATAAGATGGATCGGGTGGGTGCCGACCCCTTTCGCGTCGTGCAGCAGATGAAAGAGCGACTCGATGGGGAACCGATTCTGATGCAATTACCGATCGGACGGGAGGGGGATTTCCGCGGAATTGTCGATCTGGTGGGAATGGAAGCCGTCTATTTTGACGGCCCCAATGGCGAACATGTTCGGCGAGAGCAGGTGCCAGCCGATATGGTGGAGTCCACTCGCAAAGCCAGGCAACAGATGCTCGAATCCCTGGCAATGTACAGCGATGAGCTCCTGGAAATTCTGTTGGCAGAAGAGGCCCCTTCTGAGGAACTCGTTTGGCGTGTGGCCAAGTCGGCGACGTGTTCCTTGCAGATGACGCCCGTCTTTTTGGGATCAGCCTTTAAGAACAAAGGTGTGCAACCTTTATTGGATGCGATCGTGCAAATCTTGCCCTCGCCGCTGGAGGTCAATGTATCGGCCATCCCTCCAGATGAGGAAAAACCCCCCATTCAGCTGATTGCCGATCCTGAGGCCCCCGCTGTGGCCATGGCCTTTAAGCTCGTGGAGGACCCCTTCGGGGCATTGACCTTCCTGCGCGTATATCAGGGCACTTTGAAAAAGGGTGGTTTCTACTACAACCAGCGAACAGGAAAGCGAGAGCGGTTTGGCCGGATTGTTCGCATGCACGCGGATAAGCGGGAGGACATCGAGGGCGCGACCGCCGGGGACATCGTGGCTGTCGTTGGCATCGATGCCATCAGCGGTGACACCTACTGCGAGACTTATCCCGCTTGCCGATTGGAGCGGATGCATATCCCCGAGCCGGTGATAAAGATGTCCATCACGCCTGTCGAGCGGGGCTCCGCGGAGCGCTTGGCCAAGGCCTTGGCCCGTTTCCGCCGGGAAGACCCCACCCTTCAGGTCAGCATCGACGAAGAAAGTGGCGAGACGCTGATTGCGGGCATGGGCGAGTTGCACCTCGACATCTACGTAGAACGACTCCGCCGGGAATATGGTGTTGACGTCCTCGTGAGCGCTCCAAAGGTCAATTATCGTGAGGCGCCTACGCAGCCGACAACGTTCAATGTCCGACACCGGAAACAGACGGGCGGGGCAGGGCAGTACGCCCATATCGTCGGTCGAATGGAACCTCTTCCCGACAACAGCGAAGAGACATTCGTTTTCGAGGAATCGATTTTCGGCGGGCATATTCCGAAGCAGTTCATCCCGGCCATCGAAAAAGGGTTGCGTAGCTCTTTAGACAAAGGGCCTTTGGCTGGCTATCCTGTCGTCCTTCTCAAGGTGATTGTGGAAGATGGCTCTTACCACGAAGTGGACAGCTCCGATCTGGCATTCCAGATCTGCGCCCAGCAGGTGATGCGGGAGGCCTTTCCGCAGACGAAACCAGCCCTTCTCGAGCCGATCATGAAGATCGAAATCGAATGCCCTCAACCAGCCCAAGGAAATGTCGTCGGTGATCTGATCGGACGGCGCGGAGTCATCCTTGGAACCACGTCGTTGGGCAATCTCGTTCGCATTGAAGGCGAGGTTCCGCTGGCCGAAACGTTCGGTTATTCCACCACCTTGCGAAGTCTCACGCAGGGGCAGGGGACATTCACGTTGGAATTCGCCCGTTATCGCCAGGTCCCGCCGTCAATTCAGGAGCAGATCATCCTCCAACGGAAGCGGAGTCGTATGCCTGCGGGCGCGTCCGTCTAGCAAGTGTGCCAAAAAATCGGAGGGACCTGCCTGTCAGGTCCGCTTGGAGGGACGCGCTCGTCGCGTCCGATGCGCCATGTTGGGTTTACCATCCCCATTCTGCGGGCACGACAAGCATGCCCCTCCCCTGTCGGAGGGACCCGCTCGTCGGGTCCGCTGCGCAACATTGGATTATCTATTTTGCTCCAGCGGGCACGATAAACGTGCCCCTCCGAGCGGGCGTGACAGGCACGCCCCTCCAAACGGGCACGACAAGCATGCCCCTCCGAGTTGCGGTCAACTTGCCTAAGAATAAGACTGTCACCCGCAGACCGACTAGCGTGCAATGTCGGCTACGAGGTAAGGCCCCTTGGGCATCACGGCAATAGTCGCATCAGGACCATAACGTCGCAGACAGTCCGCAACTGCCTCTTCCACGGTGGGAGCGCTCTCGACAAAGAGTCGCGACAGTTGCTCGGGACTCAGTCCCCGGGTGACGACAACGATCCGGGCCTTCCGCCGGACCTTGGCCATCTCTTCCAATTGCCACTGGTCCATGCGGAAGTAATCGCCGCCCATAATACGATCCATGAACTCATCAAGGGAACGATTTTCCTCGAAAATACGGCGGAACTCGGGACTGCCGATGCCTTCCGAGATCTCGGCCGCAAGAATGACGGTGCCGCCGGGTTTGACGATCGGCTCCGCAGCCACCATGCCTTTCACCGATTGATAAAATGTGGCGTCCAGGGGATATCCCGCGGACGTTGTGATGACGATATCCACGGGTTCCGGGACGGTGTCCCAGACAACTTTCTCGACAAACCGAACTCCTTCAAGAAAAGCCTGTTCCATGTCTCCGGCGACGGCATGGACGATCCTTCGGTGCTCATCGAGGACAACGTTGACAATAAAATCGCATCCTGCCCGACGGCCAATCCATGTGTTTTCCTCATGAACAGGGTTTCCATCCAGAACACCTGCCCTGGCGTTTGGATGCTCCAAGAACCTGGGTGAATGCCACGCTCGGACCGTCTCCAAAGCCGCCAGGCCAGGACAGATGAGCTTCCGCCCGCCGGAGTAACCCGCCATGAAATGCGGCTCAATCAGCCCCACGGTAATCTTCAAGTCCGCCTGAATGTATCGCCGATCGATCCACACAGGCACGCCGCGCGGGCTTTCACCCAGGAATTCGTGTTCATCAAGCGCCTGACCGTTGTGGTTCTCGATCCGGTACTTCTCCACAATCGACTTGCCGACGATTTCGACAAGCTCATCCCCTAAATTGGGTCGGTGCAAACCAGTCGCAAGGAGAATCGTTATCTTCTCTCGGGGGATGCCCGATTGTTCCAGAACAGGGAGAATTTCGGACAAGATAACTTCGTTTGGAACAGGTCGGGTGATATCACAAATGGCAATGCATGCCGATCGCCGTCCTGCTGCCAGTTCCGCCAGAGGAGGAGTGCCTATCGGACGCCAGAGAAGCTCCCGAATCGCCCCACCTGGATCGTTTAAGACCTCGGCAGGCTTGTAGCGAAGGACCTTCACAACATTCCGATCCGGCAGTTCGACGGCGAGACCCGTCCGCCCGTATTCGAGATTCACGCGCATACACGAATACCTCGCGCTGGTGGCGTGTCGAGATTGCCCGACAAAGAATCAATGGGCCAAATTGGCCAAGGACAATAGGTCTTTCTGAGGACCTTGAAAAAGCGCCTATTTCTTTGCGGCCTGATCGCCGGTCGCTTCTTCCTTGGCCTTTTTCTTTTTCTTCTTCATCGAGATCTTTGGTACCCGCACCTTGCGCAATCCGAGTGGCGAATCACCTTCCTTAAACTCTTCCAGTTGCTGAAGGCGTTTGATCCGTTCGGCACGGGTAAAAACGCTCCGCACCTTCACCAGGGCCTTTCGAATGCGGAGACTCTTGTCCATTGTCATTGCCGATGCACTCCTCTTGTCATTGAATCCGCGATATTGCTGTTCGCCTGCTTACGCTTTGGAAAAATCCGGGTACTTCTTGACACTGATAGGCGTTATCGCTTATTGCCTTGCGTAGTTAATAAAGGAAGAAAGTGCCGAAAAATGGATTTTACACACTCCGGCCTTCAACGACAATGAAGACCTCGCGATATGCGTAAGTTCGGATTTTGCTTTCGGAGGGACCTGCTTGTCGGGTCCGCTGCATCACATTGGATCATCCCTCAAGGTTCGGCGGGCGTGACAAGCACGCCCCTCCGAGGCCTCATGGGACGCGCTTGTCGCGTCCGCAGCTCGGAGGGACCTGCTTGTCAGGTCCACGAGATAACCTTTGATAATCCGTCGCAACTCCGCGGGCATGACAGGCATGCCCCTCCGAGAGGGCGTGACAAGCACGCCCCTCCGAACGGGCATGACGATGCCCCTCCGAGTGTCCGCCGCACTCCGATGACCTTGAGGCTCCCCAGCTCACCTCCCAAACCTCATACCCTATCTCGTCGGTAGCCACTTTTTCCAAGCGGATCCCTTGTGGCAATTGGTGCGGCGGAGGGGGAAACGACGGTGGTCGCACAAGGTACTTAGTGCCGGTTCCGCGCAGGAGTTCAAATGCTTCAAAGCTGTACGGCGCTCGCTGCCAGGCGTGGGCAGTATCGCACCATTGGGCAGGCAAGAAGGCCGCGTACCCATTGACCAGGGGACAACGATGAATAGGCTGCCAGAGCATTGCCCGAACGATACGCTCATGTTCCAACGCTTGTCCAGTCCGTGGAAAGTCAAGCAAGAGTACCGGCTCACCCCGTCCTGCATGGTTGGCCAAATAGGTGACCCAACCCGGGGGATCGGAGTAATCAGGTGCCAGGACAAAGAAAGGCGGAGACGGTGGTATTTCAAAAATCGCCAAGGCGACTACCATTCCAGTTATGAATAAGGCCCGAACTTTACCGGCCTTTCTCTGTGCGAGAGGAATCATCCACTGAATTGCCCGTCTCACACCGATCGCCGCTAAAAGGAGGATCGCCAATTGGCCAAGATAGGCAAAACGGTAAGGACTACGGACGTGTGCAAGCGGTGTTAAAATATGCCCCAGGATCTCCCATGGCCGTAGGCCGAGGAGACTCAGGTTCGGTCCCAGAGATGCCAACACGGCCAATGCGGACGTAGCCGACAAGAAGAGCACGCCGCGTTTTTCCTCGGTCGTCGCATTTTTGACAAGAGGAATTGAAGCTGTGGCAAGAATCGCGAGAGCCGTACGTAACCACCCTGGACTGAGGGCCTTTCCCGTTCCCGGGTCGGCTAAGAGTTGGGCCTCTAGAGAATTCCCAGGAACTCGCAGCCAATCGCCTGGTGAGGCCGAAAGAAAAGCAACGACCTCGCCCCGACGCGGTTTACCGTGTTGCGAGAGGATCCGCATCATAGGAACGGCCAAAGGGAGTAAGAGCACGCCTGCCGTCAGTATTCCGAAGACAAAAGACTTCCAGGTCCTGAAAGACTTATAGATACCGAACCACGGCCAAGCCCCAACAAGGATCAGCACTGTAAACAGTCCAAGGTGAATGCTGGCGCAAAAGCTCAGGAATAATGCAACGCCCAGGTGCAGGGCGTGACGCATTTTGGGGGTATCCAGCAAGCAGAGGGCGACATCCCAGACCCAAAGGACCGGCCAAAGGGCCACGTATTGGAGAAGCTCTGGTTGGCGGAATATGAGGGGGAGCCACACAACCATGGCCCCAGCAAGTCCCCCGATCCAACCGCTTGAGGTTAATCTCAAGATCAATCGCCGCGCGAAAAGACCATTTAACACCAGGGACATCAGAAAGTAGGCATAATAGCCCGCGATGGGGCCAAACAGCCACACCACCGGGGCTACCAGCATGGTCAACGGTTGCGGTTCGGAAAGGGCAAAACCGCCTTGTTCCGGCCAGAAGATCGGGGCATTCCAGTAACCGACAAGGCCGTGAGCCAGGCGGTCGGCATTCCACCAGACAGACCATGCATTGAAGAGACTGATTACGCCGAAACTGGGTTTGCCGGTGGGCAATGAACAAAAGAGGGCACGTAAGGCAGGCCACAACACCCACCAGGCCGCACCAAACATCACGGCAGCGGCAGCAAATCTGCAATGGGCAGGCTCAATCTTCTGCCGCCACCGGCTCAACCATTCTCGGGATATGCGCGGTCTCTCTTGCACCAGCACTGTTTTCTTCAGGAAATGCGGCGTAAACTATGTGCAAGCGGCGCCCCGGCCACCGAAAAGCATTATAGCTTTTATGCGCAAAACGCCCCCGGGCAAAGATGAATTCTTTACAATCTGGGATCAGGTTATGGATCAGGGTGTGGACTTCAACTCAATTTTCAGGTCAGACACCCCTTCGGGGGGAATCTCGGCTGCCAGGCCCGAAGTGGCTATGCTTGCATATTTCTGCGGCAGAACGTTGCGATAAAAAACGCCGCGGCTGTCCTCTGCCGTGTGTTCGGATTCCTCTGCCGCAGTGGGGGGCGTGCTTGCTGCAGCTTCCTGTCCGCCCTTCATTTCTACGGTTTTAGAAACCTGGATTTTGTAGCGACCGGGGACGGCCCCTTGCTTCTTTTCAAAGGCCTGCAGTTCAAAGTAACCGCTGGAGTTGGTGAACCCTTGCGCTGGATAACCGTTTGCGTCTTCGGGCAAAAACACCACCGCGGCACCGACGACAGGTTGACCGTCGAGGGTAACATAACCAGCGGCCTTCACAGTTGTTGGCAGATTTCGTGTATCTTGGTTCTGACAGCCTGTAAAAGCAACCGCCACCAGTCCGATGTAAAAAATCCATCTTGGTGCAAGGCCCATGAACATTCTCCTCAGCTCAAGATCGAATTCAACGATTTTACTGGCCTGGGCGACCAGACTGATCAAACTGCCTCGCCGAGTTTGTTTTTCAAAAAACAGCTCGCAGCAAAGTCGGTATCAGAACGCAGATGGCGTCGTTTCGCCACCAGACTTTGTACCCAAGGCACCCCACACGCCGTAAGGGCTGCGTCCGGAGGCCGTCGGTGCCGGGGCAACGACCGAAAGATTTCCGGTGTCAATCGTTTCGCTGATAAATCGGACGCTTCCGTCGGCCATGGCGACATTCACGCCGCCGGGGTGGTCGCTGGTGGGCGTCCAGATACCCGGCGCATAGTGACCACCACCACTCTGCCAGTTAGGATCGCCAATCAAGCAAACAGCGGTGTTGGGCGGCAGAATCGTTGTTATAGCATGGAAGAAAGCCGCCCCATCGCCCCAGCGATAGCCCGGCGAGGTGTCTTGAGTGAACATAGCGGCAGCCGCGTTATACATGGTCCCACTCCAATAAGCTCGACAAGCCAGCGGCACGTAAGTGGTGGGATCACCAGAAGCATCCACAGCAACCATCCCGCGGTCCCGGCTGTTTGACGGTCGAGATCGTTCGGCCATTGCAATGGTATTGCTCGTTCCGTCCGTGATAGCGGCCATTGTGGTGAAATCGAGCCGTCCAAAAATCCCCCGGTTGGGAAGCGGTCGCCGCTGATCGGCCAAAGCTTGGTCGGTGCGCTCGGAAGGGCTCACTACGGAGCTGACGTAACTGTCACCGGCATTAAAACCGTAGCTGTATCGACCCCGTGGGCCGCCACCGTGAGGTTGCCGGTCGCCTTTATCACTAGGGCAGGACAGCGTCGGAATGATGGCGTTCCACCACGGCTGATCAGACCAGGGAGCACTGTTGGCTTGAATGCACTGATCATAGAGTGACTTTTGCTCGTAATACGGGGCCAGAGCGACATAGGCACTCATCCTTAGCCTGAGACCACCGGATGGGATCGTACCGGTACCCGCTTGCCGGGCGGGAAACGCATTGTACGAATCATGATAGGTGTGCAATGCCAGCACCAACTGCTTCATATTGTTGGTACACTGTGCTCGTCGGGCCGCTTCTCTCGCAGCTTGCACCGCGGGAAGGAGGAGAGCGATCAAGATGCCAATAATGGCAATTACGACTAGGAGTTCGACAAGAGTGAACCCCCTGGCGACAATCGACTTGCGACGCATGCGATGTCCTCCTTTTGTCAAACACACTCTTAACGGAAAAGAAATCGCCAAACGAGACATGGACGATTTTAATTTTTTCGCCACGCATAGTGTACACGCGGCTGAGAACCATGTCAAGCTTTTTGTGTGCGATCGGTTTTTTATCATTCCAAATGTTACGACGAGCGGACATGCAACATATTCGATAAACACACTTTACTAAAACCAGCCTCTGTTACGCTTTGTTCCAGAAAGAAGGCCTAAGCTCCATTCCGGTTTGCAGATAAGTGGAACGGAACGTGGAAAATGGGAGGGACCTGCTTGTCAGGTCCGCCTCTCGGAGGGACGCGCTTGTCGCGTCCAATGCATAATGTTGGATAATCCATTTCGCTTCGGCGGGCTTGTCGCGTCCGCTGTTTGGAGGGACCTGCTTGTCAGGTCCGCCGCATAATGTTGGATTACCCATTTCACTTCGGCGGGCGTGACAAGCACGCCCCTCCGAATTGATCACATGCCCCTCCGACATGGCGCGATAAACGTATCCCTCCGAGACGGGCACAACAAACGTGCCGGCTGCAGAAAGAGCCTCCTCAGAAACCGCCCGACAGATTCTTTAATTCTTAACAGTTTCTTAACAAATCCTTAACATTTCTTGGGTACGATGTGGTAGCGCCCGAAAAATGGGGGTTGTGTGGCCATTGAGAAAGTTGCACATTTATGCAGAGAGAGACTTCACGAGGGGTTTGGAACACGATTCTGCAAAGAAGGAGAGATGTATGACCACGACTCAAGCTGTGCGTTGTTTGCTGGTGTTTGGCTTCGTTTTGGCCTGGTGTTTTCCGGCTCAGGGCCAGGTTCAGGTCGATCCGCGGTTGCCGGATTACAAGCCGGTCCAGGGGATTTCCGGCAACCTGAAGAGCGTTGGCTCGGACACCATGAATAACTTAATGACGCTCTGGGCAGAAGGCTTTCGGCGTTTTTATCCAAATGTGCAGATTGAAATTGAAGGGAAAGGTTCGTCAACGGCTCCGCCCGCGCTGATTGCGGGGACCGCGCAATTCGGCCCCATGAGTCGGGCGATGAAAGGGGCCGAGATCGATCAATTCGAAGCCCGTTACGGTTATAAACCGACGGCGCTTGTGACGGCCATCGACATGCTTGCGGTCTATGTCAACAAAGATAATCCCTTGAAAGGCTTGACAATGCAGCAGGTGGACGCCATTTTTTCCAAAACCCGGCGCGGGGGGTATCCGCAGGATATCCGCACCTGGGGGCAACTCGGATTGACCGGCGTTTGGGCGCAGCAACCGATCAGTCTTTACGGGCGGAATTCGGCATCCGGGACCTATGGCTTTTTCAAAGAACATGCCTTGTTTGGCGGGGACTATAAAGATGAAGTCAAGGAGCAACCCGGAAGCTCGTCCGTGGTGCAGGGTGTGGCAAGTGATCGTTTTGCCATTGGCTACAGCGGGATTGGCTATAAGACGGCCGATGTGCGGGCATTACCGCTAGCCGC
>Ga0308414_1001766_pt1 | contig 14102 bp, 13 predicted proteins | sample HotsprSampleOS50_FD_205667 | JGI IMG/M metagenome (GOLD analysis project Ga0308414, IMG submission 205667) | Hot spring phototrophic mat microbial communities from Octopus Spring, Yellowstone National Park, Wyoming, United States - 20090730_OS50 ... | reverse complement strand
GTAGTAAAACCTATTTGATTATTTATGATTATGTGAAAAGTTCCTCCTGTGGTATAACCTTCTAAGTTCATGAGGTTTAATGTCTCTGCTACTACTCCTTGACCAGCAAAAGCTGCATCTCCATGAATTAAAATAGGCATGTATTTTTCACGTTTTTTATCTCCATAGAGATCTTGTCTTGCACGGACATTTCCAGTAACTACTGGATCTACTGTCTCTAAATGACTAGGATTAAATGCTAAAGAAAGTTTAATTTCTTGACCTGATTGGGTTTTAATTGTCTGTGAGTAACCTAGATGATACTTAACGTCAGCATAACTTAGAGTATCTTCTCCAGCTTTTTCTTCAAACTCTGCAAATACAAGACTAGCTGGCTTTTGTAGAGTATTTACCAAGACATTTAACCTACCCCTATGTGCCATTCCTAAAATGAGAGCTTCCATCTTATGAGAGCCTGCTTCTTCTACGATGGTATCTAAAAGTGGAATGAGAGTTTCTCCTCCTTCTAGAGAAAAACGTTTTTTGCCAACAAATTTTTTCGCAAGGAAGTTTTCAAAGTAATCAGCTTGAAAAAGTTTTCTAAAAAGACGAAGTTTAGTTTGTTTTGGAATAGGCTCTGAATTAGCAGTTGCTTCCATTTTTTGCTGGAGCCATTCTCTTTCTGTTTCATCTACTAAGTAATACTGCTCACATCCTATATTTCCACAATATGTCTTTTCATACCACTCAATAACTTTTTTCAATTTAGTTTTTCCTAAGGTAGGGTTTCCTGTTTCTACCTCTGCTTCTAAGTCTTCAGGTTTTAAGTGGTTTAATTTTTGATCTATGAAAGTTCGATTTGGCTTTTGAATACCTAATGGATCTAAGTTAGCTGCTAAATGTCCTTGCCTTCTATAAGCATTCAATACATTTATGATACCCATTTCAGGTAAAGAAGAAGCATTGACATCTTTAAATGGATTTACTGTCAGCCCCATTCCATTTGTGGAGTGAACAACATTTCCATTTGTAAATTTTCCAGACTCTAGATCCCGAAAGAAATTTTGCCAATCCAAAGAAACAGAACTTGGATTTTGTAAATAACTTTCATATAATTCTTCTAATATACTAATATTTTCTCCATACAAGCTCATAATGTTTAATATTGTGTTCATATATAACCTCTCAAGAATGAATAGACCATTTTCCAACTGCCATTGCAGCTTCTCTTAAAACTTCTGAAAGAGTAGGATGAGCATGACAAGTTCGAGCTAAATCTTCAGCAGTAGCACCAAATTCAAAAGCTAAGGCAACTTCTGCAATCATATCAGAAGCTCTAGGTCCTATTATATAGACTCCTAATAGCTTATCAGTGGTTTGATGAGCTAAAACTTTTACTTGTCCTTCAGACTCATTCATTGCTTTTGTTCTAGCATTAGATTTAAACATAGCACGTCCTACGTTATAGGGAATGCCTTTTTCTTTGAGTTCTTCTTCTCCATAACCTACCCAAGCTATCTCTGGCCAAGTATAGACAATCCAAGGTATAGCAAGGTAATTGACGTGTCCTGCTTGTCCAGCTAAAATTTCTGCTACAGCAATTCCTTCGTCCTCTGCTTTATGAGCTAACATAGGTCCGTCAATTACATCTCCTATGGCATAAATATTGGGAATATTAGTGCGAAATGTATGTGGATCTACTTGAATTCTACCTCTAGAGGTAAATTGTATACCAAGTTCTTTAGCACCAAGTCCTTCAGTATAAGGCTTTCGTCCTACGGAAACTAAAACTACATCTCCAGTAAATGAAACTTCTTTACCAGAACCATCTAAGGCTTTTACTGTAACCTCTTTTTTGTTTTTTTCAAGTCCTGTAACTTTATGTTCTAAGTAAAACTTTAAACCTTGAGATTCTAAAATTCTTTGAGCTAAGCTAGACATTTGTTTGTCTGCAGTTCCAAGTAACTTAGGCATTAGTTCTAAGATGGTTACTTCTGTCCCTAGCCGAGACCAAACAGAGCCTAATTCTAAACCAATTACCCCAGCTCCAATAATAATTAAATGTTTAGGAATTTCTGGAAAATTGATAGCATGATCAGAGGTTACAACTTGTTTTCCATCTATTTCAAATCCAGGTAAATCTATAGGTACTGAACCTGTAGCTAGTAAAATATTTTTTGCTTGAATTTGTTCTTTTTTTCCATCTTCAGAAGTGATAGAAATTTCTGTAGTAGATTCTAATTTTCCAAACCCCCAGAACCTTTCTACCTTGTTTTTGTTCATCAGCCATTCTACACCATCACAAACTTCTTTGACTACTTGGTCTTTGCGAGCAAGAAATTTCTTAAGATCTAATTTTATATCTTTTACAGAAATTCCATGATCTATAAGTTTGTGCTTTGTATGATGATAGTGTTCTGAAGAATCTAGAAGAGCTTTAGAAGGAATACATCCTACATTTAAACAAGTTCCGCCTAACGTTTTTCTTTTTTCTATTATTGCAGTTTTAAAGCCTAACTGTGCAGCACGTATGGCAGCTACATAACCCCCAGGTCCTGAGCCAATGACAGCTAAATCAAATTCTTTCATATTATACCTCTAAAAGTAACCTTTGAGGATCTTCAATACACTCTTTGACTCTCACTAGAAACTGAACAGCTTCTTTTCCATCGATAATTCTATGATCATAAGAAAGAGCTACATACATCATAGGGCGAATGACAATTTGATCATTGACAACTACAGGACGTTTTACTATATTATGAAGTCCTAATATTCCCACTTGTGGAGGATTTAAAATAGGAGTAGACATCATAGACCCATATACGCCCCCATTTGAAATAGTAAAAGTACCTCCTTGTAGCTCTTCAAGAGAAATAGAACCATCTCTTACTTTGGTAGCTAATCTTGCAATTTCAGCTTCAATTTCTGCTAAGCTCTTTCTATCAGCATCTCGAACTACAGGAACCACCAAACCCTTAGGTCCGCCAACAGCAATTCCAATATCATAATAATTTTTATAAACTATATTATTATCTCGAATTTCAGCGTTTACTGCAGGAAAGGCTTTGAGTGCTGAAATAGAAGCCTTAGTAAAAAAGCCCATAAATCCTAACCCTACGTTATGAACTTCTTTAAACTTTTCTTTATAAGTATTGCGAAGATTCATAACAGCAGACATATCAATTTCGTTAAATGTAGTAAGTATAGCTGCTGTATGTTGGGCACTCACTAACCTTTCTGCAATGGCTTTTCTAAGCCGACTCATGGGAACAATAGTTTCTCTTTCTGAAAGGTTTCTTTCTAATTTTGTAGAAGGTTTAACAGAGACAGGAGTGTCAGTAGGTGGAACTGCCTTTTTAGTCTCCAGATGAGCTAAGACATCGGGCTTAGTTACTTGCCCATGCTTGCCTGTCCCTGTGATTTCACTTGGATTTAAGTTATTTTCAGCTACTAGCTTTCTAGCTGCAGGTGGTAGAGTCTCATTTTTTAATTCGGACTTAGGTTCGATTTTTGGAGACTGCACACTGGGCTGGGGACTACTAACAGATTCAATAATTTTTCCAATGACTTCTCTAACTTTTACTGTATCTCCTGAGTTCTTTGTAAGTTCCCCAATAACCCCAGAGGCTGGTGCCCTTACTTCCATTGTCACCTTATCGGTTTCTAGTTCTGCTAGAACTTCGTCAGCCTCAACCTTATCTCCTACTTTTTTTGTCCATGATATAAGTGTTGCTTCTGTAATAGATTCTCCCATTTCGGGAACTTTAATTTCTACTGCCATGTGTGATTTCCTGTTTAAAGTTTTAGTCGACTTTACTTTTTAAGGACAGAATGTCTAAAAGGCTTTAAAATGCAAATGGTATTTTTTTTTTAATTATAAAAAAAAAACTGTAATCTAAACTCTTTATTAAATATCTTTTTCAACTTTTAATTCATAGTATCCACCTCCTTTATTTTTTAGAATTCCTTTGAGTTCTAGATTAGATAAATGATTTAAATAAGCAGTTACTTGGGAATAATCTTTTGGAAAAAGTTCTGAAATGTGAATAATTTTTTTCTTACCTTCAGACAAATCATCCCAAGTTAAAAGAGAGGCTCCTTCTGAAAGAAGTTTTCTTCCGCCTTGATTGTTAAAAGCTTCAGGATGATCAAAGACTAAGATTTCTCGATTTTGAGATAAGGCATGGTTTGCACTAGACATAGCTCCTGAGTCTAAAGGAGCTTCCATAATAATTGTAGTTTCAGCTAGCCCTGTGATGATCCTATTTCTCTTTGGGAAAGACCATTTTCCTACTTGTTCTCCTAAACGCATTTCTGTCAAGATAAGTCCATTTGAATATTCTAATATTCTTTTATAGAGTTCATTGTTTATCCTTGGGTAAATTTTATCAAATCCAGTACCCATAACTCCTACAACACCTAAGTTAGATTCTAAACATCGCAACATAGCTTCTTTGTCAATTCCAACTGCTAATCCTGAAATTAAAGCAAAATCTTTACTCTTAGAAAAAAAGGATGGAAGAAGTCCACAAGCAGCAAGAGAGATAGGAGAAGGATTTCTTGTCCCAACTACTGCAATCATTTTTTTATTGATAAGCTCAATATTTCCTTTGTAAAATAATACAATAGGAGGTTGGGGAATTTGTTTGAGTAAAAAGGGATAGTTTGAATCAAAGTAAGTAAGAGTCTGAATTTCTAAAGTTTCTGTACGAATTTTTACTATTTCTGCTTGTTTAAAGAAATGTTGTATACTTTCTTTTGGAAATATATTTTTTACTATTTCATACATTTCTTCAAAAGAGTTAGATCTATTTAAAACTCCATACTTCCAAGCTAGATGAGAAAATTCAGGATATGTAAAAAGATAAGCTAAAATACTATTCATCTTTATTTAATCTTTGATTTTCAATAATTTCTAGATTTCGTGTAACGTTTAAATAAGAAGTATTTTTTTTGAGATCTTTGATTTTTCCTTCTTCTCCAAATCTTTCTAACAAGGATTTAATTTTTTTATAATGAGAGTAAGCTTCATCTACTTTTCCTATTCTATAATAAAAATTTGCTAGTGCAAAACGTGTAGAAACGGAATCAGCTAATAAGTTTTCTTTTTCTTGTCTTTCTAAAATAAAGTGTAAAAGTTTAAAAGCTTTATCTATGTCATTATAACCTTCAGATATACCTTCTACTATCCCGTCGTTTATGGAAGAGTCGAAGTAAATTAAAGCTAACTCATACGGATAACGTAAATCCTCTGGATTTCTTCTTATAAGTCCTCGAAATAAATTGACTGCAATGGTTCTACGTTGTAAATCCCAACCTCTATCCCTAGAAGCATTGGCATAGGCTAGAGCTGTTTCAAATAAAAGCTCTTCATCTACTTCTCGATTTAGCAAAGCTCCTTCAAAAAAAACAATGGCAGATTCAAATTTGTGTATTTCTGGACGAGAATTAGCAGGCTCTGTAACATTCTTAATTTGATCGTCAATAGCTTTTTGATAGTATTGTGTGCTAAGCTCAGAATTTCCAGCTTTCAAGTAACTTTTAGCTATTTTCCAGTGGAGTGCTCCTGCTCTTTTTGTTTTAACGACCATTTCTTTAATTTTTTCTTCTAAACTACGAATTTCTGCTTCTTGTAGTCCTAATTTTTCTTTCCAAACTTCTAACTCTCTTTCATCTACTTTGTTTCCACCAAGTCTTTCTTGCATTCTCTTTTGACCAAACTCTTCTAACTTTTCACAGTTCCATACTTGTATGAGAATAAATAACAAAATCAATTTCTTTACCTTTTTAAACTTATTCATAGCTTCCCCCTTAAAGTACAAATTTGTCTTTGTTTGTTATTTTAAAAGAAAAACTTTAGAAGCTATGATTTAAATTTATTTTTTCTAATTTGAAAATTTAGATATTTTATCTTTTTTTTTTAATTTTTACTAAAATTTAATCAATAAATAATTGATTTTTCTTTTATATAACTCTTTTTTTTAACTTATCTCAAGGAATTTTATGAGATGGCCTAATAAAAAAGGATTTATTACAGTAACCTAATTAGAAATATAAAAACTTTTGTAATTATAACTTTTTTAGAAATTTTCTGGGATTTAAAACTTATTTTAAAATATTAAAATAATCCTCCTGAAAAAATGTATCGTGGATTTTGATATTTGAATATTTTTAACAAAATGTTTCTAATTTTTAAGAGAAGATCTAATAACCTCCATAATTAAAATTAAAGGATAAAATTTATTTCATCACAAACAAATCCACTTTCTAGAATTGTTATTAAATTTGTTTCTTCTTTTATTTTTAAAGTACAAGCAGAGATAAAATTTTCATACCACCCTTCCCTTGCTTGTCTTTATACAAAATTCTAATTTATCAAGAAAGATTTCTCAATCTATTAAATTGTTAATAAATATTTTATTTATGTGTATATTTTTATCTTTCAAACTTTTTTATTTGGATTTCTAGAGATTATCTTATCATAAAATAAATCCTACTTCTTATATAAAACAAAAACTAAGTTACTAGTCAGGTTGAAATTTTGCATATTTTCACGAAAAAAACCTTATCTCTTTTAAAAAAAGTGAGGGACTAAAACTATGTTATTTTTTATAAGAAATTTCAAGCATCCTATTTACAGCAACTTGAGCTTTATGAATAATTTCTTCCTCTAGAAAAATTTCATATTGTTCATATAATAGAGCATCCCGAATCTTTTCGAGTGTAATTTTTTTCATGTGAGGACAGGTCTGACAAGTAGAAACAAAATGTCTATCAGGAAAAGTGGAACGTAAGTTGTCTCCCATAGAACATTCTGTAATAAGCATAATATTTTGGGCTTTAGAGTTTCTAATAAAACTTTCCATTTGAGAGGTAGAACCAGAAAAATCAGAAGCGTCAACGACATCTTTATTACATTCAGGGTGAGAAATTACTACTACATCTTGAAATTGCTTACGAATCATGTCTATATCAGCTTTAGTATACATTTCATGTACCATACACCTGCCCGGATGGGTAATAAGTTTTTTATTTGTATGTTTTGCAACGTTAGATGCAAGATACTCATCTGGTAAAAAAATTACTGTATCAGAGTCTACAGAATTTACAATTTGTACGGCATTGGCAGATGTACAACAAATATCAGTTTCGGCTTTTACTTCAGCAGAACAATTTACATAAGTAATAACTGGAACATTTGGATACATTTCTTTGAGGCGAATGACATCTTTTCTTGTAATACTTTCAGCTAGAGAACAACCTGCTTTTAAATCAGCAATTAAAACTTTTTTTTGTGGAGAGAGAATCTTAGCAGTCTCTGCCATAAAGTGAACTCCATTGAATAAGATGAGATCCGCAGTAGTTTGGGCAGCTACTTTACTTAAATAAAGTGAATCACCCACTATGTCAGATACTCCAAAGAATACATCGGGTGTCATATAATTATGCCCAAGTAATATGGCATTTTTTTCTTTTTTAAGTTTATTGATTTCGTCAATAATTGGCAATTTCTGCTCAATTTCTTCTAGAAAGTAAGTGTGACTTAATTTTTGAACTAATTCATCTTTTGTCATAACTAGTATGGTAAGTTTACATAAGTTGCCCCAATAGAAGAGGTTCCTAAACTTTCTGCCTTATTACAAGAATTCATACACCAGTTCCAATTTTTAGATTGAATTGTAGTGCCACTTTTTTGTGCTTCTCTATACAATCTATTAGACTGAAATTTTGTGCCTGAGGTACAAATTATTTCTGTTGTATTGAAAATATCATTACATTTTTTCCAACAATCAAAAAATAGGAATAAAACTTCATCTGTTCTTTTTTCTTGAGGTTCAATTCCTTTCTTTAAGCGAGTAAGTTCTTCTTGTGAGCAAGTTTGAAGTGGAGTGTCAGGATTTACAATACAACTAGCTTCAGACAAACTAAACCTTATACAAGAATTTACTTGCCCTTCCAATAATTTATTTAATATAAAGATATTGATTTGTTTTTTTTGTTCTTTAGAATTTTGATTTTTATTGCAATGAATTAATCCCGATACGTTAAGTAAAAATAGAAAGAAAAAAACTATACTAAATCTCATTTTAGTAACCTAGGAGTCAATATGTTAAGTGAGTTTAAGATGTCAATTTTAAATAATTGGAAAAAATATATCCTCTACTTTCTATTTTTAATCACTATATTCATAGGACTATATTTGGGATATCGCTATTTTTCTTATAAAAAAATTTCTGAAAACTCAAAAGAACTAAATGAATTTTATAAACCAGATTATAATAAAATACCTGAATATTTTAGAGTAGAAAATTTACAAACCATAGATGGAATGAGACCTATTGAATACTTAAGAGTAATTCTAGTTAAATACTATCCATACGGAAAAAAAGAAGCAGAAAAAAAAGCAAAAGAAGAACTCGAGTTACGCTTTAGAGGTGAAAAAGCTATGGCTTTAATTTATTTGTTAAATTTACTCTTAGAGTGGGAAAAGTCTACTGAAGAAATCCAACAAAATACAGAACTAGATAGTTATCAAAAAAAAGTTTTTTCTCTAAACAGAAGGAAAGAAATTTTTGGAGAAGAGTTAGAAAATTATTTATTTCCAAATCAGGATTATGAAAAAATAGAAACCTATTTTCTTTATACTAAAAGGTATATAAAAAAACATAGAGAAGATGAAATCTCTGAAATTCGAGATCATTTACAAAAAGCAAAATTAGAAATATACGGAAAAGACTACGAAAGATTAAAAGAATTAGAGCCTTTTGAAAAAAAATATGAGTTAGAACTTCTCCTTCAAGAAAGAGAATTGGAAATTTTAAACTTAGAAGAAAGAAAATTCAGACTTGCAAAAATTAAAAGTAAATTACTACAAAATTAAAAACTTTTTTACTAAACTTATTTTTTGTGTTTTAAGATGTAAGCAATCTTTTTTTAAAAAAGTACTATAAAACTAATAAATTTTCCTTGACAAAAAAAGAGGATTGAAAATATTGGAATAGCCATGCTGCCTTAGCTCAATTGGTAGAGCAGCTGACTTGTAATCAGCAGGTTGGGGGTTCGATTCCCTTAGGCAGCTATTGGGTAGGTACTCAAGTGGTCAACGAGATCAGACTGTAAATCTGCCGGCTTATGCCTTCGGAGGTTCGAATCCTCCCCTGCCCAGCTAAATTTTTTTGTTCCACTCCTCTTCTTTAAAACCTACCAGCCCAAATCCCTCCCCTAGCACAAAAGGACGTTTAATTAAATTCCCATTTTTACTCAATAGTTCTAACTGTTCTACCTCACTCATAGAATTAAGTTTTTCTTTTAAGCCTAGATTTTTATAATCTAAACTAGAGGTATTAAAGAGTTTTTTTGTAGTTCCTACATAACTTAACATGAGTTTGAGTTCAGACAAACTAGGTGGAATTTCACGAATGGGAATTTTTTCGTAAGAAATTTTTTTCTTGTCTAAATACTTTAAAGCTTTTTTACAAGTTCCACAATTTTTGTATTCATAAATTTTTAATTTACTCATAAGTTCCTCACAATAATTCCTGTAAATGTTCTAAGATAATGGAATATACTTTTTTAGAACAAGAAATAGCTTTTTGAAAAGCTCTTTTAGCTTCTTTATTTTTACCTTGTAATTTTAAAATTACTCCAAATGTATCTAAATAAGCAGGATTATTGGGATCCCGAGATAAGGCTTTTTTAATACAATCTACTGCTTCTGCAAGATCTTGTTTACTAGGGTTTGGAGAAATAGAAATTAAATAAGCCACAGAATTTAAACTGTTTTTATAGTCTGGTTGAATTTTTAATATGTTTCTATGAATTTGTAAGGCTTCTGGAATTTTCCCAAGCTTTTCTAAAATATGTGCTCTAAAAGATAAAAGTTTTAAATCCCCAACATTGACTTTTAATCTTTCATCAGTTAAATCTAAAGCTTTTTGATATTCTCGTAAATGTATGAGAGAGTAAATCATAAGTCGATAGATATTATCTCTCTCAATAAATCGCTCAAAACGTGCTAATAAGTCTTCTAAAATACTTAAACATTTTTTATGGTTATCTGTGCGTGAACAACAAATGGCAAAGTTATAAAGCAATTCGGGATTGTCGGGTGTCTTTTGAATTTCTGTATCTAAAAGAGTCAAAGCTAGGGCGTAGTTTCCTTTATCCATTTCACGAAGATATTTTTTATATTCGCTCATAATTTATGCCTAATTAACTTAAGATATAAAACTTATAAAGAACTTTTTATAATTCTTGGAAATTTTATAGCATAAACTAAGCTTCATAATTTCTACTCATCACAAGTAAACTGAAGTAAAATAAATTTTTGAATTTTTGCACTTTATTTTATTAAAACTTTAAAGCTAAGAAATAGAAGTTTCAATCCTTTGCTTTTGATAAGTTTCTTTGAAATTGTAAAATGTATTCCATAGACATAGGTAACAAAAAACGAGAAAAAATCGTAGAGAGCAAAATCCCACTAATAACAACTGTAGCTAAAGGTCTTTGAACTTCAGCCCCCGAACTTCCAGAAATTGCCATAGGGATAAAACCAATTAAAGCAATAGCTTCTGTAGTAATAACTGGACGCAAGGACTCTAAACTTGCTTCTATTACAGCAAAATGAAGTTCTTTTCCTTCCTGAAGTAAGGTTTTTAATGAAGAAGCATAAACTACACCATTTAATACGGCAATTCCTGAAACTGCAATAAATCCAACTCCAGCAGGAATGCTAAAAGGTAAGCCTCTAAAAAATAATCCCAAAATTCCTCCCATCACAGCTAGAGGTACTACAATAAACACTCCAATTGCATAGTATACGCTACCAAAAGTTACAATAAGCATCCCAAAAATAATTCCAAGTGCTATAGGTACTACAAGCACCAAGCGATTTTTTGATCTTGTAAAGTTTTCAAACTGACCGCCCCATTTTATATCCATTTCAGAAGGTAGGTTAGTAATCAATTCACTGGTTACCTTTTGAGCTTCATTTACAAAACTTACCAAATCCCTTCCCCTGACATTGACCTCTACAAAAACTCTTCTCTTTAAAGCTTCTCTATATACAGCAGCAGGACCTTCTACTACTGAAATATCTGCAACTAAGTCTAAAGGCACAAGTGTTCCCGACTCTGTCATAACCGGAATATCTCCTAAAAAACTAATATTTTCTAAATCAGCTTCTAAGAGAATTACAAGATCAAATCTTTTGAAATCTTCAAAGACTTTTCCAGCATTTGCTCCTACTCTTAAAGTTTGAGTTATAGTCAAAATTTCAGACATAGGAACACCAAAACGAGCCATGTTTTGTCTGTTAGGACGGATCTCCAATAAAGATAAACCTAAAATCCTTTGGACCCGTAAGTCTGCTGCTCCATGTATAGTCTTTAATCTTTCAGCAAACTGCTCTGCAATTTCTTTAATTTGAAATAAATTGTTTCCATAAATTTTAATTACTACATCTGCCTTAGACCCTGCAATGAGAGAGTTTACTTTATTTTCAATTGGTTGAGAAATACTAATATAACTAGATGGAACTTTAGAAAGAATTTTTTCCTTAATATAGTTCATCATTTCCTCAAGGTTATTAGCATTTCGCCATTGTTTTTTTGGAATTAGTTTCACCATAATTTCACCTTCATCAGATCCCACAGGTTCAGCTGCTGTTTCTCCCCGACCCATACGAGAGACAGCACTAGTTATTTCAGGTATTTTTAAAAGTTCTTTTTCAATCTCTAAGTTTAAATCTCTAGAGTAATCTAAGTTAATAGAAGGAAGTCTTTTAATATCAATAGCTAGTTCTCCTTCGTCAATTTTTGGTAGAAATTCAGAACCTAATGAATTAAAAATCAATAAAGACATAAAAAAATTATTACTACTAAAACATAAATTTTTTTAATATTTTTTAAGGAACTTGATAATAGTTTGAAATAAATATTTTTTAACTTATCCCAATATTCACTTTCATGAATTACTGGTTTTCTATAAAGTAAACTTAAAGCAGCAGGAAAAGTAGTAATTGAAAAAATTAAGGCAACAGCTAAAGAAATAATTACTGTAATTGCCATAGGTCGAAACATTTTACCTTCCACACCTTCTAAAGTCATTAAAGGTAAATAGACAAGCATTATAATTGCTACAGAGAAAGTAGCAGCACTACCTACTTTTTCACAACTGTTACGAATAGAAACCTCTGTCACGTAACGTAATTCCTCTTCATCATTGATTTCTTGAAATAAAGATTTTCGTAAAACAAAACCACTAAGTACTGCTTCTAGCATTACAATAGACCCATCTACTAAAAGTCCAAAATCTAAAGCACCTAAACTCATTAAATTTCCTGTTATTCCAAAATTTCTCATGAATATGCTTGAAATTAGCATAGATATGGGAATTGCACTTGCTACCAATAATGCTCCTTTAATGGAGCCAAGTAAAATTATTAAAAGAATTAAAACTAAAATAGCAGCTTCAGTAAGATTTAAAAATACAGTAGAAAGAGTTCTATTTATGAATTCACTTCGATTATAAAAAGTTTCAATTTTCATACCAGAGGGAAGTTTAGCTTTAATAAGTTCTATTTGTTTTTCTACTCTACTAACTACCTCTCTAGAGTTTTCACCCATAAGCATCATAACAGTTGCACCTACTACTTCTCCTTTTCCATCCTTAGTGCAAACACCAAATCTTAAGGCAGAGCCTATTTGTATTTTTGCTATTTGCCCTAGATATAAAGGAGTCCCATCTTTGTCAGTGTAAACAGAAGTTTCCGCAATTTCATCTATAGAATTAAATTTTCCTTCTGCACGTATTACCAGTTGTTCAATTCCTTTCTTGATGTATCCACCTCCAACATTAAGATTTGATTCACGTAATTTCTGAAGAATTTTAGATAAAGTTAAGTTGTGAGCCATAAGTCTTTTAGGATCAATAATAACTTGGTACTGCCTTGCCTCCCCTCCTAAAATGTTTATATCTATTACACCGGGTATGGATTTCAATATTCGATATATTTCCCATTCCATATAAGTACGTAGTTCTTCTGGAGAGTGAACTTCAGAAGTTAAAACAAATTCATAGATATCTCCTAATCCTGTAGCAATAGGAGAAAGTTCTGGTTTTCCGTAATCAGCTGGAATTTCTGCTTCTGCAACTTTTAGTCTTTCATTTACAAGTTGTCTGGCAAAATAAATATCAACGTGATCTTCAAAAATCACAGTTACACTACTAACACCAACACGAGAAATAGAACGAATTTCTATAACGTTAGGTAATCCATTTAAGACAAGTTCAATAGGGTAAGTTATAAACTGTTCTACTTCTATAGGAGAAAGACCGGGAGACTGAGTAACTACTGAAACTTGAACATTAGTTACATCGGGAACAGCATCTATAGATAAGTTAAGTGTATTATAAATTCCTAATATTGTCAATACAAATGTAATAATTACTACTGGAATATTCCTCTGGATAGAGATTTGTATAATTTTTTCAATCATTAACTAAGCCTTTAAAATGTAAAAATTATTAAAGATATTTTTTTGTAGAATAAATTTTAAATTTTTATGAAGATTAAGAGGAAACTTCTAAAAACCCAACTCAAAAAGTTTAAAAGATAAAAAAATTTATATACAGAAATAAAAAATTTATCAATAAGTGATTTATATTTTTAATAAAATTACTAAACTAGCTAAACATGTAAAGTATAATAGTAGTCTGCAAAAGTTTAACAATGTAATAAATTGGAAAATCTTTCGTGATGATTTAAAACCTATGTATAAATATAAGCAGGGAAAAGGTGGAGTTTCAACTTTTAGATAGGCGTAGTTTTCAAGAATTTATAGGAGTCTGTGAATATGACTTAATCCCAGATGCTAGAACCATCTGGATGTTTAAAGAAAGACTCAGAGAGGAAAAGTTAGATAAAATTTTATTTGATAAAATTAATTATTATATCAAAAAAATAAATGTATAATTCGTAGTGGTTTCATTATAGATGCATCAATTGTAGAAGTTCCTGTTCAACACAATAGTAAAGAAGAAAATGACCAACTCCAAAAAGGAATAATTCCTGAAAAATGGAAACAGAAACCATCTAAGTTAGCTCAAAAAGATATGCA
>Ga0308414_1001763_pt1 | contig 14112 bp, 14 predicted proteins | sample HotsprSampleOS50_FD_205667 | JGI IMG/M metagenome (GOLD analysis project Ga0308414, IMG submission 205667) | Hot spring phototrophic mat microbial communities from Octopus Spring, Yellowstone National Park, Wyoming, United States - 20090730_OS50 ... | reverse complement strand
CATGTTAGACTGGATCGGACCAGACGATGTGACAAAAGAAAAATTCTCCCTAAGGGGGGACGATGTACCCTGTTATCCCTCTGGGAACGGTTACAAAAACAGTAAGTGAAAAAAGGAGATTTCGATGACTTCACAATTTTTCGGGATTGGCTTGGTTACCGGTGCGGCTGGAATATTACAGTTTTTATTGGTCATTGCGTTGGTTCTTGTGCCTGTGGTGGCGTTCTGGAAAATATGCGCCAAGGCGGGGTTTCCGGCGGCTCTGGGGTTGCTGATGCTGGTGCCTGTGGCCAATCTGATTTTGCCGCTGTACTTGGCCTTTGCAGACTGGCCGGCGCTTACGGACAAAAATTCAAACGCAAACGGATAAGACGGATTTGTGCGGGCAGAGGTCTTAGCGGGGTTTGATGCCGCAGGTTTGCAGTAAGGCCTCTGTTCGTTCCATCGGCAGCCCCATTACATTGGTAAAAGACCCCTCAATCCGCTCGACAAATGCATCGCCGGTCTCTTGTATGCCGTAGGCGCCGGCTTTGCCCTGCCAACTGCCGCCGGCGATGTGTTCGGCGATCTGAGCATCGGTTAACGGGCGTGGATAAACAGTGGTGATCTCCGCTTCGGCGATTTCGATGTTTTTGTCGCGACAGACCAGAGCGATGCCCGTAATAACCTTGTGTGGGCGGCTGAAAAGTATGCGGGTAATCCGCTCGGCGTCCGCGGCGTCTGCGGGTTTGCCAATGATATGCCCGCTGGCGTCCACCACGGTATCCGCCCCCAATACAAACCGGTCGGCATAACGCGCCGCCACATCGTTGGCCTTGGCCAGCGCAAGCCGCTTGCACAGCGTAACCGAGTCGATACCCTCTGTACCGAATGTCTCTTCATCTACGCCGGACGGGATCACCGCAAATCGGTAACCGGCCTTGTGCAAAAGTTCCTGTCGCCGCGGCGAGGCCGAGGCCAGAATAAATAAGGGTTCGTTCATTCCAGAAGGATACTCGATTCGGCAGAACAAATCAAGCCGCCGCCTGCGCAGTAAAAGCGGTACGCAGCTTTCGGCTGTCCACCCATAACAGCAGACTCAATACAAGCGCCGCAACGAACAATCCCGAAAAGATTATAAAGACCCCGCTATAGCTGCCGCTGGATTGCCGCATTCGGGCAATCAGCGTCGGCCCAACGATTCCTGCAACCGACCACGCCGTCAGGATATATCCGAGGATGGCCGAAACCTGTCGCGTACCGAACAAGTCGCTCAGGAACGCCGGCATCGACGCAAATCCGCCGCCGTAACAGCTCACAATCAAAAAGATGGCCGCTTGAAACAAAAGGACGTTGTGGATGTGCGGCAGCGCAAGAAAGACCGTTGCTTGAATGACAAAAAACAACACCCACAGGGTCGATCTTCCGATTTTATCCGAAAGCGACGACCATCCGATGCGTCCCAATCCATTAAATATCCCCAAAATGCTCACCATCGCCGCTGGGGCCGGCGGCGTCATCTGAACCATTTCCTGTCCCAGCGGCGAGGCCACAGAGATAATCGCAATACCGCAGTTGATATTGATAAAAAACATCAGCCACAGCAGATAAAACCGTTTAGTGCGAACCGCTTGCCCAAGGGTCAGATCAAGCGGCAGATAAGCCGTTGCTTGTTTGCGTGTGTCCGATGCGGTTTGGGATGTCGGCGGCGTCCATCCCTCCGGCGGCAACGAAAGGTACTGCGACGCCGAAAACATAATCACAAAATAAATCGCCGCCAGCGTATAAAAAACCGCCGGAATGCCCGCCGAATCGATAATCGGCTGCATCAGCGGACGGCTGACCATCGCCGCAAAGCCAAAGCCCATAATCGCCATTCCCGTCGCCAGCCCGCGTTTGTCGGGAAACCATCGCAGCAGGGTTGGCACGGGGGTAATGTAGCCGATTCCAATCCCCATCCCGGCGATAACACCATAGCCGATGTACAACAGCCACAGGGATTTGATCTGGCAGGCCAGCCCCGCCAGCACAAGTCCGCCGCAGAACATAAACGCCGACAGCATTCCGGCCTTCCGTGGCCCGTGGCGTCCGACCCAGCCGCCAAAAAAAGCTGCCGCCAGCCCTAGAATGGCAATTGCGATTTTGAACGTCCAAGTGACCTGATCCAGCGACCAGCCATACGCGGCCGTCATCGGTTTGCAAACCACGCTCCAAGCATAGACCGAGCCGATTGAGATGTGGATGCATACGGCCGCGGCGGCGATAAGCCAACGATTTTTCATAAGCAAATTACTCCTGAATTTAAGCGATTGTATTGTAAACTGTGGCAGGGGTGTGTCTATACACAGAAATAGTTGTTTTTTGTCCTTATTTGGCTGTAACGCATAACAAAAAAACACTTGAACGTATGGGGCAGCGGTAGATAATGATAGATAGTTAAAACTTATGGACTAATAGTCGATAATAGCTTGTAATAATTGAGATTATCAGACTATCGTTAAATTGGGGATTTTTGTAATCGATATTACAAACATTTACGGATTATCTGTTAAGACCTGCGTGCGTTCAGCCGATAATTCAAGCATCGCAACTGTGCGTACGCAAGGAGATTATATATGGTGGTCGCTATGGAAACGGTTAAAAAAGAAGCCAAAGCAATGAAAACGGTCAGGACGTTTACGGTCAAGCCCTCGCTTCCGGACGCCCTGAAAGACCTTTATACGGTAGCCGGGAATTTGTATTGGTCTTGGCATTATGAGATTACAGAGCTATTTCGTCGGATAGACTACGATTTGTGGAAGCAATGCGCCCACAACCCTGTAAAGATGCTGGGGATGGTCTCGCAGGCACGGCTGGAGGATTTGGCGCGAAATGAGGGCTTTTTGTATCAGCTTCAGCAAGCCAAAGAGACGTTGGAAAAAACACTTAATTCGCCGTCTTGGTTTGATAAAATCTATGCTCGCGAAGGCCAGAATCCGACGATTGCTTACTTTAGCGCGGAGTTTGGTATTCACGAATCATTGCCGATATATTCAGGCGGTTTGGGGATTTTGGCCGGCGACCACCTGAAAAGCGCGTCTGACCTTGGCGTTCCGCTGGTAGGCATCGGATTATTATACCAAAAAGGATATTTTCGTCAGTACTTAAACACCGATGGCTGGCAACAGGAACATTATATTGATAACGATTTTCACAATATGCCGCTGGAGATGGTACGTCAGGAAAGCGGCCATCCGCTGACTATCAGCATCCAGTTCCCCGGCCGTACGGTTGTTGCGCAAATCTGGAAGGCGATGGCAGGACGCACGCCGCTGTATTTGCTGGATACGAATCTGCCGTGCAACTCCAATTATGACCGCACTATTACCCAGACGCTGTACGGCGGCGATTCTGAGATGCGTATTTGTCAGGAGATTGTGCTGGGTATCGGCGGTCTGAAAGCGTTGTATGCGATGAACATCGAGCCGACGGTCTGCCACATGAACGAAGGCCACGCCGCGTTTATGGCGCTGGAGCGTGTTCGCCGTATCCGCAGCAAATTCAATATGAGCTATGACGAGGCGTTTGAGACCGCCAAGGCCAGCAACGTTTTTACCGTCCATACGCCGGTGGCCGCGGGCAACGATGAGTTTCCGGTCGAGATGATGGACAAATATTTCGGCGACTATTACGGCAAGCTCGGGCTGAATCGCGAGCAATTTTTGGCGCTGGGGCGCGTGCGTGCCGACGACCCGCATGAGCCGTTCAAAATGCCGGTGTTGGCGATCCGCTGCAGCGCATATCGCAACGGCGTCAGCCAGCTTCACGGCGAAGTCAGCCGCAAGATTTGGTCGGGATTGTGGATGGAACTGCCCACCGACGAGGTGCCGATCAACGCGATTACCAACGGCATTCATGCCAAAACATGGCTTAGCGCCGAAATGAACTCGCTGTTTGAACGTTATTTGGGCGCCCGATGGAGCGAAGAAATTGTCGATAAATCCATCTGGCACAATATCGACCAGATTCCTGATGAGGAACTATGGCGGATTCATCAGCGCTGCAAGGAGCGACTGGTGGGCTTTGTGCGCGCCCGTCTTAAACGGCAGCTTCAACGGCGCGGTGCGTTCCATACCGAACTGGGCTGGGCGGAAGAAGTCCTCGACCCTGAGGCGTTGACGATTGGTTTTGCCCGTCGGTTTGCGACTTATAAACGCGGCAATCTGCTGCTTCGCGAACCGCAGCGGCTGATTGATCTGCTGAATAATACCGAAACGCCGGTGCAGTTTGTATTCGCCGGCAAGGCGCATCCGCGCGACACCGCCGGCAAAGAGATCATCCGCCAGTTGGTGCATTTTGCCAGCGAGCATCCGGAAATCCGCCGTCGTTTGGTGTTCTTGGAAGACTATGACATCGACATCGCCCGCTATTTGGTGCAGGGCGTGGACGTTTGGCTGAACAATCCGCGTCGTCCGATGGAGGCCAGCGGCACCAGCGGGATGAAGGCCGCCATCAACGGCGTGCAGAATATGAGCACGCTGGACGGCTGGTGGTGCGAAGGGTATATCCCCGACGGCGGCTGGATCATTGGTGCAGGCGAGGAATACGATGATTTGGCCTATCAGGATCAGGTGGAGTCGCAGGCAATCTTTAACCTGCTGGAGCAGGAAGTGGTGCCGCTGTACTTTTCGCAGTCCAAAGACCGTCTGCCGCGACGTTGGATCCGTCGAATGAAAAACACCATCAAGTGGTGCGCCCCGCGGTTTAATACCAGCCGTATGGTGGCCGACTATACCCGCAAGTTCTATACCATGGCGGACACCAAATGGCGTGAGCTGACTACCGATAACTGCAAGCGGGTACGCGAGCTGACGGCCTGGAAAAATGCCGTCCGACATGCCTGGGCAGATTTGGCGGTTGAAAATGTGGAAGTATTGACCCGTGACGGCGAGGTCTTTGGTCAATGGAATGGCCGCAATCCCGAATTGCAGGTCGGCTCGGAAATCACCGTCAGCGCCCAAGTGCGTCTGGGACGGCTGACGCCGGACGATGTATCGGTGCAGATTTTCCACGGGCAGGTCGATTCATCCGGCCATATCGAAAATCCACAAATCGCCGAAATGCGGTTCGTGGAAGGATCGCTCAACGACCGGAAGGTCGGCACGTTCAAGGGTACGATTCCGTGCCGTACGTCCGGCAAACACGGGTTTTCGCTGCGGATATTGCCGCGTCATAAAGACCTTGTCGAACCGTATGAGCAGGGGATGATTCTGTGGGAGTCGAACTGACGGAGGACAGAGGTCAGAGGACAGAGGCCAGAAGGCGAATGGCGATGTACCATTCGCCCTTTTTATTTGGTCAACAGCCAATAAAAAACACGCCCCAACCAAAAGGTCGGGGCAATGAACATTTAACAGATTGGCTGTGAGAAACCCGCTACACCTTCCCAACGACCAGACAGGCGTTATGCCCGCCAAAGCCCAACGCATTGCTGATGGCATAACGGACGTTGGCCTGCCGCGGCTGCCGAGGGACATAATCCATTTTCGGATCGCATTCATCGGCGACTGTTTCCAGATTGGCTGTCGGGTGAATGACGCCCTTTTCAATAGTTTTGCAGCAGGCGATCAAGCCGATTGCGCCGCTGGCGCCCAGCGTATGGCCGATGCAGCTTTTGGTGGAGCTGATGGCCAGCTTATAGGCGTGACTTCCGAACACCCGTTTGATGGCCAATGATTCGGCCGCGTCGTTCAGTTCGGTGCTGGTACCGTGGGCATTGACATAATCGACTTTGGATGGATCCAGTTTGGCCTGTTCCAACGCCAATTGCATCGCCTCGGCGGCGCCGGAGCCGTCCTCCAGAGGGGCGGTGATATGGTGGCCGTCGCCGGTAGCGCCGTACCCCAGCAATTCCGCATAAATCCGAGCGCCGCGCTTTTTGGCGTGTTCGTATTCTTCCAGAATAATCACGCCGGCGCCTTCGCTCAGCACAAACCCGTTGCGATCTTTGTCGAAGGGGCGCGAGGCGTGCGTCGGGTCGTCGTTGCGCATGCTTAACGCCCGCAAGGCACAAAACGACGCCAAACCGACCGGCGTAACCGCCGCTTCCGAGCCGCCGGTGATGCTGATATCGCTGCGTCCGCTCAGGACGTTCCAGTAGGCCTCGCCGATGGCGTGACTGGCCGACGCGCAGGCCGTAACCACGCACAGATTAGGGCCTTTGAGGCCATATTCAATGGAAATACAACCGCTGGCGGCATTGCCCATCAATTTCGGTACACAGAAAGGAGAGACCTTGCGAGGGCCTTTGTCCAGCAGACGAATATGCTGATCTTCGATTTCTTTAATCCCGCCGATGCCCGTACCGACGATCACACTGACGCGGCGCTTGTTTTCATTTTCGAAGTTCAGTCCGCTGTCATTGACCGCCTGAATCGCCGAGGCCATCGCCATTTGCGTAAAGCGATCCATTCGCTTGCCTTCGCGCACGCCGGCGTACTTCTCAATATCAAATCCCTTGCACTCGCCCCCGAACTTGACCGGAAACTGCGCGGTGTCAAACGATTCGATTAGTGAAATGCCGCTGCGTCCCTGACACAGTCCTTCAAACAGAACCTCGACGGACTCGGCCAAGGGCGTGATACAGCCCAGGCCTGTAATGACTACACGACGATCGGTCATGACGGTTCCGTACGCTTAGTTCTGTTTTTTTGCGATGTTGACGATATAGTCGATGGCGGCTCCGACGGTCTGAATTTTTTCAGCTTCCTCGTCCGGAATGCTCATATCAAACTCATCCTCAAATTCCATCACCAGTTCGACCGTGTCCAACGAGTCGGCGTTCAGGTCGTTGATAAATGACGTTTCGCGGGTGATTTCCGACTTATCAACGCCCATTTGTTCGCTGACGATCTCGATTACCTTCGCCTCGATGGCTTGAACATCTACATCTGCCACGTTCATACTCCTTAATTGGGTATTTTCGTTTCTGTTTTCAATCCGTTTTAGTCTTGATAACGCAAGTTTCGGCGGTAATATACCGGCCGACAGCCGCGTTTTCAATCATTTTTTCACAAAAATCTAACCAATTTAATTCGGGTATTCAAAACCCGTTTACATCGCCATACCGCCGTCCACGCACAGGACTTGTCCGGTAATGTAACCGGCCTCGTCGTCGGTCAAAAAGGCGACCGCACGGGCGATTTCCTCGGGTTTTCCAAAACGTTTGACGGGAATCACAGCCAATGCGGCCTCTTTGACCGGTTCGGCCAGCACGTGGGTCATATCGGTCATAATAAAGCCGGGGGCGATGCAGTTGGCGGTAACGTTTTTTTTGCCAACCTCGCGTGCGATGGACTTGGTCATCCCAATCAGCCCGGCCTTGCTGGCGGCGTAGTTGGCAGAACCTGCCTGCCCCATCACGCCGGCGACCGAGCTGATATTGACGATACGTCCGAACTTGTTTCGAACCATTGACCGCGCGGCCACCCGCGTGGCGACAAAGGCCGCTCGCAAGTTGACGGCCATGACCTTATCAAAATCGTCATCATCCATCTGGATCATCAACTTATCGCGGGTGATTCCTGCGTTGTTGACCAGAATGGCAATGCCGCCGTGTTCCTCGGCCAGCTTTTCGAGGGTCTCGGTCAGCTTGTCGGTCTTGGTGATATCCAAACAGCAGGTAATCACGCTGTATCCGGCCTCTTTACAGACCTTTTCCAGTTCGCCAAGCTGCTCGGCATTCAAATCCAGTCCGGCCACTTTACGGCCTTGCTTGAGCAATTCCAATACAATCGCCCGCCCAATCCCGCGGGCAGCGCCTGTTACGACGGCTAAACGCTGTGTCATGGTCTTCTATCCTTAAATTCCTGAACCCGATTTCAACTCTATTCTAATTTTTTCTTTTTTGTTACAAAGAATGCGTTCATTTCCTATTTCGTATTGCCTATTTCCTATTTTGAAATTTGAAATTGGAAATTTCTAAATTGCCTGCAGCGTTTCCCACGAACTGATATTAACCACATTCGCCCGTCGGTGAATCCGCTTCATCAGGCCGGTCAGTACACGTCCCGGCCCCATTTCATAAAAGGTCTCAACGCCCTCGGCCAGCAGCCGCTCCATACACTTTTGCCACAGAATTGGGGCGACCAACTGTTTGACCAGTCCCTTGCGGATTGCATCGGCGTCGGTGTAATAGTCGGCGGTGATATTGGCAATCACTTTAACGGCGGCAGGGTTTTGAATCGGGCAGGCCGCCAGCGCCTGCTCCAATTGACGAGCCGCCGGTTCCATCATCGACGAATGAAACGCCCCTGCGACTGCCAGCGGCACGGCCTTCATCGCGCCGTACTTTTCGGCCAGCCCTTCGGCGCGTTTGCACGCGGCGACGCTGCCGCTGATGACAATCTGGCCGGGACAATTGAAGTTCACCGGAACCAGCAGTTCACCCTGTGCCGCCTCATTGCACAAGGCCTGCGCCTTGTCCTCATCCAAGCCCAGAATGCTCACCATTGAGCCGCTGGAGGCGTCCGCGGCCGCCTGCATTGCATCGCCGCGTTTTTGCACCAGCCGCAGCGTGTCCTCAAAGCTGATTAGTCCAGCCGCATAAAGCGCCGAATACTCGCCCATGCTCAATCCAGCGGTAACATCGGCGGCCAAGTCGGGCCTTTTGGCCTTGACCAGTTCCAAAATCGCCGCGGTAACGACAAAAATCGCCGGCTGAGACACCGTCGTGGCGTTCAGTTTATCTTCCGGCCCTTCAAAGCAAAGACGCTTCAGGTCGTATCCAACAATTGTATTGGCCTTCTCAAACAAAGCCGCCGCCGCGGGGGACTGTTCGGCAATATCCTTGCCCATCCCGACATACTGGGCGCCTTGTCCTGGAAATATAAAAGCAATCTTCATTGTTTTGATTTACTTTGCGTTTTGTACTTGTTTCAGATTTCGAATTTCGTGCTTCGAATTTTATAATTGAATCACATTGGCGCCCCACGTCAGGCCGCCGCCGAACGCCACCAGCAGCACAATATCGCCGACTTGCAGCTTGCCCTGCCTGCGGCAGTCGTCCAGTGCAATCGGGATTGACGCGGCGGAGGTGTTGCCGAATTTGTCGATATTGATGAAAATCTGGTCGTCGGTAAAGTTGAGCCGCTTGCCGACGGATTCAATGATGCGGGCATTCATCTGATGGGGGATGAACATCTTGATTTGGTTGACGTTCAGGTCGCATTTTTCCAGACACTCATTGACCAGCTCGACGATGCGCCGCACGGCCAATTGATAAATCTCGCGTCCCTGAATATTCATATAGACCATTTTGGGATCGGCCAGCGGTTTGCCGACGGGGTTGCGCGAGCCGTAGGCGAGGCAATTGAGCGACGTCCAGCCGCGTCCGTCCGAAAACGACGTGCTGTACATAATCCCGTTGGAGCCGGCCTCGGCGGCTTTGACAATAACGGCGCCTGCGCCGTCGCCGAACAAAATGCAGCTTCCGCGGTCGGTGTAATCGGTAATGCGGCTGAGCGTTTCGGCGCCGATGACCATCGCCGATTTATAGCGTCCGGAACTGACAAATTGCTGGGCGATGGACAGGCCGTACACAAATCCGCTGCAGGCCGCCGACAGGTCAAACGCCCAAGCGTTTTCCGCCCCGATCATCTCCTGCACAAAACAGGCCGTAGCCGGAAAGACCATCTCCGGCGTAATCGTTGCGGTGATAATCAGTTCGATTTCCGACGCCTCCATCCGGGCGTCGGCCAGCGCCCGCCGTGCGGCCTCGGCGGCCAGTGTGGCGGTGCTGTCGCCATCGCCGGCAATGTGCCGCATCTTGATGCCGGTGCGGGTGGTGATCCACTCGTCGGAGGTGTCCACCATCCGTGTAAAGTCGTCGTTGGTCAGAATTTTTTCGGGAACTGCCGATCCGGTTCCGGCCAGCACCGCCCGAAAGCGGGGTTTGCTCTGTACTGTAGGGTTAGTCACCATTATGGGATACCGAAGATTTTGCAATCGCTGCGACGATTTGGTCGTTGATTTTTAGTGCGGCGAACTTTTTACAGGCGCGAATGGCGTTTTTGATCGTCCTCGCCTTGCTGGAACCGTGACAGATAATGGATGTGCCGTTGACGCCCAGCAGCAGTGCGCCGCCGTATTCATGGTAGTCGTATTTTTTGAAGATGCTTTTGGCGACGGATTTGAACCACAGCGCCAGCAGCTTGTTGCGGGTCATCAATTCGGCTCTGATGGCGTTAAACACCATATTGGCCATTCCCTCGGACAGCTTCAATACGACATTGCCGACAAACCCCTCGCAAATGACTACATCGCATTTGCCCTCGAACAAGTCGCGGCCTTCCAAGTTGCCGATAAAATTGATGTTGGGATCGTTTTTGAGCAGGGCGCGGGTTTTTTTGATCAAATCCGTGCCTTTTGCCTCTTCCTCGCCGATATTCATAATGCCGACGCGCGGCGACTGGATGCCGAACATCTGATTGGCGTAAACGCCGGCCATGATGGCGTATTGATACAAATGGATGGGCTTGGCGGCGATATTGGCGCCGACGTCGCAGACCGTTACCGGCCCGCCCCATGTCGGCAAGACCACCGCAATACCCGGCCGCGAGACGCCCTCCAGCGTACGCATCCGAAGCTGGCAGGCGCCGACACAGGCGCCGGTGTTGCCCGCCGACAGCACCGCATCCACCTGACGGTGCGATGCGGCGTGCGCCATGACCGCGATAGAGCTTTTGGGCTTGCGGCGCACCGCTTCAATCGGCGATTCATCCATCCCAATTACATCGGGCGCATGGAAAATACGGAACGTATCTGGCGAGGCCTTCAGCGCAGTCAACCGCTGACGAATGATTGCTTCGTCGCCGACCAGCACGATTTCATCGCCCTTATCGAGGACTTCCCTGCCCTGAAGCGCCCCGGCGATAATCTCGTCTGGGGCGAAATCGCCACCCATAGCGTCGATTGCGATTCGCATATTTAGCTTTCCGAATCCTCGGCAAGTTTCAGGGTAATGCTGTCATTGACATACCCGCACTGCCCGCAAGCGGCGTGCGGCAGCTTGGCGGCGCCGCATTTTTTGCACAGCGAGTAATTCACCGGCTTGAGCGCATGATGCGCCCGACGGGTACGGGTACGAGTACGACTGATCTTTTTTACTGGAAGCATAAGCTCTTTTTACTCCACAAACATCGGTTTTATTCTTAATACCCGGCAACCGCCGTGTTGCCGAGTGTTCAATGAACGTCTAATAAAAACCAAAAAAGCCCGCCTGAATGTGTATGTCTATATCAGACAGGGGGCTTTCCGTAAAGCACAAAAAGTAAGAAAAGGCGATTATATAACCCCTCAAAATGCCAAAGTCAAGAGGTTATCTGCAAAAGATAGGACAAAATTGCAATTATTTTTGAAGATTCCGGTTGAAAAATGAAACCTATTCTTGTATCTTACCTTCTTTTAGGGATGAATTTCAGAGCCGAAGGGCATCCAGCGATGGCCGACAAGCAGGTCGGGCTGTCTGAAGGGAATAGAATAAATATGGGTCGGGAAGCGAATTTTTCCGAGCTGCGCGAAGCGATACGTCAGGGACAGGCCAAGATTGCGCAAGGTCTGAAAACCGGCCAAATGCGGTCAGATCGCGACAAAAAGCCCGACCAGCCGGTGATGCGGCTGGATATCGCCCGTGAATCGCTCGGAAAAAAAACGAATCTGACGGCGCAATCGTCGGTCTTTGACGCCCCTAAAAAGCCGGCATTTCAAGTGAAAATGCCGAAGCCCAAGATGCCGCGGTTGCCCAAATTGGGGTCGTTGCCTAAGATACGGGTTTCGTTGCCGAGGTTGCCGCAAGTGCCGATGGGGACAGTGATTGCCGTCCTTCGCGGGATGGCGATGGTTGTTGCGGTGGCAATCGTTGTATTGATTATATTTTGGATCGGAAAATCCCTTTTGACGGGCGGCCCAACCCAGCCGATTACTAAAACGCCGTCGGTCGAGCCGCCGCGTCCTGCGGAGACCCGCCCGATAGCGCAGCCGCCGGTTACTGCACCGGCCGCGACGCCGCGTGAAACGCCGGCTGTGCCGGCGACGCCTCCGCCGGCTCCGCCAAAGCCGCCTGTTGCTGCGGTTCCGCCGAGGACGGGCGATAATGCGATTGTGATTCAGTACATTATTGCATCGCGCGAGGCCGAGTTGAAGCCGGTAATGGAGTTCTTTGCCAAAAACGGCATTCCGACCGAGATAATTCGGATAGGCAACGGCAGTTATTTGGTAACGCAAGGGCGGTTCGAAAACCCCAACCGTATCGGTTCGGACGGCCACGCGATGCTGCAAAAGATTCGGGCTATCGGAAAACGGTATCCCGCGGAAACCGGCGACCGCCAGTTTGGCGCAGCGCCGTTTCAAGATGCGTATGGTAAGTTAATGCAATAGCTAATAGTCAGGAGAGTGTTACAATGTCCGTAGATCGTTCGTTAAAAGTAAAAAGTGCCTTGAAGCGTCATCGCAACGTCTTGTCGCGTGAAGAGCGCATCAAAGTCCTCAAGTCCGAAGAACGCTGGGCCGAGGGCGATAAAGTGCTGGGACTGCCGAAGGTGGCACACCGCAAAATGGCGTAACAACAGGCCGTTATACAGTGTTTAAAAGGCCGCGCCGTGCGGGGAGCGTTCCGTACGGGCGGCTTTCTGTTGCGCTGTAAGTGGAAATTCTAAGCACGAAATTCTAAATTCTAAACAAGTGAAGAAGTTGAAAATCAAAATATAAAAAGACTATCTAAACACGGGACATCATTGCCGCGAAATCCGCGTTTTAAGGAAAGAAGATGAAGAACTATTTAGCCGAACGTACCAAGCGTATTGACGCCAGCGGTATCCGCAAGGTTTTCGCGCTGGGCGCAACGCTCAAAGACCCTGTCAATTTTTCTATCGGCCAGCCGGAGTTTGACGTGCCGTCGCCGGTCAAGGAAGCCGCCATTGACGCAATTCGCAAGGGATTGAACCGCTATTCCCAGACCGCCGGCGAGGATACTGTGCTGAATATGATTCGTCCTCGCGCCGCGGCCGAAACCGGCTGGGCTAACCCGCAGGTCATGCTGACCAACGGCGTCAGCGGCGGGCTGCTGCTGGCCTTTATGGCGCTGGTCGATCAGGGCGACGAGGTCATCGTTCCCGATCCGTATTTTGTGATGTACAAGCATTTGGTGCGGATGCTGGGCGGAACGTGCGTGTTCGTGGACAGCTATCCGGACTTTAAGCTGCCGGTTGAAAAGATTGCTGCGGCCATTACGCCCAAGACCAAGCTGATTATCCTCAATTCGCCGTCCAACCCGACGGGCGAGGTCTATTCGGAAGACGAGATCAAGGCCATTGTCGCCATCGCCAAAAAGCACGATATTATCCTGCTCAGCGATGAGATTTATGAGATGTTCAGCTATGAAAAGCCGCACCTGTGCGTCGGCAAGTACTACGACAAGACGGTGCTGCTCAAGGGCTTTGGCAAGAGCTTCGGAATGACCGGCTGGCGGATGGGCTATGCCGCCTGTTCCGAGGCGCTCAAGCCGCTGATGGAATCGATGCTGATGATTCAGCAGTACACGTTTGTCTGTGCGCCTACGCCGTTCCAGTTGGCGATTCCAACGGCGCTGGATTTTGATATGTCGCCGTACATCGAGGCCTATCGCAAAAAACGGGATATGCTTTACAATGGTCTTAAAGACACATTCAAGCTGCACAAGCCCGGCGGCGCATTCTATATGTTCGCCCAAAAGCCCGACCGGTACGCCACGGCCACCGACTTTGTCAAAGACGCCATTGCCCACAATCTGCTGATTATCCCCGGCAACGTCTTCAGCGAAAAGGACACGCACTTCCGGATGTGCTATACCACGACCGAAGATAAGATTCAAAAGGGCATCGACATCCTGTGTCGTCTGGCCAAGGGATAAGGTTGGGTTTTCGGTATCGTATTCAAAGCGGCAGGAGGATTTCTTTCTGCCGCTTTTTTTACGCCTTCAAGCTGTTCAGGATTCGCTCGGTATCCACATACTTGGCGACCAGTTCGTGCAGACGAGCGACCTTGTCGGTGTCATACGAACGTATCTTAAAGCCCAAATCCTTCATTCGCGAGCTGACGGTATAGGTGTCCTCATTGCTC
>Ga0308414_1001762_pt1 | contig 14113 bp, 12 predicted proteins | sample HotsprSampleOS50_FD_205667 | JGI IMG/M metagenome (GOLD analysis project Ga0308414, IMG submission 205667) | Hot spring phototrophic mat microbial communities from Octopus Spring, Yellowstone National Park, Wyoming, United States - 20090730_OS50 ... | reverse complement strand
TCGCTTGCACGATTCATAGGGCGTTTACCTCCTTATTTTTTTATTGCTTATTTAGGTAAACGCTCTCTTTTTTTCTACTCCTCTTTACACAATTTTTGTAACGCTAATAATAAATACATAAGTAATAAAATTATTTTGTAATAATTGATTCTAACATATATTTCCATTGTCAATTTTAAAATTTTTTGAGGTCAAAATGAAATCAAAGTCCCTCCTCGTAATAGTTCTTCTCTTAGCAATCTTAATAGGATGTAAGAAAAAAGAAGAAAATAAAGACCCAAATGTTTTGGGTGGTGATCCTAATACCGAATTAGGACAAGTCAATAATAATTTTGTTTTAAGCTTAAAGTTTGGTAACACTCCTGTTAATCTTAATGAAGATATTAAAATTATCAGCAATAATAATGGGTTAGCTACAATTAAAATAAAAGCTAATGTAAATCAGTCTCCTCAATTAAAACAACTATTAGATAAAATCCCAGTTAATATTTATGATAATCAAGGCAATATTGATGTTACAACTCAATTTAAGATAACCTCTGAAGGATTACAGGATTATTTCAATAAAGATGGAAAACCTCATACTCTTGTAAAGTATGATGCTAAAGTTGGAGATAAGTACATTCTTAAAAAATCCGATGGTACAACTATTACAAGAACTGTAACAGGAAGATCACAGACTGATGATTTCCCTTACGGATTTTATGATATTAAAGTTATTACTATTGAACAAGATTCAAGAATACCGGGAATTAAAAAATTCATTTACAAAGCAAATCATAAATTTGGTTTGGTTCATGTCGAAACATTGTTAGAAGATGGAACAAGTATTAAATCTTACATATTTTAATTATGAATCAATTAAAAGTTTTTTCAATACCCCACAAATTAATTTATGTGGGGTATTTTTTTTCTGTTTTAGGTTTTGTATTAGCTTTCTTTAGATTTTATTTAGGATATAAACCCGAATTTTTAGAATCAGATGTGTTTGCTTTTTACTCAATCTACATCGAAACAAAATTCTTCGAATTTATTAAAAATAATTTTTTTGATGAGATAATTGGAATTGTAATTCTAATCGGACAGTACCTCATAATTTTAGTTTATTTTAATGATTCTCTCCTCTCAAAAAAAGATATTTTATTAAAATCTTTTTTCTATTCTTTAACAGCGAATACAATTTTTTTAATAATTTCTTTAATATTTGTCTTCGGATTAGCTTTTGTTTACATATTGATTTTAAATATGATATCTTTTAACACTGCATTCATAATTCTCTATAATTATTTTGACTTAAAGGCAAAAAAGAGGTTAATCAACGTTGGATATAATTAAAGAAACTGTATTACTAATTCGTGATAATACTGAGTGGCTTTATACAATTATCTATCAGAATAAATTTTTTTTTATTGATTTCTGGAGCATACTGCATTTTCTGAGCGGAATGCTTTTCATTGCTCTTATATGCTGGTTTAATACAAAAAAAATTTGGCTCAAACTTTTACTTATCCTACTATCTTATGAGATTATTGAAATTTCACTTTATTTTTTTTCATTAAAAATTTTTCTGCCCGAAATTTTAAAGGATCAGGTTACAGATATTTTTATAGGTTTACTTGGTGGAATCTTTTATTACTATTTTATAAAATCTCATAGTGAGCGTTTATTAAATTATTTAATAATGATTGTGTCAGTGTTTTTTGTTTCATTTATTTGGGTTGGCTCTTATGGTTATAAATACAATGTCGAGATATTTAACACCTCTGGAATAAATATATGGGCTTTCATTTTATGGTTTTGCGCAGGATTATTAGTTTTATTTGGATACAAATCTTTATTTAATAGTTATAAAACTGAAATAAAAAAGTTTTTTGTAGTTTATCTTTTCTATCTAATCTTCTTATTCATTTTAGAAATTTTAGGTCAACATATCTTCTTAATACACGAAATAAGCAAATCAAATTCTAAAGCACTATTATTTGATTTAATTCACGGTACAAGAGTTTTACACATTTTTTATTTAAGCGCCCCATTTATTCTTATTTCAACATATAAAATTTTCTACCTAATCTCATACAAAAGCTACAAGAAAGTAAATAACTCTTCCGGAATGAGTTTTGTTTTTTCAAAAATCCTTACCTCAAGAAAAAATTCTCTATCTATCTGACAAATTACCTGCTGGTTAATTACTTCAAAGTAACTAATTTTGCAAAATGAAAAATTTAGACTCGGCAGAAGAAAAAAATATTACAGTTAACCGTAAGGCTCAGCACGAGTACTTTATTATTCAGACTTACGAGGCAGGAATTGTTCTGGTTGGGACAGAAGTAAAATCTTTACGGGAGGGAAAGGTAAACCTTGTAGATAGCTATGCAACAATAAAAAATGGTGAAGTCTGGTTAATTAACGCACATATAAGTGAATATAGACAAGGTAACATCAACAATCATAATCCTACTCGTGACAGGAAACTCCTTCTAAATAAAAGTGAAATAAGAAAATTAATCGGTAAGACAAAAGAAAAAGGACTGACCTTAATTCCATTGAGATTATATTTTTTAAAAGGAAACGTAAAAGTTGAATTAGCTTTAGCTAAGGGTAAGAAATCTTATGATAAACGAGAAACCATTGCAAAAAAAGATTTTCAACGTGAACAGGAACGCAGAATAAAGTATTAAATCTTATATAAAAAAATTTTAGTTAAACATAATTAAAGGAAAAATGAATCAAACGCACTTCCCTTCTGCAAATGAACAAATGGATCTCATCAGACGAGGTGCTGTTGAGATTATTCCTGAAGAAGAATTAGTTCAGAAGATTGAAAAGTCAATCAAGTCAGGTAAACCTTTGAATATAAAACTCGGCTGTGATCCAAGTCGCCCAGATCTTCATATTGGACATTCTGTAGTTCTCAGGAAACTTGCACACTTTCAACAGCTTGGGCATCAGGCAATTTTAATTATAGGTGATTTTACCGGAATGATTGGCGATCCTTCAGGAAGAAATTCAACGAGACCAGCATTGACTCTTGAACAAACCAGAATAAATGGTGAGAGTTATTTTCAGCAGGCTTCAAAAATTCTGGATAAGAACAAAACTAAAATTGTTTACAATTCTGAATGGCTTGGCAAGATGACTTTTGAAGATGTAATTAAACTTTCATCAAAATATACTGTTGCGCGAATGCTTGAAAGAGATGATTTTACAAAACGATACAAATCTGGTGAGCCAATTAGTATGCACGAAATACTCTATCCTCTCGCCCAAGCAATGGATTCAGTGGCAATTCAAAGTGATGTTGAACTTGGTGGTACTGATCAGAAATTTAACTTGCTGGTTGGAAGAGATATTCAAAGAGAATATGGAGTTGAACCACAAGTAATACTTACTATGCCTTTGCTTGTTGGAACTGATGGAATTGAAAAGATGAGCAAGTCTTATGATAATTATATCGGAATATCAGATCCGCCCGAACAAATTTTTGGAAGGACATTATCAATTCCAGATCAATTGATTTATACTTATTTCGAACTTGCTACAGATGTATCAAACGAAAGATTAAAGCAAATTAAAACTGAGTTACAAGATGATAAAACCAATCCGCGTGATTTGAAACGTGAACTTGCACGAACTCTCGTAGCAATGTATTATGATGAAGCTGCAGCAATTAAAGCTCAGGAAGAATTTGATAAAATATTTATTAAGAAAGAAATACCTGATGAAATTGAAGAATTTATTATTGATGAAAACAAAGAAATCAATATTTTAGACCTGCTTCTTTTAGTAAACTTTGCACCCTCGAAAGGTGAGGCAAAACGCCTTATACAACAAGGGGGAGTTTCAATTGATAGCGAAAAGGTATCTGATGTTCATCATAATTTCAGAATCAAATCTGGAATGATCTTAAAAGTTGGCAAAAGAAAATTTCTTAAACTAAAACTGAAAGGGAAATAAATTGTATCTACCAACTAAAATATTTTTTACTAAAGGTGTTGGAAGACACAAAGAGTATTTAAGCTCATTCGAACTTGCATTAAGAAATGCAAAAATAGAAATTTGTAATCTTGTTTCTGTTAGCAGTATTTTTCCTATCGGATGCAAGAGAATTACAGTTGAAGAAGGGTTAAAATTTATCACACCCGGTCAAATTACTCACTGCGTTATGGCAAGAAATTCCACAAACGAACCAAACAGATTAATTGCTGCTTCAATCGGTGTTGCAATTCCGGCAGATTCAAATGCTTATGGATATTTATCAGAACATCATCCCTATGGGCAAACTGAAAAAGTAGCCGGTGAATATGCTGAAGACCTTGCTGCTACTATGTTGGCAACAACCTTAGGTGTTGAATTTGATGCAGACAAAGACTGGAGCGAAAGAGAAAATTTATATAAAATGTCCGGGAAAATTGTTCGTACCTTTAACATTACTCAATCTGCTGAAGGTGATAAAAACGGTTTATGGACTACAGTTGTTGCCGCAGGAATATTTTTACCATAAGAAAGTTTAATTGATTTCTGAAAATATATGCTGGATTATTTTCTCAATTCTAATAGCTGTGATGCTGATGATTGATCTTTATGTAACAGATCACAGACACGGAAAGATAACTCTAAAAGCAAGTCTTATTTGGAGCGGTATCTGGATAGTTACCGCTCTTCTTTTTAATGTATTCCTTTATTTTTATCTCGAACAAGGTCATCAGAAAGCTATTGAATTTCTAACTGGTTATATAATCGAAAAATCTCTTTCTGTTGACAACCTGTTTGTCTTTCTGATGATTTTCAGTGTGATGAATGTTAAACCGGAACATCAACCACACATCTTAAAATGGGGAATTCTAGGAGCAATATTCTTTAGAATAGTTTTTATCCTTGCAGGAGTTGCTTTAATAAATTTATTCCATCCAATAATTTATATTTTTGGTGCTCTGCTTCTCGACGCTGCTTATAAAATGGCTTTTCAAAACAATGAAAAAATTGATGTTGAAAATAATTGGTTGATTAAAATCTTTATAAAATATTTTAAGCTCAAACCTGATTATGACGGAAGAAAATTTTTTATCAAAGAAAATGGCAAGCGATATATTACAACAATGTTTCTTACTCTGCTTTTGATTGAATCATCTGATATTGTTTTCGCTATTGATTCAATTCCTGCCATCATTGCAATTACTCACGATACTTTCATTATTATTTCGTCAAACATTTTTGCTATACTTGGTCTGCGGGCTTTGTATTTCGCTTTGGCTGGATTAGTTGATTTGTTCAAGTATCTTAAATACGGTGTTGCACTTCTTCTTTTTTATGTTGGAATAAAAATGCTCATAAGTGATTAGTACAAAATTCCAACTGAAATTTCACTGATAATTATAATCACAATTCTTACGGTTTCAATTCTTCTTTCACTTGTCAGAAAAAGAAAATTTTCTAAATAATCCGAATAGATGAACAATCACTGCTGATGCAAGACCAATAAGCATTGGTTCAATTTCATAAAATATTGTATCAGAGAATTTTTGTCTGATAAAATACCAGAATGTTCCTGATAAAAGTGCAATAATCATTTCAAACAACATTATCTTTTTCGGAATTTTTAATTTTTGAAAATATGAGCTAAATACTGCAGGAATAATTGCAGGAATGAATAACGAACCTATTGTGTACCAAATTTCAACCACCGAAGGAATCAAATAAGAAATCGATATCGAAATTACTCCTGAAAGAATTATTCCAAGTGATGTAAACGATTTAAGTTTTTCATCGGTAATATTCGGTTTTATTCGATAAAAAAAATCTCTTCCGATTGTTGTTGCACTTAGAAAGAGAAAACTGTTTAGAGTAGAGATTATTGTTGCAAACATTCCAGCATAAAAAATTCCTTTTAATCCCGGTGAAAAAATTCTTTCAGCAAGAAAAGGAAAAGCCATAACAGGTTGATCAAGATTTGGAAATAAAGCTCGTGCAAAAAGTCCCGTTGTTGTGGTTAGAAAATCAAATAAAGCCCAGAAGAAAATTGAAATGATTATTCCCCACTTTGCAACATTTCCATTCTTGGCAGCATAAGCTCGTTGATGGAAACCAGGATCTGCAAAAGTCCATAACGCAATTAAAAACCAAACAACTATAAAAGTTACTGAAGCATTGCCGGTAAATTTAAGATGCGACTCCGGAAGTTTCTCTGAAAGAAATTCCATACCACCAAAAGACTTGAAACAGATTGCCACTGCAAGAATAAATCCTATAAACATCACGAAGAACTGAAATGCATCAACATAAACATTTGAACGGAATCCACCTTTAATCAGATACGAACCGGAAAGAATAAAAGAAATAATTAATGCAAGAAGAAAATCAATCTGAAAAATTTCTTTCATCAATGTTGCAGTCATAAGCAGATATGGCGCCGGAGATACAAGTATAAAAACTATTATTGCAGAAAATAACGAAACTTTTTTTCCATAGACTTCGAAAAGTTTATCAGGAATTGTAAACAAAGATGCCTGTCGAATTTTTTTAGCAAAGAAAATTGCAAAAAGAAAAGCGAAGAAGTAGTATGGAAATCCCTGAGTAAACCAACTAAGCAATCCATATCGGTAAGTAAACTCTCCAACGCCTAAAATTCCACCATACCAGGTTGAAACTGTTACAAGCACAAATAAAAATAAATTTAAATTTCTACCGGCAAGAAGATAATCTGTTGTGTCTTTAATTTTTGTGGAGGAAGTAAATCCAATTGCAAGAAGCAATGAAAAGAAAATCAAAAGTACAATTATATCAAGTGGACTAAACGAGATCATTTTGTTTAATAAAATTAAAATCACGAATTATAAAGATGATTCCACCTTTCACAACAAGTTTTACTTCATTTCTAATTGCAACATTCGAAGTACTTTCCTTTTCTCCAAATGGCAGCGAAGAATTATGAAGCTGATACTTCAATCCATCAGAAGTAATATTGGTATGTCTATCAAAAGCATAAATTGAAATATTCTCTCCAACTTTGGACTTAAATATTATAGTCTCATCAGTAGGTATTAGATAAGAATTTTCAGCAACAATTTTACACTTAATCTTTTGATAAAATTTGATAACAATTCCAAGGTTACAAATTGTATGATCCAACCTATCACCAGTTACACCAAGTAGTATTGCCTCAGAGTATTTTTTTCTGATTGCGAACTTAAGACACTTCTCAACATCAGTATCATTCTGTCGTTTGACTTTAAGGATTGTTGATTTATCGGAATAGAATTTCAGAGTTTCTGGAAAGACTGAATCGAGGTCGCCGATAATATAATCGGGAACCAACCCAAGCTTAAAAGCTGAGTTGGCTCCTCCATCTGCGCAAATGAGAGTAGAATAACCTTTTGATTTGAAAAAATTAATTACACTTTTAGAAGGCGGTCTTCCATTTGCAATTATTATACATTTCTTCAAAGTAAATTCCTTTATAATCCGATTTGAATTCCGGCAATAAAATTTCTTTCAGCTGCAGGGAAAAACTCTTTACCAATTGCATAAGAAGAGTAAAGATTATCAAAGAGATTGTTTACCTGCAAAAAGATTTTTGAATTATCCAACGCATCAAAAAGTTTGAAGTCATAACTTCCGTAAAAATCAAATACAAAATAAGCATCGTTTATATTATCATTATAATCAACGAAGTTACCATATCTGTTAAGGTATTCTTTAAGTTTACTATCAAAATTATCTGAATACATTTTCCCCACATATTTTCCTGTTAACTTCAAAAATAGATTATTGCGTTTATACTGAATTCCAAAGTTTGCTAATACATCAGGAAAACCACTGATGCTATTTCCATTGAGTTCAATGAAATCATTCCCAGAAAGATAGTATTTACCTTTTTTGATTTCATTGTTACTGAAAGTTACATTTCCAAAAATATCAAATTCATTTGTCAGCTTTGCGATTGCTTGTAATTCAATTCCGCTATGAACTGTTTCATCTACATTTCCGGTTATTGGCTGACCAAATCTATCAACCTGTCCTTTTTTAACAATCTCGTCGTTAAAAATCATATAATAAAAATTTATTGAAGTAGATAATTTTTGATCATTATAAGCAAAACCAATTTCAATGTCATTCATTGTTTCTGGTTTTACGAGTGGCTTGGAAAAATTATAAGTTCCATCTGGATTTAATTCGAATTGCGGCACTTCACCTGCACTTGATTCTGCAGCATCATAATAATTTTTTAATCTTGGTTCTCGTGTAACTCTTGCTAAAGTAATAAAGCTGCTTAGTTGATTAGTGAATTTATAGTTTAATCCTAATCTCGGATTAAAAAATAAATCACTGATGCTAAAATCATTTCCAACATATCTTTCATTGTAAAGTTTGTATTTGTGATAAGCTAATTGTAATTCACCAAGAAGATTTATCTGTTCATTTATCCGATAAGTTTCGTGAGCATAAATTGATGCGATATCTTTTGCTCCGTTATAGAAATAGTACCTGTAATCTTTTGAAATGTTCGGTGGAAGATTTTCTGCATAATTAATACTTCCCCAATGAATAGAGCGATGAATTCTTAATTCTCCACCAACTATTAGCTCACCGTTTTTGTGTGAAATGCTAAGTCTCGGAATCCAACCATATTGTTTGTTTTCAACTTGGGCTCTTATTATTGCATTTGTTGGAATGTAATTAGTATCAAAACCATTTGCTCGCAATCTGAAATAATCATCGTAATAGATTGACCAAGAGCCATCATAATCAAAAAATCCTTCTCCGATTACCAAGAACAATGCTGAATTGAATTTTAAATCATCATTAATTTTTAATTCATTGAGTAGTTCGAAATGTGGCTGTGAAAAATTTTCTATCTCTTCAGCACGACGATTAACAGTATAAGTATAACTGCTTTCATCTGCTTCCCAGTAAGAGTAATTAGCTCTTCTCAGATTTCTATCCTTTACAGCAAACTTAGCAACACCAGTGTAAGCAAGTCCGTCTGAAATTGGTCCGCCATAAAAATTAAATTGTGAAGTAAGATTATCATCGAACCTGACAGCCGAAAAATGATAAGCATTAAATTTTACCCACGATAGATCTCTGTAACCAGAACTCAATATCTGAGAAAGTTTTGCATAGAATGAATATTTATTATCAATCAAACCACTTGAAAAAGCTGCGCTATATTTTCTCGTATGAAAACTTCCGTATGAAGTAGATAAATTTAATTTTGATTTATCTGAAAATGGTGATGTTATGATATTAACTGAACCACCAACAGCCGGATATCCGATAACACCACTTCCAGCACCTCTTTGAACCTGAATCAATTCGGTACTTGCAAGCAAGTCTGGAAAATCCAGCCAGTACACATTATGATCCTCAGGATCATTCTGAGGAATTCCGTTAATTGAAACAGAAATTCTTCTTTGATCAAATCCTCTGATACTAAGATAATTATAGCCAATTCCATTTCCATTTTCCGAGTAAAATGTAGTTGATGGCAGCTGACTTAAATACTGAGGAATATCCTGAACGACATAATCTTTTTGAATTTCCTCTCTTTTAATTTTTTCAAAAGTTAATGGAGTAACTCCCTTTTTACCAATACTTGCTTCAACAAGTACTGTTTGTGAAGGCAAGATAATTCTTTCAAGAGGGAATGTTTGATTAATTTTTATTTGTGATACAGGGATTCTTATCTGCTTATAACCGAGATAACTGATGATAAGTGTATCAGAATCAATAGATGATGCAAGAGAAAATTTTCCCTGACGATCTGTAGTTGTTCCGGTTTTTGACGAAACCAAAAACACATTTGCATTTTGCAGTGGGAATAATGACTCGGAATCAATCACAATTCCGGAGATTTCTTTCTGCTGAGAAAAGATAAAAGAAGCAAAGAACAAAAAAAGAAGAATGAGTTTACTTTTCATACTAACCTCCAAATAATTTTAGTTAATAAAAAAGCCGTCGGAAAACGGCTCAAAGCAAATCATTCTTCAAGCCCGTTTCCCTACGCTGGCATTACCCAGATCAGGTTCAAGGGTATTATCTCAGATATCCCACAATGGTATGCGGGATAACACCCCTAACGGCTTTATGTTAATTGTTTATTTTTATTTATTCAAGTTTAAGTTTTTCACCAATTTTTATTTTGTTATTACTAATATTGTTAAGCTGCTTTAACCTGGCAACAGACATATTATACTTTTTAGCAATTGAATAAAGAGATTCTCCTGATTTAACAATATGGTAATCAGAATTGTTCTTGCTTTTATTTGAAACAGTTTCTCTTCTTTCGTTTGTGCTTGTTGCATCATTTTCAGTCAAATCTTCATCCAAATCATAAATACTAGTGTTGCTATATATTTTAATTCTGCTTCCTGTTAATATTTTATTATTCTTTATGTTGTTCCAGGATATAATATCAGAAACTTTTACTTTAAATTTTCGTGCTATTTCACCTATGGTATCACCTTTTTTAACTTTATAATAAGTCAGATTAGCAGTTCTGTTATTTGAATTATCACCATAAGCAATATTACTTGGATTATTATTCGAATGAATTTTCAAAGTTTTGCCTGCAGCAATAACGTTTGAAGATAATCCATTCCATTTCTTCAAATCAGCAATTGAAACACCAAATTTATCAGCAATTTCACTAAGAGAATCACCTTTCCTGACTCTGTATTTGAAGGTTGAGTTAGCAACACTGGTATTATTCCTTGGAGCTGTTTTGCCATCTTTATAAATTTTCAAAACTCTGCCACTAAAAATTTTGCTGCCTGATATATTATTCCAGTCTTTAATTTGCTCAGAGGTAACATTATATAAAGAGGCAATTTGCTGAAGATTTTCTCCCTTTTTGATTTTATGATAAACAATTGATGAATTGACATTTGAATTTTTTCTATTAGCTGAATTATTTGCAGAACTTTCCGTATCGAGGCTGGTATAGTACTGCTGTTGTGATTCTGGTACATAAATAGTCAAGACTTCATCAACCTTAACTGATCTTGTATATGGAATATCATTCCAGTTTCTGATATCACTTATTCTGCAATTAAACATTTCTGAAATACCAAGAAGACTATCGTTTTTCTTGACTCTGTAATTTACTGGAACAAAACCTTTTGGAGTAATGGTATTAGTCTCATAAGTATTTTTCAAATCATTATCATTATTATTAGAGGCATATTCTTCATTTTCAATCTCTTCATCATCAGATTCACTTTCAGAATCATTTTTACTAACTACAATGTTATTTCTGTTTACATTTTCTTTCAATAAAGATTCGTAAGGGGATATATAATTCGAATTATCTTCGGAAGCAATTTGAGCATCTGTGTTCATTACATATTCGTTTTCAACTGACCCATTAACAAGCATTGGTATTTTAATTCTATGACCACTTTTCAATTTTGTCTTAGTTGTTAAATTGTTTGCATCAGCAAGTTCAACTTTCGAAACTCCATATTTGCTTGCAATCTTAGATATTGTCTCACCCTTTCTAACAGTATGAACAATATATGTTCTCTTTGCATAGTCAGGTATATTCTTAATATTTTCAGCAAATTGATTGATAGAACCTTTAGGAATTTTAAGAGGATAGCCACCTGGGTAATTCATTGGTGTAGATAACTGAGTTAATTCCGGATTCATATCCTGTAAAGTTTGTAAATTTGTACCAGATGCAGAAGCTAAAAATCCTAAGTCAATTGCTCCATTGATTGTGTAAACATCATACTCATAAGGTTTTTCAAAAATTATATCTGTAAAACCATATTTTTCATAATCCATTGAAATTAGAGAGACAGCAATGTAAATAGGAACATAATTTCTTGTCTCTTTGGGTAAGAATTTTCTCAATGTCCAGTAATCGTAAGAATTAGCTTTATTAATTGCTCTTCTTACTCTACCTTCTCCACAGTTATATGCAGCAAGAGCAAGATACCAATCTCCAAGTGAATTATATAAATCCTTTAGATGTCTTGCAGCGGCGTAAGTTGATTTAACAGGATCTCTCCTTTCATCATAAAAGAAGTCTGTTTCTAAGCCATACAAAGCTCCTGTTGATTTGATAAACTGCCAAAGCCCAACAGCAGAAGCCCAGGAACGTGCAGTTGGATTTAAGCCGCTTTCCATCATACTTAAGTAAAGCAACTGAAGCGGAACACCTTCTTCATTAAAAATTTTGCTCATCAAAGGGAAATATTTTCCTGACCTTGAAAGCCATCTGGACATTGCATCTCTTCCACGACCTGTAAAATAATTTATCCATTGTTCTACGTGGGTATTAACTTCAAGGGGAATTTCGGCTGGTATGATAAATTTCTTGATAGGCAATTCATCTGAGACAGAGATATTTTCAGATTCAGGGACAAATTTTTTCATCCATTCATCATAAGCTGCAAAAGAAATACCTTCAGGTAAAACTGCTAAGCCATCTATAAAGGATTTGTAATCTTCTATTATGGCACTTTCTAATTCTTTGTATGCATCATTCTTATCTATTCCAGGATAATAGCTAAGATTATTAATAATTCTTAATGAATTTTCATAGTTTTCAACAGTTTCATTAATGCTATTGAGTTCTTGCTTTTTTAGTGCGGTTAAATAGAATTGCCTCGCTTCTTCCAATAATTTAGATACTATTCCAACCTTTGTCTGGGTTTGATTTTCAACTTTGCTCTCGATCACCTCTTTACTGCTGCACCCCCAAAAATTTATGATATAAATCACAATTGGTAGAAATAGTAATTTTTTCAACATCAATACTCCGAATAATTTTGATTGCAATATAAAGTTTGTCTTCAGATTTATCAAGAAGAAAATTATCTCAACTTGTTGTCTTTACAATACTTATCTCATAATGAAACTCTAAAGAAAAAAATAATAGTTATGGAAAATTTTGTTCTAATCTTAATTGACAAATTGCAGCTATTAATATCAGAGGATTAAAATTATCATTTAGTTAATTTTATATATAAGGTTCTTTTACAATCATTAATGAAAAACTTTGTTCTTTAAATTCTTGCATCAACTTCCTAAAGATTAAAGGATTTTTAATCCAATCTTGTTTAAGAACAACTTAATTTTTCTTAACCACTTACTGACTAAATAAGATTTTGGAAACAACAGAAGTCAATTCTTGTCAAAATAAATTATTGAACTTTTTTATAATGATTGACGTTCAAAACTTGCAGTCAATAAAAAATTACTTATATGTCTGAGATTAAACAAAGTCACTTTTTAGATTTTTATAATAACCTTATCGAAGGAAATAAGGAAAATTGTTCAAATATAGTTAATAATCTTTTGGAAGATGGAATTAATATTACAGATATTTATATCGAGTTATTCCAAAAATCTTTGTATAAAATTGGAAAGCTTTGGGATCATAACAAATTATCAATTCCCGAAGAACATTTAGCAACAAATATTATATCATTCCTAATTGAAAAATATTCCCCTCCACCCATTTATTCAAAAAGTGAAAAAGCTCTTGTAACCTGTATTGATAAAGAGTTTCATGAAATTGGAGCAAAAATGGTGGCTAAAATTTTTGAGCTTAATGGATATAAAACGTATTATCTGGGTGCATCCGTACCCGCTAAGGAAGTGATTAAGTTTATCAGGCAAATTGATCCTCAAGTTATTGCTATTTCGTGGAGTCTTTATCTCAATCTGGCAAGATTCTTAGATGTTTTGGATAACATTACTAAAATGTTTGTTAATAAAAAGATATATGTAGGTGGACAGGCTTTATCCGAAAATTCAGACCAACTATTAAAAAAGTATAGTAATGTATATCATATATCTTGTGTAAGAGAGTTAAACAAAGAATTATCAAGCGTGTAGTTAATTAAAAATTTTTATTTGATTCTTCTTGCTTATAAATACAATTTTTAACTGCTTCTCTTTCAAATAATTACTTTTGAGAAAAATATCCTCCAATAATTATACTCTCTATTAAAACTCAAGTGAAGATTTTCTTTCAACTTTTTAGATAACGTACCTAAAATTGTGTAATTGATAAAATAGGTTCAAAAGAGCGATTACCAAATAGTTGATTTAAGAAATTTATAACCAAAAAGAAATTCTTATCAAGACTTCTGCTATGCTCGAA
>Ga0308414_1001761_pt1 | contig 14117 bp, 12 predicted proteins | sample HotsprSampleOS50_FD_205667 | JGI IMG/M metagenome (GOLD analysis project Ga0308414, IMG submission 205667) | Hot spring phototrophic mat microbial communities from Octopus Spring, Yellowstone National Park, Wyoming, United States - 20090730_OS50 ... | reverse complement strand
CCGGGGAACTGGCTCTCCTTGAGGATGGCCTGCGCCGTCTTCGCTATCATCCCCTCTCGCCGCCGCCGCTGTGGCGACGGTTGCTGGGCCGCGATGAACCGGCCCCCGGCGATGCGCGTGCATCTCTGCACGCGGCGGCCTGCGCCTGCATGGAACAGCTCCTCGAAAGCGGCCGCACCGGCGAGCTTCAGCGGTTCATCGCCCGCCACCGGCGTTGGCTGGCACTGAGCACAGAGTCGTGGGGCACCGTGGGACGGGCCTGGGTGGCTCTGGGCAAGTGGGGCCGGGCGGCCCGCTGGATGGTCGACTGGAAGCAGCGAACGGACGCGGAGGCCTGGATGCTGGGCAACCTGGCGGTGGCCCTGCGTCAGATGGGGCAGGATCAGGAGGCGGCCGCCGTCTCCAGACATGCCCTTGGGCTTGCGGATCCCGAGCCGGCGTACATCCACCGCGCCTGGTTGGCGCTGGACGAGGCGCTGGCCGGTAATCTCAACGAAGCGGCGGAGCTGGCCGCTCGGGCGATGCCGCCGGAGGACGACCGCCTGCACGCGATGGTCAAGGCGCTGGCGCTGGCCATGGTGGCGTTCGGCCGGCAGGCGGGCGGCGACAAGCTGGAGGCCTACGGCATGGCGCGTGCAGCGGTGTCGCGGGCGCAGCAGCTGTGTCCCGATCATGGGCGCAGTCCCGCCCTTCGGCTGGCGATTCGGCGATGCGCCCGGAAGGTCTGGCAGACCACGCGCCTGCTCCGCGCCCGTTTGTGGTACTGGGGCACCGGCGCGACGACGCCAATCGGGCGGACCTCCCGAGCCTTTTGAGGATCTGGTGCATTGTGGGCAGACGTCCGGCGCTTCGAAGCCCGCAGCCCGCTGTCCGCGTTCGCGCGGCCGGGCCGCTCTGGAGGAATCTGCCCGGTCGTTATTACTGGCAATGGTCATGGCTGATCGCGCCTCGCGCCGGTAACCTTACGTCATCGGAGGCGGGGCGGTCGGTCACGGAGGAAATCTACCTGGACCGCGCAAGGGGCGTTGCGCACTACTACATCCACCCCAACGGCACGTACCTGCATTACGATGACGGGACCAGTCTCTGGTCAAGCCGCGTTGGCGGCGCCCTGGTGCGGCGCGGCAAGAGCGCGGGCACGCCCGCGCAGATTCTGGCGCAGGCCAATGACTGGATCAGCGCAGGGCCGGTGCGCGAGGCCGGCGCCGATCAGGTGATCGATGGCGTGGCGTGCCGAGCGTACACCATCACGAAGCTTCCCCCCGCCGTCCAGTCAACCGTCTGGGTCGATGAGCAGAATCTGATCCGCCGGCTCCGGCTCGAAGTGCGCAGTGAAGGCAGCGTGAAGAGCGTTGCCGAAGGCAACACGATCTATAACCAGCCCATCGATCCGGCGAAATTCCCTCCGCCGCCCCCGCCCGAGGCGATCGTGGAGGGAGAAGACTGGCTCGCGCGGCAGTTTCCGGTCGCGGCGGCCGAGTCTTCGCAGCGGTTGGGCCAGTACACGTTCGCCGTCCATTCGCTCGAAGCCGGTCCTGACGGTCTGCTGTACCTGGTCTGCTCGCTGCGCACCGCCGAAGGTCGCGCCGCCGCCCAGGGCAACAGTCCGTGGCTGGCTAATTTCGGCGTTTCCGACTCGCCCGTGAACTGGGCCGAGCAAATCGCCTCGATCTCCGAGGGGGGCTGCTGGCTGAAGCACGTGATCGTGGGTCCCACCTCGGCGCAGGCTCCGATTCCCGGCCGCTGTACCGTTGTCGTCGTCATTCCGGGCAACGATCCTGGCATGCCTGGTCCCAGGGACCGTTACACCGTCACGCTCGAGGCCCGGCGCGCGGACAACGCGATGACGGCCGTGCGCATCGCCGATCGGGCGTTCGCGGCCGCCCAGCGCTTCGACGGCGTCCTGCGCGTGCGCTTCTGGGATCAGGAGCCGCCGGAGTTCTCGCGGGAGCAGTACCTTAAGAGGGTTCAGGAGCAAATTGAACGGCGGTGGGATGCGGGCGGGCGCTGATCATTGAGCCCGTCAGCGATGGACCGCGCGCGGTGCTCGCTGGCTCACAAACTCCATCCCTCCCGATACTCGTAGTGAAGCGCCGCCTGGGCGGCGTCGTTGTCCAGCACCTTGCCGACGACCGGGTCGTAGGTGAACGGCTCGGCCACCAGCGTCGCCACGTTGCCGAGCATCAGGAACTCGTTGAGAGGGCCGGACTGCTCGAACCTCGACCAGCACTGGACCCGTCCGCGGCAGGCGGCCAGCCATTCCTCCTCGTGGCCCATGGCGCGGATGCCCTGAATCTGCGGGGAGGACTTCAGTTCATCGGGAAAGACGCGCCAGATGGCCCCGTATTCGGTGGCATCGAGCTTGCCTTTGGAGCCGATGAAGACCGAGCCGGAATGGACCCACCAGGGTTTGCGTTCCATGTCGCGCCATTCGGGGTGTTGGCCCAGTGCCTTCTCGGCAAAGTGCATGGCGCCCTTGTGCCAGGTCCACGTCAGCGGCGGCAGATTGCCGCGGGCGGGCACGTCGTAGCGCACCATCTCCCAGGTGGGGAAGCCGTTGACGAACCTGCCCGGCACGGTGGGCGTGACGCGGATGCTGCGCTGCTGGGGTGTAAGGTCGGTGGCGTCCCACAGCTCCACCAGCTTCAGGGCGCGGAAGGGCAGGTTGGCGCAGTGGGGGCCCCACCAGCCCAAACCGCTGGTTCCAAAGTCGCGGAAACCGCGCCAGCCCCCATACCACCCCTGGTTGAACTCGCGCCACCGCGCCGGTCCCAGCCACAGGTCCCAGTCCAGGTATTCGGGCACCGGCTGCGCGCCCGATGGCAGCCGCGCATCCCCGCGCCCTTCCGGCGGCGCATCGCCCTCCGGCCGGGTCGCGCTGTTCCACACGTGGACCTCGCGCACCTCCCCCAGCAGGCCCGCCTGTACCAGGGCCACCGCCTGGCGGTGACGGGGGTCCTGAGAGCCCTGATTGCCCTGCTGCGTGGCCACCTTGTGTTTCGTCGCCAGCTCGCGCATGACGCGCGACTCGTAGGGGGTGCGCGTGAGCGGTTTTTCGCCGTAGACGTGCTTTTCCGCCTTGATGCACGCGGCCATGATGGTCGCCCGCGAGAACTCGGGCGTGGCGACGATAACGCCTTCGATGTCCTTCTGCTGGTCGAGCATCCTGCGGAAGTCCTGGAACTTCGGCACGTGGGGGTATTTCTCGTACGCCTTGGCGGCGCGCCGCGTGTCCACGTCGCACAGCGCCACCGGCCGCAACGACGGCCGGTTCAGAATGCTCTCGACAAACCAGCTTCCGCGCCCGGCCACCCCCACCTGGGCGACGGCGACGGCCTCGTTGGCCGCGAAACTCCACACGGAGGCGGGGTTGCTGAGGATGACCAGGCCGGCGCCGGCGCCGGCGGCGTTGCGCAGGAAGCTGCGTCGGGTGATGCGTGAGGACATGATCGCTCCTTTGCGGCCGTGGCAACCCACGTGGCCGCCGTTGATAACGATACCACGGCCGCATTATGGTCGTTGACGCATGGGCGGGCAAGGCGGGGGAGGAGGGGAGCACGGGGGCGGAGTTCAGTGGCCAGTCGTCAGTGGGCCGTTGTTGGGTCATTGGTCCGCTGGTCCGTTGCGGGGCGCCGCGCAAGAGCGCGCCATTGGCGCCAGCCACTGACCAAAGCACTACGGACCCGACAACTGACAACGGACCACGGACCACTGACTCGCCCCGCCGACAACGGACGCCTGACTGCGATCCCCTACAGCCACCGCTTCCGGTAAAACAGCGTCAGCAACACCGCGCACGTGGCAATCATGACCGCGACGTTGACCCAGAAAGCCACAGGCGAGCTCAGCCCGGGGATGTGCTCGAAGTTCATCCCGTAGAAACCGGTGAAGACGTTGAGCACGGCGGCGATGGCCGTGATGATGGTCAGCGTCTTCATGATGCGGTTGAGATTGTTGTTGATGCTGGAAAGGTAGATGTCGCGTGCTCCCAGCACCAGGTCGCGGTAGAGTTCGACCATTTCCACGCTGCGGATCAGGTGGTCCAGCACGTCGCGCAGATAGATGCGCGTGGTCTCGCGGATGAAGGGCACCTCGCCGCGCGTGAGCTGTGCCAGCACTTCGCGCAGCGGACCGATGATGCCGCGGAAATTGAGCAGCTCGCGCTTCTTGGTGGCGATGCGCGTGAGCAGCTCCGGCGTGGGGTTGGTCAGAGCTTCCTCCTCCAGTTCGTCCAGGGCCACTTCCAGATAATCAAGGATGGGACGGTAGTTGTCCACGATGTGGTCCAGGATGTTGTGCAGCAGCAGGTCGATCCCCGGCTCCAAAACGATGCGCACGTCGGCCTTGGCCCGGTTGGCCACGTCGCTCACCGCGCGCATCGGCTCCTCGTGGATCGTGACCAGATAGCGCTCGGAGACGAACAGGTCCAGCTCGCGCGTGCGCAGCCGTTCGCGGAAAGTCTCCTGATCGGGACCGTGGATTACCATATAGAAGTACCCCTGCTGGCAGGCGTCGCCGATGTGATTGTAGCTCTCGATCTTGGGGCGCTGGCTGTACTGGGTCGTGTCCTCGATAGCCAGCGGATGGAAGCCGAAGACGTCGTCCAGCAGGGCAATTTCTTCCTCGGTCGGCCGCTCCATGTCGACCCAGAAGCGGGCCTTGGGGTCGCGCAGGGCGGCCGAAAGCGTGGCGGCATCCGTGTCGGTGCTTCGGCGGCCGTCGCCAAACTGGATGAATGACATGATCATGTGCCAGAGATTATCGCATGGTGAGGCCGCGCTCCAACGCGACCGCCTCCCGCTTCAGGAACCGGAGTTCGCGCGCAGTCTGGAGGCCAGCGTGTGGGTGGGCACGGACGATGAGCCGACCAGTACGCCGCCGGCGCCGATATGCGCATCACCGCCCGCGCCTGCGACTTGCGCCCAGCGCGGCCGGCGTCGACAGCTCGGGCTTCAGCGCAGTTCGTACACCAGGCTGGTGCGGGCGATACGGCGCGGCGCGTAGAACCGCAGCGGCCGGCGCAGGCTCACGCGCGGGCGGGGCACTTCGACCAGCGGCGGCCGCCGATCAGGCGCCAGATTGAAGGCGCGCCGGGTGTGCGCCAGGTCGATGGGAAGATGTTGATGCCGTGCATCGGCCGCGGTACTCATGTCAGACTCCCTTTCAGGCCACCACAGGCGGAGTTGGCGGCTCGCTGCGTTCCTTGGACGCACGTACGCCCCAATAGTTCCCGCGATGCGGCCAAATCTTCCGTGGCGGACGACGAAAGCTTGCTTCATGAAACCTTCAGGCTGGTCGGGCAGGAATTGCATATCCCATGCCGCGATGTCGAAGATCCCCTACGACGCCCCCGACCGCCCTTGCCAGACGCCATGAAGGCGGGTGGCCAGGCTCGTCACAATTCCCGCATAATCCTCCAAAGACATGGGCTGGTGCGGCCTTACGCTGACGACCAGATCGTAGCCGGCGGGCAGCTCGCGCTGATGCAGGCGAAAGGCCTCGCGCAGCAGTCGTTTGATGCGGTTTCGGCGCACGGCCGTGCCCACCGCGCGCGGCACGCTCAGTCCCAGCCGCGCATAGTTCAGCCCGTTGGGCGCGGCGTACATGGTAATCGGCCCGCGCGACTGGCGCAGCCGCGTCTGGAAGGCGCGCGCAAACTCGCTCCGCCTGCGGATCCGGTGCGAGGCTGGAAAGCTGTTGGCACGCGGCATGGTGCCCGCCGCCCAACCGGGGTCAATGAATGCCCGCCTCCGCCAGCCAGCGCTCGGCGTCCAGCGCCGCCTTGCAGCCCATGCCGGCCGCGGTGACGGCCTGCCGATATGTGGCGTCGGCCACGTCGCCGGCCGCGAACACGCCCTCCACGCTCGTGGTGGTGCGGAACGGATCGCGCAGGACGATGTAGCCCCGCGGATCGGTCTGCACCTGGCCTTCCAGAAAGCGCGTGTTGGGCGTGTGCCCGATGGCCACGAACATGCCGGCGGCCGGCAGATCGCGTCGCTGGCCGCTGTGCACGTCCCTGACGCGCACGCCGGTGACGCCCTCCGTGTCGTTGCCCAGCACCTCCTCAACGACGGAGTTCCACACCGGCTGCACCTTGGGGTTGCTGAGGAGGCGCTGGGCCATGGTGGCCGAGGCGCGCAGCTTGTCGCGGCGATGCACCAGGTACACGACGCTGGCGTACTTGGTCAGATACGTGCCCTCCTCGGCCGCGCTGTCGCCGCCGCCCACCACCACCAGCGGCTTGTTGCGGAAGCGCGGCAGAGCGCCGTCGCATACAGCGCAGGCGGAGACGCCGTTGTTCTTGAAGCGGGCCTCGGATTCCAGACCCAGATAATTGGCGCTGGCGCCGGTGGCGATCACCAGGGCGTGGGCGCGGGCGGTGGCGCCGGCCGAGTCGGTCAGTGCAAAGGGGCGCGCCGACAGGTCCACCGAGACCACGTCCTCGGTCACAACGCGCGCTCCGGCCAGCTCGGTGGCCTGTTGGCGCATGGCCAGCATCAGGTCGGGCCCGGAGATGCCCCTGGGGAAGCCGGGAAAGTTCTCGACCTCGGTGGTCAGGTTGAGCTGGCCGAGCGGCAGCGTGCCGCGCAGACGGTTCTCCTCGCTGATGGCGCCTTCATACACCAGCGGATTGAGCTGGGCGCGGCCGGCGTAGATGGCGCAGGTCCAGGCGGCGGGTCCGGAGCCGATGATGATGAGCTTCTCTGCCATGGTCCCCCGATAGTAAGAGATTGCCCGCCCCCGGTACAATGGGCTGCATGAAACTTGCCTTCTCCACCAACGCCTACACGCGCTATCCGCTGCTGGACGCCGTGCGCGACATCCGGGCAGCCGGATTCGACGGCGTGGAAATCCTGGCCGATGCGCCGCATGCCTATCCGGGATCGTTCAACCATCGGGACATCGCGGATCTGGCGCGCGAACTGGAGAAGCTGAATCTGGCCGTCAGCAACGTCAACGCCAACTGCACCTTCGGCTACTGGCGCCATGCGCCGCCAGAGCCGTATTTCGAGCCCAGCCTCATCAGCCCCCTCGAGCAGTACCGCAAGGACCGCACGCGGCTGATCCTGCGCACCCTGGAGATGGCCAAAGCCATCGGGGCGTCCAACGTCAGCATCACCAGCGGCAGGCTGCTGGGCGGCATGCCGCCGGAGGCGGCGGCGCGGCAGTTCGCCGAATCGATCAAGCCCATCCTGGAGCGGGCCGATGCCCTGGGGATCGACGTGGGCATCGAGTGCGAGCCGGGGCTGTTCATCGAGTGGGCGGCGGAGCTGCGCCAGTGGATCGATCGCCTGGGCCACCCGCGGCTGGGCGCCAATCTCGACGTGGGGCACAGTCAGGTCCTTGGCGAGGACATCCCGCAAACCGTTGCGCTGCTGCGCGGGCGCATCTGGAACCTGCACGTCGAGGACATCCCCGGGCGAAAGCACTATCACCTGATCCCCGGCGAGGGCACGATGGACTGGGCGGCCCTGGTCGCGGCGCTGCGGCCGATCAACTATGGCCGCTTCATGACGGTCGAACTCTACACGCACACGGCGGATCCGAAGACCGCAGCGCGGCGGAGTTACCAGTTCCTTCGCCGCGCGCTCTCCGCATGAAGCGCGGCGGGCTACGCGCGCTGCACCGTCGGCCACAGCGCCACCGTGCACAGGCGGTGGCCGATTCGGTCGGGGATGGGTATGCCGCGGACCTGCCGAAAGCCGGCGAGCACTTCCTTCTGGACGAGCACCAGCTCGAAGAGGTCCAGGTCCTTCAGAAGGATCGACTCGGATTCGTTGAACACGATCAGCACCAGCGCCGCCTCGCGGATCAGCGGATCGGCCTCCATCTTCTTGAGGTCGGCGACGATGGCCGAGCGCCACTGGGCGCCGTATCCGCCGTGGCGCACGTGCCCCTCGCGGAACTGGAAGGCGACCTTCACCTCCAGCCACAGCGCCTCGGTCGGCGGCGTCAGATCGGCCGGATCGAAGAGGGTCGGAGCGGCGGTGTCGCGTTTGAGCGGCCGGCCGCGGGGCGTGAGCACCAGGTCGCATCGCTGACGATGCGAAGCCTTGGCACCGGCGGAGGAGGGGTAGTGCACCTCACGGGCCACCTCGAAGTGCGCGGCCAGGTGCCTGGCCAGAATAGCGTGCAGTTCCAGCTCGTCGCGCGAGTCCAGCCCGTAGACGGCCTGTTCCAGGCGCAAAGCCTGGTCCTCGCGGCGGAGGGCCTCGGCAAAGCAGTCGGTCACGAACAGAAGGTCGAATGGCATGAAGCAGCGGACCAGGGCCGCCGCGCGGTGACGGTGCAGCGGCGGCCATGCCGCTGATCATACGCGCCGCGGGCGGAGCAGTGGAATTGAGCGCATCGGCGCCTTGGGCTAGGATGCCGCCCATGAGCCAGACGACGATGGCGGTGGAACAGAGGGGAGAAGCGCCCGCGACCGGCCGGCAGGCGGAGGACAACGCCGCGGGCGCAGCTCCGTTGACTCTTTCGATTGTGATCCCCGTCTACAACGAGGAAAAGACGGTGCAGGAACTGGTGAGGCGCGTCGTGCGGGCGCCCTTGCCGGGGGGAATGCAGCGGCAGATCATCTGCGTCAACGACTGTTCGCGCGACGGCACCGCCGCCAAACTTGACGCCTTGCCGCAGATGTTTCCGGGGACGAACTTCGTGATCATTCACAAGCCGGTGAACCAGGGCAAAGGGGCAGCGCTCCGCGACGGTTTCAAGCATGCCACCGGCGACATCGTCCTCATTCAGGACGCCGACCTGGAATACGATCCCAACGACTATCCCAAGCTGCTGCAGCCCATCCTCGAGGGCCAGGCCGACGTGGTGTACGGCAGCCGGTTCATGGGCGGCGAGCCGCACCGCGTGCTGTATTTCTGGCACACGGTGGGCAACCGGCTGCTGACCTGGTTCAGCAACATGTTCACCAACCTGAACCTGACCGACATGGAGGTCTGCTACAAGGTCTTCCGTCGCGAGGTCCTCCAGCGCATCACGCTGCGATGCAACCGCTTCGGCTTCGAGCCGGAGATTACCGCCAAGATCGCCCGCCTGCGGCCGCGGCTGCGCATCTACGAGGTGGGCATTTCGTATCACGGCCGCAGCTACGAGGAAGGCAAGAAGATCACGTGGAAGGACGGGATCAAGGCGATTCTGGCGATCATCCGCTACGGCCTGTGCGACTGATGCGCAGCGCGGCCGCCCGATCGCGGTGCTCAGGAGTCGTGGCCTTTCCGCGGCGGCACACGACGTGGCGCGGGCGTGCCGCGCGTCCCGCCCGTGCGACAGGCTCTGGCTCGTGGGCGCCGACGGGGGTAAGACGCGCAAGATGCAGCTCCCTGCCGTGGCACACGCTGAAGCGCGGACGCAAGCCACCCGCAAGGGGAGCAAGGATGCCCGTGCAAGGGATGGGGGCACGACGCCGTTGGGCACGGGCGAGGACGCCCGTGCTACGTCGAGCGCCGACGCGATCGCAGACGCCGGCCGCATTAACTGTCACGCGCCAGCCCAGGGACTTCGCCCCGCGCGCCAGTTGAAAAAACAGTGCTGAACGATATATGCTATGGGACGGTCGCGGCGCGGGTATGGCCGCGCCCGGCCACGGGCTTCTTGGTTATTCGTCGGGCCGATCTCGTCCGTCTGGCTCGCTCATTTCGCCAGCGTTGCGGCCGGTCGCGGCGGCCGGTTCATGTCGTGGGTCCAACAACTGGTGGGAGGTTTGTATGGTCGGTACAGTCAAGTGGTTCGACTCGAAAAAGGGCTTCGGATTCATTGTGGGTCCGGAAGGCAGGGACGTCTTCGTTCATTACACCAGCATCGACGGGCAAGGATTCCGGTCGCTGAAGGATGGAGAGAAGGTGGAGTACGAGGCTATCGAGGGCGCCAAAGGCCTTCACGCGCAGCACGTGCGGCGCCTGGGCAGCACTGCGCCGGGCCAGGTTCCCGCCGCCTGAATCATCCAGGCCCATCCTCTCGCCCGGCGCCCCCCACCATTCAGACCATGCGCCGACCGCTCGCCCGCGCGGCCGTTTTTCGGTATCACATGGCCATGTCCGACTTTGCCCGGGGTTTGCTCGCCGGATGGGTCATCGCCGCGCCTCTGGCCGTCGCGGTTGCCTGGCTGCTCTTCCGCCGCGGCCAGCGCTACCAGGCACGGGCCAAAGATGCCGAACGTCTGGCCGAGCTGGGCACCCTCACCGGCGGACTGGCCCACGAAATCAAGAACCCCCTGTCCACCGTCCAGCTCAACCTCCAGCTTCTGCTGGAGGATCTGCGCCCGGGCGACCCGGCCACCTCGCGCCTGCGCCACCGTCTGGATACCGCCGAACGCGAGACCGCCCGCCTCCGCGAAATCCTCGACGATTTCCTCCGCTACGCCGGGCGAATGGAGCTGGAGCTCAAGCCCGTCGAGCTGAACAGCCTGTGCGAAGACCTGGTCGACTTCTTCCTTCCCCAGGCCCAGCTCCAGCGCGTTCAGCTCCGCCTCAAACGCTGGCACCAGGAGCTGCGGGTCGAGGCCGACGAGCGCCTCCTCAAGCAGGCGATTCTCAACCTCATGCTCAATGCCGTTCAGGCCATGCCCTCCGGTGGAGAGCTGATCCTGGCCGTCTCGGCCACATCCACCGAGGCCGCCATCGACGTTACCGACACCGGCTGCGGCATTCCCCCCGAGGACCTGGACAAGATCTTCCGCGCCTACTACTCCAAACGCAGGGGCGGAACGGGACTCGGCCTGGCCATGACGCGTCGCATCATCGAGGAACACGGTGGGCGCATCACGGTCACCAGCCAGGTGGGCAAGGGCACCAACTTCAGTGTCCGCCTGCCTCTGAAGCGATAACAACAATGCGCCGCACCTCGCACGCGGAGAAGACCAGTGGGAGAACGCGCCGTCCGCGCCCCACGTGCCCCACCGACGCATCTGCCTGGACTGTCAATCGTGGTCGTGTTCCCCGTTCCCCCCATCCACACCGGCCGCCGCACGCAGTTTCGCCAGCGCCCGCCGTTCGATCTGCCGGACGCGCTCCTTGGAGAGGCCCAGTCGATGGCCGACTTCCTCGTAGCTGGCCGGCGATTGCTCGCCGTCCAGTCCGAAGTGGGCGCACAGGACGCGGCGCTCGCGTTCCTCCAGGCGATCCAGCAGATGACGCACCTGGTCGCGCTCCAGCATGCGGGCCTCGTCGTAAGCCGGGCGCACGTCGGCCAGCGCCTCCAGCACCTCTCCATCGCCGATCGTATTCCGCGCCGCGTTGAGCATCTGCGGCACGCTGCGGGCGAAGCCCTTCATCAGGGCCAGCGTGGCGTACGTGCTGAAACGATTGCCCCGCCCCACGTCAAAGCCGTCCACCGCCCGCATCAAAATCAGGTTCCCCTCGCTGATCAGTTCGGCCAGCGTCACGCCTGGCCGAACGTGCCTCTTGGCCACGCTCACCACCAGCCGCAGGTTGGCCCGGACGATCTGGTTCTTGATCTCCTGGATCGTCGCCAGTCGCCGCTCCATCGCGGCCAGTTCGCGGTGCCGCACCAGCTCCGGGTCCATGCGCCGGCGTGCACAGACAAACTGGTACTTGTGGTAGTTGAGTTTGAGGAACAGCGCCCGCTCGCGGGCCCGGCCCAGCAGCGGCGTGCGATAAAGCTCCTGGAGGTATGGCGGCAGGTCCCGCGGCACGCGCAGTTCCTGCGGCGCAGGCGCATCGGGCAGTTCCTCCTGCGCTTCCAGAGCCTCGATGACGGCCTGAGCATCGTCCTGATGAAACAGCGGATCGTCCTGGAAACGAATCGTCCGCCTGCTCAGCCGCCGCGACCGTTCTTCGAGGATGATCCTGTAGATCACGCAGCGCGCATGGCCGAACCGCGCCGCCAGCTCGCGCAGCGACTGACCTTGTCGACTGGCGCGGAAGATCGCCAGTCTCTCCGCCTCTGTGATTGGCGGCGCGGCCTTGGCGAAGACCGCCCGATCAGGATGCTCCTGGTCGTGTTTGCGGATGGTGTGCAGGATAGTCAGCCGCGAGCGCCCCGTGCTCCGCGCCAGCCGCCAGGTTATGTCGTCCACGCTGTAGTAGCAGTCCCTGGCCAGCCGCCTCGCCCGTTCGATGATGCGTCCACACTCCTCCTCGCCCACCCGTGATGCGTTGCTCGTCTGGGCCACCTGCTCGCCGTGAACGGCCAGGAACCGCTCCACGCTGCTGAGCAGGAATCCCACGCGTCGCTTGCCGTCGGGAAAGATGAAGCGTCGCGCGCACAGGCCGCGTCGCCGCCACCGCTGAATCGTCTTGCTGGTTACGTTGAAGCGGGCGCAGACATCGTCAATGTCGAGCACCGGCTCGTTAACGGCGCTGCTGCGCAGGTTGAGCCCCTCGCTGACCTGCTCCACGAGCAACCCCAGGTCGTGCTGAAGCGCCAGACCCGTCAGCAGTTGCTCCCCGCCTGTCCTGGGCCGATACTCCGTGATCTTGAAGATGACAAAATCCAGGGGATACGCCTTGGCGGGATCGATCAGATACAGCAGGTCCTCGGCGCTGGCCAGTTGCCGCAGGCGAAGTTCCTGAGGGGTGAACTCCAGCTCCCGGGCCAGTTGTGCGATGCTGTCCAGCCGATACCCAGGCATCGTGCTATATTATCTGCCGCTTCCGGCCACGGGTCAAATGGTCCCGCCTGCAACTTGCCCGTGTCCAGCAGGCCCTCTTTCCGTCATTGCGCCGCCACCTTAAGCTCTCGGCATGCACCGACTTGGCTTTGGGCCTGCGCTGGCTGTGCTGCTGCTGGGCGCTTCCGGGCTGTACCTGATCGGCAACGGCCGCGTCGGCCTCTTCGACCGCGACGAGCCCCGCTATGCCCAGACTTCGCGTCAGATGGCCGAAAGTGACCCGCCCGACTGGATCGTGCCGCGTTATCTGGACGATGTGCGCACCGCCAAGCCTATCCTCATCTACTGGTGTCAGGCCGCGTCCATGACCCTCCTGGGCGTCGGCGAGTTCGCCGCCCGCCTGCCCTCCTCGCTGGCCGCTGTAGCGACCCTGCTGCTGCTGGGGTTGGCCATTGCCGGGCGGATCGGGCCGCGCCGCGCCCTGTGGACGGTCTTGGTACTGGGGACGACGCTCCTGTTCATCGCGGCCGCCAAGCTCGCCATCACCGACGCCCTGCTGCTTCTGTTCGTTACCGCCGCCCAGCTCTGCCTCTTCAGCCTGTATCAGGGGCGTGGCGGCTGGCTGGCGACCGTGGGCCTGTGGTTGTCGATCGGCCTGGCCATCCTCACCAAGGGGCCGGTGGTGCTGGCGGTGCAGCTTCCCACGGTCATCGCGCTGGTGCTGCTGGATCGCTTCCGCCCCGCCCGCCCGCCCGGCGGCTGGCGCGCCTCCATCGCGTGGCTGGCGCGGACCCGTCCTTTGGCCGGAATTCCCATCGCACTGGCGGTGGCCGCGCCCTGGTTCATCGCCGTTCATTTCAGCGCCCCGGAGTTCCTCCGCACCAGCGTCGGCCACGACGTGCTTACCCGCGCCGTCCGGGCGCTGGAGGGCCACCGCGGGCCGCCGGGGTATTACCTCCTGACCATCTGGCCGGCCTTCTTTCCCTGGAGCCTGCTATTGGTGACGGCCATCGCGCTGGCCATCCGCCATCTTCGGCTTGCCCCGGTGCGTTTCGCCGTGGCCGCTGTGGTCGGTCCGTGGCTGCTCTTCGAGATCATCGCCACCAAACTGCCGCACTATCTTCTGCCCACGTTTCCCGCCCTGGCCTTTCTCACCGCCGACGCCATCGTCCGCTGCATTCGCGGCCAGCACGACGACCTGCACCGTCGGGCCGCCGTCGCCGCCACCGCCGTGTGGGCGCTGTTCGTTCTGGCACTGGCGGCGCTGCCCTGGACGGCACTCAGGTGGTTCCCAGACGCCCCCTGGCCGGCGATGATCGCCTTCAGCGCCGTGGCAATCGGCTATGCGATGCTCGTGCTTGTACTGTTTATGCGCAGGCGCGTGGCCGCCGCCTGCGCAAGCATTGGCATGGGCATCGCGCTGTGCGTGGCGGTGATGTGGTGGGGTTATCTGCCACATGCCGCTTTCCTGTGGCTGCCGCAGCGCATCGCCGCCGCCCTCCAAGCGCACGGGGCCACCGGACCGGGCGACGTGCTG